>Ga0335085_10000069_pt1 | contig 354961 bp, 310 predicted proteins | sample Lox_Sample_45_FD_206712 | JGI IMG/M metagenome (GOLD analysis project Ga0335085, IMG submission 206712) | Soil microbial communities from Loxahatchee National Wildlife Refuge, Florida, United States - Lox_Sample_4.5 | ecosystem: Environmental > Terrestrial > Soil > Wetlands | place: USA... | reverse complement strand
GCCTGCTGCTGCGCGGCATTCCGAAAGAAGATGTCGAGCGCGGCATGGTGCTGGCGAAGCCTGGGTCGATTACGCCGCACACCAAGTTCAAGGGCGAGGTGTACGTGCTGTCGAAGGAAGAGGGCGGACGGCACACACCGTTCTTCAAGGGCTATCGGCCGCAGTTCTACTTCCGCACGACGGACGTGACGGGGGTGGCGACGCTGCCGTCGGGCACGGAGATGGTGATGCCGGGCGATAACGTGGCGCTGGAGATCGAGCTGATCACGCCGGTGGCGATGGAGAAGGGCTTGCGGTTCGCGATTCGCGAAGGCGGCCGCACGGTGGGCGCGGGCACGATCAGCGAGATTATTGCGTAGTTTGTGTAGAGCAGCCCTTCAGGGCTGCGTCCGGGAGAAGAATCTGGTGGGTACCGATCATCTCCGATGATCGGCTCCCACCGAAAGAAATGATGGCGTGGGACGCCAGCCTGAAGGCTGGCTCTACCGAGCGCCGGCGGCACAAAATCAGGTCCCTCCACGCGGGCTGAAGCCCTTGGTCGGGATGACAACGGAAACGGCGCGGCTGAAGCCGCGCCCCTTCAAAGATCTTTGAGAGATAACTAACGTGATTGGCAAAGAACGAATCCGCATCCGCCTGAAAGCTTACGACTATCGCGTTCTCGACCAGTCCACTGGGGAAATCGTGGACACTGCCAAGCGCACGGGCGCGCAGATCGCGGGGCCGATTCCGCTGCCCATCGTGAAGAACAAGTACACGGTGCTGCGCTCGCCCCACGTGGACAAGAAGTCGCGCGAGCAGTTCGAGATCCGCACCCACAAGCGCCTGCTCGACATCCTCGAGCCGACGCAGCAGACGGTGGATGCGCTGATGAAGCTGGAGCTTCCCGCGGGTGTGGACGTCGAGATTAAGGCGTTTGGGAAGTAGCTGGGTAGAGCGGCCCTTTAGGGCTGCGTGCCGGGATGGGATAGAGATTTTTGGGTTTCGACCATCTGCGATGGTCGAAACCCAAAACAAAATTGACATCGCGCTGGGGACGCCAGCCTAAAGGCTGGCTCCACCGGAAATGGTAGGCATGGGACGCCAAGCTAAAGCTCGGCTGTACTAGAGCGCCGTAGGCGCGGAAGAATGTAGCCCCAGGGCGTAAGCCCTGGGTAGGTGAAATAAAGAGGACCCTGAGTCCCTTCAGGGACGGCAGAGGAACAGCGGGACTTCGGTCCCGCCAAGACAAAGCTTCCGAGACGAATGTCCCCGGTTCAACACAACCGGACACCAGGAAGCGGAGTTCGGCTCCAACCCGCGCAAAGAGGCGCGGATTGGGGGCCCCGTGAGGATACGAACATGGCAGTCAGTGGAATTATCGGCAAGAAAGTCGGCATGACGCAGCTCTTCGACGACAAGGGTGATGTTCACCCGGTCACGGTGCTGAAGGCCGGCCCCTGCGTGGTCACGCAGCGCAAGACGACCACCAAGGACGGCTACGATGCGGCGCAGATCGCCCTGGTCGAGTTTGTGAAAGAGTCGCGGCTGACCGGTGCCATGAAGGGCCACTTTGCGAAGAACAATCTGCCGCCGCTGCGCTTTCTGCGCGAGGTGCCGATTGTGCTTGATCCCGAGACGCAGGACGGCACGAAGGTCGGCGACAAGGTCCTGGTCGATATGTTCGACGGCGAGAAGTTTGTGGACGTCGCAGGCACCAGCAAGGGCCGGGGATTCGCGGGCGTGGTCAAGCGCCACAAGTTTGCCGGTGGCGCGAAATCGCACGGCTCGATGTTCCAGATCACGGGCTCCATCGGATCGTCCTCGTTTCCGTCGCGCGTCTTCAAAGGCATGCGCATGTCGGGACACATGGGCGTGGACCGCGTAACCGTCCGCAACCTGCGCGTGCTGGGTGTCGACAAGGACGAGAACCTGCTGGTAGTGGAGGGCGCGGTGCCGGGCCCCAACGACGGCTACGTGATTATTACCAAGGCGAAGAAGCCGCCGAGAGAGCGGCGCGGATTCAGCGCGGCCGGCATGATCGATCCGTTGAAGGCTTCGAAGCGCGCGGCAGGAAAGAAAAAGTAGTGGCCAGTGGTCGGTGGCTAGTGGCCAGTTGTTCTGAGAATTGCTGCGACGAAATCTGTTAACTGACCACTGGCCACTGCCACTGGTCACCGAGAAAAGACATGGCGACGATTGACGTAATAAATCTGGGCGGCGAAAAAGTGGGCTCCTTCGAGCTGGCCGAGGAAGTGTTTGGCGCAGTGAACGAGGACCTGCTGTGGGAGGCGGTGAAGCACTACCGCGCCGGGCAGCGAGCCGGAACGCACGCTACCAAGAACAAGAAGCTGGTGAGCGGTGCCGGCCGCAAGCTGTGGCGGCAGAAGGGCACCGGACGCGCGCGCGTCGGCTCCATCCGCTCGCCTCTGTGGCGGCACGGCGGCACGGTGCACGGGCCGCAGCCCCGCTCCTATGACTATGCGTTTCCCCGCAAGAAGCTGCTGGGCGCGCTGCGCTCGGCGCTGGCGGCGAAGCTCGCTGACGGCAAGCTGGTCGTGGTGGAGAACTTCGAGCTGGGTGAGGCGAAGACCAAGGCGTTTCGCCAGACGCTCGACAAGCTGAATGCGGGCAAGACCACCCTGTTGGTCTCCAAGTACATCGGCGAAACCGAAAAGAACCTGCACCTCAGTTCGCGCAACCTCGAAGGCGTGGAGCTGGTTGCGGGCAATCAGGTTCATCCGTACCACCTGCTGCGGTATGAGAGTGCGATCTTCGCCCGTCCCGCGCTGGAGAAGTTGCAGGACTCGCTGAAGGCGTCGGCTCCGAAGCGCAGACACGCGGAGGTGGCGTAATGAAGTCGGCGTATCAGATCATTCGCCGCCCGGTGATCACGGAAAAGGGTCTGGGCGTAAAGGAAACCGAAGCCACGCTGGTTTTCGAAGTCGCCGTGGGCGCGAGCAAGACCGAGATCAAGCAGGCGGTGCAGAGCATTTTCAAGGTGAAAGTCGATTCTGTGCGGACCGCGACCTTTGAAGGCAAAGAGCGCCGCCGGGGCAAGTTCACCGGCTATCGTCCCGATTGGAAGAAGGCCTATGTTCGGCTGAAATCGGGGCAGAAGATGCCGGAGTACGCGGAGAATTTGTAGGGTAGAGCCTGCCTTTAGGCCGGCGTCGAGCGGCAATCTTCTCCTCGCGGGCTTAATGCCCGCTCGGAATGACAAAAATGGGACGGCGGACGCGGGCCTGAAGGCTCGCTCTACCGAAGAGCGCAATATGGCAATCAAGACTTACAGACCGGTAACTCCGACGCGGCGGTTTACGACCACGACGGTCAACGACGACCTGACGACCAACCGGCCATACAAGCCGCTAACCGAGCCGAAGCAGCGCATCTCAGGACGCCGCAATGCCGGCGATCTGACCATCTGGCGGCGCGGCGGCGGGCACAAGCGCAAGCTGCGCATCCTCGACTTCAAGCGCGATAAGACCGGCATTCCCGCGACCGTGACCTCGATCGAGTACGATCCCAACCGCTCGGCGCGCATTGCCCTGCTGAGCTACGCCGACGGCGAGAAACGCTACATCGTGCATCCCGTCGGACTGAAAGTTGGAGCGAAGGTGCTCAGTGGTCCCGAGGCCGACATCCTTATTGGGAATGCGTTGCCGCTGCGCAACATTCCTCCCGGCACGACGGTGCACAACATCGAGCTGAAACCGGGCAAGGGCGCGCAGATGGCGCGTTCGGCCGGAGCGCAGGCGCAACTGGTGGCGAAGGAAGGTGACTACGCGCTGCTGAAGCTGCCCTCCGGCGAGACCCGCAAGGTGCTGGTGGATTGCATGGCGACCGTCGGTCAGGTGGGCAACACCGATCACGAGAACGTTTCCATCGGCAAGGCCGGACGCACGCGCTGGCTGGGACGCCGTCCCACCAACCGCGGTGTGGTGATGAATCCGGTGGACCATCCCCACGGTGGCGGCGAAGGCAAGACCAGCGGCGGACGTCATCCGGTGACCCCGTGGGGCCAGCCGACCCGCGGCTACAAGACGCGCAACAACAAGCGGACCGATAAGTTCATCGTGAGCCGCACCAAGAAGTAGGACTGAGACGATATGGCACGTTCAACCAAGAAAGGCCCGTTCATCGACACGCACCTTCAGGCGAAGGTGGACGAGATGAACGCGCGCAACGAGAAGAAGGTGGTGCGCACCTGGTCGCGCCGCTCCACCGTGATCCCCGAGATGGTGGGACACACCCTGGCGGTGCACAACGGCAAGAAGTTCATCCCGGTGTACATCACCGAGAACATGGTGGGGCACAAGCTGGGCGAGTTCAGCATGACGCGCACCTTCAAGGGGCACTCGGTGAAGGCGGCGACCGAGACGGCGGCGAAGCCGGCGCCGGCGAGATAAGGACACGACATGGAATTCACAGCCAAACTGAATTACGTGCGTGTCTCGCCGCAGAAGGCCCGCCTGGTGCTGGACCTCATCAAGGGCCGCCGGGTGGAAGAGGCGCTGGACACGCTGCTGTTCAACAAGAAGGGCATCGCGCCCAAGGTTTACAAGCTGCTGCGCTCGGCGCTGGAGAATGCCAACTACGTCAGTGCGGAGAAAAATCTCGACATCGACGTAGACCGGCTGTACGTGGCGCGCGCCATCGCCAACGAGGGTCCGCGCATGAAGCGAATTCGTCCCGCTCCGATGGGCCGCGCGTATCGCTATCAGCGGCGCATTGCGCACCTGGAGATCGCGCTGGCGGAGAAAGCGGCGAAGAACGGCAAGGGCGATTTGGTGACCAAGGTTGGGGAAGGCGCTCCCGCTCCGGCCAAGAAAGCCGCGAAGAGGGCGCCCGCGAAGAAGGCTCCGGCAAAAAAGGCGGCCAAGAAGGCTCCGGCGAAGAAGAAGTTTGCGGGCAAGAAAGCCGCGAAGAGGACCTAAAGATTATGGGACAGAAAGTCCATCCATACGGATTCCGTTTAGGCGTGACCAAGCCGTGGCGCTCGCGCTGGTTTGTGGAGCGCGACTACGACAAGCTGCTGCTGGAAGACGTCAAGCTGAAAGCTGAGTTGAAGGAGAAGCTCAAGTCGGCGGGCGTCAGCTCGGTCGAGATCGAGCGCCCCGGCAACAAGCTGCGCATCATCATTCGCACCGCGCGTCCGGGGATCATCATCGGCCGCAAAGGCGCGGAAATCGACAAGCTCAAGCAGGAGATCCAGAAGAACACCAAGCGCGACGTCTACGTCGACATTCAGGAAGTGCACAAGCCCGAGCTCGACGCGCAACTGGTATCGGAGAACATCGCGCTGCAACTGGAGAAGCGTGTGGGCTTCCGCCGCGCGATGAGGAAAGCCGTGGACTCGGCCCTGCGCTTCGGTTGCAAGGGGATCAAAGTGCGCGTCAGCGGACGCTTGAACGGCAATGAAATCGCACGTTCCGAGTGGTATCTGCAAGGCCGGCTGCCGCTGCACACGTTGCGCGCCGACATCGATTATGGCTTCACCGAAGCCCGCACCACGTACGGTGTCATCGGCGTCAAAGTATGGGTCTATAAGGGCGAGATTTTCAAGGAGCGCAAACGCGAGCCGCAGGCGGTCACGTCGGGAGCGTTTTAGAAGCAGTGGCCAGTGGCTAGTGGTCAGTGGCCGGTAAGACTACGCAGGATCGAGTTGGTGACAAGAATTGGAGATGCTTTTGGGATTTGGTAGGGGCCGATTTTTCGGGCCACTGGCCACTGACCACTAGCCACTGATTTTATGTTGATGCCAAAGAAAGTTAAGTACCGCAAGCAGCAGCGCGGCCGCATGGCGGGCAAGGCGTGGCGCGGCGGCGAACTGTCCTTCGGCGACTTCGGGCTGAAGGTCCTGGAGCCGGGTTGGATTACCGACCGCCAGATCGAAGCCAGCCGTGTGGCGATGACGCGTTTCGTCAAGCGCGGCGGAAAGATTTGGATCCGCCTCTTCCCGGATAAGCCGGTCACCAAGAAGCCGGCTGAAACCCGTATGGGCAAGGGTAAGGGTGCGCCGGACCACTGGGTCGCGGTGGTGCGTCCCGGCAAGATCCTGTTCGAGATGGAAGGCGTGCCGGCGACGGAAGCGGCCCAGGCCATGCGTCTGGCTTCGCACAAGCTGCCGCTGAAGACGAAGTTCGTGCAGCGGGAAGGCGTGCATTAAAGCAGTGGCCAGCGGCTAGTGTCCAGTGGCCAGTCGAAATGGCAAGACGCGGTTAGCGGAAGGGTTGGGCGTAGCTGGGTTGGGTTTTCCTGGCCACTGGCCACTTAGGGATTCACGATGAATGTAGACAAAATTCGCAACTTGACCGATGTCGAGCTGAACCACCAGCAGCGCGAGCTGTCGGACCAGCTCTTCAAGATGAAGTTCCAGCTCAAGATGGGGCAGACCGAAAGCCTGAAGAAGATTCGCGAGCTGAAGAAAGATATTGCGCGGGTCAAGACCGTGATGCGGCAGAAGCAGACCGGCGCCGGCAATGGCTCGGGCGCCTCGTCCGCTGCGGTAGCCAGCGCGCCGGCGAAGCAAACGGCGCCGGCGAAAGCGGCGCCGAAGAAAACTGCTCCGACGAAGAAAACGACAGCCAGGAAATCTGCTCCGGCAAAGAAAGCGGCCAGCAAGAAGGCTGCGATGGAGAACAAGTAAGCGATGGCCGAAACTACAACCAGCACGCAACAGGCTGCCGGACGGCGCAAGACCCTGATTGGCGAGGTCGTCTCCACCAAGATGGCCAAGACCATCGTGGTCGAGGTACGGCGGCAGAAGGCGCACCCGTTTTATAAGCGCGTGGTTTCGCGCAGCAAGAGGTTCTACGCGCATGACGAGCAGGGTACGGCTCACCTGGGCGATTTCGTGAAGATCGAAGAGACGCGGCCCTTGTCGAAGCTGAAGCGCTGGCAGTTGAAGGAAGTGGTGCAGCGCGCCGCGCTGGTCGCGCCGGTAGAAGAACAGCCGGTGGTCTAGGCACCCTCGGTGAAGGAGAAAAGATTATGGCAGTGATGATGCGGACCATGCTCGATGTCGCCGATAACTCCGGCGCGCGCAAGCTGCAGATGATCCTTCCGCTGGGCGGATCCACCGGACTGGTGGCGGGCTTGGGCGACATTATCACCGCGGCGGTGAAGGAAGCGTCTCCAGATGGGACCGCCAAAAAGGGCACGGTGGTGAAGGCGGTCATCGTACGCACCCGCAAGGAACACCGGCGGCGCGACGGTACGTATATCCGCTTCGACCAGAACGCAGCGGTGCTGATCAACGATGCGCATGAGCCCGTGGGCACGCGCGTTTTCGGCCCGGTGGCGCGCGAACTGCGCGAGAAGAGGTTCCTGAAGATTGTTTCCCTGGCGCCGGAAGTGCTGTAGGAGCAACTGGCAACTAGTCACTAGCAACTAGTTGTTGGAAATCGGTGCCAACCTTGATTTTGCTAGTTGCTAGGGGCTAAAGAAATGCAGAAAACTGTCGACATTCGCCGCAACGATGAAGTGCGGGTCATTACCGGGCGGGACAAGGGCAAGCAGCACCGCGTGCTGCGGGTAATGCCGGATGAGGGCAAGGTGCTGGTGGAGCACGTGGCCATGGTGAAGAAAAACGTGCGTCCCAACCCGCAGAAGAATATCAAAGGCGGTATTGCCGAGCAGGAGAGCGCGATCTCCCTCAGCAACGTGATGCTGATGTGCAAGAACTGCAACCGCCCAGTGCGGGTCCGCCACGAGCATCAGGGCGACCGCAATGTGAGGGTGTGCGGCCGCTGCGGGAATACGCTGGAGAAGTAAAAGCAGCACTTGGCATTTAGCGCTTAGCATTTGGCCAAGCACTTGGAACATATCGGCGGGGGCTAGCGGTTTTGCTTTGGCTAAGTGCCAAATGCTAAATGCCAAGTGCCCGACGAAGTCGCTCACGAACCGGCTGAACCATCCAACGCCGAAACCGTGAGAAAGGTAAACGTAGAGAATGGCAGACGAGAAGAAACAGAAAGCCCAGCAGGGCGGACAAAAGCCGCAGGCTGGCCAGGCGAAGCCGCAAGGCAAGAAGGCCAAGCCGGAGCTGGCGGAAGGCGCAGCCGAGCAGGCGAGCGGGAAGCCGGCGCGGCCGAAGGCCAACAATCGCGAGACCGCGCGCCTGCGCGACCGCTACTACAAAGAGGTGCTTCCGGCGCTGATGAAGGAACTCAGCCTGGAGAACCCGATGGCCGCTCCCAAGCTGGAGAAGATCATCGTCAACATGGGCGTGGGCGAGGCGACGCAGAACGCGAAGCTGATCGACCCGGCGGCGAGCGAAGTGCAGCAGATCACCGGGCAGAAGCCGGTGGTGACCAAGGCGCGCAAGTCGATCGCGGCCTTCAAGGTCCGCGAAGGCATGCCCATCGGCGTGATGGTAACGTTGCGCGGCGATCGCATGTACGAGTTTTTCGATCGCCTGGTGAATGTGGCCCTGCCGCGCGTGCGCGATTTTCGCGGCGTGCCTACGAAGTCGTTCGATGGCCGCGGCAACTACACGCTGGGCGTGCGCGACCAGTTGATCTTCCCGGAGATTGACTACGCCAAGGTTGAAAAGCTGAAAGGCATGAACATCACCATCGTGACGACCGCGGGAAGCGATGATCAGGCACGGTCGCTGCTGAAGGCGATGGGAATGCCCTTCCGACAATAGTGGCTAGTGGTCAGTGGATAGTGGATAGTTTCAGGAATTGAATACTAAGCTGAAGGCAAGAGTCAAAAGCTTCAAAAGGAAACAATGGCCAGAACATCACATGTAGCCAAGGCGAACAAGAAACCCAAGTTCTCGACGCGGCAGCACAATCGCTGCAAGATTTGCGGGCGTCCGCGCGCGTACCTGCGCAAGTTCGGCATCTGCCGTTTGTGCTTCCGCGGGCTGGCCCTGCGCGGCGAAATTCCGGGAGTTTCGAAGTCGAGCTGGTAGAGAAGTAGCTGTGACTGGTGACTAGTTGTTAGTTACTAGGGAAGCGGTTAGTACGTCGCGGCTGGTTCTTGCTCTTATGTAGGGATTAGGACGGGCAAGCGAACGGGCGACGATTTCAGGAGAAGCAAAGCATGAGTTTGACCGATCCGGTCTCGGATTTTCTGACCCGAGTACGTAATGCCATCAAGGCGCGTCAGCAGAAGGTGGACATTCCGCACTCCAAGCTGAAGGCGGAGATAGCCCGCATCCTGAAGGAAGAGGGCTACATTGCCAACTTCAAGACCACGGATGAAGAGGGACACAAGTTCCTGCGCGTGTACTTGAAGTACAGCTCGGACAATGCCTCACCTATGTCGGACCTGAAGCGGGTGTCGCGTCCGGGCTGCCGCGTCTACGTCGGCCACACCGAGATTCCCCGCGTGCTCGGCGGGTTGGGGATCAACATACTGACCACGCCCAAAGGCGTGATGACCGGCCGCCAGGCCCGCAAAGAAGGCGTGGGCGGCGAAGTGCTGTGCGAGATTTACTAGTTACTGAGCTGAGCACATTGCTGGTGCTCGAAAAAACAGCAGGTCCCTCCACGCGGACAAAAGTCCTTGGTCGGGATGACACAATTTATCGGTTAGCTAAGAGCTAACGGCTAATTGCTAAAGGCTGATTTCTTATGTCGCGAATTGGAAAGAAACCGATTCCGTTGCCCAAAGGCGTGACCTATGCCGTCGAGGGCAACACTGTGCGCGTGAAAGGCCCGAAGGGCGAAGTCATCACCCATATGCCGGGCGGGGTCAAACTGGAGCAGAACGACGGACACCTGCTCGTGGTCCGCGAAGACGACTCCAAGGCAGCGATCCATGGGCTGGTGCGGGCGCTGGTCAACAACTCCGTCGAAGGCGTCACCAAGGGTTGGACGAAGGAGCTGGATATCGTCGGCATCGGCTATCGCGCCGAGATGAAGGGCAAGAGCACGGTGGTCTTCACTCTCGGCTATTCGCACCCGATCGAATATCCGCTGCCGACCGGTGTTGAAGTGGCGATCGATCCCAAGCAGACGCACCTGACCATCAGCGGCATCGACCGGCAGAAGGTGGGATTCGTCGCGGCCGAGATGCGCGGCCTGCGTCCGCCGGACCCCTACAAGAACAAGGGCGTGCGCTATACAAACGAGCGGCTGAAGAAGAAGGTTGGCAAGACCGGAGCGAAGTAAGGCAGTTGCCGGTAAGAAAGAGTCCCTTTAGGGACAGCACGGTCGCTGGCTGGAATGACCGCTGAAGACGAGATCCGGGCGGCAGATCAGGCGTGGCTGGAGGCGTTTTCAGCCGGAGATCTCGAACGATCTTTGCAGTCCTGCACTGACGATTGTGAAGTGATGCCGCAGAACGCGCCCGCGGCCAAAGGGCTTGAGGCGATTCGGTCGCTGTTTCGCGAGTGGTTTAGGCCCGGCCTGGAAATTCGCTGGACTCCGGATCGGGTCGAAGCGTCGGGCGAGCTGGGATATTCGAGCGGCACCTATGCTATGTCGTTCGAAGACTCAGGGAAGAGAGTTAGCCATCGTGGCAAGTACGTGGCCGTCTGGAAGAAGCAGGCGGACGGCAGTTGGAAGGTAGTTCGGGACATCTCGAATTCCGACCTGCCTGCGGTTAAGGCTGAACAAGAATGAAGATGCCGCAAACATTCGCGCTCATCTCACTGGCCATCGCGGTCACGGTTGCAGCCTCTGCCCAGACGGGAAACACGAAGGCAGCTGAGGCGCTCCGTAAGGCCGATCGGGAATGGATGGCGGCATATGCGAGCAAGGATGCCGACAAAGCGGCTTCTTTCGTTGCGGCGGATGGTGCGATTTATGCGCCAAATGCTCCTGCAGCGCAGGGCGATGCGGCCGTCAAGAAGATGGCTGCCGATATGTTCAAGCTTCCCGACGTGAAGCTTAGCTGGACGCCGACGCTGGTCGAGGCGGCAAAATCGGGCGATCTGGGATTTACGAGCGGAACCTATGAGTTCAGCTTCAAGGATCCTTCGGGCAAGACCATCGACGATAAAGGCAAGTACGTGACGGTGTGGAAGAAACAGGCGGACGGCAGCTGGAAGGTTGTTCGCGACATCTTCAACAGCGACCTGCCGTCACAGTCGGCGCAGTAAGCACACGACGGCGGAGCCGTTACCCGGTTCAGAAACCCGGGACGAGGACAAACGAAGATGCTTTCGAAGACTTCAAAAGACAAAACGCGGCAGAAGGTACACACCCGAATCCGCAAGAAGCTTGCGGGGACGACCGAGCGTCCGCGACTGAACGTGTACCGCTCGGTGAACCACATTTATGCCCAGGTGATCGATGACGCCAAGGGCACGACCATCGTGTCGGCGGCGTCGGTGAAGAAGACCGCGAAAGGCGAGAAGCGCCCCACCGGCGGGAATGTGAGCTCCGCCAAGGAGGTGGGCAAGATGATTGCCGAGCGCGCGAAGGAGAAGGGCATCAAGAAGGTGGTGTTCGATCGCGGCGGGTATCTGTATCACGGGCGCATCAAGGCGCTGGCTGATGCGGCCCGCGAATCAGGGTTGGAGTTCTAGTCTCCCACCCTTTCGCCAAGAAAGGGCGAAAGGATAGGGCACCCGGCAAGAGAAGCCGGTTTAATAATGACTTGTCAGCCGTCGGTTGTCAGTTATCAGTTAGAGGTAGCTACTCGGCGCTGGCGAATAGCGAGAAGCGAAGAGCGAAAAAATGCCAACAGTCAAGAAGAAGCTGGACGCGGGTCAGTATCAACTGAAGGACCAGGTGGTCTCGATCAATCGCGTCACGAAAGTCGTCAAGGGCGGCAAGAACCTGTCGTTCGCGGCGCTGGTGGTGGTCGGCGATCCCGGCTCCGCAGTTGTGGGCTACGGTTCCGGCAAGGCGAAGGAAGTGCCGCAGGCCATCCGCAAGGGCATCGAGTCGGCCAAGAAGAACCTGCTGCGCGTGAACCTGACGCAGACCACGATTCCGCACCAGGTGCTCGGGCGCTACGGCTCGGGGATGGTGTTGCTGAAGCCGGCGCCGGAAGGCACGGGCGTGATCGCGGGCGGCGCGGTGCGCGCGGTGATGACCTCGGCCGGGGTGCAGAATGTGCTGACGAAGTCCATCGGCACCACCAACCCGCACAACGTTATTAAGGCGACGTTCAATGCGCTGGGCAAGCTGCGCGACCGCCAGGACGTGGCGGCACAGCGCGGCAAGGCCGTCGAGGAGCTGTAATCATGGCGCGAGTTCGGAAGAAAGCGGAGACACAGGCAGCGGCGCCCGGCAAGAAGATCCAGTTAAAGTGGGTGCGCTCGGCGATTTGCGCGCCGGTAAAGCACAAGCTGGTGGTCAAGGGCCTGGGCTTTACGCGGCTGAACCAGGTGGTGGAGCGCGAAGACACGCCGTCCATCCGCGGCATGGTTGCAAAGGTGCCGCATCTGGTAGAAATTGTGAAGTAGTAGCTAGTGACTAGTTACCAGTGACTAGTTACAACCGAGGTTTCAGATGAATTTAAGTACGCTAAAAGCACCCCGCAAGGCGTCGGAGAAGCGCAAGCGCGTTGGACGCGGCATGGGTTCGGGCATGGGCAAGACCTCCACGCGCGGCCACAAAGGCCAGGGCTCGCGCAGCGGTTCGCGCCTGATGCGCGGCTTTGAAGGCGGCCAGATGCCGCTGCACCGCCGCCTGCCCAAGCGCGGCTTCGTCAATATCTTCCGTACCGAGTACGAAGTCGTAAACTTGGAGAAGCTGGCCACCCTGGGCGAAGGCGAGATCACGCCGGAAGTGTTGCGCAAGGCGGGGATGGTAAGCTCGAAAAAGGCGCTGGTAAAAGTGCTCGGTCAGGGGGAAATATCGAAGCCGCTGACGGTGCACGCGCATCGGTTCTCGAAGTCGGCCCAGGAGAAGATCGAAAAGGCCGGGGGCAAAGTCGTGGTCAGTGGTCAGTGACCAGAAAAGCGGTGGTCAGTGGCTAGTGTCCAGTGGCCAATCGTAGTCGGACCTGTGCATTTTGCTTTCGCGCTGTGGCAGAGCTGTTTTGAGTAGTCTGGTTTAACTGGCCACTAGTCACTGACCACTGGCCACTGTTTTTTGAGGTTCTATGCTTGAGAAGTTAGCCAACGTATTCCGCGTTCCCGATCTGCGCAAGCGCATTCTGTTCACGCTGGGGCTGCTGGCGGTCTACCGTATCGGCGGCCATATTCCCACGCCCGGCATCAACACGGAAATGCTGGCGCATTTCTTCGATCAGAACCGCGGCAGTGTGTTTGGCTTTATCGACCTGTTCAGCGGCGGAACGATGCGTCAGATGACCATCTTCGCGCTGGGCATCATGCCGTACATCACCGCATCGATCATCCTCCAGTTGATGACGGTGGTCTACGAGCCGCTGGCCAAGCTCCAGAAAGAAGGTGAGCTGGGCCGCAAGAAGATCACACAGTGGACGCGCTATCTGACTCTCGGCCTCAGCGCCGTGCAGTCGCTGGGCATCGCCTACAGCCTGCAAAGCAAGGGCTTCGTTCCGAATCCCGGGCCGCGATTCATGTTGCTGACCATGCTGACGCTAACCACGGGCAGCGTCTTCATTATGTGGCTGGGCGAGCAGATTACCGAACGCGGCATCGGCAACGGCATGTCGCTGCTCATCTTCGCCGGCATCGTGGTAGGCCTGCCCAAGGGCGTTGCCGACCTGCTCCAGAAAGCGGAATCGCAAGCCTGGGGCGCTTTCACCTTCCCGGCGATGTTGCTGCTCGTCGTGCTGATGGTGGCGGTGGTCGCATTCATTGTGTTCGTCGAACGCAGCGAACGCCGAATACCGGTGCAGTACGCCAAGCGCGTGGTCGGCCGCAAGATCATGGGCGGACAATCGACCCATTTGCCCCTACGGGTGAACTCCGGCGGCGTCATGCCGGTCATCTTCGCCTCTTCGGTGCTGACCTTGCCGCAGACCGTCGGCACGATGCTTAAGGGCAAGAGCGTATTCCTCGACCGCATCCTGAGTTCGCTGGGCTGGGGCGAACCGATGTACACGCTGCTCTACGCCGTAGGCATCGTGTTCTTCGCGTACTTCTATGTGTCCATTGTCTTCAACCCCACTGAGGTTGCCGACAACATGCGGAAGTACGGTGGCTTTATTCCCGGCATCCGTCCGGGCGCCCGGACCGCGAACTACATCAACGATATTCTGACGCGCATCACGCTGGTGGGCGCGTTGTACCTGATCCTGATCTCGTTCATTCCGGAGTGGATGATCGCCGGCATTCGCCTCAACCATTTGCCGGGCGCAATTGGCACGTTCTTCGAGCGGCTGCCACCCTGGGTGACCAACGGTCTGGGTGTGAATTTTTACTTTGGTGGAACGTCGTTGCTGATTGTGGTCGGCGTGGCCATGGATACCATCAATCAGGTGGAGTCGCAGTTGGTGATGCGGCACTACGAAGGTTTCACCCCGCGCAGCGGACGCGTGCGCGGACGCAGGGCAACGTGGTAAGGCAGTGGATAGAAGTTTCGAGTTTCGAGTTTCAAGTTTCGAGTTTCAAGTCAGACGGCAGAGGTCCGGGGATAGTGGCGACAGCGGTTTTTCTATCCGCCACCCACAATCCACTAACCACTGCCCCGGAGCACCGGGAAGCTCCGCCCCTACGAGGGTACGAACATGGAAGTGCAGGCTTCCGCGGCAGTGGGCGTACAGGCGAATGCGCGCATAACCGGTCCCATCATTTTGCTGGGGCCACCGGCGGCCGGCAAGGGAACGCAGGCCAAGCTGATCTCGGAGACGTTCGGCATCCCGCAGATCTCGACCGGCGACATTCTGCGCGGGAACGTGGCGCGCAAGACGGAGTTGGGCATGAAGGCCAAGGCCATCATGGAGCGCGGCGACCTGGTACCCGATGAACTGGTCTGCGACATGGTGGCTTCGCGTTTGCAGGAGGCCGATTGCGCGCGGGGCTTCATCCTGGATGGTTTTCCGCGGACCGTGCGCCAGGCGGAGTGGCTGGACAAGCAACTGGAGAAGATGCGCGGGTGCAAGAAAGGCGATGCAGCTGCGCAGCAGGCGTGCGCGGCGCCGGTTGTGATCAGGTTGGTGGTCGATTATAATGTCCTACGTCGACGGATTACCGGACGTCGTTCTTGTCCCACCTGTGGGCGGGTCTATAACGTCTACTCCCAGCCTCCTAAAGTCCAGGGTATTTGTGATGTCGATGGCACGGCGCTGGTAACGCGCCCGGACGATGCGGAAGACGTTTTTGCCGAACGCATGAAGGCTTATGACCAGCAGACGCTGCCTTTAGTGGACTATTACCGGGAGCGCGGGCGCCTGGTGGAAGTTGACGGCGAGCAGCCTGTGGAGCGGGTAATGGAGCAGGCGTTCAGCGCAATTGAGAATGTCAATCGTCTGTAAGTCATCCTCCGAGATCGAGAAAATGCGCCGCAGCGGCCACATCGTGCGGCAGGTCTTGGAGGCGGCGAGGGAAGCGGTAGCGCCGGGACGCTCCACCATGGACCTGGAGCGGGTGGCCGAACGCAAGATCCGGGACTTGGGTGCAAAGCCGGCGTTCAAGGGTTATTACGATTATCCCTGTGTGCTGTGCACCTCGATCAATAACGAGATCGTGCACGGTATTCCGTCGGAAGAGCGGCTGCTGAAGACTGGAGACATCGTCTCCATCGATACCGGCGTGGTGCTGGACGGATACTATGGGGACGCGGCGATAACTGTTCCCGTGGGCGAGCTGGCGCCTGAGCTTCAGAAGTTGGTCGACGTGACCCGCGCGTCGCTCCAGCGCGGAATCGCAGCCGCGCAAGTAGGCAATACGGTCGGCGATATCGGCGCTGCGGTACAGGAATTAGTCGAAGCCAACGGCTTCAGCGTAGTGCGCGAGTTTGTAGGACACGGGATCGGCACCAAGCTGCATGAGGAGCCGCAGATTCCGAACTTCGGCAAGCGGGAACATGGCCCCAAGCTGCGGAGCGGCATGGTGCTGGCCATTGAGCCGATGGTGAACATGGGCCGTCCGGAGACGCGGCTGCTGGACGATAAGTGGACAGCGGTCACACAGGACGGAAGCTATAGCGCCCACTTCGAGCATTGCGTTGCTATAACGAAGAATGGGCCGGTGATTTTGACCGAGTAGTGGCTAGTGGTCGGTGGCCAGTGGCCGGTTTAAAACTTGCGATTTAGGAATTAAGACTAGCCACTGACCACCGACCACTGGTTCTTGGCAACTGGGAGCGAATGAGTAAGGAAGACGCGATTGAAGTGATGGCGGTGGTGATCGAGCCGCTGCCCAATGCGATGTTTCGGGTCGAGCTGGAGAACAAGCACCAGGTACTGGCGCACGTCTCCGGCAAGATGCGCAAGAACTTCATTCGCATTCTTCCCGGCGACCGGGTGGCGGTGGAGTTGTCACCCTACGATCTGACCCGCGGCCGCATTGTCTATCGCTATAAGTAGGTCGGGCAGAGCGGGCCTTCAGGCCCGCGTCAGAGGCGCATATCAGGACCTCAGTCCCGGCAGGGACGGCAGAAGCGGGTCCGTCGACAAGCTTTGAAGGGACATTAGGGCATCATGAAGGTACGGGCATCCGTCAAGAAGATTTGCGACAAGTGCAAGGTGATCCGCCGGCACGGCGTGGTACGGGTCATCTGCGAGAACTCGAAGCACAAGCAGAGACAAGGGTAGGTTTAACTGGCCACTGGTCAATGACCACCGGCCACTAGGGGTTACACATGGCACGTATTGCAGGCGTGGATCTTCCGCGCAACAAGCACATCAAGATTGCGCTGACCTATATCTACGGGATCGGCAACTCGCGCTCGGCCAACATTCTGGGTTCGGCGAACGTCGAAGCGACCAAGAAGGTCAGCGACCTGAACGAGGACGAGGTCAACCGCATCCGCCAGGTCATCGAGCAGGAGGGCAATGTCGAAGGCGATCTGCGCAAAGATACTTCGATGCACATCAAGCGCCTGATCGAGATCGGCTCCTATCGCGGCTATCGTCATCGCCGCAGCCTGCCGGTGCGCGGCCAGCGTACGCACACCAATGCCCGCACCCGCAAGGGCCCGCGCAAGGGCACGGTGGCCAACAAGAAGAAAGCGAGCGCGAAGACATAAGCCATGGCTAAAGCAGCAGGTTCCGCCGCCGACAAGAAAGGCAAGACCAAGAAGTTCAAGAAGAAGGAGCGCAAGCACGTTCCGCATGGGTTGGTGCACGTGCAGGCGTCCTTTAATAACACCATCGTCACCATCTCCGACCCGAACGGCAACACCGTTTCGTGGAAGAGTTCGGGATCGCTGGGCTTCCGCGGATCGCGCAAGGGCACGCCGTTCGCCGCGCAGCAGGCCGCGATGAACGCCGCCAACCAGGCGCGCGATCACGGCATGCGCAGCGTGGACGTGAAGGTCAGCGGGCCGGGCTCGGGACGCGAGTCCGCCGTGCGTGCGTTGTCCGCCGCCGGCCTCGATGTCCGCTCCATCAAGGACGTCACCCCGGTGCCGCACAACGGCTGCCGTCCGCCGAAGCGCAGAAGGGTGTAGTTGTGCCGGATCCGGTAGTCGCCGTGTCGCAGAGCGGAGTCATGACCCTGGGAATTATGGTGCCGCTGGCGCATGTGGCCGATGTGGCGAGGTCCATCGAGTTCTACAAGCTACTGGGATTTGAGGTGAAGAACACCGTCGAAGACGATGGGCATCTGCAGTGGGCGTGGCTGGAGAACGGGCAAGCGCATTTCATGATCGCGCGTTCTACTCGGCCAATGAATCCGGATGCGCAGGACGTTTTGTTTTATCTTTACGCGCCGGACGTAGTCGCCTTCCACAACGAGCTTCAGAGCCGGGGCGTGAAAGTTGGGCAGTTGAGTTATCCGTTTTATATGCCGCGAGGCGAATTCCGGGTCGACGATCCGGACGGTTATGCGTTGTTCATCGCGCACGCGGACTGAGAATCAAAGGGGCTGGGGAAAACATCTAATCACCAGCTCCAAACAACTGATTTAGATCGGGAAGAAGGGACGCCAATCCTGTAAACCGATCTCACAACCAGGGCACTGTGTCACTGGCCACCAGCCACTGATCACGGGCCACTGACAGGAGAGAACTTGGCACGCTACAAAGACGCAGTATGCCGCCTTTGCCGCCGCGAGGGCATGAAGCTGTTCCTCAAAGGCGCAAAGTGCTTTACCGACAAGTGTCCGATCGAGAAACGTAACTTCGCCCCTGGCCAGCACGGTAAGGACCGCAAGGCCAAGATCGTCGGCTACGGCCTCCAGCTTCGCGAAAAGCAGAAGGCGAAGCGCATGTACTTCGCGCAGGAAGGCCAGTTCCGCAACTACTTCGAGCGCGCGGCGCGCAGCAAGGGCGTCACCGGCGAGTTGTTGCTCCAGCAACTGGAGCGGCGTCTCGACAACGTCGTCTACCGCCTCGGCTTCGCGGTGGCGCGCCGGCAGGCGCGTCAGTTGGTGCGTCACGGTCATGTCGCGGTGAATGGCCGCAAGGTCAACATTCCATCGTTTTCGGTGAATGCGGGCGACGAGATCACCATTCGCGAAGGCAGCAGCAAGATGGCGGTGCTGGAGACCGCGAAGGACTTCGCCAGCCATCAGGCGCCGCCCGCTTGGCTGGAAGTCGATCGCGACGGCTATAAGGGCCGCGTGCTGGCATTGCCGAAGCGCGAAGACATCAATCTGCCGATCAACGAGCAGCTGATCGTCGAACTGTACAGCAAGTAAGGTGTCGCCGGCTGCAGCCGGCTCTGTGTTGGGAAAACGGCGAACGCTGGCCTAAAGGCCAGCTCTACCGCCGCTTATTTTGACTGCGACGATCATGCTCGTTTGCGCAGCCTGAACGGGAAGGGACCGAGTCCCGCCGTGCGGGACGGCGATATGATAGCCCAGGACGGAGCGAAGCGGAGTCCTGGGTAGGATGCAATCAAAGAATGCGAGCCCCTTCAGGGGCGACACACGTCGCCGGCTGAAGCCGGCTCAAGATAAAAATAATCGGCAGACGCGGACCTGAAGGTCCGCTCTACCACAACCTTCGCACCAGATCAGCCGGCACACCGCCGCGCCACACGGGCGAAGAAAAAGGAGTCACAAATGCTTTGGAAAGGTTTCCAGAAACCGAAACGGCTTGCCACTGACACCGAGACGCTGACCGACAAGTACGGTCACTTCTGGGCGCAGCCGTTCGAACGCGGGTTCGGCACCACCATTGGCAATGCGCTGCGCCGCGTGCTGCTGTCCTCCATCGAGGGCGCAGCCGTCACCGCCGTCAAAATCGAAGGCGTGCTGCACGAGTTCCAGTCCATCCCCGGAGTGGTCGAGGACGCCACCGACATCATCCTCAACTTGAAGCAGATTCCGTTCCGCCTCAACGGCGACGCGCCCAAGGCGATTTACCTGCGCGCCGACCAGCCCGGCGTAGTCACCTCGGGCATGATCGAGGCCGACGCCGATGTCGAGGTGCTCGACAAGGACGTGTACATCGCGACCGTCAGCGAGGGCGGCAAGATCGACATGGAGATGCGGCTGAAGAAGGGCCGCGGCTACGTCTCCGCCGACAAGAACTTCGACGAGGACCTTGGGCTGGGATTCATCCCCATCGACTCGGTGCACTCGCCGGTGCGCAAGTGCAACTACTCGGTCGAGGCCGCTCGTCTGGGCCAGATCACCGACTACGACAAGCTGGCGATCGAGATCTGGACCAACGGTTCGGTCACGCCCGCCGACGCGCTGGGCCTGGCGGCGAAGCTGCTAAAAGACCACATGAACATCTTCATCAACTTCGAGGAGGAGCTGGAGGCGCAGGCCGCCGGCGCCTCCGATAAGCCGGAGATTCGCAACGAAAACCTGAACCGCTCGGTCGAGGAGCTGGAGCTTTCCGTGCGCAGCTACAACTGCTTGAAGAACGCAAATATCCAGACCATCGGCGAGCTGGTGCAGAAGTCGGAAGCCGAGATGCTGAAGACGAAGAATTTCGGGCGCAAGTCGCTGAACGAGATCAAGGAGATCCTCAGCTCGATGGGCCTGAGCCTGGGCATGAAGATCGACGAGCACGGCAACGCCGTGCCCGGCAGCGGCTCGCAGTCGCCGACCTCCAGCTTCGCCTCGGCGAATTACGGCATCGACTCGGGATATTAAGGGTAGAGCGGGGCCAGGGTAGAGCGGGCCTTCAGGCCCGCGTCCGAGTCAAAGTCGGTTAGGTAGGGCGAGCCTTCAGGCTCGCGTCCGGATTAAGCCGGTCAGGTAGAGCGAGCCTTCAGGCTCGCGTCCGAGTTAAGCCGGTCAGGTAGCGCGAGCCTTCAGGCCCGCGTCCGAGTTAAGCCGGTCAGGTAGAGCGGGCCTTCAGGCTCGCCTCCCAGATAAGCCGGTTGGGTAGCGCGAGCCTTTAGGCTCGCGTCCTGGGCCGACTTTGAAAATCGCAGGGCTTTAGCCCTGGGCGCGGGCTGAAGCCCGCTAGAGTACTAATAAACCACCTGTGGACGCTGGCCTGAAGGCCAGCTCTACCGGTGGTCATCAAGGACAAGATCATGCGTCATCGTAGAGCAGGATGGAAACTGGGACGGAACACCGAGCACCGGCGCGCGCTGCTGCGCAACCTGGTGACCTCACTCATCGTGGAAGAGCGCATCGAGACCACGATTACCAAAGCCAAGGCGATGCGCCCGCACGTCGAGAAGATGATTACGCTGGGCAAGCGCGGTGACGTGGCCGCACGCCGGCTGGCTGCGTCGTATCTGATGACGCGCGACGCCGTCGACAAGCTGTTCGAAATCTCCGCGCGCTACGGCGATCGCGAGGGCGGCTACCTGCGCATCATCCACTCCGGCTTCCGCCGTGGCGATGGCGGCGACATGGCTTTCGTCGAGTTGCTGGGCAGCGAGAAGACGCTCGACGAGAAGCGTCAGAAGCGCGCCGAGCTCCGCGCCAAGCGCGCCGAAGAGACGCGCAAGGCCATGGAAGCGGCCGAGGAAGAGAACAAGGCGATGCGCGAGCAGGAAACCGCGAACGAGTCGGCACCCAGCGGCGAAGAGAAGAAATAGCGGCCCGCAGATTTTCCTGAATCCCTAAACGCATCCGCCTCGGCGGATGCGTTTTTTCGCCAACGAATCGATCATCTGGAGGGGCAATTCGTCTTAAAGTCAATCGTCGCCTTGATTTGGTGGTCGTCGGCTTCCCTTGGGAATTTCCACTCACTGACAGCCTTCTCCACGCTCGCACGAAGCCACGGATGACCACTTTCTATCTGCGTGTCGGTCACTCTGCCGTTCGCGTCAAGTTGAAATGTAACCACCACCGCGCCCTCTACTCGCGCAAGCCTTGCGAGCGGAGGATATGTGGGAAGAATCAATTTGTTCGGTTGAAATGGCACACTGGAAAGCAGCAGAACGACTGGTGCTGGTGCCGGAATCTGAGACGCACGGTACAAGTCTGAGGGACGATCCGGTGCGCCGACAAAAAGCCGATCATACCCGCCCGCCGCTAAGGTCCTCGTAACATCGTCGCTCATTAGCGTCGCTCCGGTTGGTTGGGTCGAAACAGCAAACATAGGTCGGTCCAAAACTCCACGGGGAAATGGTTTGTCCAACCGCGTGAGCAACCGCATCGTCCAGGACGTGTTCTCCGGCGGAGCGGCGTTAGGGTCGAACATATCCCTGTCGAGGACATCCGCACGGATGATGCGTTCCTTTCCGCCACACTGAACGTGCATGAAAATCTCAGCACCACTAAAAACTAATCCGTGCTGGCGGCGCTTCAATTCCTTTCGCAACGCTTTATCGGGAATTGTGCACGGATCGCGGCCTTCTAGCACAACGCTAATGGGATCGGGAATCGCGAACGTCGCCGCTTCAACTGTTGGGGGTTGAATACAGGCGTCGCCCGCCGGAGTGAGCGTCACCTTTTCAACGGTCGTGGCAGTAGATGTTCCACGCACTGAGATGATTTCGTAGAAATCATTGGGTGGGCCAACGTCAATAAACGTGTGTCTTGCGATAAGAAATCGCTTCGGCGCAGACCGTTGTGTAGACGCATCTTCGGCAAACGTACTGCACCCACAAAGGAGCGCAACCAGCAGAATTGCCGAAAACTGCATAGCTGGATTGTAGTGCTGGTCGGGCTTTCGACGTTAGTAGTTGTTGTAAATAGGCTTATCAAAACTTACTCGTTGCGCAGCTTCGGCCTCAAGCAAACACCGTCTGGGCAGTGGGTCAGTGTGAAATCGGAACGGTGGAAGGGCCGGGCTTTAGAGTCTCCGTGAGAACTGCTGATCGAGCTTTGGGTGGGGAAACACAGTCCGAAACTCGTCAGTCCAGCCGCGCAGCGGCGGGATGATGTTAGCCCGGCGCGTAAGCGCCGGGTAAAGCTTTAGCCGTACCGAAACGACGACGAGGGACCCGGACTTTAGAACCCGAGTTTCCGCGGCTGAAGCCGTCTCAAGGGGGCCATGTTTTCGCCGGGCTGAAGCCCGGCGCTTCCACCGTGATGAACTGGCTTCGCCGGGCTGAAGCCCCGGCGCTTCCCACCGTGATGAACTGTTTTCGCCGGGCTGAAGCCCGGCGCTTCCCACCGTGATGAACTGGCTTCGCCGGGCTGAAGCCCTGCGCTTCCACCGTAATGAATTCGAAACTGACCCGCCACTACTCCCGGCAGCGCTGGCCAAAGTCCTCACAGCGTACTATGATTTCCAGCATCCCCGCCGGGAATGTCGTCCATCCACATGACATCGGTTACCACCCCAGCGTTGCAGACTGAGCAACCTCCCGCCGCGTCCTCGTCTCGGCTAGGCCGGCAACTATTCTTCTTGCTCGCCGCGGTGGCCTTAGCGTACGCCTTTGTCGCCGGGTTCCGCACGGCTTCGGACCCTGACCTCGGCTGGCAACTGGCCAGCGGACGCTGGATCGCTCAGCACCATCACATCCCGTCGACCGAAGTCTTCTCCTTCACCGCCAACGGACAGCCGTGGATCTACCCGGCAGGCGCGGAACTGCTGCTTTACGGCATCTTCCTCCTCGGCGGCTACGCGCTACTGTCGTGGTTTGGAGCGGCGGCCTGCGTCGCAACGGTCGCGCTGCTGCTTCCGCGCGGTACGGCATTCACCGCAGCCGTTGCAATCATCGCGATTCCCATGATCGCCGACCGTACCACGCCGCGCGCGGAGATGTTTACCGTCATTCTGTTCGCGGCCTTCCTTTCGATTCTCTGGCAGCACTACGAAACCGGCCGCGCGCCGCTCTGGCTCCTGCCGCCGCTGATGATTGCGTGGGTGAACCTTCACCTCGGCTTCATAGCCGGACTAATGCTCATCGCCGGCTTCGTCGGACTGGAGTGTCTGCGACTGCTGAGCTCGGAGACGCGAAGCGATGCGCTCCTGCGACTGAGGCGCGCGCTTCCGTGGTTCGCCGCCGCCGCAAGCGCCACGCTGGTGAATCCCTGGGGTTGGGGAATCTACCGTGCCCTCGCGCGGCAGAATCGCGCCATGGCACAACACTCGCACCTCATCGACGAGTGGGCTAAAAGCCATTGGAACTGGTCAGGCGCGATCCCCAGCTTTTCGCGGGCGCCCTTGCCGCACACCCTGACGATGCTGATGCTGGTCGTTCTCGCCGCTGCCGTGGTTGCGCTTTGGCAGCGACGGCCGGGCGTAGCGGTCTTGCTGCTGGGCGCGATGTACGAAAGCACGGTGCACATTCGCATGGAGGCGCTCACCGCGTGCGTTGTCGTCGTCGTGGCGGGCGCCATATTCAGCGAGGCAGTGTCGCAAGCGAGTCTCCGGATTCGCGCGCCGCGGCTGCGCTCGGTTGCGGCCATCGCAGCGGCGGCATTGGTTGTGGCGCTGGCCGCGTGGCGAGCGGAGCAGTTCGCCAGCGATCGCGTTTATCTCGCCAGCAACAGCTTGTGGTCATTCGGCGCCGGCCCGGGCTGGTGGCTGCCGCAGGGCGCAGCCGACTTCCTGGCCCGCGAGAACCTTCCCGTCAACCTCTTCAACTCCTATGACGAAGGCGGCTTCCTGCTGTGGAAGACCGGCTTGAAGTATCGCGACTATATCGACGGCCGCGCGCTGCCGTTCGGGCCCGACGCGCTCCCGCATGAAGAGCGCCTGCTCGGGCTGTCGCTCGACTCACCGGAGTGGCAGCAGGAGGCGGGCCGCTACAACCTCAACACGGTCGTGCTTCCCTTCGAGGGGCACGAGATCGCGTTCGAGCAGCTACAAGACCTCTGCTACGGCAAGGCGTGGCAGCCGGTTTATCTGGACGAGCTCGCGATTGTGCTGGTGCGCCGCACGCCGGAAAACGAGGGGCTGATCAATCGCCTCCAGATCAACTGCGCCAACGTACCTATACCCAGCGCACCGCTCGACCATAGTCCGCAATCGTTTCGCCGCTGGCTGAATACCGCGCACGTGTTTTTCGCGCTGCGCCGCTATTCCGAGGCACTGGACGCCGCCGACACCGCGCTGGAGATCTTCCCCGACAATGTCGATCTGCGGCGCGTACGCGGCAGCATCCTTTATGCGTCTTCGCGCCGCGCCGAAGCGGAACAGGAATGGCTGGCCGCGCAGGCGTTGTCGCCCGATCCGGCGGTGTGGTTCCAATTGGGCGAGATGTACGAACAGCAGCAACGCCCTGCCGACGCGCTTCACGCCTGGCAGCAGACCGTAAGATTAACCTCGGACGAAGGTGCGGCCACCAACCCGCTGGTGCGCATGCTGCGGCCGCGCGCGCTGATGAAGCTGGCGCGGATTTATGTGATGGCCGGGCAGCCGCGTCCCGCGTTGCAGGCACTGGATGAGGCGATGCAGAGCGCGCCCCCGGCTCTGCTCGACGCTACAGGTGGCCGCAGCTTCAAGTTCGATGTGGCGCAAGGACGCGCCGCGGCGTACCGGGCGCTGGGCGATCTCCAGCAGGCCACGAGCTTCGAAGAAGAAGCCGTGCAGCTCGATCCCGAGGCCGCCGACGCGTGGTCGCATCTGGCGAAGCTATACGCCAGGCAGGGCCGCATCGAAGACCAGCATCGCGCCGAGGCGCGCGCCAGCGCGCTGTCGGAGTCCCGCTAGCCGGTGCCCAGAGTCGTGCCGCGGTTCACTTCGTCGTCTTGGTTCCAGCACTCTGGTCCGGATGATCGCCTTCCGGCGCCTTTAGCGACTTGAGGTATGCCACCACCGCTTCGGCGTCAGCGCGATTCATGCGATACCCCGGCATCGGCGGGCGTGCGGGCTGCCCGTTAGGCGCCAGACCGGTCATGAAGAACTGCACCGCTTTCTCGGTGTCCCAGCCGGGAAGGCCGGCAATACTGGGCGCGGTATCGGCCCAGAAGGGAATCGGCATGATCGGCGCGAATTCCAGCTTCTTGCCCTGAAGCCACTTCTCCATGACAAAGCCGCCGGTCATGGTGAAAGGCGTGTGGCAATCGCCACACTGGCCGATGGCCTTTACCAGATACTCGCCACGCGCAATCTGCGCCTGCGACTTGCTTGGCGGCGCTGCCGAAACCTTGCCGATGAATATCAAACAGAACTCTGCGGCAACGACCAGTGCAATAACGCTGTTCCTCATGAACCCCCGCGATGGCCTGACATTGCAGATTTGCTTCCATGGGAGTTTAACAAGTGGCGTGTCCCCAATGCACTCCGGTTTCGCAGCCGGGGGAGCCACGAGCAAGAAAGAATGGCCACTCCCCTTTCTGGTTGACCGTTGCGGAACATCGCGGTAGAGTTCGCGACGTAAACGCACGGTTATAGTCAGTGCACGCTGCCACATTCGTTTCGCATGCTACAGGCGTCCATAAATCTCGGTGCTCATCCTGCGCTCGCTCGGCTCGATCATCGGGCAAGGTAAGTTGCAACAGGGAGGATTTCCCATGACGACGCCAAGGACTTCGGGGCCGGTTACGTTTGCGCCGTTGGAAAGCGGGCAAGGGCGCAGCTTGGAGAAACTCAGTCTGCGGGCGGCAGTGTTCAGCATGTTCTTGTTTTGCGCCGCGGCAGTAATTGTATCGCCTGCACAGGGCACTCTTTACAGAACTCTGAACAGTTTCGACGGGACCGATGGTGGTGCGTTTCCGGCAGGGGCGTCTCTGGTTCAAGCTACCGACGGGAACTTCTACGGGATAACGGAATCGGGAGGAGCCTACAACAATTCCATGTTTTGCCAAGGGGGCTGTGGCACGGTCTTCAAAGTTACCCCACAAGGGGCGCTGACCACGTTATACAGCTTTTGTGCCCAAAGTAACTGTACCGACGGAGCTGTTCCTTTCGGAGGGCTGGCGCTGGGCCGGGACGGCAACCTCTACGGGACGACCACCGTGGGAGGGGCTTACAACTGCAACAGTCATCGCTGCGGCACCGTCTTCAAGATCACTACGGGAGGTTCCTTGGCCACGCTGTACAGCTTTTGTTCGCAAAGCAATTGTGCGGATGGGAGCTATCCGCTCGCCGGGCTGGTGCGAGGCAGCGACGGAAACTTCTACGGGACGACGTACGAGGGAGGAAGCGACGACTTTTGTCCTTTGGATGGCTGCGGCACGGTATTTGTAATTACCCCTGGAGGCACGCTCACCACACTGTACCGTTTTTGCCCACAAATGGGCTGCCTGGATGGCGCCAACCCTATCGCTGGCCTGGTGCAAGGCAATGACGGCAACTTCTATGGGACAAGCCAGGCAAGCCTTGGGACGGTCTTCAAGATGACTCCGCAGGGCACGCTCACCACGCTATACAGTTTCAGCGGCTTGGATGGAGCTTATCCCCGCGGAGTGCTAGTGCAAGGCAGCGACGGGAACTTCTACGGGACGACGGAAGCAGGAGGCGGAGGCGGATTAGGCATCTGCTCAGAATACGGCTGTGGCACGGTGTTCCGAATCACCTCGGCGGGAACGCTAACCACGCTGCACAGCTTCGCCTACTCCGACGGGGCCAGTCCTGTCGCCAGGCTCGCACAAACCGCCGACGGAAACTTCTACGGCGCAACCGACAATGGAGGCGCCTACACTTTTGGCACACTCTTCAAGATAACTCCGGCAGGAACGCTGACCACGCTATACGTCTTCCAGGGATACCCAACCGATGGCGCCGGGCCTGACAGCGGATTGGCGCCAGGCTCCAACGGCTTTTTCTATGGAACAACCGGCGGTGGCGGGTCCTACGATTCTGGCACGGTGTACATCTTCGGCGTGGTCTCCACGTGCGCAGAATGCCGGCCGGTCACTGACAGGCTTGACCCATCAAGAACTCGACACTGAGCGACGAACCACCGCAGCGAAAAAGGGTGCGCTTCTTACGCACCCTCGAAGCAGCGCTTTACTTGTGGCTCTCCTGGAAGCGCTTGTTGACTTCCGCCCAGTTCACCACGTTCCACCACTCTTTCAGGTAGTCGCCGCGGCGGTTCTGATACTTCAGGTAATAAGCGTGCTCCCACACGTCGTTGCCCATGATGGGGTAGAAGCCCTGGCTCATGGGATTGTCCTGGTTGGCCGAGCTCATGACCTGCAGTTTGCCTCCCCGGTCGCGCACGAGCCATGACCAGCCGCTGCCGAACTGCTTCAGGCCGGCGTCGTTGAACTTCTCTTTGAAGGTGTTGAAGTCGCCGAAGGTGTTCTTGATGGCGTCGGCAATGGCGCCGCTCGGCGGCCCGCCGCAGTTGGGACCCATGATTTTCCAGAACATACTGTGATTGACGTGGCCGCCGCCGTTGTTGCGCACGGCATTGCGGATGGCCTCGGGCACATTCTCCAGGCCCTTCAGCAGTTCTTCCGCGCTCATCTTTTGCAGCTCAGGCGCTTTCTCCAGCGCGGCGTTCAGGTTGGTGACGTAGGCCTGGTGGTGCTTGTCGTGATGCAGGTGCATCGTTTCTTTGTCGATGTAAGGTTCCAGGGCAGAGTAATCGTACGGCAGCGGTGGAACTTCGAATGCCATTCTGATCTTCCTCCAGTTGGCGTTGATGCGACGGATTACTGCAGGGATTCAAGGCGACGTGAGACTCGCATTCGCCCGGCGAAACATTATAGTCCGTTGCAGCCGCGGCGCCGTGCCCGCGGATCATGCACTCTGCTCCACGCCGTGCCGCGCCACTGTCTGATGAGTGCGACGCTTCTTCCCGCGCGCAATCTTCTCCCGCCGCGCCGCGGCCCGCTCCAGCAGGCGCAGGTTGCGCGCCGCCCCGTGCAGCGTCGAGAGCAGCAGCCAGCCGCGCTCCGTGGTCACGTGCTGCTCGGTCACCGCATGGAGAAACTGCGCGAAGGCGATCTGCAACGACTCCGGGTCTTCGATATACGGCACCTCGTACTGGTAGTCGGGATTTCGCTCCGGCTGCGGGTCCGACAGGTACATCATGAAGTTGACCGGAGGCACGCGGCGATCGACATTGCTGTGGTAAAAGCAGAAAGCCTCGCCGCGCAAAGCCGGCGAACCGCAGCGGCGGCCACCGGGCAGAATGTGCTCGCAAATCGGGTAAGAACTACACTCGGAGGCTGTGGAAAACTCAACTTGCGCGAAATTCATGGGGGTACCCCCCTTTCCTAAAGTCTCTGGAATGACGACTTTGCCCCTAAAGTCGTCCATTCACAGGAGTTAGCTAAAACCTCTAAAGCCAGCAATTTCATCAGCTTACAAGCGTCCCCGGTAAAGTCGTCTGCCAATGGGACTTAGCTGGAAGTCGTGGAGCGGTAGCCCGTATCCCGGCGACACTGCAAACGGCAAGCGCTTCGAGCATTGACGGAAGCTTGCGACCGGCTAACCCTAGCTTGGAGAAGCACAACTGGCGGCTGACTCTGGCTGGTGACAACTGCTTCCCTCCCATAAACACAAATAGGGCAGGAGCGCCAGGAGTGAGGCGGATCCTACCCTAACAGGCCATTGTCCCAACGCCGGAAAGCGGGAGTCAACGAAAAAGCGGGAAAAGCTTCGGCTCCATTCCCGAAACGGGACTCGGCTAGTTTGACTCTTGTGCAGGTGACTTCCCACTGCCGGAAGCGGCGGCGCGCTCGTGATTCAGGGCAAGCAGGCGCTCGAGGATTTCGGAGTCGGTGAGGGTGGGCGGCCATCCGTAGGCGGCGAAGACGGCTTCGTCGAGCTTGCGATGCGCGTCGGCCAGCCATGCGGGACGCTTGTTGTAGAGGTTGGTGAGGGTGCGATCCTTGCGCTCCAACTCGCTCGTGCCGGGAGGATTCAGCCAGGCATCCCGCTTCTCGAACAGGTTTTTGGCGGCTTCGGCGATGGCTTTCACGCGCGGGTCGTCTTTGGGCTCCTTGCCGGGTGGCCAGGGGAATGGGAACGTCTCGAAGGTGGTCTGCGAATTGTAAGACGGACGGTCCTCCAGGGTGGAGCACAGGCGGAGAGCCCACAGCTCATGTGCACGTGACTGGAGAATGCCGATACAGTAGTCATCATCACGCGCAATGACGTGGAGCTTGTGGTCAGGTACGACATCCGCGGGCATCCAGATGAACACCCGATATTTTGAGACCTCAGGCGTTACAATGCAGCGCTGAAGATCTCGCAGCGCGCGCCTCATGCCGGGACGATTCTCGCCGTGTAACCACCAATTTTGCTTCATGCGTTTCCGATTATTGTTCTCTCGGAAAGGTCTCACGTGCTTCTTAACGTACTCGAATGGAAGCTCGTATAGGGCGGCTTCCGATTCGGCGCGGTCTACGAAATCAATTAGCCATCCATCTTGCGGTCGTCGAACAACATCGCGACCAATCAGTCTCCGCCTTACTACGTCCGAGTTCGGCCTTCCATTAGGATTCACCGGCGCAGACAACATTTTCCTGGCCTGCTCGGCATTCAGATCGAAGGGGCCGCCTTTCATTACGCCAAGGAAACAAAGGCCGGCATTCTCAGCGAGCAATTGAGCGCTGGAGACGTTAGTGCTCGCCGTTAAATCGGCGTGAATTGAAGATACAAGCTGCCCGTCTAGTACACGTATCCTCTGCGACCCATCATCGAAACCTACCATCGAAACGCGAACGTTTGCGCCATCGAGTACCCAGGGGCGGTCGCTCCAAGCCATGAAAATTCCGCCCGATTCAAGAATGCGCTCCAGGACGGGGCGATTGCCAACCATTCGGATGGAATTCGTCGCTAGCAGTCCGGCGCGCTTTGCTTTACATTTCTCGATCTGCCCGCGCGCCTTCTCAAACCAGAAGGTGACAAGGTCGGCACCGCCCGGAACCCTGCCGTTGTACAGCGTACGAACCTGATCGACATATTCGTCCCCCAGTTCCGCGCGCATTTTCTTATCGCCAAGGAATGGCGGATTGCCAATGATGAAGTCCGCCACGGGCCACTCCGGCTCAATCGGATTGCCTTTCTTGTCGTGATCCAGGATCGCGTCGCGATGCTGAATATTGTCCAGTGGACGGAGAATCGGCTGCCTCTCCTGTTCCATGCCATTCTCTTTCAGCCACTGCAAATAGCCGATCCACACGACTACCGAAGCAAGCTCGTGGGCATAGGTGTTGGTTTCGATGCCGTAAAGCTGCGAGGGATCGACCTGATGCACCAGCAGGCTCGGCAGGTGGTGTTGCGCGCTAAACACCTGGGCTTCTTTCCACAGGTCCAGCATTCGCTTCAGTGCAAGATAGAGGAAGTTGCCGCTACCGCATGCCGGATCGAGCACGCGTACTTTGGACAATTCCTCGACCCAGCCGTTGACCGTTTCCTCAAGTTGCTTGCGCAGCTTGTTGCGGCCGGAGCCGTTCGGCTGCTTTTCTGCGGCTTCGGCCAGCGCCGTGGCTTTGGCCTTCACTTCCTCCCAACGCTTGCGCAAAGGCGCGACCAGTACCGGCTCAATGATGGTGAGGATGTCTTCCTTGCTGGTGTAATGCGCGCCCAGCATCGAACGCTTGCTCGGGTCGAAGCTACGCTCGAAGAGCGTCCCGAAGATGGCGGGCTCGACGCGCGACCAATCGAGAGAGGCGCTGGCGGTGACAATCGCCAGGTCGGCGGCGGCGAGTTCGATGATGCTGTCATCGGTGAACAGCCCGCCATTGAAGTGGGAGACGTCGTAGGGGCCGAAGTTGTCGCCTGTGGCCATGGCGGCAAACAGGCGGCGCAGCTTGCGGTTGAAGTTCAGAGGATTGCCCCGATCATTCTCGATCATCTCGCGGAACAGGTGTTTCGGCAGCAGGCCGATGCTGTCGGCAAAGAGGCAAAAGAGCAGCCGCATAAGGAAGTGCGCGGCTTTTTCAGGATCGATGCGGCGGGCGTTTAGGTTTTCGGCGAGCTCGGCGAACTTGGCGGCGGCCTTCTCGGTGACTTTGGCCGAAGGAGCGTCGGGTTTCAGTTCCTCGGGATGCTCGAAAAGCGCGTGCAACACGTCGAGTGGCGGCAACGCACAATTGGGCGTCGGCTGATTGCGCAGCAAGTCGCTCAAGGTGAAGCTGTAAGCCTGGTGCCGGGTGTTAGGCCAGTTGGTATGCACCTCGAAGCGCTCCTGGTCACAGACGACGAGCAGCGGTGGGTTCTCCAGGTCTTCCCGGTAATCGTTAAGCTGCACATAGGCGGCGTTCAGGTCGCGATGCTTGCCCTTGTACTCCCAAGCGAAGTAGCCCTTCTTCCACACATCGGCAAAGCCTTTTCCGCCCTTGAGCGTCGAGACGTGTTTTTCGAAGGTGAAGGTCTCGCCGGATTGGTCGACGGCGGCAGGACGGGGCTGGCCCAGGACCTCGCAGAGATCGCAGAAATGTTGCTGAGAGCCGGAGCGCTCAGAAAGGGAACTGGCTTTCCAGCGAGTAACGAATTCCGGGAGCGAGAGGGCCATGGGTCGGTGAAGCCCGATTGTTGCAGACCGGGGGCGAATCCGCCAAGTGGTTTAGGAGGATGCTGGACCTGTGACATCGTCAGTGTGATCAGACCTAATATCCATTGAGAGCTAGGGCGTGATCTCCCAAACGACACCGACGGGTGGCCCACCCAAGCTTCGTTTGCTTGGGTGGGGGTGTTAGTCGCGATCGCCGAAGGTGACCGGCGGTGCGACGAGGGTTGCACGGGGCACGATCCCCAGACGTTCCCGCTTGCTCGCCGTCCGATTCGACTCAATTTCCACCACCCTCTCTTCGCGCGCAGATAATGGCGGAAACTGCCCAAAGCCCAGTCCTGCCGCTCACGCGTGGTTTGCCTGTGACCTCGGACGAAAACCCCCACGCAAGCAAACGAAGCTTGGGTGGGCCACCCGTCGCGCTCATTCTGGTTCCGTTCCCATAACAGGAACGCGTTACAAATTCGGGTGCCCCACTCATCCGCTCTTTTCGGATGAGTGGGCCTACGACCCTAAGGATGAAGCGCGCGCCCAATCGTCATCGGCCATTCCTGACAATTTCCCCCACGGGATGCCGTTTATGGCGAGCGTAGGTGGTGAAGTACTCCATGTCTGCTCCCCGGTGCCGTTCGTCTGTGATGGGATGAGACCGAAGATGGTTACGGGGCGCGCACTCACTCATCCGAAAAGAGCGGATGAGTGGGGCACCCGAAAACCGTCGGATTATCCATACCAAAACGCTGCGCAGATCACAAAACGGTTGTGAGCCAAGGAGAGACGGGCTAGTGTCGTAGGAGGGAGCGTGATGCCCACGCAGTCCTTTTCTTCGTTCGAGGCTTTCTTCGACGCTAATCGTCACGCAAACGTGCGCGCGATGGTTCTCGGGCCCGACCGCGGAGATTGGGTTCTCACCAACCTGGTTCTCAGTAAGTTGGGCGTCCAATTCGGCCAGGCGGGGGGTAATGCTGTCGTGGAAGGGGCGCCGCAGCCGGGCGGTGTCTCGATATTCATCCTGACGCAAGGGTTGTCAGCGATGTCGGGGAATGGGCGCCGGTTTGACGACCACACCTTGCTGGTCGCTCAGGCGGGCGACGAGTTCTGTCTGGCTGCCGATTCCTGGCGGCGTTGGTGTTCTCTCTACGTTCCGTATGAGGAGCTTGCTGCCGCGAACCCGAATGCGCTCAATGCGGTTCCTTCCATGCGCGGAGTTTTTCGATTAACAACGCATCGCATGGAAAAGTTTCGATCAGTCATTCAGCAACTGGATGAGGCGGTGCAGCAAGCACCAGACGCCTTCCAATCGGCCGCAGCCCAGAAAGCGGCGCGGCAGAAGCTGGTTCCGGAGATCCGCACGCTCCTCGCCGTGCCGCCTGAGGTCGAATCCACGATTGGCCGGCATGTTGTTTCGCGCAGCCAGATCGTGCATCGGTCGATGGATTTTGTCGATCAGCATAACGGCGAGTTTCTTTCAGTCGAGCAACTCGCCAGTGCCGCCGGCGTTTCCGAGCGCACGTTGCGTGAGGCGTTTCAGCAGTACTTCGGCGTGGCGCCAGTACGATATTTGAATCGGAGAACACTTCACCAGGTCCGGAAAGCTCTCAAGAGCGCTGACCCTTCCGTCACCACGGTCACTGAAACCGTCACGCAGTTCGGCGTGTGGGAGCTAGGCCGCTTCGCGCGAGACTACTGCGCCCTCTTTGGTGAGCTCCCGTCTGAGACCCTGCGCAAACGGCGCTGAACGTCCCTTCCTCCGCCATCGCGCTTGCCCCAATCCTTGGATCACGTCTGTCCCGCTATTCCTTCAATTTTGCCGAAATTGCATAGTCAGCTTGCATGCCGGAGCCATACGCTTCTCTGGAAGCTAATTCACAGTTGATTCGCAGCTGATTCATTGGCGAAGGGACTCAGAGTGACAGGAGCCATGATCAGGCCGGAAGACATCGGGTCGCTCACAGACTTCGCCCGAAACACCAAGGCCCGCCTCAAGCGACTCCGGCGGACTGGCCGTCCTGAGTTGCTGACCGTCAATGGCAAGGCTGAGGTGGTCGTACAAAATGCGGCGGCTTACCAGCGATTGATCGAGTCGCTGGAAAAGCTGAAACACGATCGCGGCGAAGGGTCGGATTGAGACGGGTACACGATAGGACTAAAGCGGGAGTTCATAACCTTCCGTTGGCGCATAGAGCTCCAGCAAGTGTATTTTGTGTGGGGACTTCAGCGAACCACGGGCAATTTCTTCCACGCTTGAGTGCGATTGCCGTCTCGATCACGCTCGATCATTTCAGCAACCTTTTTAGTTTGGTTAGGAGAATACGATGGCAACCGACGAGAATACGATGACTCCAGAACAGCCTGATCTAAGCCGGCGCAACATGCTGAAGGGTGCAGGTGCATTAGCCGCTACGGTTGGTCTCGCTGCTGTTGAACCAATTTCGGCGCAAGCGCAGGCAGGCTGCGAACCACCCGTGAATCCTTATGGCGGCGGACCCAGCAAGGGCCTGCAATTCCCGCCCTACTATCAGCCAACACCGTCGGTCCGCAGCCGGATGAACTACTTCCCGGGCAGCGAGCCAATCGGCAAGGACGAGATGCGCATCTCGTTCGTCGGCAGTTGCCCCTTTCCGCCGCGGCGGGACCAGGCCGGCACCTGCATCATGGTCGAGCTGGGCAACGGCGACCGCTTCTTCTTCGACTTCGGCCCCGGCTGCGTCAAGAACATCATCGCCATGGGCGTGCCGTGTCCTGCTATCAACGACATCTTCATCACTCACCTGCACGTCGATCACTACCACGACCTGTCTTATCTGTTGCCATTCTCGGCGTGGTCGGGACGGTGGAGAATGCCGCTTCGGGTGACCGGGCCATCCGGGCGCACCCCGGAGCTCGGCACCAAGGGCATGGTCGCCGGCATGAAGCAGATGCTCAAGTGGCACCTCGAAGCCTTCGACGCCTGCCCGATCGGAGACGGCTACGAGATCGAAGTCAATGAGTTCGACTGGAAAGACGAAAACGGCATCTGCTACGACAAGAACGGAGTCACGGTCCGGCACTGGCGGCGCTCGCACGTCAAGGACGGCGCTTCGGCCTACCGCCTCGACTGGAACGGCCTTTCCTTCGTATGGACCGGCGACGGCCGGCCTGACGACCTGACCGCCAAGTACGCCAAGAACGTCGATGTCTTTGTCACCGAGCTGCAGCCCGATCTGGCTCGGATCAATCAGCTCAAATATGGACTTCCGGAATTTCTCTTCAACTACACGGTCGACATCCATCACACCTTGGCTTACGCCACGGGATATCTCATCAATGAAGTTAATCCGAGAGTTGGGATCGCTACACACCTCGCATTCGACAATGACACGCTCAATGAGCAGACCGCCGACATTCGCGCCCACTGGAATGGGCTTTTCCTGTATGGCGCGCCGGATGTGGTGACGGTCAATGTCACAAAAGATGCGATCTGGGCACGCGACGCTGTGCTGCCAGGATTTGCCGGCCAGCCGTTACCGAATCCGACATTGCTCTTTGGTAATCCGCTGCCGCTCCAGACGGGCCAGGGGGTCGTGCCGCAGCCAAGATTGCCGCGCGAAATGCAGCAGGAGGCGCTCACCCGCGAACTCGAGATCGACCCCCACAAGTACTATCCGCCGAACGTTTACCGCGAGCCACTGACCAAGCTGCCGAACCCCCAGTTGGTTGACCTGATCGAGATGGCGAAGGTAATGGGCATCGATATGAGCCAGTTCAAGAAATAGCGATTCGGTCCGGTGTCCCGCCGCGCATGATGCGGCGGTGCGCTCCAGGCCGCGTCGTTCTTTTCCAGGCCTACGCGCTTTAAGAGGAACCGCAAATCTATGGAAGTCATCGACGACAACGGCAAGACCATTCCGATCACAATTCTGACCGGGTTCCTCGGCGCGGGAAAGACGACGCTGCTGAATCGCATCCTCACCGGGAGTCACGGTCTGCGTGTGGGCGTGCTGGTCAACGATTTTGGCTCTATCAATATCGACGCCGAGCTGGTCGTCGGCGTAGACGGCAACATGATCAGCCTGGCCAACGGCTGCGTCTGCTGCCAGATTCGTGACGATCTTGTCGCGGCAGTCATCGCGTTGCTCGCACGCCCGGAGGGCATCGAATACATCCTGCTCGAAGCCAGCGGCGTCGCCGATCCCGCCGGAATCTTCGCCACTTTCAGCGATGCCAATCTGCGCGATCGGATCCGGCTCGATAGCGTCACCTGCGTGCTGGACGCAGATCAGGTCTTCGCACACCCCGAGTATCCCCCGCTGATGGAACTGAAGCTCCACCAGGTCGGTTTTGCGGACATGGTGATCCTGAACAAGGTTGGACTTGCCGGTCCAGAGCAGGTCGCGAAGGTCCGGGCGTGGCTCGACGAGTACTTCACACGCCTTCGCATCGTCGAGGCCGATTTTTGCGAGGTGCCTTACCAGATCCTGATGGGTGTCGGGCGTTTCGATGCTGCGCGCGCAGACCACAGTTCGCACGCTATAGATAACTGCACCGACGCGACCTGTCATGACGACAGCCACGCGCACGACCACTCAAAGGTATTCAGCACCTGGAGCTACGAGACGGAGCAGCCGCTGGCGTTGGAAGTGTTGCGGGAAAAGCTGCGCAAGTTGCCGGGAAGTGTGTATCGCGCGAAAGGAGTGGTCTACACCAGCGACGCGCCCCGGCGACGGGCAGTGCTGCAGGTGGTCGGCAGACGCGTGGACATCTCGTTGCAGGAGGAGTGGGGCGAGCGCGCACCGGGCACGCGGATCGTAGCCATTGGAGCGCCCGGCAGCATCGACGCGAATCTGCTGGAACTGACATTCGCCTCCTGCATCTCGGCGACGGCCGCGAGCAGATGATTATTCAGGCGACTCTTTCGTTCCGTCGACCTCGACGGAGGCCGGCTCGATCCGGGCTCGCCGGCCTACGGTTTCACTTCCATTGCAGCGAATAGATCTGCACCACGCTGGTGTCATTCATAATTGCGGGTTGGCCGTCGGCAGTCAGGCTCAAGAAACCCTCGCCTGTCTGGGTGTTAATGTTGAAGGCGTCGAGCGGCGCAAGGCGCTCCCATTTAGCGTCGGAGAGCGTCAAGCGATAGATGCCAGTCTTCTGCTGCGTCTGGGCGAAGAGAATCGACTTGCTGTCGCGCGTCCACACCCAGTATCCCCAGGGCGCATCGAATCGCTTTAGTTCGCTCCAGGAGCGGGCCTGGACGTTGTACAGCATCATCCGCAGCGGATTCTGGGCCACCGCGACCAGGTATTTTCCCTCGGGCGACCACGAGCCGACGTAGAACCCTTCGGAGCCGGGAAAGATGGAAATCTTCCGGGTGGCGAGGTCAAGCATTTGCACGCCCTTCAGCTTGGTCCCCAGTCGTGGAAAATCGTTAAAGGTGATCGCTTTCCCATCGGGAGTCCATTCCGGCGCAACCGCGGACGCTGCGGCGCTGCCGGCAACAATTTTCTCCGGTGCTCCACCCTCGCTGGAAATCAAGTAGATCGATTGCCAGTCCATGTAGGCGATCGTCTTGCCGTCAGGTGACCAGCGTGGCCACGCGGCGTAAGAACTGGTCAGTTGGAGCTTCTCGCTGCCATCCAGGCGGCTGCGCCATAAGAAATGCCTGGGAAAATCCGTATAAGCCATCCATTGCTTGTCCGGCGAGATGACGAACTCCGAGGCTGCCAGGCCGCCCAGGAAAGGCACGAAACGCCCCTGTTTGGGATCGAGGACCTGCATGACGCCCTGGGAGAGGCGCCCCATCACGAACAATTGACGACTGTCGCGGCTGGGAGTGGCATCGACAACTTCAATCTCGCCGGAGGTAAGTTTCGCCGCGGTCGGCTTCTTCCAAAACGCCAGCCAACCTGGTTCGATCAACTCGTAGACGTTATTCGTCCCACCAGCGTCCGATTGGAAGATGAAATGTCTGCCATCGGGGGTCCATCGTCCTGCGCTCTGGTCTGCATCGGCAGGCCAGTCGGTGAGCAACCGGTGAGGATGGCTGCCATCCAGGTTGAGTTCCCAGATTTGGGCGGGGTCATTCTCCTCGACCGTCAAGCGGATGCGGCGACCGTCGGGTGAGAAGCTGGGATCGGACGCGTTGCCGGGAGCTTGCCATAACAGTTTGGGATCGGCTCCATCGGGCCCGGTGATGAACACCGAACGAAGATACATATAGATGACCGACCGGCCATCGGGCATCCAGCGAGCGTCCGTCACGATTTTATTTCCAATTCTCGTTGGCGAGCCACCGAGAACCGGCACCGACCAGATCGATCCATTGACATTTTCGGCATTCAGGCTTGGCTTCAGGGCCAGCAGTTGCGATCCGTCCGGAGATACATCCAGCATCCGCATGCCGGCGGTGGAACCGCGGAGCGGCGCAATGATGCCGCCGTCCACCGACATTTCTACGGGGCCGTCCTGGCCCTGAAAGTACAGGCGGGTGCCGTCGGTGACCAGCGGCGCATCTTTGTGCTCGGTTGAATAGGTGATCTGCCGGGTGTCGGGCATTCTGATGACGCGCCCGGAGGAAAGACCCGACGCGATCAGCCCAATCAATGCCACCAACGCTCCGATGCCGACGATGAGCGCTGTTTTCTTCCCCCACCAGCGGGCAGCAACGACTCTGTGCGTCGTCGAGCCAATGCCGGAGGAGTGGAACATCTGCCGCTTCAGCCGGCGGAGGTCGATCATCAGTTCGTGGGCGGCTTGATATCGATCAGCCGGCCGCTTTTCCAGGGCCTTGCTGATAATGCGCTCCAACTCCTGGGGAACTTTCGGATTGACCCCGGCGGCGGGTGGCGGCTCGCCGCGGAGGATCTCCGCAATGATGGAGGCTTGCGATGTGCCCGGAAACGCGCGCCGGCCGGTGGCCATCTCGTACAACACCGCGCCAAAGGAAAATATGTCGCTGCGCGCATCCAATTCCTTACCCTCGGCCTGCTCCGGCGACATATAGCCAACGGTGCCGAGCACCTCGCCGCGCGATGTCATTGCGCCCGCCAGCGTAGTCGCGTCTGCTGCCGCGCCGGCCGGCGAATATTCCTTAGCCAGGCCGAAATCGAGCAACTTGGCCTCGGACCGGCTGGTCACGAAGATGTTCGAGGGTTTGATGTCGCGGTGAATCACGCCCGTCTGGTTGATCGCGGCGAGGGCATCGGCGATTTGGATGCCCAGCTCCAGCCCATCCTCAATGGGTAAAGGCCCGGAGGCCAGCAGGTGCGCAAGCGTGCTGCCCTCCAGCAGTTCCATCGCGATGTAGTGCGTTCCGTCCTGCTCGCCCACGTCATACACAGTGCAGATGTGGGGGTGATTCAGCGAGGAAGCAGCGCGCGCTTCGCGCTGAAAGCGCTCGAGGGAGAGTTCTTCGCAAAGCACAGTGGAGGGAAGTACCTTCAGGGCTACGTGGCGGCCCAGCTGCATGTCGCGGGCGCGATACACTTCGCCCATGCCGCCGGCGCCCAGCGCCGATAGAATTTCGTACCGGCCGAGTTTCATACCAGAGGCGAGGGCCATCTGTGCGCTCGATTATAGATGAGCACCACGCGACAGTTTGACAGCGGGCAATGTTCGTAATGGAGCTTCGGCCAACCACAAGCGATAAGTCCCGGCTCGGATCGCCAGTAGCGATACGTGGGCTTGTGAGATCGAAGTGCAGTCATCGCCGGATGGCGGGCAACCGCGGAAGTTCCTGTCGAAATCGTCTCCCCACGGAGCACGGAGTACACGGAGGGTTTTCACGTACTCCCCTCCGTGATCTTGGCGATTCGGTGATGATCCAAGTCGCGGCCTGGCCAACTACAGCAGCTTACGGCGAAGCAATCCCAGCGAGCCGAGCAGCCCGGAGGCGAGCAACAGAAGCGTGCCCGGCTCAGGGACCGTGCCGCCTCCGCTGTTGCCGAGGACGGTGAACGACTCGGAAGGAATGGTCCCGACGGAGTTCTCCGACGCCAGCGAGGGACAGCCCGGCGAGTTGCATCCTTCACCGCTGTTCTCGTCCCAATACACGGGATCGCCCGTGTCGACGATGGCGTTGTCGAGATTCAGCCAATAGGTCCCGGCGCTCAGATTGGGGCCGTTGAAGCTGCCGCTCTCAACGCAAACATTGAAGCCGTACGCATTGACGGTGCAGTCCGACTGGGTGAAGGTGACGACCTGGTCGAAATAGGTGGTACCGCCGAACTCCAAGGAGGTAATGGACACCTCCGCCGAGGTGACGATGTCTCCTTGGAACACCCATGCATTGAACTTGAAGCCGTTTACGTTGGCATTGGAGGCGAGGGTGAAAGTGTCGCTCACCACAAATCCAAAATTGATGGTCCACGCGTCGGTATCGTCGTCGAGCGGGCCATTGCTGTACAGAATGGACTGGGCCATGGCCGGAACGGCCGCCAGTATCAGGCTGAGGATTGTGAGCAGGGAGAAGCAACGCAGCTGCGTGTTCACGGGTGAATCCTCCTTTGTCGATTGGGGCCCTGCTCCGGATGTAAATGCGGGGCGAACGGCTGTCAACGGGGAGAACCAAGAGCAGCGTTAGTCATGGGGGTTCGACGGTGGTTCGCGAGAAGCTTCTCGTTCCCCTGCTACAATTCAGGCGCAATCGCCCGACATCGCGAAGCCCTTGCGTTTCGCGGGCTGCCCGATTGCTCGAACTCCCGGTCTTCTTTTGCCGTATAACTCTCTAGCAGTTGAAGGATTTGGGCCAGGAGTTGCACCTCTTGGGAGACGCTGATTGGACGACAACCAAGCTGTCAATGCCCTTGTCCGTCGCTGTGTGTCCGGTGACGCTGCGGCATGGCAGGAAATCGTCCAGCAGTATCACCGGAGGATTTACAACATCTGCTACCGCTTTTCAGGGTCGGCAGATGATGCGTCCGACCTGGCGCAGGAAGTGTTCATCAAGATGTATCGCACGCTGAGCACCTACGACACCTCGCGAGCCTCGTTCATGACGTGGGTGACGACGGTGACGCGCAATCTGCTGGTGGACCACTTCCGTAAGGGTAAGTACGACCGGATCACCGACTCGCTGGACGCGACGCCGGGCAATCAGGAAGACGGCTTGACCCTGGCGGAGCAGCTCGAGGACCGCACCGCCAGCCCGGAGGCGCGGGTGCGCAGCCAGGAGACGCAGCGGCTGGTGCACGAGGCGCTCAAGCGGCTATCGCCCGAGCTGCGGGAAGCGGTCATCTTGCGGGATTTGCAGGATTTGGACTACAAGGATATTGCCAAAGTCCTCAATGTACCCGAGGGAACTGTGAAGAGTCGCATAAATCGGGGACGAACGGAACTGGCAAGGTTGTTGCAACGTACGTATAAACAGGCAGGGTAGAAATTCAGTGGCCAGTGACCAGTGGGTGGTCAGTGGTCAGTGGGTGGCCAGTGGCCAGTAGTCGGTGGGCAGTGAGTGGCCAGTGGCCAGTGACGAATGATCGGGGAGCCCTGTGCGGTCGAGAGCAGCCCGAAGGGCGGCACAATTTTAGCCCAGCACGTGAGTGCTGGGACCGCGTCGGATTTGATTCCGGAGTCCCTTTAGGGACGACACAACCCGTCGGTTAAGCGGGGCAGGTAAAATGCAAGACCCAATCCAACCCGTGATGCAGTGCGCAGAGGTGGAAGCCCTTCTGTCGGAAGCGCTCGACGGCGCGCTGCATGGCCCCACGCTGGAGGCCTTCGAGGCCCATCAGCAGGGCTGCGCCACCTGCCGCAGCATGGTGGACGAGGCGCGGGCGGGCATGAGCCTGCTGCGCGGGTTGGACGAAGCCGAGCCGCCGCACAACCTGGTGCACAACATCCTGGCGCAGACGATCGGCGCGCTCCCGTCCGAGCACACCATCGCTAAACCGCGCGGCGAGGGCTGGCGGGAGAAGCTGAAGGGCCGCCTGGTCCCGATATTTGCGCCGGTGGTCACGCCGCGCTTTGCCATGTCGTTCGGCACGGCGTTCTTCGTTATTACCATGCTGCTGGGCATTGCCGGGTTCCACTTCACCGATGTGCGTCACTGGGACCTGAGCGCGAACGGCATTCGCAAGACCTATTACGCAACTGAAGCGCGAGCGATGCGTTACTACGAAAACATGCGGCTGGTCTACGAGATCGAGTCGCGGGTACGCGACCTGCGTCACGCCGCCACGCCCGACACCAGCCAGGACAACCAGCAGCTACAGCAGCAGCAACCGCCGCAGCAGGAGGCTCCGGCGACCGAACAGAAGAATCCGCCCAAAAGCGACAACCGCCGGCACGACGGCAACGAACCGACGTTCGTTCATGATATGGGTCAGCCCGAGGCGGTCGCTTATCCCGTTGTGCAAGGCGCAATAATAGTGGAAGAGCCGGGCTTTAGCGCGGCGGATTGGAGCAGCCCCCTGAGTGGCTTTCAGCCACGGGCCGGGGCTGAAGCCCGGTTCGTAGCGCGAGCTTTCGGCACGGCTGAAGCCGTTCCCTTTCACCCTGACGCAATCCGTTTCGGCGCAGCAAATGTCGCGTCGATTTCCCAGGCCCGGCAGCAGGACCGCCGGCAAGTAGATTTCAACTTGCTGCGGTCCGAGAACAGGAGAACCGCATGAATTGCGCGAATCATCCCGATGCGCCCGCGGTCGCCTACTGCCGCACCTGTGGCAAGCCACTGTGCAATGTGTGCGTACGCGACCTGGGCGGAGGAGCTATTGCTTGTGAGCAGTGCCTGACGGCACAAGGCTACGCTGCGCCGCCGCCCGGCGCGGCGGCGGTTCCGCCGCCTCCACTTGCCGTACGGCCGGGAAGCGGCCCTCGCCCGACGCTGGCCGCCATCCTGGGAGTAATTCCCGGCGTTGGCGCCATGTACAACGGCGAATACGCCAAGGGGTTTGTGCACGTGCTGATCTTCGCCGTGCTCATCCTGATGACCAAGGACATTAACGGCCTCTTCGGCCTGGGCGTTGCAGCGTTCTGTGTCTACATGCCCATTGAGGCGTACAAGACGGCACGGGCGCGCGAGCTGGGGCTGCCCGCCCCCGACCCGTTCGGTTTCAACGCGCTCTTCGGTGGCGGCCCGCCCCCGAGTCGTCCTGCGAGCACTGTCGCGACCCCGGGAGGAGCTGGCCCGGCAGCAGCGAACTTCGCACCGGGCGCGCCGAACCCGCCGAATCCCCCCTATCCGCCGGTTGTGGACCAGCCGCACTCGCGCATTCCGGTGGGGGCCGTCATCCTCATCGGACTCGGCGTCCTGTTCTTGCTGGACGAAATGGACCTGTTGCACTTTGACCGGATCATTGGGAGGTTTTGGCCATTGATCCTCATCGCCCTGGGCATTCGCATCCTGATGCAGCGCCAGCGCAGAGGCTGTTGAGGAGGACATCATGAGATATCGATATAACAGCGCATGTCCGTGCCCACGTTGCCGGACGCATGGATACACCGGGCCCGCCATACTCATCACTCTGGGCGTACTGTTCCTGTTCGACCAGATGGACATGGTGCACTGGATGCAATTCAACTACACCTGGCCGGCGATCCTGATCGTGATTGGTGTGGTGAAGTTGCTGGAGCACGGCGCTTCGGTCGAGGGCCACATTCCGCGCGAATTCGGCCCACCTCGCTGGCAGCCCGGAAACCAGGGTTATCCGCCACAGCCTTATGCCGGACCGCCGGTTCCTCCGCAAGGGCCCGGTTATCCGACGCCTCCTGTGGTCACGCCGCCGCCTATTCCGCAAGCGGGCTTCATCGGTCCCGGCTCGACCGTCAAAGGGCCCGACGAGCAGGGAGGTGCGTGATGGCGAGCGCGAATCAATATCCTCCAGTTGCTCCGCCACCGCCGCCTTATCGTTATCGGCGCTCGATTGCCGGGCCGCTGATACTGATCATCATCGGCGGCCTGTTTCTGGCCCGCAACCTCGGCTGGCGCTTTCCTATCTGGCGCTGGTTCGGGCACTGGTGGCCCGTGCTGCTCATCGTCTGGGGAGTGATCGTCCTTATCGAGCGCCTCTCGGCCGATCGTAGCGGGTATCGCCGCCGGGGCATCGGAGCGGGTGGAGTTCTGCTGCTCATCTTTCTCGTCAGCCTGGGCGTGATTGCCCACGAGACCTCCAACTTCAACTGGAGCGGGGTGCGCGACCAGATGGAGATGGACGACGATATGGGCGGCTTCTTCGGCACCCCATATACGTTCGAGAACACGGTGGAGCAGCCGTTCCCGGCCCACGGCACGCTACGCGTGGTCTCCGATCGCGGTGCGGTGAACATTTCGCCTTCGGATGACAACACCATCCATGTCGTCGTGCACAAGAAGCTTTACGCGAGCAGCCAGAAAGATGCCGACACCTACAACGACGGCAGTAAGCCGCTGCTGACGGTGACCGGCGATTCGGTGGTGCTGAACGCCAATACGAATGGTTCGGGCGATCACAACGTGCAGTCCGACATGGACATCCAGGTTCCAGCCGGCGCTGCGGTCGATATCGCCGGCAAGCGCGGCGACGTGACGGTGAACGACCGCAAGGCGGAGGTGAAGATTGCCTTGCAGCATGGGGACGTCGCGGCCTCCGGAATTGCCGGGCCGCTGAGCATCGCCCTGGAGAAGGGCTCGATTCGCGCCAATGAGATTACCGGTGACGTCGATATTACCGGGCACGTGGACGATGTGACGCTCGATGATGTTGCCGGCGCGGTCCACCTCAACGGCGACTTCTACGAAGATGTGCGGCTGAGCAAAATCGCGAAGACCGTCATCTTCAAGACCTCGCGTTCGGACATGCAGATCGCGTCCGTGCCGGGGGAGATCGAAATCTCCAGCGACCAGGTGCGCGGCTCGCAACTGGACGGCCCCAGCCGGGTGATGACCAGCTCCAAGGACATTCACCTCGAGGACGTCTCCGGCGACCTGCAAGTGCAGTCCAACAGTGGCGACGTGGAAGTGACCACGGCCGGCAAGCAGCCGGCCGCGAAGATGAGTGTGACTACCCAGCACGGCGATGTGGCGTTGACCCTCGCGGGCAAGGCCGCGCCGGAAAAGGTGAACGTAGCCAGCCAGCACGGCGATGTCACGTTGACGCTGTCGCCCACGGCCGGCTTTCAGGTCAGCGCGGCCACGCGCAAAGGCGACATCAGCTCCGACTTTTCTTCCGTGAAGATCGACCAGAACAACGGCGCCTCGCAAGCGTCAGGCACCGTCGGCAACGGCAGCAGCAAGCTACAGGTGACGACGGACACGGGGGACATCAAGATTGTGAAGAGCTGAGGGAAGAAGTTTCGAGTTTCGAGTAGTAACTGGGTGCCCCGTTCAAGCGATGCTTGAGCGGGGTTTTTCTCGAGTGAACTACAGGTGTGGTTTGAGACGAAAGGCCCCACTCAAGGCCAAACGAAGGCCTTGAATGGGGCACCCGGGAAGGCGGCCGGGTGCCCCAGGTCTCGCGATGTCGAGACCTGGGTGATGGCGAGGTGAGGCTCCGCGGGGCCCGGGTCTGGACACCGCCAGACCCGGGGCACCCAGCGACAGGGTGGGCCCTGACGTACGAATCGGTTGTAACCTCGCGGCGGCGGGGTGAAACCCAGGCCCATCCTCTCCCCAACAAAAGGGGAGAAGAGCCTGCCCTGAGCTTGTCGAAGGGATGGTGCACCCGAGCTTGATAGTAGGTCGCTATGACGGTAGAGGGTTGGCCATCCGCCCAACACATCTTCCAAAGATAGGCCACCCGCCCATTATTGAATCGGTGCCGCCTTGTACACTGCCGCGTCCTGCACCACCCAGGAGCCAGCGACAAAACCGTACAAGGTCACGTACAGCGTCTCTCCGTTGGTAGGCAGGTTGTTAAAGCTGGCTCGCAGACCGTCAGGCGTGCCCCCGGTGCCGATGTCGATATCGTGCGAGTCGGGACTCGAGCCGACCCACAACTTGTACGCCGTGGCGCCCTGCGCCGCCGTCCACGTGAACATTGCGGACGCTCCGGATAGCGTCGATCCTTTCGACGGCGAGGTGATCTGGGCGATGTTCAGGTTGGCCGCGGTGTAGTAGTACTGATTGTTCGCCCATTGGCCGTTCATCTGCGTCATCAGCGTGACGTAGATCGTGCTGCCATCGGCGGGTAGGGTGTTAATCGTCTGTGAGAGGGTGGTGGTGGGCAGACTGCCCGAGTCGTAATAGTTGTTCCCGCCCTGTGTGCTGCCTGCCTCAATCCGGTAAGCCGTTGCGTTATTGCTGCCAATCCATTGAAAGTTAAATGAGCTGCCGGGCAAGGTTGAGCCAAGGCCCGGGGAAGACATCTTGGCCAATTGCCCGACCTCGGTAGAAACATAGTAGGTGCCATTTGAGTTGCTAACGATGATGTGAGTGCTGCCCAGCCCCGCTGCGGTGACTATGCCATTGCCATCGACGCTCGCGATCTGCGGGTTCTCCGACGAATAGCTCATCTGCACGGAGTGCGTTATATCGGCCTGCGACCCGTCCGGGAGTGTCCCAAGGACGTGAAGCGGGATGGTTTGCCCCGCCGCAGAAAACCTCAGCACACTTGGCTGCGTACCGGTAATGTTTGCTGGGCCCTGGGCATCGACCTTAAGCGAAATCGGCAGCGAGGCCACAAGGGAGCCAGACGCTGTCCCGATGGCACTAACGTCGTAGGAGCCGATGGTTGTGTTCGACGGAATAGTCAATTGAAACTGCAAAGGCTGCCCATTGGTGATTCCCGAGAACCCAAGCGGGTTCTGTGCAACAATAGCAACATCGGAAACCGACGGGTCTGCATTCACAGAGATGATTACCATTTGGTTGGGATAAACAACAGTGCCAGTCGCCGGCGATGTAATCTGCAACAAATTGCTCTGCGCAAAGCATGGAATGGCCGCCAAAACCAAGATCTTTGCCATGGTTTTTCTGATCATAAGCACTCTCCTTGGGATCCGGACGCGGTCTAGGCAATACGGCAGTCTACTTGCGATGAGGTGAGTCCATCCCATCCGCAGGGTTTTTCTTTCTCACCCTAACGATTATGAGTCCCATCAAACAGCAAACAACAAACCAGCAAGCACTATCGATGGCGACCTGGGTGCCGAGCAACGACCCCAAATCGGGGCCCAAAAAACCGGGTCGTGGGCGAGGGTGCAATAGTCCCCATGCGTAAAGTCCGGGAGTCGGCAAGCCGTGCTGCATCGCCAAGCCGCCCGTGAAGACGGCAAGCGGAACGGAAGCGACTGCCGCAAGTACCGCAAAAGCTATTTTCACAGCGACGGCCCCCCGGCCCCCATGTAGAAAAGCACCGCCTGCCCTTTGCCCAAATCGCAGTGTGGCCGATTTGATCTAATATGCGAGCTGCTTGACAGATAGTCCAACCTACGCTGGCTTCCGCGCGCACCCGACCCGCGTCTACTGAAAATCGGACCCGCTAGGCGGCTCGTTGAGCAGGTTAACCACTGCTCCGGGTACATCGCTTGCGGGATCCAACTCCGAAGGCCCGTTAAAGTCCAACTGCTCCATGCCCGGCGAATGAATAACCCCGGGCAGTTGCTGGCCATAAGCATTCTCTCCTTAGCACTGCTTAGCACATTGAACCTGGCGGTCTAATCTGCCCGGCAACTGGAAGACACGCAAGGTTGTCAGTCTTCCGGTTTACCTCCGCGCTCGAGAATTCTCAAAAGCACGAAAGGCAGTCCAAACAGTACGCTGTAGATCAACGTGTTGAAAAACAGAGTGAGGAAAAAAAATTACTATCCCCGAGCACTGGCGTATGCAGCCAATCGACTGTGATTGCCATACCAGGCCATATGAGATAGCCGCAAAGGTAGTTGACTGGCTCCGGAACAGTCCGCGCCAAACCCATCACCAAAATCGTAAAGGCGAACGCTGCAGCCACGACCATTCCGACTTTTAATACGACCTTGAAAAAGGGATACATGGTAATGAGAGTAGTGCAACCCGAAAATTCTTCGGGAGAACAATTTTCTGCCGCTTGCCAGTCCCTGCAAAAACAACTACCAGAACCGAAGTCATCGGCTCGACTCGGGTCGGCAATAGACCCTTTCCGCGGACCGGATTCATTTAGTAAAAATCGCCTCCAGGCGGGCCGCCTGCGCCGGTCAAGTAGAAAACAGGTACATTTGAGCGCAAGTCTTGGAGTGAACGCAATGACGCCCGTCACAGAGCGCGGTTAGTCTGCTCGGATGGGTTTTTCGTCCTTAACGAAATTCCTGTCGGTCGGTCACAGGTAAGCGGCGACCCACTCTTCCCAACCGATGGGATGAGTGGAACACCCGAGCTATCTTGCCTGGCGCGGATGGATGTCGTACTGGCGGATCTTGTAAAGCAGTGCTTTATAGCTGATGTTCAGCTTGGTGGCGGCGCGCTTGCGGTTCCAGGCGGTCTCTTCGAGGACCTGGGCAATCACTTCACTCTCGGCGCCGTTCTTCAGGTTGCGGACCATCTCTTTCAGGTCAGGTTGTGTTGGCGCAGCTTTTTCCTGAGAGGCGTTTTCGCTGCCGGGCTGTGTGCCGCGCGATGTTCCCCGCTGGAGTTCGGTGATCGCTGTCGTTTCGTCGCCCAGCACCAGGAAGCGCTTGACGAAGTTTTCCAGCTCGCGGATATTGCCCGGCCAGGGATAGGTTTCGCAGGCTTCCACCAGACGCGGCGAGACGCTGAGCGGCGCGCAGGCATAGCGATCGGCCAGATGAATCATGAAGTGCCGCAGCATCATGGGGATTTCGTCGCGACGCTCGCGCAAGGAAGGCATCCGCAGGACGAAGCTGTTGAGCCGGTAATAGAGGTCCTCGCGGAAGGTTTTTTGCGCGATGGCTTGCGGCATGTTGATATTGGTGGCCGCCAGCACGCGCACGTCGACTTTGACGGTACCGCGCCCGCCCAGGCGCGAGAACTGGCCATCCTGCAAAACCTGCAAGAGCTTGGCTTGCAGCGCGGGCGACATCTCGCCGATTTCGTCGAGCAGCAGCGTGCCCTTGTTGCATAGCTCGAACTTACCGGGCTTGGATTTATTTGCGCCGGTAAACGCGCCGGGCTCATAGCCGAACAATTCGCTCTCCAGCAGCTCGCTGGGCATGGCGGCGCAGTTGATCTTCATGAAGGTGCGGTGCGAGCGGTCGGAGTACTTGTGGATGAGCTGCGCCAGAACTTCCTTGCCGGTGCCGCTCTCGCCCAGGATCAGCACGGGAAAATCGTACTTCGCAACTTGCATGGCGTGGGCGCGCAACTGGCGCATCTGCGCGGTGGCCGAGAAGAAGTAGACGCCTTCGGCGACCTCGATGGCTTCGCCGGCGGTGGGCGCGTCGGGATCGGTGTTTTCCAGGCAGAAGCGCAGCACCTCGTCCATCTCTTCCTTCTGCACCGGCTTGGAGAGATAGTCCTGCGCGCCGAGTCGCATGGCCTGCGCCACCTTGCGGGTATCGCGCACGCAAGACAGCATGACGACTTTGGTGGAGGGACGCGCCTCGCGAATGCGCTGCAAGGTTTCCAGGCCGTCAGCGCCCGGCATCACCATGTCGAGTAGCACCAGGTCGGGAGTATCGCGTTGGATCTTCTCGACCGCTTCCAGGCCGTTGGACGCTGTGGTCACCCGATACGAATCCAGCTCGAGCACCGTCTGGAGATAGCGAAGCATGCTCGGTTCGTCGTCTACCACCAGGATGTGGCCTGTGCTCATTGCTCCTCCGCAATGCGTTTCGCCGCGGGATTCAGCAGCACCAGGAACGAGAACTTACTGCCCGACCCCGGCTCGCTCTCGACCCAGATTTTTCCGCCCGCCTGCTGCACCAGGCGCCGCGCTATGGCGAGGCCGAGGCCGTAGCCTTCGGCCCGCATACCCTCCGGGGTCAGCCGGAAGTATTCCTGAAAGATCTCCTGCTGGAATTCTGGGGCGATTCCGGGGCCCGTATCGGAGACGGAGATGCGGCAGCAGTTCGGCGCCATGCTGCGCTGCCGGCGCCGCTCGACCAGCGGCTCGCGTTTCACCGTGCGCCGCTCCCAGAAATAGGGCTCGAGATGCAGCCATACCGTGCCCGAAGCCGGCGTGTACTTCATGGCATTGTCGAGCAGGTTGGAGACGACGTGCTGCACTTTGTAATAGTCGAACGGGAAGGGTTCCAGCCTGTCGTTGGCCACCAGGTAGAAGGCAATGGCCTTGTCCTGGAAGCGCTGCGCCCAAACCTCGGCGATCTCGCGGATGCAGTCGTTGATGCTGCCGACTTCGTACTGCAGGTCGAAGCGATCGACCTTCAGCGAGGTGTAGGTCAGGAGGTTCTGGATGAAGTTGGACAGCCTGACGCCATTGGCCTGCATTTCGGTCAGGACTTCCATCTGGCGAGTACTCAAGGGGCCCAGTTTCTCCGATAGCAGGAGCTGGAGGTAGCCTCCCATGATCGCCAGCGGTGTTTTGAGCTCGTGGGCGGCGGAGGCCAGGGCATCGCGGCAAAAGCTACAGTGTTCCTCGGTTACCAACTCCAACTTGTGCTTGGCCCGGGGCATGTTCACCGATTGCATGCGGACTGTTCCCTTCCTGCTTCCGGCAGCGGCCGCCGAGTCCCCGGCACCACCAGGAATCCCCGATCTTTGTTCCACAGGCATACTCTCGTCAAACGATAGCCTTAGGTTTAGCCAGTTTTCCAAATCCTCGGGAGATAGAGTAGAAGCACTCTACAGGGGGAGATTAGATATTACCCTAAAGCCGTGCATTGTCAACGCATAAGTGATTAATTTTCGGCTCAAAGTGCATCTTGTTTACCTGTTCAGGCAGTGGCTTGCATCTTTTGCGGGTATTCCTCTTCTCCTGAACCGCAAGAGATTGCATCGTGGCACCATCTGCCAGGATGCGTCAAACGATTGTATGTCATACAAACAACAATTCTTGTTAACAATTAGCCTTTGGTAATCAATGTGCGTTACTGCTTCGTAAGGCAGGAGATCGCAGTGCGTCGATCTGTGTCCGTTGCCGAGCGCCGCGGCTGGGAGCGGCTCCCCATCTCAATCCCCTTTTTTGTCCGTGGCAGCACGGCATCGGGTGAAGAATTCCTCGAGTTCGCAACGGCGCTCAACCTGTCGGCAGGAGGCGTCCTGCTGGCGACCCGTCGCTATTTGGATCCGGGAACGGTAATCTCGCTCGAGGTTCCCGTCGCGCTGGTCAACAAAGCCCAGCTTCCTCGCTCCGTCTCGCGGTTGCAGGCCAAGGTCCTGCGCTGCACCGCCGACCGACAGTATTTCCTCCTGGGCGTGAAGTTCGAAGAACCACTGCTGAACAATAACTCCGGACCTGCCAACGGCAAGCCACGCAACTAAGGGGAAAGTGGGTTCCTCTAAGTGCAAACATTTGCACTTCATGAACCGCAAAATCCTTCTCTTATTTGCCGACTCGTGCAATTTGCTGATTGACTTTGCACTCGCAATCAGTTAAAAACCAGCAACATACAATGAATATGCGCATTCTTTTGCGATGTGCAGGAACTTGGCTCGCGAAATGCAATTCGTTGAAACTGTCACCCACGAAGGCGAATTGAGGACGCGATGCCCCTGCTGGCCGGCTCGAACAACGAAAGTGCAATTTCGGCCCAACAGCTTCCGCCGGAGCCCGTGATCTTCGGGCAGACTCCGACAATGCGGGACGTACGCCAAAAGCTGGAGCGGGTAGCGGGCGCCAATCTTTCGGTGCTCATCACTGGCGAGAGCGGCACGGGCAAGGACATCGTCGCGCGCCTGCTGCATCTTTATTCGCCCTGGGGATCGGGGCCGTTCGTCAAGGTCAACTGTCCGGCGATTCCGGGGACGCTGCTGGAAAGCGAATTGTTCGGCTACGAGCGCGGCGCTTTTACCGGCGCCTTCAATCCCAAACCGGGCCGCGTCGAAATGGCGCACCGGGGCACGCTGTTCCTGGACGAGATAGCGGAATTGGACGGGATGCTTCAGGCCAAACTGCTGCAACTGTTGCAGGATGGGCAGTTCAGCCGCATTGGCGCGCAGGAAGACAAGAAAGTCGAGGTGCGGGTGGTGTGCGCCACCAACCGCGAACTGCACGACGAAATTGAGCAGGGAAACTTTCGTGCCGATCTTTTCTATCGCATCGCGACGATGACCATCCATCTGCCCCCGTTGCGCGAGCGGGCCGTGGATTTGCCGCTGATATGCGATTACCTGTTGCAGTATTACAACGAGAGGCTCAACGGCCGGGCGCCGATGGTGCGCCCCGCGCTGATGTCGAAGATGCAGCGTTACTCCTGGCCGGGCAACATCCGCCAGCTGGAGAACCTGGTCAAGCGCTACGTGGTCATGGGGACCGAGGATGTGATCCTCAGCGAACTGCTGGAGCCGAATGAGCGCGATCCGGTGGAGGCGCTGATGCTGGACGGGCCGGTTTCGCTGAAAAAATTAACGCGGCAAACGGTCCGCAAACTCGAAGCTCGTATTATTCTCAATGCGCTGCACGCGAACAACTGGAACCGAAAGAAAGCGGCGCGCTCGCTCGATATCAGCTATCGAGCCCTGCTCTACAAGCTCAAGGAAGTTGGAATTCCCCAACGGCGCTCCAGCTCAAACAACAAGCATACGGACGACAAGGCCGAGTAACCGGTAGTGAGGTGACCGATGTATCTGCGAGTACGGTGCAATGCGATGTGCAAGGCAGTTTACGCTTTCATAGTCTTCCTGGGGCTGTTGAGTATAGGAGCGGTGGCGCAGGATGCAACTGCGCCCGCGCCGGATGGGAGCGCAGCCCAGCCCGTGCTGCCCAGCGGTGACAACAAGGCTGAAGCCAAAGCCACGCTCCTGCCGACGACCGACACGCCGGCGCCGCGCGTCTCGAGCGCCTATATGCTGCCCGAGGGCTACGTTATCGGCATCGGCGACGGGCTCGACATCAACGTTTGGAAGGAAAGCGAGCTTTCCAAGCAGGTTGGGGTGCGTCCCGATGGGATGATCACTTTGCCGCTCGTGGGTGAGATCAAGGCTGTGGGCCTTACTCCCAACCAGTTGCAGGAACAGCTCACGGCTGCCCTGTCGAAGGTCTTGTCCGACCCGCAGGTCACCGTCAGTATCGTGTCGGTCAACAGCCTCAGTTTCAACATCATGGGCAACGTGTTAAAACCCGGCTACTATCCGCTGACCCATCCGATCACGATTCTGGATGCGATCGCGCTCAGCGGCGGCTTCCGCGACTTCGCCAAAGAGAAGAAAATTTACATTTTGCGGACCGGAGCCAATGGCAAACAGCAAAAAATCTTCTTTAACTACAAGGACGTGATCAAGGGCAGAAATATGGCACAGAACATTCTGCTTAAGCCGCGCGACACGCTGGTCATTCCCTGATTCCGGGGCGCAGGCGAGCAGGTACGGAGGATGAGATGAAACGGCAACTCGGAGCGATGTTGGTAGCGGGGATGTTGCTCTGTGCATCGTTGGCGTGGTCGCAGAGCGGCAGCGCGGGCTCGTCGCAGGGCGGCAGCACGGGCTCGTCGCAGGGCGGCAGCACGGGCTCATCTCAGTCTGGCAGCACGGGTCCCTCGCAGGGCGGCAGCGCGGGCACGTCGCCGAGCGGCAGCACGAGCACCTCGCAAACCGGCTTCTCGAGTTCATCCCAGACGCTATTTACGAATTCCTCGCCGGCGACGTTGTGGACCGATTCCGCGCAGAACGGTGCCGGCGACTCCGGCCAGGCCGGCGGCAGCAGCGGCGACAATACCCAAACCGGATCGATTGGTCCGCAGGATACGTTCAGCCATCCCGAGACTTTGCCGGGCCTGGACCTGTTCAGCGACCAGGTGTCCCATACCGGGATCAGCATAGATACCTCCGTGGGATCGCTGGCGCAGCACGTCTCTGTAACCGGTTTTCCCGGCTATTGGCAGGCCCTTTCGAATTTCGGCGCGGGACTCACGATCACGCAGTCGCGGCCAACCTACGGATGGCTGGTGAACTACGAGGGCGGCCTCAACTTGACCACCGGCGCTTCGACGTACAACTACGCAAACCTGAACCAGAGCGCCAACGCGCAGGTCACCTGGAATTTCGCCAAGCGCTGGCAGATGCGACTGAAGGACACGTACTTTTACAGCGACAATCCCTTTCAGCCGTTCTTTACCTTCCTTGCGCAGCCGACACCCAACAATCCTTACCCGGTTACCTACCTTCCGCAGGCGGTAATCGAGCAGAACATGGCGCACATGGATCTTACCTATGAGCTTAGCCCGCACGATATCATCAATTTCACCGGGGCCGAAAGCTTCAATCGCTATCTGCGGCAAAGCATAACCTCGCTGTATGACTCGATCGACTATTCGGGCGCCGCCTTCTACCAGCACGCCTTCAGCGAACGGCTGGCTGCCGGAGGCGGGTATCAGTTCGCGGCTTTGGACTTCGGTCATGGGCAGTCGCGCGCCGGCGTGCAGACCTTCGAGTCCTTTATCGAATACCAGTTCAGTTCCCGGATCTCGGCCAGCCTCTGGGTCGGTCCGGAGTTGACCGCCACCAAGGACATTGTGCCGGTGTTCTGCTCGCCCTACGGATGCCTTGTGGATACGATGCACGCGAAGAGCTGGAGCGTAGCCAACGGCGGGACCTTCGACTGGAGAATTGGGAAGACGGACCGGCTGAGCGTGCAGGGCAGCCACGGTGTATCGAACGCCGGCGGCTTGCTGGGCGCGGCCGAAATCTACCAGCTCACCGGTACCTACGGCCGGCCGCTTACGCGAGTGTGGAACCTCGGTATCGGGGTCAACTACAGCAACAGCAGTACGGTTTCCGAGGTCACCAACATCACGCAGTATCTGAGGTCTACCGGCGGCACCATCGGCGTCAGCCGCAAGGTCTTCAACGAGGCGTGGAACGTCAACGCGTACTACGCCTTCATCCACCAAACACAGAACTACTTCGGCACGCCGGCTACGATTTCGACCAGCGGCTTGGGGTTCACAATTCGGTACGTCTGGAGCCACGGACTGGGACGGTGATTTTATGATGCAAGAATTTGACGAGCAGAAATCGGGACAAGGTTTCGACGAATACTGGGCCATCGTGCTCCGCCGCAAGTGGTGGATCCTGGGTCCGCTGTTTTTCGGTTGGGCGATCGTATTCGCCTCGGCGTGGATCCTGCCGAAGACGTACGTCTCGAGCAGCACCATCCTGGTGGAACCGCCCAAAGTGCCCAGCAACCTGGTTGCGCCTAACGTCGAGGTGGACCTTGCCGACCGCGTGCAGAGCATGAGCACGCAGGTGCTGAGCCGCACTCGTCTGCTCAACCTGATCGAGCGCTTCCAGCTGTATCCCGGCTACTCCTACTCCCAGGACTTGCAAGTGGAGAAGATGCGCGACGACATCCGGATGGACATGATCACCGGCGAGTCGAACCTGTCGAGCAAGCCGGAGCTGGTTGGGTTCAAGATTTCCTACAAGGCCCCCGATGCGGGGGTGGCGCAGAAAGTAACCATCGCGCTGACGTCGTTCTTTGTGGACGAGAACGTGCGCGCCAGCCAGGAGCAGTCGGAAGCCACCACTTTGTTTCTCGACTCGCAGGTACGGGCGCTGGGCCAGACGCTGGCCGATGAAGAGGCCAAGGTGCGCGCCTACGAGGCGCAGCACGACGGCTCGCTACCCCAACAGCTGCAGAGCAACATTCAAATCCTGAACGGCATTCAGCAGCAGCTGCAATCGGCGCAGGCCGCTCGCGAGCGCGCCGTGCAGCAGCAGACCTATCTGAACTCGGTGCAGAGCCAGTACCAGAACATGAGCGATACGGCTGCGGTGCCCACCAGCATCGATAACCAGATCGACAACGCGCGGGCCGCTCTGGCCGCGATGCAGGCCCATTACACCGACGACTATCCCGACGTTAAGAAGCTGAAGGAAACCCTGGCCTCGCTGGAGAAGCTGAAGAAAGACATGGCGGCGGAGGCCCGCGACAACATGGAGACGGACAGTGCCACGCCAGCGCAGGTGCAAGCCGGTATGCCGCTGGTGCAATTGCGCACGCAGATGAAGCTCAACAAGGAGGAGATTGAGCGGACGACGCGGCAGATGCAGCGGCTGACACAAGAGGGGCAGGTCTATCAGGCGCGCCTGAATGCCACCCCGGCGGTGGAAGCCGAGATGGGCGACATGATGCGCGACTTCGGCAACATGAAGAAGGAATATGCCGAGTTGCTGGCCAAGAAGCAGCAGTCGGCGCTGGCCACCAGCCTGGAAAAGCAGCAACAGGGCGCGCAGTTCCGCATCATCGACCCGCCGTCGCTGCCCGACAAACCCAACTTCCCGGACCGCTTCAAGTTCTCGCTGGCGGCCATTGGTGCGGGGTTCGCTCTGGCGGTGCTGTTCGGATTCGGTGTCGAGTTCCTGGATGACCGCATTCGAGGAGAGCAGGCCCTGACCGAAGCGGTGGATTTGCCGATCGTGGTCGAAATCCCACCCCTGTCGACTCCCAAGGAGTTGCGCCGGGCCAAGTGGGTGCCGCGGCTGGCGCTGCTGGCTACGGTCCTGATCTTGATACTGCTGCCCTCGGGCGTTGCCTACGTCTACTACTGGAGCTCGTAAATGTACAAGCAATTCTTCGGGCTGGCGCGGAACCCGTTTGAGATCAGTCCCGACCCGTTCTTCTACCACCCGACGCCGCGCCATAACGAAGCCCTGGCCAACCTGCACTACGGGGTAGGCCGAAGGAAGGGCTTCATCGTAATCACGGGCGAGGTAGGGACGGGCAAGACCCTGCTGGTGCGCTGCCTGCTGGCCGAGCTGCGCAAGAACAATATCGTTTTCGGCTACGTGTTCAACCCGCTGCTTCCGGTGGTGGAGTTCTTCCAGTACATCATGGCCGATCTGGGATTGCCCTACGCCGGCCGCACCAAGACGGAAATGCTGCTGGACCTGAACCGCTTCCTGATCCAGCGCCATGCGCGCGGCCTGATCACCGCACTGGTGGTGGACGAGGCCCAGGCCTTGCGTCCGGAGCTGCTGGAGGAAGTCCGGCTGCTGACCAATCTGGAGACCTCGCAGCAGAAGCTGTTGCAGATTGTGCTGATGGGGCAGCCGGAGTTGGAAATGGTCCTGGACTCGCCCGAGCTGCGGCAATTGAAACAGCGGGTCGCCCTGCGCTGCCAGTTGCAGCCGCTGGACCACCAGCAAACGCGGGCCTACGTGCTGTCGCGCCTGGAGCGCGCCGGCGCGCCGCCCGAGCCGCCGGTTTTTTCCGACGACGCCCTCGAGAAGATCTTCGAGTACTCGCGCGGCATCCCGCGTATCGTCAACAACCTTTGCGAAAACTCCATGGTCAACGCCTTTGCCCGCGAACAGCGTCCGGTGACCGGCGAGATGATCACCGACGTCGCTGCCGACTTCCGGCTCATCAGTCCGGCCCTGCCGGAGGAGGTGCCCGCTTCCGTCCTTGCCGGCGACGACACCAACGACGGTCTGCTGCGCTCGCTGTTCCGCGCGTTGCGTACCATGGACAACCAGCCCACGCCAGCCGAAAAGCCTATGCAAGCTACTGCCGGGAGGAGAGCCTAAACCATGAGTCGAGTGTACGAAGCGCTACAAAAGTCCCAAGGTGAACAATCCAGTGCCTCGCCTTTGGTTTCCGAACAACCCGAAATCGGCGGAGTGGCCGCTGCGGTGGCGGCGAACCCGGCGTTAGCGGAGGCCGAGCAGGTCCAGTCTCTAAGCGTTCCTGAGGACCGCGTCCTGCATCCCGTACCTACGCCGGAGCAGCGTCTGGTTGCGTTGAGCCAGCCGGCCAGCAAGGGGGCGGAGATGTTTCGCGTCCTGGCGACGCGCCTGGCGCACATGCAGAACAAGCGGCGCCTGCAGAAGGTGCTGATTACCAGCTCGGTGGTGGATGAGGGCAAGTCGGTCGTGGCCGTGAACCTGGGCCTCACGCTGGCCCGCCGGCCGGACACCCGGGTGCTGCTGATTGAAGCCGATCTGCGGCGGCCCACCGCCGGCGCTCTGCTGTCGGGTTCGCCCCTGCGCGGCATTAACGAATGGAGCGAGGGCAAGCTCGCGTTGGAAGACTCGCTCTATCAGGTGCGCGATCTGCCGCTGTGGTTCCTGCCTGCCGGCCGCCCCATGAACGAGCCGTTGCCATTGCTGGAGTCCGATAAGTTCGCCAAGATGCTGGACGCGATCTCCGCCAGCTTCGATTGGGTCCTGCTGGATGCCACGCCACTGCTGCCCATGGCCGATTCCACGTCCCTGGCGCGGCTGTGCGATGGCGTGCTGGTCGTGGTGCGCGAAGGCGTCACTCGCAAGAAGGTGCTGAACAAGGCCGTAGCTTCCATCGAACGCTCCAAGCTGGTGGGTATGGTGTTCAACCAGGCCTCAACCTTGAACATCGACTACGAGAACTACTACGGCGGCAATCACACCGGCGACAATAAGTCGGCGAAAGAGGCCAAGAAGGAAGCTAAGAAGCAGGCCAAGAAGGAAGCGGAACAGGTCAAAGCGGCTTCGGCATGATTCGTCTGTTCAATGCCTATTTCCCCACCCGAACACTGTTGCTCACGGTGACCGAGGCCTTACTTGTCACACTCGGTTTCGTGGCGGCAGTTGTGTTTTGGGCGGGAACGGCCGCTGACGCCAACATCTACCTCTTCTATGGCGATAGCGCTTCGGGGCCGAACGGCATTGGCCGCATCGGATTGCTGGTCGGCATTTTCGTGCTGTTGATGTACTACTTCGACCTGTACGACTCCATCGTGCTCTCGAATCGGCGCGAGGTTGTGACCCGGCTGGTGGGAGTCCTGGGCTGCTCCTTCGTCACCCTTTCGGTCCTCTACTACGCGTTCCCTGAGATCCGGCTGGTGGGCAGCACGTTGTGGGTGGGCGTGGCCATCGTCGGGGTGACCGTGCCGGCCTGGCGCAAGCTGTTCTTTGTACTGAACCGCTCGGCCCGGTTTTCCGAGCGCGCCGTTCTTTACGGCGACGGCCCGCTGGCAATCCCCCTGATGCAGGCCATCACCAACCGCTCCGAGCTGGGCGTGCGCGTGGTCGGCTTCGTGGGGCAGACCACCGAACCTGCCATCGGCATTCCCCGCTTCGATGATGACGATTTGGAAGAGCTCGTCGGGCAGCGCGGCGTGCGCCGCATCGTGGTCACCATGGGCGACCGCCGCGGCAAGCTCAAAGTTGACAAGCTGCTCAAGCTGAAAACCAGCGGCGTCTATATTCAGGATGGCCCCGAGTACTACGAGAGCATCACCGGCAAGATTCCGCTCGACTCGCTGCGCCTGAGCTGGCTGTTGTTCTCTCCCGGCTTCCATGTGCGCACCGCGCTGCGACTCTACAAGCGGCTGTTTTCGCTGGTGCTCGGCAGCTTCGCCATCGTGATCACCTCGCCCGTCATGCTGCTGGCGCTGGTCGCCATACGCCTCGACTCGAAGGGCCCTGCCATCTTCCGGCAGAAACGGGTTGGGGAACACGGCAAGCTGTTTACGGTCTACAAGTTTCGTTCGATGTACGAGGGCTCGGAGAGAAAGCATCTCCGGCCGGCCGAAGACGACGACGACCGCATTACGCGTGTGGGCAAATGGCTGCGGCGCACCCGCATTGACGAGCTGCCGCAACTGTTCAACATCGTCAAGGGAGATATGGCCTTCGTCGGGCCCCGGCCGTTTGTTCCCGAGCAGGAAGAAGAGTGCGTGGCCAAAATCCCGTTCTACAAGGAACGCTGGCTGGTCAAGCCGGGCGCGACCGGGTGGGCGCAGATCAATCGCGGTTACAATGTAACAGTCGAGGACAATCGCGAGAAGCTGGCTTACGACCTGTTCTACATCAAGAATGTTTCGCTCGGTCTCGATCTGTTCATCATGTTCTCGACCATCAAGATTTTATTGCTAGGTCGCGGCGGAAGATAGGAACGAACCACAGAGACACAAAGACACAGAGGCTTAAAAATTTGTTAGGAACCCGCGATTCACGAGGCTTGCTCAAAATTGACTGATTTCTTCTCTGTGTCCCTGTGTCTCTGTGGTTAACCGGATTTTCGAAGTGGCAGCATGCTACAAGGGACTCACTCCATGAAAAAAGCTCTCATCACGGGAATCTCGGGCCAGGACGGCAGCTACCTTGCCGAATATCTCCTGGGCCTCGGCTATAGCGTTTACGGGCTGGTGCGCCGCGAGTCGGGCACCATGCGCTGGCTGAATGGCGTAAAGGACAGGATTGAGCTCCTGTACGGCGACATGCGGGACACGGTCTCACTCGAGGTGGCCTTCGCCAAGGCCACGCCCGACGAAGTTTACAATCTGGCAGGACAGGTCTTTGTCCCCACCAGTTGGCATCTGCCCGCCGAGACCTTCGACATCAACGTCGGCGGCTTGGCGCGCGTGCTCAATATCGTGGAGCGGCTCAAGCCGGACACGCGTGTCTATCAGGCTTCCAGCTCCGAGATGTACGGCAACCTCGACGGCCTGCGCAACGAAGACACTCGCCTTTCCCCAACTTCTCCCTACGGTGTCTCGAAGACTGCTGCGCACAAGCTGTGCGAGGTCTATCGCGCGCGCGGCGTTTTTGCCGTCGGCGGCATCCTCTTCAACCACGAGTCGCCACGCCGCGGTCCGGAGATGGTGACCCGCAAGATCACGCTCGCCTCTGCCGACTGGGCGCGCGGCAAGAAGAACAAAGTCAAGCTGGGCAACATGGACGCGCGCCGCGACTGGGGCTTCGCCGGGGACTACGTTCGCGCCATGCACGGCATGCTCCAGCAGGCCGAGGCGAAGGATTACGTCATCGCCACCGGCAAGTCGCACAGTGTTTTCGAGTTTGTCGCCGAGGTCCTGCATTGTCTCGACCTTGTTCCAGCAGGGGCCGATGTGGCCAAGATCGTCAGCGAATACGTCGAGGTCGATCCCAAGCTCTTCCGCACCGGCGAAATTCACGACCTGCGCGGCGATGCGGCCCTGGCCCGCAAAGAGCTCAAGTGGCAGCCCGAGGTTGACTTCCACGGACTGGTCCGCATGATGGTGGAATCCGATGCCGGAGTCGCCACGTCAAAAAAAACTGAAGCGCAGTTTGCCGTCACGGGCGCATAGCGGGTCATGACTGCTTCTCCATCGCTTACCCCAGCGCCTGCAAACCAGAAGAAGCCGGTGCTTCGCCGCCTGCTCGGTTGGCTGCTGGCGCTGGTTGCTATCCTGGCAGTTCTGTTTGCCGTCGCGGTGCTCAACAACAACTACTCGTTCGGCCACCGCTCGCGCGCGGAATTCAATGCGCAGCTTGCCCGCTCCATCGAAAGCTCGACGCAGTGGATCCTGCAGCACCCCGAGAACTACGGCAATCCGCCACTGATGTTCATGGTTGGCGACATGGCGGAGATGTCGGGTGACCCTCGCCTGCAGCAATATGTGCAGGGATATCTGGCCAGCGACCGGGTACACATTCCCGGCCGTCCGCAAACCTGGTACTACGCGCGCTGGGCGTTTCCCACTTTGTCGGTACCGCTGATTCCACGCGACGTTGTGCCCTATCTGAGCTGGCAAGACCGCTGGTTCATGTATGGCAGCGCGCCCGACAAAGTCGATATTACCGAGGCCGACCGCGCTGACCTGTTCTCGCCGACCAAGTACAGCTGGGGCATCCGGCTGCATCTTCAGCTGATCGCGCTCGACATCTATCGCCGCTTCAACGGCCCCTCACCCGAGCTCAACGCGGTCATCAACCCCGTCGCCGAGGGGGTGGCGCACGACGCCTATTGGGACTTCCGCGTTAATGACGCCTACTATCAACGCAATGCCACCATCCTGGGAGCGGGCCGCCCCGACCTCATTCGCAGCCGCTGGATGGAGCGCATGCTGGATGCGCAAAACGCCGATGGCACCTGGAACTTCTGCTGGCACGGCTGGTGCCGCGGGGTGCTGGAATTCAGCCTGAACGAGAACGACTACGGCCATTCCACGGTCCAAGCCGCATGGGCGCTCTACATGATGAAATACCGTTACTCGGACTGGATCACGCAGAACTACCGCTAGGCTGCGTGCCAGGTCCGCCATTCGGAAGTTTCTCATGCATTCAGCCAGGGTATAGGGAACGCTGAGGAACTCTGCGGGTCAAATGCTTTGTAACAGGGCACGAGTTTTACTCGTGCCGAAAAACGCGCTCCCCCTTGATTTGTTTGTCATCCCGACCAAGCCACTTCAGTGGCGCGTGGAGAGACCTGCTTTTCGCCCGAAGCATTGGTCCCAAGCGAGCGAAAAGCAGGTCCCTCGACTACGTGAGTTCGTTCGCTTTGCGAACGACTCACTCCGCTCGGGATGACAAAATAAAACTTCAATCCGCCGGGATGACAAAATAAAGAACGGTGCACATTTGCGGCACGACAGAAGTCGTGCCGTGTTACGAAGCATTCACCTGCTGATTTAGGAGCGAAACCATGATCGAAGCGCGCGCCCATTGGATCCAAGCCGACCGATATGCCGGCGATGCCGGCAGCGGCCATGAAATCGTAATGGACGCCGGCCCCGATAAGGCGGCCAACAGCCCCATGGAACTGGTGCTGATTGCGCTTTGCGGCTGCACGGCCAGCGATGTGGCCGGCATTCTGCGCAAGAAACGCGAGCCCTTTACCAGCCTGGAAGTACGCGCCTCCGGCGAGCGCGCCGAGACCTTTCCCAAGGTCTACACGTCCATTCGGCTGACCTATCTGGTCGGGGGAAAGGTGACCCACAAGGCGATGGAGGATGCGGTCCGCCTGTCCAAAGAAAAATACTGCTCAGTCTCGGCGATGCTGGAGAAGAGCGCCACCATCGACTTCACAATCGAATATGTGTAGCGCTCTCCGGCGCGGGAAATCCATCCCAGGCGCGAGCCATTTGTCCATTTCCTGAAATTCAATCTACGGCTCGGTCTGCCTGAGGCGTGACGCCTACTGAGCCCGAATCATCATCTGCGTTCCGTACTCCAGCTTCACTTCCTTTCCGCTGGATGTAATCACGTGATTGTCGTCCATCTCGAGATTCTTGTACCCGAGCACGCCCTTGGATTCCGAGTTCACCATTGGGTGAGCGCCGCCGCCGACCGGGAAGCCTTGCGGGCCGGCTTCAGGATGCGCGACTGCGCCGGCGTCGCCGTGACCGCCAAGCCCTGTTCCCGGAGTGGCCGGCCCGACTTGGGGACCCGTGTCGCCCAAGCTGGGCGCAATCGCTTGAAGCACACCATTGATCGGAATCTCTTCGCCTTTTGCTATCTCAAACTTGTCGAAGACTATCGCCAGTGACGACTGCGGGTCGCCCTTGGAGCGCGCCTGGGCTTGGGTCACGTGACCGATGATCTTGCTTCCACTCGGAATCATCACCCCGCTTTGCGCATGAAGGGTCGCAAAGGTCTGGCACACCACGGTGTCTCCGACCTTTACCTTCTTGGAGTCGATGGACTTGGCGAGCAGGACTGGAAACGAGCCCTTAAGAGGAGCAGCCGACCGGGCGGCAGGGGCCTGGTCCTGGGTTGCCGCTGCGAACATGTAACTAGCCTGTGCCGTCGGGTGGCTCGCCTGGGCATAGGCGAAGCTGCCGGCCAAAACGAAGATTGTCAGAAATAATAATGCAAGAAACTTGGTTGCATTTCTCTTCATGGGACTCCTTGTCCTTACTCGTCTCGTACAGCCGATAAGCGACGGGGGCGCGCAGAGTGCGCCTCTACTCTACATGGACCATCATCTGCGTTCCCTGCTCCAGCCTGATCTCTTTTTCGGTGGATGTAATCACGTGCTGGTCATTCATCTCGAGATGCTTACGACCCATTACGCCTTTCGTGTCCTTAGTCAGAAGCGGGGTAACGGTCTGGCGGTCATATCCGCCATACGTGCCTGCCTGCGGAGGGGGCGCCGTGAACGGCGACCCGCCGCCGCCGCCGTTATGGCCGCTGCCCATATTTCCCCCGGTAGGGACTCCGACGTTGGGACCCGTGTCACCCACACTGGGGCCTACGGCCTGCAGGAAACCTTTGATCGGAATCTCTTCATTTTTCGAGAGCTCGATCGTGTCGAACGTGATCCCCAGGGAGGATTGCGGATCGCCCTTGGATCGCGACTGCGCCTGCGTCACATGACCGATGATTTTGGTGCCGGAAGGAATCATGATCCCGCTCGCCGTGTGGATGGTTCCTGCCACCTGAGCTACGACCATGTCGCCTTCTTTCAGCTTGTTCGAGTCCAGCGGCTTCAACAGCAGGACAGGGAAGGAGCCGTGGAATTTTGAGGAAGTACTCGCCTGCTCCTGGGGCACCCCTCCCGCTGATGTTGGGTTGGCCGCATTGGCCGACGCGGCGCTCAGCAGTAGACAAATCGTCGCGATTGCGGATAGGAGGCGGGCGCGAAATATCGTGGTCTGCTCCATGGCTACTCCTTAATGAAAATCGGTGCAAAAGAAGAACGCCGACCCTCGGCTACACGCAGGGCAGCTCTGGGGCACCTCACTTGCGCACGGCGGAAGCTCTACTGCACGTGGATCATCAGCTGCGTACCCTCATCCAGCTTGACTTCTTTGCCGGTTGAGGTAATCACGGACTTGTCGTCCATCTGGACATTCTTCAGTCCCAGAGCGCCCTTCGACTCGGGGGTCACCACGGGATGGACCCCGCCGGCAACCGAATCGATTTGCATGCTCGACGTGGGAGGCGGCGTGGAGAAGCCGGCGGTGCCGCTGGCGCCGACCCCCTTTGCACCCCCGCCGCTGAGGGTTGTTCCGGGCGTCGCCGGACCTACATCGGGCGGACCCGTTTTGTATATGGCTGGGCCGATGGCCTGGAGCGTGCCTTTGACGGGCACCTCTTCGTTCTTCCCCAGAACGAGCTTGTCGAAGACCATCGCGAGCGACGACTGCGGGTCACCTTTGGACCGCGCCTGCGCCTCGGTGACGTGCCCGATCATCTTCGTCCCCGCAGGAATAAACACCCCGCTGGCTGCATGGATATTGGCTACCGACTGAACGACAATAGGGTCCCCCACCTTCAGCTTCTTCGAGTCCAGTGGCTTCACCAGCATGGCAGGGAAGGCACCGCTGAACTTGGAGGAAGTACTTGTTGCCTGCTCCTGAGGTGTCTGCCCCGGTGATGTTGGGTTGGCCGCGTACGCCGACGCGGCGCTCAGCAGTAGACAAATGGCCGTACGGGAAATGGCTGCTTGCTTCATGATTAACTCCTTAAGCAAGATTCTGGATTGGCAAGTTGGTTCACAATTCTGGTGCGAAACAGCACGCAAGTCAACGGAACATGAGTTAAGAAGTGAAAAGAAGGCAGCAATTGGCAATTGGGCCGTTGGCCAGAGTTTCCCTATTCCAACGGTTAGGAGTCAGAAGCCAAGAGCCAACAGCCAGAAGCTAACGGCTACTTTCGCTTCGGCTTCATCAACTGCCAGGCCGAGTCGGGAATTTTGCGGCCGACCATGCTGAAAGTGCTGGCGCCGGCCAGCATCTCGCCGCCGTCCATGTAGACCATGTCGCCATTGATGTACCCCGCCTGGTCGCTGACCAGGAATGCGCCGAGGTTGGCGATCTCCTCCAGCGTGCCGAAGCGATGCAAAGGATTGTGGTCGAGCACGGCTTTCTCCAGCTCAGGGACGGGCAGCAGCCGCGAGAATGCGCCTTCGGTGCGAATGGCGCCGGGAGCGATGGCCACCGTGCGGACGCCGCGTCCGCCCCACTCGACGGCCAGGCTGCGCATGAGCGCGACCACGCCCGCTTTCGCGACGGCGCTGGGAACCACGTAGGCCGAACCGGTATCGGCATAGGTGGTAGCAATGCTGAGCACAACGCCTTTGTGCTGCGCTTTCAGCCAGCGGCGGCCGCAGGCCAGCGTCATGTTGACGGTGCCCTTCAGCACGATGCCGATGACGGCATCGAAGGCGTGTTCTGACAGTTCTTCCGTGCGCGCCAGGAAGTTGCCGGCGGCATTGTTCACCAGTATGTCGAGTGGCCCCTGATCCCAAAGTTTGTCTAATAGCGGCTCGACGTCTTCGGTATAGCGAACGTCGCAGGCAAAGCCTTCGATCTTGCCCTTGGTGGAAGCGGCAAGCTCCTGCGCGGTCTGCTGCACTACTTCGAGGCGGCGTCCGCAGATGTACACCGTGGCGCCGAGTTGAAGGAAGCGTTCGGCCATGGCGCGGCCGATGCCCGTGCCGCCGCCAGTGATGAGAATGCGTTTGTCTTTGAGGAGATCGTTAGTGAACATGGTCTTCGGCGCGGAAGGGATAAGCTATCACGCGCGGGGAAAGCGTGTCAGTGAGCAAGCCGCGGGCCGCCAATCCATTGTCCTGGCCACGACTCGAGCAGCCACCCGTCGGGATGATGAATCGCGTTGTCAAACCGGGTCGGGTACCATGATGGCAATGTCCTCGGCCTCGCAAACGTCCGCCACAACTGCCGCGCGCCTGCCGTCGCTCTATCAGTTCTTCGGCCCGGGAGGTTTGCTGGCGCGCACGCATCCGGCGTACGAATTTCGCCGCGGGCAACTACAGATGGCTGAAGCGGTCGAGCAGGCATTGCAGGATCGGCGCCACCTCATCGTGGAAGCCGGCACGGGTACCGGAAAGACACTCGCGTACCTGCTGCCGGTCATTCGCTCCGGCAAGCGGGTCATCATCTCGACCGGCACCAAGACGCTCCAGGAGCAGCTCTTCTTCAAGGATGTGCCCTTCCTGCAATCGCACCTGGGCGAGCTGCGCGTCTGCTACATGAAAGGCCGCGGCAATTATCTTTGCCGCAAGAAGCTCTACGACCTCACGGCGCAACCGGTGCTGAACGGCCTGGAGGAGATCAGCCACTTCCGCATCATCAGCGACTGGGAGAAGACGACCGAGACCGGCGACCGCGCCGAGCTGGCCGAGCTGCCCGAGGCGAGCCACCTGTGGCCCAAGCTCGACGCCCGTACCGACCGGTGTATCGGCGCCGAGTGCCAGCAGTTCGACCGCTGCTTCATCACCGAAATGCGCCGCCGCGCCGCCGAAAGCGACATCATCATCGTCAACCATCACCTGTTCTGCGCCGACCTGGCCATCAAGGCTGCGACCGACCGCCAGCAGGATGCGGGCGTGTTGCCCGATGCCGGCGTGGTTGTCTTCGACGAAGCGCACGAACTGGAGGATGTGGCCGCGAACTACTTCGGCGTGACCGTATCCAACCTGCGCGTGGATGAGTTGCTGCGCGACGTGGAGAGCGGGTTGCGCCAGGCCGATATCCCCATCGCCGACGTGCTACAGGCGTCGGCGCGCGTGCGCGAGCACACGCAACTTTTTTTTGCGCTCATACCGCCGGGCGAGGGCCGCTTCGCCTTCGAGAACCGCGCCGAGTTTCTGGAAGAAAACGGCGACGAATACATGGGCTTGCAGAATGCGCTGACGCACCTCTATACCGAGCTCCAAGCCATCCCCAACAAGCCCGACGAGGTCCACGCGATGGCGCGGCGCGTGGAGGAGTTGCGCGTGCATCTGGGCTTCATCCTGGAGGAGCAGAGCCGCAACACCGTCTTCTGGATTGAGCGGCGTGGCGATCACTTCGGGTCGAAGGCGAGCGCGCCGGCGCGGCGTGGCGCCCAGCACAATGTCTTTCTCCAGGCCACGCCGATCACGGTGTCGGACATTCTGCGCAGCACGTTGTTCGAGAACCTGGAATCGGCGGTGCTCACTTCGGCGACGCTCGCGGTGGCCGGCGGCTTCCAGTACATTCGCGACCGCCTGGGCATCCAGAATGCGCGCGAGGTCGTCATCCCGTCGCACTTCGACTACCCCAGCCAGGCCTTGCTGTATGTGCCTCCCGACCTGCCCGATCCGCGCGATCCGCGCTTCGTCGATCGGGCTGCGCACCGCGTCCAACAGTTGCTGGAGATCACGCGCGGGCGCGCGTTCTGCCTCTTCACCAGCTACGCGCTCATGCATCAACTGCACGATCGCCTGCTGGGCGAGCTGCCGTTTCCTGTGCTGTTGCAGGGCAGCGCGCCAAAGAATGCGCTGCTGGAGGAATTCCGGTTGACGCCCAACGCGGTGCTGTTTGCGACGTCGTCGTTCTGGCAAGGGGTGGACGTGCAGGGTGACCAACTGAGCTGCGTCATCATCGACAAGCTGCCCTTCGCTGTGCCCAACGATCCGGTGGTCGCCGCGCGCATCCGGGCGATCGACGAGGATGGCGGCAACGCGTTTTTCGACTACCAGGTACCGAGTGCCGTGATCTCGCTCAAGCAGGGTTTCGGCCGGCTGATCCGCTCGCTGCACGATCGCGGCCTGCTCTGCCTGCTGGACAATCGCATCCTCAATAAGCGCTATGGCCGCGTATTTTTGGAGAGCCTGCCGCCGTATAGCCGAACCTCCGACGTCCAAGTGGTTGAGCAGTTCTTCGGAAGCCGCGAGTGATCCCCCAGTAGATGTTTGTTCGAAACTTGCGGCTCTGACGCGTCTACGGAAGAATGATGCGGCTGCCGGTCTGGGCCGCCATGTCGCCTGCCGGACCCGGAGCGGGGAAGCGCTCGTGCAAGGAATCGATGAACGCGCACGATAGCGGCCGGCCGGAGGTATGCAGATGGGCCAGCCGAATCATGAACACCAGCGCCTTCAGCACATCGCTGTCACGCAGCGGTGTGTAGCCCAGGTGCTGCTGTTGGACCTGGCGATATTCTTCCACCGACCGGCGCAGCGTATCGATGATCGCCAACTGCGCGGGACTCGCCGAAGTTTCCTGGTACACCAGGCCGGAGGCGACCAGCGTCTGGTAGCTGCGGGCCATCGTGGTCAGCGCGGCGATGATCTCGCGGTCCTTAAGCTTGCGGTCAGCGGCCGAGATGCGCAACAGTGTCTGCAATAGCCCGGCGATCAGCGGTTCGTTGCGGTGAAGGAAGTCCTGCGTAAGCTCGACGGCCGGAAACATCTCGTCGGGGAGCTTCTCCCCGAAGTCGCGCGGCTTCTCGTGCTGGCGCGCCTGCTGAAGGTAGGGACATTCCGAGGGGCACTCAATCGTGACCTCGCGCTGCTCGCCGCAACATTGCGGACAGATGCGGTCGTGCAGCGCCAGGCAAAAGCGCTTTTCCTTGCGAACATGGCAGATGGCGCAGGTCAAGAAAGTACCTTGATAGCTTCGAGCCGCGAGCCTACTCCTTGAAGTGTACTTGGCTTGCATCCTAAGAGCGAACACCCGAGACGGATGGTAGTGGGTCATTTTGGATTTCCATAGAACTATTGCAGAGTCCATCAGACTCTCCGCGTGACGCCGGCGATGCAGGCGGGGATTTCGGACCACGTTTGGAGCGTTGGTGAGCTTTGTGCGATCATGCCGAAACCAGTGGCAAGCGTCACACGGGCCGAATCCGAACGCCGTATGATTCTGAAGGCTCTCGGAGAAAGCAGCTAAAACTCTCCATTCCCCCTCTGGGAACCACGTAACTGCAACTCGCAACTTTTTCGTTGCTTTGGGTTACAATTGCTTATACCCTTCGTCCCAGACAACGAATCCAAGGGAAAGCTGTGGGCATATACCGTCACAATGCGGGAACCAGCCTGCACACATACACGGTCTTGACCGACCAAAGTCCTTTGTTTTCATTAACGCAGGTTGGCCTACAACTTGCAATGTGATGAACCGTGTCAGTGTCTCGGTACATCAAGATAGGAGGTAATCAAATGAGCGTTCAGACTCTTCAGAAGCTCGTCGCTCTCTGGGATGCAGAAGAGCGTAATTTTGGCATGGTCGAAGAGCGCCTGCGCTTGGCGGGGGTTGCCGCTCCTCCAGCCCTGATCGCCTCCATTGCGAAGTACTACGAGGCGCTCCAAAGGCTCTCTGCTGAATAGTGACTAACCGGATTTCAAGGGCATTCATTGAGCACATACACGATGTTCTCGTGAGCCTGTGGATGCCCTTCGATGAGCAGGTTAATCCAGCCGATTACAAAGACACCCCACTCTTGGAATCAGCCGTCAATCGTCCCTTCCAGACTTTTGCTGGAGAAGACCTCTTCCCATCTGTTTTGGAAAAAGCAGCAGCCTTGTTTCATTCCTTGGTCTGCAATCACGGCTTCAAGAATGGCAACAAGCGTACAGCAGTAATCGCTCTCGATTTCTTTCTCATGGCAAATGGTTACGCGTTGGCGATGAGCAATCAGGACGTGTACCTCGTCGCAACGCAGACCGCCTTAGCGAACAAAGAGGGTAGGCGCGCGGACGACGTTGTGGCTGATCTGACAAATACTTTTGCCGAGAATACCGTCCCCCTTACTGCCATTAACCCAAACAGCGAAGTGGCCAAACAGGTTGGCTCAGAGCGCGTTGAGCGCGTGAGAAGTCGCATGGCTTGGTTTGCTGAGATGATTACAAAGTGGAGAGATGCGGTAGAAGCTGCTGCGCAAGCTAAATCTCCGGAAGCAAGCCCAGAAAAACCAGAGCAGCAGTGAATTCCAAATTCTAATCGCCTGTGGAAAACGAAACTGACCCACTACCAGACGGATGGGCTGCTTTGTTTTTCTCGCGAGCTGTGCGAAAGTAGCGCGGTGCGCGCCGTCGCGTTGCTGGGACCTTACGCCAGAGAGCACCATGTGCGGCCCTTCGAGCTGCCCAGCGTAAATCTGTTTTCCGGCAACGAGCTCGATCCCACGGATACGCCCGAGGCCGCGCTGGTCTTTGGCGGCGACGGGACCATGCATCGCCATCTTGGCGGATTATCGCTGAAGCAGGTTCCAACTTTAGTCGTTCCGATTGGCAGCGCCAACGACTTCGCCCAATCCATCGGACTCGCAAGCGCGAAGCAATCGCTCGCGGCGTGGAAGCGGTTCTGCGCGAGTCGTGATAATGTTCGGAGCATCGACCTCGGGACCATCCAGCCGCTGGATGGAGCCTCAAATCCACAAAGCACGGACGAGGGAAACGATGCCGTGCCCTGGCGCAGCGAATCGCTGGAGACGCTGCACTTCGTCCCCGACGGGCCTCGCCACGACCTGCCGCAGATGGGCGGGCGCATCATGCAGTCGCAATTGCGCCGCTGCAACGAAGCCGAACATGAGATCGCGCACACCACGTTCTTCTGCTGCATTGCCGGCACCGGACTGGACGCGGCGGTAAATCGCCGCACACTCCAGCAGTCGCACTGGCTGCGCGGGCATGGCGGCTACGTGCTGGCGCTGGTGCAGACGTTGGGAGGATTTCGTCCGCCGCGGATCACCGTCTCGGTGGAGCGCGACGGCGCGTGGCAGCCTTGCCTCGACGAACCTGGATTCCTCATCGCCGCCGGCAACGGCCCGCAGTATGGACACGGCATGAGACTGACGCATCGCGCTCACATCGACGACGGCCTACTCGATGTTTGCTGCGTGCGCACGCTTAGCAAGCTGCGCCTCTTGCGGCTGTTTCGCGTGGTCTATCGCGGTGAGCACATCGGGATGAAGGAGGTCGATTACTTTCAGGCCTCGCGCCTGCGCATCGCCACCGATTGGCCAATGGAGGTCTTTGCCGACGGCGAATATGTCTGCCCGACGCCGGTCGAAATCGGCGTGCGGCCGAATGCCTTGAGGGTCATTGTTGCGGGTTAGTCGTCTTACGGCCCTCGTCCGCGACCTCGGCGAGTTGGGTTGCACGCGCCGCTCCCGTGACAGCGCCTCGACGGCCCGGAGCATTGGTGAGAGCGATCTGGAATTCCTTCAGTGCCATCTGCGGCTGATGCATCTGCAACAGTAAATCGCCAAGCTGCTCGCGCGCAGGGATAATCGGCCCGGGCGTAACGGGCAGCTTCTCGACAGCGTCTTCGCTATCGGCAGCCTGGCGCAGAAGCGCAAGCGCCTGCTCCAATTTGCCCTCGGCCTGCGCGGCCCATGCCAGCACCTCGAGCCGCTGAATATCGACTTGCCCCGCCCAATATTCACGACCGAGCTTGTGAAGCTGGTCTTCGAGTTGCTGCAATGTTGCCGCCTGCGCGCGAGCGTCAGCGGCATGTCCGGTGCGCGCCAACCCCAGCCCTCGCGCCCACACCGCAATCGCAATCACGTGAGGAGCAGAGGTGGAAGGCGGCGGCTCGATGGCCGCAGCCTCGGCCCACTGCTGCCGCTCGACGGCATAGCGGACCGGCATGGCTGTGGCGGCATAGCCAACCTTGAAGTCTCCCTGGTTTAGTCCCGGCATCGACTTGAGTTCCTGAATCACCTGCGCCGCCTGGCCGTCCTGCCCATTTTGCAGGTACGCGTAGACCAGATAGTCCATGGCGTGCAGCTCTTCGCCTGTGTCTCCGAGCCGTCGCGCCGCCGCTGCGGAAGCGATGTTGGATTGGATCGAGTCGTCCCACATCCCCAGCCGCGTGAAGATGTGCGAGGGCATGTGCAGCGCATGGGGCGCTGACGGAGCGATCTTCGCGTAAGCCTGAGCGGCCGGCAGTCCCTCGCGCGCCATCTCGGCGTTATCGCAGGCGTGAATCAGGTAATGCGGCAGGCCCGGATGTTGCGGATGCTGCTCATACAGCGGCTGCAGGATTGCCACCGCGCGCTTCTGGTAAGCATGCGTCTTGTCGCTGGGAGGAGCGGAGGCGAGCAAGGCCAGCGCATAAAACACCTGCGACTCGACATCATGCGGATTGGCTGCCGCCAATTTCTGCATGGCTTCCGTGTAATTCTGGAGCCTGCTGTGGTAGGTGAGCTTGCTGTCCGTCACGTACATCAGGCTCAGCGCGTCGATGAACCCGCGCTCCCTCGGAGACCCTCCTGGGATCTGTTTTGCGCGTTCCATTTCCTGATGACCGGGCTCCATCTTCGCCGGCGCAATCGGCGGGTCCCAAAGCTGATGGAAATATGTCATGGCGATCCCCCAGTGGGCCATCGCACACTGAGGGTCCTTCTCGGCGATTTCCCGGAAGGCGCTTTCGGCGGCGGAGTAGGCGAAGGAGTGCAGCAAGGCAACGGCGCGCTCGAAGGGCGCCTGCACAGCCGCGCTACAGGAAATCGGGAAAGATACCGCGCCGAGTTGTTCCGGAGTGCCGTGCTCGTGCGCCTCCTGGGCGACCGGCAATCCCGAAAGCGCCACGATGCACAGCAGGGTTGCGGAGACCTTCAGCATAAGTCCCCCCTTAAGCAGGTTGAAATCTTAACACCCCCGGGGGCCCCGCAAAGCCGTCGAGACGACGGGATACAGGTCGGTTCAGCAAGCTCTTCGTGAGGAACCGCTACCTTTCGGGGATGGAACACGACGCGGCCCTGCATTATTCTGGAACTTATCCGGCGGTCCCGGGTCTATACTGGTAACAATACCGATGGCCACCACCACAGCCACTAAGCCGGTCCGGCAAGGGCCCCCTCTTGTTCCGCCTCAGGATCCGGTGCTGCCTACGCTATTTGGCGCGGGCCAGGGGCTCTATCCCCAGCGCAAGGAGACGTTTCTCTACTCGTTTGTCGTCCATATGGTGGCGGTGGGACTGTTACTTTGGTCGGGGCACTGGGCACTTGAGCACAAAGACGAAATCAAGCAGCAGGTCACCGGCATCGTAACCGATGTCAGTGCATATCTGCCGCTGCCGATGTCGAAGACGCGCGCAGGCGGCGGCGGTGGCGGCGGCGATCGCGACAAGCTGCAAGCTCCCAAGGGCGCGCTGCCCAAGCTGTCGAAGGACCAGATCACGCCCCCGGCCATCGTGGTGCGCAATGACCATCCCAAGCTGGTGGTCGATCCCTCGGTGGTAGTGCCGCCCCAGATCAAGCTGCCGACGGTCGGCGCACTGGGCGATCCTTTGTCGCGCGTGTTGGGCCCGCCCTCGAATGGAACCGGCTCAGGCGCGGGGATCGGCAGCGGTAGTGGCGGCGGTGTAGGTTCCGGCACCGGCCCCGGCGTCGGTCCGGGACACGGCGGCGGCTACGGCGGCGGAGCCTATCGCGTGGGCGGCGGCGTCAGCGCGCCGAAGGTGCTCTACGATCCCGATCCGGAATATTCGGAAGAGGCGCGCAAAGCGAAGTTCCAGGGTACAGTGGTTTTGTGGCTGGTGGTCAGTCCCGACGGCCATCCCCAACAGATCCGGGTGCAGCGCTCGCTGGGCATGGGTTTGGATGAGAAGGCCATCGAAGCGGTGCGCCAGTGGCGTTTCGAGCCGGCGAAGAAAGACGGGCAGCCCGTGCCCGTGATGATCAACGTAGAAGTGAATTTCCGGCTCTACTAATTCTTTACTCGTTTTCGCTTGGGCCAGGGCCTCGCCGGTTTGCGCCCCGTCGCATTGCTCGCGCCACAATCACCACAAATAACAGCGCGCCCAGGACGGCGATGATACGCAGCCACCAGGGCCAGTGCGGCGCAGGGGCGTCCTGCGGAGGCAGGGTGATGCTTGCCCGCGCGAGCGCGTCGTGGCCGGCCACCAGCAGGCTTGAGGCTGCGAGTTTGGCTTGTGGCAGCATGGAACGGAGCAATTCTACACCGGCGCAGTTTACGCCGCAGCCGCCCGTCGAAGCCTGGGCGTGAAGCTCGCAACCTGAAACTCGAAACTGGAAACTGAAATGAAAAACCCGGGACGAGTTCTGCGCCAGCTCGTCCCGGGGTGAGCGACTGCACTACACGAACCTAGCCTTTGCTGGGGCTCGCTCCGTGCATTTTCGCGCGCTCAATCAAACTTTGCACCTGGTCTTTTTGCGGATAGTCGGGATTGCTGGCCAGCAGCTTCTCCCATACTTTCACGGCTGCCTTGGGATCGTTTTTGCCCTGCCACTCGACGATGCCGAGATTGAATAGCGTTCCCGGATGCGTCGGGCGTACTGCCAGCGCCTTGTTGAAATTGGCGATGGCCTTGTCGGCATCGCCGGTGTACCAGTAGGCAGTACCGAGGTCGGTGCGAACGTCGGCGTTGCCGGGCTGGACCGACAGCGCCTTCTCGTAATACTCAATTGCCTGCGGATAGGCCTGGCCGTCGTAATAGAGATTGCCAACCTTCGCCAGTGTCTCGAAGTCGTTGGGGTTCTGCTTGAGTTGCGTGAGGAAGGTCTCGGCTGCCTTGTTCAGCGCCTCGACTGACACTCCCTGCTGTTGTTGCGGCGATCCAATGCCAGGAAGCTGTGCCGCGCCCATGGCAGTGCTGCCCAGCGCAGCAGGCGCCGCCGCCTGAGCGGTGTCGGCGCCGGGCGCAACCGAAGCGGAGCCGCGGGCGAAGTAGCCCATCGCGATTCCGATAGACAGTGTGATGACCGCCAGAGTGTAAGCCTGGGCGGTGGTGAAGCCGGTGGTAGTTTGCGCAGATTTGGACATTGTGTACTCCTTTTGCACTTGGCACTTGGCACTTGGCATTTGGCCAATGCGAGTGCCGCGAGATTGCTTCAGCGAGCAATTGATTTCGTATTTGTAGTTCTCGACTCTGCCTGCACTTTCAAAATGAGCCTGTTCAGCATGCGTCGCATTTGGCCAACTTTCTTAACGAGATCCTCATGCGCGCCTGTCTGCAGGCAATCCAGATCCGAGCCAGCAGGAGAAAGTACTCCAATTCGCTCGCAGAACCCATCGCGATCGCGAGGAAGCGTCCGAACTCCGCATTGCTGGAGCGTCCGCAACCTTCCGCGATATTAGCCGCCACCGAGGCACTGCAACGGCGCAGTTGACTCGTAATGCCGTATGTTTCCTCACGCGGGAACGTTCGTGTGTTTTGATAGATCGCCAACGTGACATCGTGTGCAATCTGCCAAACGTTAAGATCGCGAAAGTTCTTCATGTCTTTGGCCAAATGCCAATTGCCAACTGCCAACTGCCAACTGCCAACTGCCAAGTGCTAATTCTTTCCCGCGCCCACCGGCTGCTCCAGTTGAAACAGCCTTCCTACCGCCGCCGTCAGCACGTCCTGCTCTTCGCGCTCGGGCAGTTCCTTCAATTCCCTTGCCAACGAACCCGCAATCCTTTTCGTAATGTGCGATGTCAGCACCGTAAGCGTCTCGTCCTGGTCCTCGGTGAACGGCCCGAATTCCTTGCGCAGCGTTTCCAACTCCTGCCGGCAAAGTTCATCCAGTCTCCGCCGCAGCGCGACAATCGTGGGCACCACGCGCTCGGCCAACAGCTTGCCACGAAAGCCCAGGACCTCGGCTTGCACAATCTTCTCGGCCGCCTCGGCAGCCGCTTGCCGCCCGGCGGAGTTCCGCTTGACCACGGCTTCCAGGTCATCCATGTCGAACAGGTGAATACCTTCCACGTCGCGGACGTTCGGGTCGATATCGCGCGGCACGGCAATGTCGATCATCACCATTGGCTTGTAGCGGCGTGCGCGCGCGATGTCGGCAGCTTCCTGCCTGGTGAGGATGAAATGCGGACACGAGGTCGAGCTGACGACGATATCGGCTGACTTCAGGTGCTGCAACCGATCTTCAAACGAGACGGGCATAGCGCCCAGTTGCGCGGCCAGTTCCTCGCCGCGCGATGCCGTGCGATTCATTACCTTCACCCGGCTGGCGCCCGCCTTCATCAGGTAGTGCGCCGCGCGTTCGCTCATCTTGCCGGCGCCGATCAGCAATAGCTCCCGGCCCGCCAGTTCGCCCAAGACCTCGCGCGACAATTGCACCGAGGCGTAGGGTACCGATACCGCAGATGAACCTACCGCCGTTTCCGTGCGCACCCGCTTGGAAACCGTCAGGGCCTTCTGCATCACCGCGTCCAGAAAGCGGCCGGTGGTGCCCGCCTGCTGGGCCTGTGCCCAGGCTTCCTTCACCTGCCCCGTGATCTCCGGCTCGCCCAGCACCATCGAATCCAGGCTGGAGGTAACGCGGAAGATGTGCGTGAGGGCAACGTCGTCCATCAGGCGGTAGAAGTGCGACCAGTCGCAGAGCTTGAGCTGGTACTCCTGCGTGAGGAAGCGGAGGATGGAGTTGGCTGCGGTCGGGACGTCGTTGGCCCACACGATGAATTCGGTGCGATTGCAGGTGGCCAGGACGATAACTTCTTCGATCCCTTCGGAGCGCACCAGCTGAATCAGGGCCTCACCCCGGCGCGCCGGGCTGATCCAGAAGCGTTCGCGGACGGCAACCGGCGAGGTGCGAAAGTTGAGGCCGATAACGGCTAGGGTCGGTTCCACGGGGCACCTCTCCATAAGGGTTCGGATGGTAGAAAAGCACCGCGAATGCCAATCCAAAGGGCCGCGGCGCCCGTCGGCAAAGGTTTGTAAGAAGAGCACTTACAGGGAGAGGACAGCGGCGGAACACGATGCGCTAACCGCTCTCTAGCGGCATATCACCCGCCGGAAGGGGTGTTTTCCCTCCGAGTCAACGGCGTTTTGGATTGGGGTGAACCAGAATATGCGTCATCCTTCGTCTCGCCACCAAGTCGGCAGAAGTCCGCCCCGCAGACAATTTTCTGGCGAACGGGTGTTCGAAGGAGTACAGTAAATTTCGCCGTAATCACAGCGCTATCTTAGAAATCGCGCCCGGGTAAGCGCTCAATCAAGGAGAGAGAACCTGATGAGAACAAAGTGGTTGACCGTTATTGCGCTATTCAGCTTAGTACTTGCTCTCGCGTTGCCTCCCATTGCCGCTGCCGACGCCGCGGCGGACTACAAGGCAAAATGCGCCGGATGCCATGGGGCCGACGGCAGCAAGAGCATGATGGGAGCCAAGCCGCTCAACGGCGCCGAGGTGCAGGGGATGTCCGACGCCGACCTTAGCGCTGCCATCACCAACGGCAAAGGCAAGATGCCCGCCTACAAAGGCAAACTGACTGATGGCCAGATCAAAGACCTGGTCGGCTACATCCGCACGCTGAAGAAATAGGCGGCGAGCGACCGCAGACGAGAAGGCGGCCTGCGGGCCGCCTTTTTGGTTGGCCGCGTGAATGTGGGTGCCCCAGGTTCGCGTCCGTCTTTTGGACGCTAATCCGGATTTCTCACAAAGCCGGTAGAGCGGCGCTTCAGCGCCGCGTCCAGTACACGCTCTCCTCTTGCCGGGGATTCAGCCCGTGACACGGGCTGAATCCCCGGCAATACCACTGGTGCAGCAAAACGCGAGCCTGAAGGCTCGCTCTACCTTTTGAGTCGTGAGAAATTCGGGCTAACCTGGGGCACCGCCCGCCCTGGGGCACCGCCCGCTTTCGAGCGCCGCGCGGAGTTATACTCGCAGACGTTCTGTTTTCGCTGGAGGGTCAATGAAGGACGATAACGCGCCCAAAGCGGATCCGTCTTCCGGCCTCACCCGCCGCGACTTCATGAAAATCTCGGGCATCGGTGCGGCGCTCCCGCTGGTCATCGGGCCGACCGTCGTGCGCGCCGCCGGTGAGGATATCGAAGTCCACGGGCCTGGCAAGGTCCCGGTTGCGCTGAATGTTAACGGCAAGAAGCTGATGGCCGACCTCGAACCGCGGGTTACGCTTCTCGATGCGCTGCGCGACAACTTCGACCTGACCGGCGCCAAGCGCGTGTGCGACCGCGGCACTTGTGGGGCCTGCACCGTCCTGATGGAAGGCCAGCCGGTGTACGCATGCATGGTGCTCGCCATCGAAGCGCAGGGCAAGAAGATCACGACCATCGAAGGGCTCACCGAGGGCGACACGCTCACTCCGGTCATGCAGGCGTTCGTCGAGCATGACGCCCAGCAGTGCGGCTTCTGTACGCCGGGATTCGTCATCGCCACGACGCACTTTCTGCAAGAGCATCCGAACGCGACCGAGGACGACGTTCGCCGCGGCCTCAGCGGCAACTTCTGCCGCTGTGGGACATACGACGGCATCCGGGCCGTCGCGCTGGCCAAAAAAGCGAGCGGGGGGACCGCATGAGCGAATACACCTGGCCCGATCCCGCATCCCGTCCCCTGCTGGGCAAGCGCATCTCGCGCGTCGATGGCCCCATCAAGTCCTCGGGCCGCGCCAGGTACACGTACGATTACAACCCGCAGGGCCTGCTCGCGGGCAACATTCTGCGCTGCCCCTATGCGCACGCGCGGATCACCAGCATCGACATCTCCGCCGCCGAGAAGATGCCCGGTGTGAAGGCTGTGCAGATCGTCCAGAAGCCGGGCAGCGAAATTTTCTGGGCAGGCGACGAAGTCGTCGCCGTCGCGGCGGTTGACGAGCCCACCGCCGAAGACGCCATTCGCGCGATCAAGGTGCAGTACGAGATCCTGCCGCACTTCGTCTCCGACGCCGAACCGCCGAAAAACATCGCAGAGACCAGCGGCCCCATCAGCCAGGACGACTTCGAGGACATGGAAGGCAACCAGGTCCCCGACGAGCAAGTCATCGCTGCCATTAGGAAGAACGGCATCAGTTTTCACCTGGACGACAACTACGTGAAGGAACTCCAGGGTTATGGCGTGGAGGTCCCCGTAATCCAGGCGCTTCGCAGCGCCAAGTACGTTCAGGCGACCGGACCGAAGTCGCCCTTCAAGAAGACCGCGGTGCAGAAGCAAGGCGAGCCTGACAAAGCCTTCGCCTCAGCCGCGGCCACGGCGCAAGGTCTCTACGGCGCGTCGTGCATCACGCACTGCTGCCTGGAGACGCACGGCATGGCCGCGGAGTGGCCGGGCCCAAACGAAATGGCGGTGCACATCTCGACCCAGAACCTCTCCGGCATCGCGCCGCAACTGGCCGAGCCCATGGGCGTTCCCGCGGGCAACATTCAGGTGATGCAGCAATACATCGGCGGCGGCTTCGGCAGCAAGTTCTCGCCCGACCGGTGGGGCATTGCTGCCGCGCAACTTTCGAAATCCGCCGGCGGCAAGCCGGTGAAGATAATGCTCGACCGCGCCGCCGAGCAGGAGGTCGCTGGCATGCGGCCCTCGGCGTTCGCGCGTGTGACGATCGCCGCCGACAAAGATGGCAAGCTCATCGCGTGGGATTCGCGCTCGTGGGGCACGGGCGGCATGGGTGGCGGCGGCACGCCTCCGCTGCCGTACATCTTCGACATCCCTAACCAGCGCAAGCAGCATGTCGCCATCGCGACCAACCAGGGCAGCGCCCGCGCCTGGCGCGCGCCCAACCATCCGCAGGCCGCGTCCATCACCATGTGCGCCTTCGAAGACCTCGCGGCCAAGATGAATATGGACCCGGTGGAGATGCTCACGCGCAACCTGGAGCTGACCGGTCCCCGCGCGAAAATCTATCGCGACGAGTTGCCCATCGCCGCGGAGATGATGCAATGGAAGCAGAACTGGCATCCGCGCGGCGACAAGACCGCCGGGCCGGTGAAGCGAGGCCTTGGGCTCTCCATTCACACCTGGGGCGGACGCGGCCACAACAGCGATTGCGACCTCACCATCCATCCCGACGGCTCGGTCGAAATCAAGATGGCGACGCAGGACTTGGGCACGGGCGCGCGCACCATCATCATGATTGTCGCTGCCGACGCGCTTGGCATCCCGATGCAACAGGTGAACCTGCTCATCGGCGACAGCCGTTATCCCGTCTCCGGCGCAAGCGGCGGCAGCACCACCTCGGGCGGCGTGACCTCGTCGACGCGCCGCGCCGCAGTCGACGCGCGCGATGCGCTCTTCGCCAAAGTCGCGCAGGCGCTGAATGCCCAACCCGACGATCTCGAAGCCGTGAACGGAACCGTGCGCGTGAAGAGCGATCCCTCGCGCGGCCTCGCGTGGAAGGAAGCCTGCGCGAAGATCGGCGCCATGCCGCTGACCATCCGCGGCAAGAATCCTGACAAGTCGAAGCCGCCCGATCTCACCAACAGCGGCGTCGGCGGCGTGCAGATGGCCGACGTCTCCGTCGACACCGAAACCGGCATCGTGCGCGTGAACAAGATGGTCGCGGTGCAGGACTGCGGCCTGGTCGTCGACGTCAAGACCGCCGAGAGCCAGGTAAAGGGCGCGCTCATCATGGGCATCAGCTACGCGCTGTATGAAGAGAAGATCATGGACCCGGTGACTGGCCGCATGCTGAACCCGAACATGGAGTTCTATCGCCTGGCCGGCATCTCCGACGTCGGTGAGTTGAAGGTCCGCATGATGACCGGCAAAGGCTACGACGAGCGCGGCGTAATCGGTCTGGCCGAGCCGCCCGTGGTCTCCCCCGGCGCGGCCATCTCAAACGCCGTAGCCAATGCCATCGGTACGCGCGTGGGCGTGCTGCCGCTCACGCCGGCGCGGGTGCTGGAGGCGCTGGAAGGCCGCTCGTAGCTCAAATCGCAATACGCGCAAAGGCTGTTTTCGGGGAGTTCGTGTCAATCGAGAGATGCTGCTGTTTACCCCGTTCGGGGCATTGGGGCCGGCCCCGCGCATGTTAAAATTGCGCAGAATAACTCACAAGAGACGTGTGCCTTGATCGAGATAGCGCCCTCTATATTGTCTGCTGATTTCGCCCGTCTGGCCGAGGATTGCCAAGCTGCCATCCGTGGCGGCGCCACCCTGCTGCACGTCGATGTCATGGACGGCCACTTCGTGCCCAACATCACCATTGGGCCGCTGGTGGTTGCGGCGCTGCGCAAGGTGACGGACGTCCCCCTCGACTGCCACTTGATGATCACCAATCCCGACGAGTACATACCGGCGTTCGCCGATGCCGGTGCGAACTGGGTCTCGGTGCATCAGGAAATCTGCATTCACCTGAACCGCACGCTGGAGCTGATCCATCATCATGGGATGAAAGCCGGAGTGGTGATTAACCCCGCCACACCGGTGCAGACGCTCGGTGAGGTGCTCGACATCGTGCACCATGTGCTGGTGATGTCGGTGAATCCCGGCTTCGGGGGGCAGAAGTTCATTCCCGCGACGCTGGAGAAGGTCCGCAAGCTGGTCACCATGCGCAACGCCAAGGGTGTTGATTTTCGTATCGAGATCGATGGCGGCATCGATCTGCAGACGATTGGTCCGGCAGCGCGCGCGGGGGTCGAGTTGTTCGTCGTCGGCAGTCACGTTTTCGGGCATGGCGATCCCGGACGTCAGGTACAGGAGTTGCTGAAAGCGGCGCAGGGCGCCATGATGCAGAGCGCGTGAAAAGTCAATGGGCAGTGGCTAATGTCTAGTGGCCAGTTGCCGAGGCAGTCAGCAGAGTTTAGCCCGGTCTTTCAAGGCTGGGGTCCCAGAAGGTGGTTAGGATGTTTCGTCGAGTAGTCATCAGCGTGGCAGCGGCATCGATCCTGGGTTTGTGCGGTGTCGCACAGGACAACGCCGCCCCGGCGCAGACAGCAAGCAGCGCGCAGACGCAAGCAGCAGGCAGTCCACAGGCCCAGAGCACGGGCGCGACGCAGCCGGCGGCCAGCAGCAACAAAGCCAATACGCCGCCCCCCAAGCACTCCAGCAGCAAGAAGAAAAAGAGCAAGAAGAACGCCAATCCCATCGCCAACGTCGATTCCAAGCAGCCCGACAAGGTACTGTTCGATCGCGCCGAAGAGGCGTCGAAGCACGGCAAGTACGACGTCGCCCGGCTAAGCCTTCAGACCCTCATCAACACCTACCCCGATTCGGAGTATGTGGCGCGCGCCAAGCTGGCCATCGGCGACTCCTGGTACGCCGAAGGCGGCACCGCCGCCATGGCCCAGGCCGAGAGCGAGTATAAGGACTTCATCACTTTCTTCCCCAACATGCCGGAGGCGGCCGAGGCACAGATGAAGATCGCCAATATCCATTTCCGCGAAATGGAGAAGGCCGACCGCGATCCCACGCACGCCCGCCGCGCCGAAGAAGAGTACCGGCAAATGATCCTCCAGTTCCCCGACAGCCCGCTCATCCCGCAGGCCAAGGAGCGCCTGCTCGAGGTGCAGGAGATCCTGGCGCGCCGGGAGTACATGATCGGGCACTTCTACTACCTGCGAGAGAGCTATCCCGCTGCCATCGCACGTCTGAAGTCCGTAGCTGACACCTATCCGCTCTTTAGCGACGCCGACGAGGCGCTATTTGAACTGGGCAGCGCCTACGAGAAGGAGATCGAGATCATCCGCAGGTCGAGGCTGAATGAGACGAAAAAAGGGGTGATGATCAAGCAGTACACCGCGCAAGCGGCTGACGCCTATGACCGTATCTTGACGCGCTATCCTCTGGAGCCGCGGGCCGGGGATGCGCGCAAACGCCTAGAAGCCTTGAAACAGCCCGTCCCCAAGGCCACGCCGGAAGCGATTGCGGAAGACAAAAGGGAGATTGCGAGCCGAGGTTCGATGGGCACTATTGGGAAAGTGATGGAGAACTTCCATCGCGGGCCCGATGTCTCCGAGGCCACGAAGGTCGGCGAACCGACGCTGGTGGATCCCAAGCAGGCCAGCGCGCCCGACATGGTGCGCGCCGCCGCCGCCAGTATGACGGCTGCCCTGCCTGGTGGAGGCAATAGTGTCACGGTGGAAAAGGTGAGTGACGGCGCCGCACCGGCGGAGAATGCGCCCGTTCCGCGCTCTGATTCGACGCCCGCGGCTGGCGATGCGGCTCCGGCCGGGGTTGCCGCTAACGACGCTGCGCCCGGAACTGCGCCAGCCGGCAGCGATATGAAGAATGATCTGGCCCCACAAGGCGATTCGGCACCCGCGCAGCCGCTGCCGCCCACGCAGGTGAACGACGTTGCGGGAGCGAGTTCCTCGCCGAGCGGAACGCCGCAAGCGTCGTCCAGTTCGGCGAGTCAACAGCAAGCTCCACCGGCGAATTCGGATACCGAGAGTTCGTCGAAGAAAAAGAAGAAGAAGCACCTCCTGCTGTTCTGAGCCCGAATCCAGTGCCATAAACGGCCGCCCCATTCGGCGGCCGTTGTTGTTTCGGAGCGAAGCTTTACAATCGCAGCGTGTACTCGCTTTACAGCCTGCTCTTGTTATTGGCGCTAGTCGTCAGCATGCCTTGGTGGCTATTGCAGATGGGGCGTCATGGCAAGTACCGCAGTGGCTGGAAAGAACGTTTGGGCAAAGTCCCGGATCGGCTGCTTCGCAATCGTAACGAGGAGACGATCTGGATCCATGCCGTTTCGGTCGGGGAGGTGCAAGCTGTCACCCCGCTGATTAAGAGCCTCCGCGAGCGATTGCCGGAATGGCGAGTTGTTGTTTCCACTACCACCGACACAGGCCAGCAGTTGGCGAGGCAGCGATTCAGCGAAGACAATGTCTTCTATCTCCCGCTCGACCTGCCCTTTGCAGTGCGTCCTTACTTCGAGGCGTTGCGCCCGAAGCTACTGGTCTTGGCGGAAAGCGAATTCTGGCCTAACTTGTTGCGCTGGGCGAAGCTCAGCGGGGCTAATGTTGCGGTGGTGAACGCGCGTATCTCCGACCGTTCGCTTCCCGGCTACCTCCGCTTTCGCCGGCTGCTTCGTCCTATGCTGCACAACATTGATCTGTTGCTGGCCCAAAGCGAAGAAGACGCCGGCCGCCTGATTCGCATCGGGGCTCCGCCGGACCGCGTGCACAACAGCGGGAACCTGAAGTTTGAGCTGTCGCCGCCGGCCACATCCGACATTGTGGTGGCCTTCGCCGATGCGATCGCGCATGAGGAGTGTGGCCCGACCATTGTAGCCGGGAGCACGCTGGAAGGAGAGGAGTCTACCGTCATCAGCATGTTCCGCGAGGTTTTGGAGCAGCACCCTCGAGCTGCAATGGTGCTCGCGCCACGGCATCCGGAGCGATTCGACAGCGTCGCCTCGCTGCTTGAATCCTCGGGCGTTCGTTTTTGTCGACGTTCCGGCTGGAAACAACATCAGCCAATCGCGGGCTGTGTTTTCCTCCTGGACTCGATCGGCGAACTGGCTGCGATGTATCAATTTGCGGACCTGGCTTTCGTGGGGGGCAGCCTTGTACCACGCGGCGGGCACAACGTCGTTGAGGCGGCGCAGTTCGGCGTACCGATTCTCGTAGGTCCCCATACCGAGAATTTTCGGGACATTATCGCCATTTTCCAGCGCGCCGACGCGCTGCGCATCGTCGATGCGAGCTCGCTGGCCTCGACCGTGCTGCGACTTCTTCGCGACTCGGACGAGCGCTTGCGCCTCGGGGAACGCGCGCTCCAGGTGATGCGCTCGCAACAGGGAGCAACTGAGAAGTCGGTCAATGAGCTTCTGGCCCTGCTGCACTCATCCGTGCCGGTAGCCGAACTGCATTCGGAGCGCAGGGCGTGAATCCGCTGGCCGCGCTGTATGGAGGAGTTGTTCGCGTACGAAACGCGCTCTACGACCGGGGTGCTCTGAGCGTACGAAGGTTGCAAGGTCCGGTCGTCAGCATCGGGAATCTGGCGGTCGGGGGATCGGGCAAGACGCCGTTTCTGATCGCGCTGGGCGAGCTCCTGAAGCAGCGCGGCATCGCCTTCGACGTGCTTTCTCGCGGTTACGGGCGTGCCAGCCGGGGCGTGCGGCTGGTCGACCCTGAAGGCTCGCCGCGCGCTTTCGGCGACGAGCCGCTGCTGATCGCCCGCAAGCTGCGCGCGCCGGTGATCGTCGGAGAGGACCGCTTCAAGGCAGGCGCTTTGGCGGAGCAGAGATTTGGCCCGCGACTGCACCTGCTGGACGACGGCTTCCAGCATCGCCTCCTCGCGCGCGACTTCGACATCGTACTGATCACGGCGACCGATGCACGCGACGGGCTGCTTCCCGCCGGAAGGCTGCGCGAGCCGCTGTCGTCGCTGGCGCGCGCCGATGCCATCGTGCTCACGAATGACACTCCCCTCGACGGCCTGCCGCTGCACAACCAGCAGGTTTGGCGCGTTACGCGCGGCATTGAGCCGCCGGCTGTCACGGAACGGTGCGTTGGGTTTTGTGGCATTGCCCGGCCACAGAATTTCTTCACCGAACTCAGCGTGGCGGGCGTCACATTGTCAGACACGAAGGCTTTCGCCGATCACCACGCCTACACCAAAGCAGACATCCGAAGGCTGCAACGGCTACGCGATCGCGCCGCCGCTGCGGCATTTGTGACAACGGAGAAGGACGAGACCAATCTCGGGCCTCTTGCCGCGGAACTAAGCCCGCTGTACATCGTGCCCGTGCGCCTGGAGTTGCACGCCCCGGGTGAGATGATCGACGCGATTCTGGCGAGGATTGCGCAGCACCACACCCGGCCTGCATGAGACAATCGAGTTTCGCACGCGCCCGGTACTCCGATCAGTTCCTGCGATCGGCGCTCCGGGCGTTGCTTCGATTGCATGAATAAGCCGGCCAAAGACGCTGAACGCTGGACGAAAATCGTCCGCTCGTTTTCCGAAGTCTCGGTCACGGTCCTGGCGGACCTGGTGGCCGACGAATTCGTCTTTGGCGAGATTGCGCGGGTTTCGCGCGAGGCGCCCGTGCTCATCCTGAAGCGCCGCGAGCGCACCGTCGTCCCCGGCGGAGGGGGCAATGCCGTCATGAACCTGGCGGCGCTGGGCGTCAATGTCCTGCCTGTGGGAGTTGTGGGCGACGACGAAGCCGGGTGCTTGCTCATCGAACATCTCAAAGAGCACAGGATTTCCACCAGCGGCATTCAGCGGCTGAAGGGGCACACGACCACGACCAAGACGCGCATCCTGGCCGGCATGTCGCACACCAGCCGGCAACAGGTGGTGCGCGTCGATCGCGAGCCTGAGCCCCTGGGCGAACTTCATCCGGCGCTGCTCGGGCTGGTGAATGCGGCCCGCGAATATGCCACAGCGTCGGATGCGCTGCTGGTCTCCGACTACGGTTATGGCGCTGCGACGCCACGGCTGCTGACCTTCGTGAAGTCGAACGGATGCCTGGCCAACAAGCCCATCACGGTCGATTCGCGCTACCGGCTGCTGGAGTACGAAGGGGTTACCGCCGTCACTCCCAATGAGCCGGAGGTGGAAGAGGCGCTGCGCGTCAAGATCGGCCATGACGATCAGGCGCTGTATCGTGCCGGCCAGCGGCTGCTGCAGGAGCTCGCGCTGGACTCGCTGGTCATCACGCGGGGCCGCGACGGGATGGTCGCCTTCGAGAAGAACTGCGAGCCGTTGACAATCCCTATTTACGGCTCCGACCAGGTGGTGGATGTAACCGGCGCGGGCGACACCGTTATCGCGACCTTTACCGCGGCGCTGGCTGCCGGCGCCGATACCGCCGATGCAGCGCGGTTGGCGAACCTGGCGGGCGGCATCGTGGTGATGAAGCGCGGCACGGCAACGGTGTCGAACAAGGAGCTGCTAGAGGCAGTTTCCAGTTTGTAGTTTTGAGTGCTGGCGCTCTTCTTAGGGTTGTTCCCGAGCGGAGCCGAGAGCCTGCCCTGAGCTTGCCGAAGGGGACCTGCGGTTCGCCCGCAGTGGAATGAACAGTGTGCGGAACCGCAGATCCTCAGTCGGCCTGAAGGCCTCCGCAGGATGACAACTTCAGAGAGCAGTGATGACCCAAACTGGCAAAATCCATACGCGCGACACCCTGCGCCATCAGGTGCAACAATGGCGCGCAGCGGGCGAGCAGATCGTCTTGGCCAACGGCTGTTTCGATCTGTTGCATGTGGGCCATATTCGTTATCTTCGCGGCGCAAAGGCGCTCGGCGGCAAGCTGGTTGTTGCGCTGAACTCGGATGACAGTGTCCGGCAGATCAAGGGCGAGGGCCGGCCACTCATGCCCGAAGACGAACGAGCGGAGATTATTGCCGCCATAGCAGACGTTGACGCCGTGGTGATCTTCGACGAACCGGATGTGCGGTCGCTGGTTCGCGAGCTGCGCCCCGAGGTTCAGGCGAAGGGCACCGACTATACTCGCGGGAACGTGCCCGAGCGCGATGAAGTGCTGGCCTATGGTGGCCGGATTGAGATTGTCGGCGATCCCAAAGACCATTCCACATCCAGCTTTCTCTCGCGAGCTGGAAGAAGTTAACTGCCGCCCCCAATGCGCGCCGCAAAATCGGAAGAACTCGAAACCGTCACGCCAGCCGAGAGCTGGAGCCGCAAAGCGCGCCGCCTGCGTGTGCCGTTGGGGTTCCTGTTCGCAGCCTTCTACATCTGGCGTGCGCATCCGAACTGGACGAGCCTGTCGATAGGAATCCCGGTCGCGTGCGCGGGAATTGCGATCCGCGCGCTCGCCTCCGGGCACATCCAGAAGAATCGCGAGGTCACCAAAAGCGGTCCTTACGCTTACGTGCGCAATCCGCTCTATCTGGGCTCCATCATTATTGGTGTGGGGTTCGCTATTGCCGCTCGCGACCTCTGGATTGGAGTCGCGCTCGCCGTCTTCTTCCTCGCCGTCTACATTCCCGTGATCCGCAGCGAGCAAAACCATCTTCGTCAGCATTTCCCGGCATACGATGACTATGCGCAACGAGTGCCGGCGTTGCTGCCGCGGACCCTGTGGTTTCCGGGCGCGGCCCAGGGTTTTTCGCGTGAGTTATACTTCCGGCATCGCGAGTACAACGCTCTGCTTGGCGCCGCCGCCATGCTCGCTGTCCTGGTGGCAAAAATCCTCTGGTTTGCAGGACCCAGGTGACGCTCTCGATTCATCGCCTCCGGATAGCGACGGCGTTATTTGTTTTCGCCGCGGTGCTCGCCTTCAGCAGTGCGCCAAGTTCGCGCGTCGAGGCGGCGCCGCCCGCAGCAGCCGCAGATTCGCAACCTAACGTCGCCTCCCGCATTCAACCGCTGCGTCCGGGATTTCACTTTCCGTACGGAGATACGCTCCACTACGAAGGCGAGTGGCGCTTCATCCCCGCCGGTGTTGCCACCCTGCGAATTGAGCAGTCCGGCGGACAAAACCATATTGCCGCAACTGCCGATTCTTCTGGCGTGGTCGCCATGCTCTATCGCGTGCAGGACCGGCTGAACAGCTACTTCGATGCCAGCAAGCTCTGCTCCAACAAAGTCGTGAAACATACCGAAGAAGGGTCGCGGCAGCGCGAAACGGTCGTTACCTACGATTACCGCCGCGGCAAAGCTGTGCTGGAGGAGCGCAACCTAAAAGACAATCAGCAGAAGAAAATGGAGAGCGACATTCCCGGCTGTGTGACCGACATGATCTCAGGGATTTTGTACGTCGCCAGCCTTCCCTTGCAGCCGGGAGATGTCTATACGTTTCCCGTGAACGACGGCGGCAAGACGGTCACAGCGCGCGCGCACGTCGAAGCTCGTGAGGAGATCAAGACCCCGGCGGGCACATTCAAGGCGGTTCGAGTTGGTCCGGAAGGCGATTCCGGCGCGCTCTTGAAGAACAAGGGCCACATTTGGATCTGGTACAGCGATGACGATCGGCACTTGCCGGTCCAGATTCGGGTGAAACTCTTCTGGGGCGTGGTTACGGTTTACCTGGCCAGCGTCAGCAAGTGATTCAGTACAGCCAGCCTTCTCAGGCTGGCTTCCTGCGGCGCTGAAGCACCGCTCTACCCTTTACTGTACGCGGAAGCGCTCGGCGATCAGGCGCTGGAGCCGCGGGCGGTAGAGGATGTCGTAGGCGAATTCCTTGTCCGGAAACATGGCGAGCGCGGCGCGTTTGGCGTTCGCGGCAAGCTCTGCCGCCTCCTCCACGGTGAGCTCCTCGTCCTGGCTGATCACCGACATCACCATGTTCATCATGATTTGCAGCCGGCGTAGTTTGCGTCGCTCATCTTCCTGTTCCTGACTGGTGGCAGCCTGTGGTGGTGCGCTGAGTTCCTTGCGTTCCGATAGCCCCATGAATTCCCCTTGTGAGAGACCAGCCGTGCCGCGGATTGTCAGGCCGTGACCCGATTGGTTTCCGTTACAATTTGATGTGCACTGCGCTGCCGCCGTTGCGCAGCACCCCGTGGCCGAGACGGACCGCACTGCTACACAGTCCCGGGTTGCAATGGACGGCATCATACAACGAAACGGCGCGAACGCAGCCGCGAAACGAAATCCCACTGCAAATGGCGAGGGACCTGCCCTTTGCATCGAAGCTTTCCGGAGGAGCTATGGCAGAGGCGAAAGAGGGTCACGAGGAGCTAGTGAAGGTATTTGATACCGACGAGGAATCCGAGGCGATGGTGGTGCGCGGCTTGTTGGAGACAGCCGGAATCGAAGCCATGATCCAGAACCGCGAAGCTCCTCAGGACATCCTGCCGGGCGTGGGGGGAGTGGTCGTCCTGGTGCGGCCCGATCAGGCGGAAGAGGCCACGGAGACAATTGCAGCCTACCGCAACAACCCCGCCACTGACGCCGACGAGGCGGTCAGCGAGGAACCGGCATAGCCGTTACCGTCTTGCCGTCGAGATAAAACGAAACGGCCCCGGCCAGGTCCGTGCGATAGGTGATGACGTGCGCGTCGGCGTAGCGCTTCATCACCTCCGGCCGGGGATGTCGGAAAGAGTTGTAGAACCCTACCGAGGCCACCGCGTAGCGCGGGTTTACGGCGCGCAGGAACTCCGGCGAACTTGAGGTTGCGCTGCCGTGATGGCCGATCTTCAGCAGGTCGGCTTGCGGGGCCTCGTTCACCAGAAAATTCTCGATGCGCTTGTGCGCGTCGCCTACCAGCAAAGCTGAAGTTGCGCCGTACTGCACGCGCAGTATCAGCGACTCGTCGTCCTGAGCTGGATCGCGCGCTTCCCAGCCGGGCTGGGGATTCAGCACGCGAACGTGAACGCTGCCGAAGTCGAAGGAATCGCCCCTGGCAAAGTGTTTTGGTTGCAGATGGAAAGCTTGTGCCGCGCGCGCGACTTCGGCAAATCCATAGGTCGGTGAAGCGACGCCGTACCACAGCTCCCGCGGCTGGAAATTTGCGATCACGCTGCTCATGCCGCCAATGTGGTCGCTGTGCGCGTGGGAGATGGCAATCGCGTCCAGGCGGCGAATGCCCCGGGACCACAGATAAGGCGAAACCACCTCCTCGCCGACATCGAAATCCGAGTGGGAAGCCCCAGGCATGCCGCCGGCGTCGATCAGCAGCGTCTTGCCCTCAGGCGTGATCAGCAGGATCGAGTCGCCCTGGCCGACGTCGATAGCTGTGATTTCGAGGTTGCCGGGGCGCCACTGCGGTGTCGGCGGGCAAAGCACAATCCAGGCCGCGGAAGCGAACAGAATGGCGATGCCGACTCCGGCGAGAACACGCCGCCTCGCCAGCAGCAGCGCCACCGCGAACGCCAGCGCCGCAGCCAGCGAGACAGTCAGAGTCGGTGCGGGAACACGTACGTCGGCGATCCGGATATGGCCGATGATGCGGATTGTGCCGGTGAGCGCGTCGAGTGCGCGTCCGGCGATGGCGGCGGGAACAGAGGCCAACCACGGGGACACGTAGCAAAGCGCGACAGCCACAACGGCGCTGGGCAAGAGCACGCAAGCAATCGGAATTACCAGCGCATTTGCCGGCAGCGCCATGGTGGTGGCGCGATGGAAATACCAGGCCATGGGCAGCGCCAAAGCGACCTGAATGACGGTGGAGACGAACAAGAGTTGCGCAGCAGCTAAAGCGAAGCCACCGACCCGGACAATCAGGAAGTTCGCCCACCGCCGGCCGAGCGCATTTTGCAAGGCGGCGCGCAGCAGCCGCGCCTCGACCCGGAACTCCGCCGCGCGCGTGGGCTGCGAGAAGTCGAACTCGGGAGAATCCAGATTGTGTAGCGCCGTTTGAAGCGGATACACACTGCGACGCAGAATAGGCACAGCGATGCCGGCCACTGCAATGACCGACAGAAACGTAAGCTGAAAGCTGGCCTCGAACAGCGTGCGAGGATTTACGATCAACATGCCGAGCGCGGCAATCCCCAGCGCGTTCAATCCTGCGCGGTCGCGAAACAGCAGGCGTGTGAGCAGATAGATACTAAGCGTGATTGTGGCGCGCACGATGGGCGAGCCCAGGTCCGCGACGAAAGCGTATCCCCAGGAGAGCAGGATAGTGAGAATGGTCGCCCAGCTCTCACCCATCGGCAAACGCCGCAACAGCCAGAACAGGCTGAACGCGAGGATGCCGACGTTAATGCCGGAGACCACCAGGATGTGATACGTTCCGGTGCGCTGAAATTCAATCTTGATGTCGCGGCCGAAGAACGCGCGCCCGCCGATGAGCGCCGCCTGCATCAGCGCCCCGGTTTCTCCCGGCCAGAGCCGCGCGATGCGCTCCAGCACGCTGCGCCGGACGCAACTGCGCCAATATCCCAAGCGGCTCCCGGCAAAGCCCGGCAACACTTCAACCTCGGCGGCATGCGCAGAACCCGTCAGGCGCAGGCCTTGTGACGCGAGGTATCCCGCAATATCGTTCGCGCCAGGATCGCGGTAGTTGCGGGGAATCCGCAGCTTTGCAGGAAAGCGCAGACGCTGTCCGTAGCGGTACACCAGCAGCGGCGACTCCGTTCCCGCCGTGCGCGCTTCTTCCTCCTCCGATTTCTTGCTGTAGACGGTCAGGCGAATGCCAAGCGGCTCGCTGAACACGCGGCCGCCCAGGCGTAGCTCCTCGCCTGCTACATCGACGGATTCCTGATTCCCGCCGTAAGGGCTGTCCCGGACAATGCCCTCGCGCACGACATGCGCAGTGACTTCAACCTCGTCCTCACCGGTCGCGAACGGCTGCAAGTCTGCAATGACGGTCGGCTGCGCGGCGTCGCGCGCCTGAAGATAAAAGGCGCCGAGCGGCACGATAGCGATGAAGGTCAGTAGGGCCGCGAGCTGAGGCGAGCGCCGCAGTGAAACAAGCGCCGCGATCGCGGCATAGACGAACCCGCCAAGCCAAATCCAGGGTGACCGCCAGAGAAAGTTCGCGGCTACGATGCCGGCCGAGAACGCGAGGGCTGCGAGGAATAGCGGTTCCTGTCCGCCGCAGTATGGGCGCGAGTTTTCCCGCGCCGGTCTCTCGATGTTCGACTGGGGAGCTGACGCGTGCGTGGCGATCGCAGTGTTCGCTTCGGCCAAGGTCGTGGACACAGCCGCCCACCCGAGTCCCGACTCGCGCGCTGCGTCGGCCACCTACCCTCAGCAGGCCCATTCATCCGAACATCGCGGATGAGTGGGGCACCCGCTGGGCTGAACTGCCGCGAAGGGATTGTTAAATGCGGTCGAGGTCCTCTTCGCCAAAGGCGGGGGCCCAGGGCCACAGTTCGTATTGTGCGAGTCCGAACCGCGTGTAGGGATCGTTATCGCGAATGCTGTCCAGCGTCGCCTGCGCCTCCTTGTCCGGAACCCGCAGCAGCATCGCCCCGCCGTTGCGCGGCACCAGGGGACCGGAAGCGATCAGCAGGCCTTCCTGCTTCAGCCCCTGACAATACGCGCGGTGCGAGTCGACGTGCTTCACAACTTCTTCCAGCGGTTTGCGGTAACGAAGAATGGCGATCGCGTACATTCACAGCCTCCACCACCGAATCCGCGCAACACTGCGCGAATCCTGAACCTGGCTCCGGACGAGGGCCGTCGAGCTAGCGAATCAGATGCAGGACCGTCTCCAGGTGATACGTTTGCGGAAACAGGTCCACCAGATGCACCTGCTCGACCCGGTAGCCCGATTCTAGCAGCACGCGCAGATCGCGCGAGAGGGTTGCCGGATCACATGAGACGTAGGTCACACGCGGGGCGGACATGCGACACAGCGCGCGGCTGGCTTTTTCGCCAAGCCCGGCGCGTGGGGGATCGAGCACCACCACATCAGGCGCGAGCTTTGCTTCGCGCTCGGCGAGGAAGGCCTCGGTCGTCACGCGCAGGCACTTCACGTTTTCGGGAACGTTGCTTCGAAGGTCGGCGTAGGAATGCGGCGACGCTTCGACCGCGATGACGTGGTCAAAATTGCGCGCCAGGTGCGCGGTGAAGAGCCCCGCGCCTGCGTATAGGTCGAGGGCGGCGCGTCCGGTGTAGTTGCCGACGACGATTTCGACCAGCTTGTCGATGAGGAAGCGGTTGGTCTGGAAGAACGAGCCGCCGCTGACGCGGTAGTCCAGTCCCGCAGCGTGATACGTCAACGTGGTGTCTCCGATGGCTTCCGACGCTTCTGCACGGATCGAAGTTAGCGGCGCACGTTGGCGGGAGTCGTCATCCACTGGCGCCGTTGTGAATACCACGACGCCGGCAAGTTCGGGGCGGAAACGACGGAGGGCCGCGGCGAAGGGCTGGACATCTTTGGCATCGCTGCCGGGGCGAACATACGCTTCGACCAGGAGCTTGGTGTCGTCGTGATTGGCAAAGAGTTGCAGCCCGTGGATTGACTGCGGGATCGCTTTGTCGCGGCGGCTAAGTGTCCATAAGGCCGCAATGGCGAGGTTAATCAACGCCGAGCTGATGGGGCATTCCTCGACCGGCAACAACGAATGCGAACCGTAGCGGAAGTAGCCGAGCGCGAATTGGGGCTCGTACCGCACATGCAGGCGCGTGCGATTGCGATAGGCCCACGCCGGGGAAGCATGCACAGCGATTTCCTGCTGAAGATCAAGTTTCGCGGTGCGGCGCAGCGTTTCGCGCAGGATCTCGGCTTTGTAGCGAAGTTGTGCGGCGTAGTCGATGTGCTGATAGTGACAGCCGCCACAGCGGCCGAAGTACGGACAACCAGCCTCAGCTCGCGCCGCCGAAGGCGTGAGAATGCGTTCAAGGTGGGCGCGATTGAATCCGCCGCGGCTTTCAACGATCTCGGCCTCGACGCTCTCGCCCGGAACGACAAAGGGAACGAAAACGGCCTTGCCCGGGCCGTGCTCGTCCGCCGGCAGTCGTGCCAGGCCATCCCCGCCATAGACCAGTTTTTCGATTTGCAGTTGCAAAGGGTTTGTTTATCAGAGTAGTTTACGAAATTGCTCAATCGTGAGCCCCGCATCACGAACGATACCGCCCATGGTGAAGGCGTTGACAGGATTGTGGTGGGGAACGGTGACGATTCGTGTTCCGTCCGTCATCACAATATGCTTGCTCTGACGCAGAACGCGAAAGCCGGCTTTTTCAAGGGCACGAACGGCTTGCCAATGTGGAATGCCCGGAATTTGGACCATCAGCCGATGGCTACTTCTACTTCGCGAACATCTTTTCCGCGTGTAAGTTCGGTCGCGGCCTCTAAGTACTCCTGAATTGCGTCGCGGATGTTCTCCAAGGCCTGCTGTTCGGTCGCACCCTGCGACCAACAGCCTGGCAGACCAGGACACCAGACCGCGAAGCCTTCCTCCGAAGCCTGTAATGCGACGCGATAGATCATCCTCTCCATGTTACTCCTGTCAAGGCCACTGCGAGCCTGGCACACACGGCAACCGGGGCAACCGAGGCCGCGCCGTTTGTTCTACAAACTGTAAGTGGGAACTAAGTCATTTCCCGACCGGCTTCGGCCCCGCCGCCTTGATCTCCGGGGGCGCGTCGAACTTCTCGAAGTTCTTCGCGAAGCGTGCCGACAAATCGGCAGCCGTCTTGTCGTACGCCGCCTTGTCGTTCCACGAATTGCGTGGCGCCAGAATTTCTGCAGGCACTCCCGGACACGACTTCGGAATGCTCAACCCAAAGGCCGGCTCGATCTCGTATTCGACGCTCGCCAGCTTGCCTTCGACCAGCGCATCCACCATGGCGCGCGTGTACGGCAGGCTCATGCGCTTGCCGACACCGTAGCCCCCGCCCTGCCATCCGGTATTCACCAGCCAGCACTGCGCGTTATGTTCGCGCAGGCGGCGGCCCAGCATTTCCGCGTAGACCTTCGGCGGCAAAGGCATGAACGGCGCGCCAAAACAGGTGGAGAACGTCGCTTGCGCCCCTTCGACGCCGGCCTCTGTGCCCGCCACTTTCGCTGTATACCCCGACATGAAGTGATACATCGCCTGCTCCGGCGTGAGTTTCGATACCGGAGGCAGCACTCCAAAGGCGTCGGCGGTCAGAAATACAATGTTCCTGGGATGCCCGCCAACGCCGGGGATCACCGCATTGTCGATGAACTCCACCGGATAAGCCGCGCGCGTGTTCTCCGTTTTGCTGTCGTCGTCGTAGTCGGGAACGCGCGTGCTGGGATCGAGTACCACGTTCTCCAGCACCGAGCCGAATCCCAGCGCGCTATAAATCTGCGGCTCGGTCTCGGGACGAAGATGAATGCACTTGGCATAGCAGCCACCCTCGAAGTTGAAGATGCCGTTGGCGCTCCAGCCATGCTCGTCATCGCCGATCAGCCGGCGTGTGGGGTCGGCCGACAACGTCGTCTTGCCAGTACCCGAGAGTCCGAAGAACAGCGCGGTGACGCCATCCTCGGCCACGTTCGCCGAGCAGTGCATGGGGAAGACGTTGCGCGGCGGCAACAGAAAATTCATGATGCCGAAGATCGATTTCTTCATCTCACCGGCGTACTGGGTACCTCCGATCAGCACCAGTTTCTTGCTGAAGTTCACCATGACGAAGACCTCGGAGTTTGTGCCGTCGCGCTTGCGATCAGCCAGGAAGCCGGGCGCGCTGAGGATGGTGAACTCGGGCTTGTGCGTCCGCAGCTCCTCCGCCGAGGGGCGGATGAAAAGCTGGCGCACGAACAGATTGTGCCAGGCGTATTCGTTGATCACCTGGACGGGCAGACGATACTGCGAATCGGCGCCGCAAAACAGGTCTTGCACGAAGAGCTCTTTGTCGGAGAGGTAGTCCAGCACGCGCTCGTACAGCGCATCGAAAATTTCCGGCGAGATGGGCAGGTTGACGGCGCCCCAATCGATTTTGCTCTCCGTCACAGCATCGCGGACCACAAACTTGTCCTTGGGCGAACGTCCGGTACGCTTGCCCGTCTCGGCCACCAGCGAGCCGCGCGCGCCCAGTTCGGCTTCGCCACGGCGCAGCGCCGCTTCCACCAGTTGCGCCGGGTGAAGATTGCGATGTACATCAGCGCGCCCGAGAAGCTGCGAAACATCGGGCGTCTGTAGGACAGTAGACATAAGAGAGCTCCTTGGAAAAATCGACGGCAAGGCCCGAAAGGGCCGGTCGCAAAAGAAAGATGGCGCAGCGCAGACAAATGAACAAAGGCCGAGCCGTTCGGCACACAGGTAGAGCGGGCCTTGAGGCCCGCGTTGCGACTGCCGAATCCTGCAATGGCCCTCTTGCTGCACCGCCTGACGCAGGCCTAAAGGCCTGCTCTACCCGTCAGCGGGCGGCAGGCTGGTGCGCTTCGTCCATTACGGCCTGCAACTGATCGAGTGTCTCCTCGACGGTCAAGGTGTACATCTCGCGGCCGTTGTCTTCGCCTGATTCAATGGCCCATTTCAAATAGTGCCCGGCAATCTGCACTGCCATAGGATCGGTGATGATCTTTCCCGTCTGCCGGTTGTATTCCACCCAGGCGACATGGGGAAGCGCGATCCATACCGGCCGGTCGCCCACCAGAAATTTGATATCGACGGCGTCGGCATGACGCGTGGCAATGGCCACGATCAGCGCCTGATAACGGCAGTGCACGGCCTTGCCCGTCCAACGGTCGGTGGCCAGAAAGTCGTCGTACATAACCGTGTAATCATAGCGGACTGCACAACGGGCGGGCAATGGGCTTGCAGGTTGCTTGTGATGTGGCGGTTTTATTGCCAGGAATGTGTCGGCACGACGTAAGATACGGATCGCAGAGATTGCAGATGGCCGTTCGGGAGATGAGTGTTCGCGATGCGGGACTCTTGTTACTCGCGATTGGCCTGATCATGTGTCTCATAATCGGCGGAGGCGCTTTTGCCGCTCATCGTAACTCCCGACTCGCGCAAGACTTTGGCCGCATACACGTGGGCTTGACGGATCGAGAGGTGCTTAGCGTGCTCGGAAAACCTTCTTGGATTGAGGCATGCGGCAAGAGCTTCGGAAACCCGAAAGCCGATTGTACTGAGTATATCTACCGCAACTCGTTCGCTCCGCTCATCCCTTATTACTGGTCTGTCTCGTTCAACGATAGTCGGCAGGTTGTAGACACCTATGTGTATGGGTCGCCGTAGCGGGGGTTTTAGGGACGGATGAACCATTCTCGGCCCAGGTAATTGGCCCGGCGCGGCAGCGGGTACGGCGGGTACGTAAGATAGTAGAATAGGCTGGGTATGCTGAAGGAGTATGTACAGGAGCGGGACGGCAACTATTATGTTGCGGACTCTCGGGTTTCGCTGAATTCCATCGTTTACGGCTTCCGGCGGGGTGAATCCCCGGAGACGATTTGCCAGAGCTTCGAAGTCCTGAAGCTGGAAGAGGTTTACGGCGCCATCGCCTATTACCTCGCTCATCAGGCAGAGGTCGATTCCTACCTGCACCGTCAAGATGACAGGTGGAGAGCAAGTCGTCATGAGGCTGAGTCCCTCCCATCAGATCTGCGAGAAAGATTGTTGCGCGCTCGCGATGAGTTCCACACAGCGCGCCCGTGAAGCTCCGTTTCCTCGCCGATGCCGACCTGAACAAAGCCATCGTTACCGGCATGCTCCGGCGCGAGCCGTCGGTGGACTTCCTAACGGCTCACGCCGCAGGGCTGCGGTGCATGACAGATTTTGAGGTGCTAGATTTGGCGGCGAAACGAGGGCGAGCGCTGGTTTCGCACGATGTTGGCACCATGCCAATGCACTTCCGCTCGTTCAGAAGAGCCGGCAACCACAGTCCCGGCGTGTTCCTCGTTCCGCAAGGTCTCAGCCTGGCAACAGCGATCGACGAACTTGTTGTCGTTTGGCTGTCGTCCGATGCTGCAGAATGGGAAAATCGCCTAGCGTGGTTGCCATTATGAATGCGTGATTAGGCCGAAATCATCAGCCTCTATCCCCAACAGCAACTTCCTCACGCCTGCTCCCGCTGCTCGCCCAGCAGCACCCGCACGGTCATCTTCTGTCGACCGCGATACACCGTCACGTTGACCGAGTCACCGGCGCGGTGCTTGTTCATCTCATTCGCCAGGTCCTGCTGGTCGCCGATGGGGTCGCCGTCGATGGCCACGATGAGGTCGCCGCCGATCATGATGGGGGTCGCGCCCAGGTAGGCGCGCTCGTTCCCACCCTTCAGTCCAGCCCGCTCGGCTGCCCCGCCTGGCACGACGCGGATGATCAGCACGCCGTAGTCGGCGGGCAGGCCGATCTCCTGCGCCAGCTCAGGCCCGATGGGCAGCGAAACGATCCCCAGCGACGGCCGGCGCACCGTGCCCAGGGTGATCAGGTCGTTCAGCACCGCTTTCGCGGTATTGATGGGAATGGCGAAACCGATGCCCGCGCTCTGGTTGGAGCCGCCGGTCGCGATCAGGCTGTTGATGCCGATGACCTCGCCATGCGAATTCAGCAGCGGGCCGCCGGAATTGCCGGGATTGATGGCCGCGTCCGTCTGGATGGCTTCTTCGATGTATGCGCCTTCGGGGCTGCGGATGGGCCGCAGCGAGCTGATGATGCCGCGCGTCATGGTGCCTGCCAGACCGAACGGGTTGCCGATGGCGAAGACCTTCTGGCCGACCTGAAGGTTCTTGGATTCGCCCAGCACGGCCGGCGTCAGGTCCGGCGCCTTGATCTGGATGACCGCAAGATCGTGACCCCGGTCGCGGCCAATGACCGTGGCGCGATAGGTCTTCTTGTTGTGCAGGGTCACCTCAAGCTGCGCCGAGTCTCCCACAACGTGGTAGTTGGTGAGGATGTGGCCTTCCTTGTCGATGATGAATCCTGATCCCTGACCCTGTTCCGGCACCGCGCCCCAAAAGAAGTCGTAGGCGACGGTTTTGGAGGTGATGTTGACCACCGACGGGATGGCCCGGTGGTAAACCTCGATGTTGTTCTGCTCCTCAGGGTCAAGTTTCTCGGGACCCGAGGCCTCGGTGAGATCCACATGCGTGGGACGCGAAATGACATCAGCGATCGGGTTCGCGCCATGGTGATGGGTCGTAAACCAGTAAAATCCGCTGGCCAGAACGATGCCCAGGATAAGGGGTCGGACAAATCTCATGCTTATGAAGTCCCTCGATAAGGTCGACCGCGACAAAATAGACGAGAACTATAGGCAAGTGTAACGAAATCGACCGGATTTTGCGCACCTGGACGGCGCCGCAGCCTCTCAAACAAAGGATGGCGACGATGCCCAAACGGTGGTAAATTCACTGGGGTTCGGCTGAATGGCCCTCTTCGCCTCCGGGGATGGCAGGGCGAGATTCGGCTTCGGGTCGGTATCGCGCGTCGGCGATACGCTAAGTAACAGCTCGAATCGCAATTTGCGTGCCGTCCAAGCGCGCTGCGGCGGCTTTCGCCGCTTGCATGCAAATTCACCGCAGCTGCGGGAGAGAAATCATGGCAGACACCGGTTCCACAGCGGAGGAAAGGCGGCTGGCGGAAGCCCGCACCTACAAAGCGCATTGGAAGCGGTGGGGCCCCTACGTGAGCGAGCGCGCCTGGGGCACGGTGCGCGAGGACTACAGCGCCAACGGCGATGCCTGGAATTTCCTGCCCCACGACCATGCGCGTTCCAAGGCCTACCGCTGGAACGAGGAGGGCATCGCCGGCATCTGCGATCGCCATCAGTACATCTGCTTCGCGCTCGCGCTGTGGAACGAGAAGGACCCCCTCCTGAAGGAACGTCTCTTCGGACTGGCCGGCCCGCAGGGCAACCACGCCGAGGACGTCAAAGAGCATTACTTCTACCTCGACAGCACGCCGACGCATTCCTATATGAAGTACCTGTACAAATATCCGCAGGCGGAGTTTCCCTACGCGCGGTTATTGGAAGAGAACCGCCGCCGCGGCAAGCTCGACCGCGAGTTTGAGCTGATCGACACCGGCGTCTTCAACGAATCGCGCTACTTCGATGTGATGGTTGAATATGCCAAGGCCTCTCCCGATGACCTCCTCATCCTGATCACCGCGAGCAATCGCGGGCCGGAGACGGCACGCTTGCATGTGCTGCCCACCATCTGGTTTCGCAATATCTGGTCGTGGAGAAACGGCGTTGCCAGGCCGCGCATTTTCAAAGGCCCGGAACCCCGTCCGCACACCGAACTCATCGTCGATCACGCACAGCTTGGGCCGCGCTACTTGTATTGCGAGGAACGTCCGGAGCTTCTCTTCACCGAGAACGATACCAACACCCAGCGCCTGTACGGTGCACCCGGACCCAAGTATGCGAAGGACGGAATCAACGACTACGTCGTGAACGGCCGCAAGGATGCTGTGAATTCGGAGGATTTCGGAACCAAGGCGGCCCCGCATTATGCCCTCACGCTCGCGCCCGGGGAGAGCGTGCAAGTGAAACTGCGGCTCACGGACCGCAGCTGGCCGGAAGTTGGCGATCCTCTCGGTGGCGACTTCGATAGCATCATGGCCGCCCGCAAAACCGAGGCCGACGAGTTCTACGCAACCGTTATCCCGCAAGACCTGAGCGAAGACGCGCAGAACGTGATGCGGCAGAGCATTGCCGGCCTGCTGTGGTCGAAGCAGTTCTATCACTACGTGCAGCGCGAATGGCTGCACGGCGATCCGGCGCAACCAACCCCGCCGCACGATCGCTACAGCGGCCGCAATCATGACTGGCCGCACCTGTTCAATGCCGATGTCGTCTCCATGCCGGACAAGTGGGAATACCCGTGGTACGCCGCCTGGGACCTGGCCTTCCACTGCATAGCCCTCGCCATGGTGGATTCCGATTTCGCCAAGGAGCAGCTCGTACTCCTGACGCGTGAGTGGTACATGCATCCCAATGGGCAATTTCCGGCCTACGAATGGTCGCTGGGTGACGTGAACCCGCCGGTGCATGCCTGGGCGGCGTGGCGTGTCTACAAGATCGACAAGAAGCAGCGTGGCCATGGCGATCGCGCTTTCCTGGTCCGCGTCTTTCACAAGCTGCTGCTGAATTTCACCTGGTGGGTAAACCGCAAGGACGCCGACGGCATGAACGTCTTCCAGGGCGGCTTCCTGGGGCTCGACAATATCGGCGTCTTCGACCGCAGCGCGCCGCTGCCGACCGGCGGCGTGCTGGAGCAATCCGACGGCACCAGTTGGATGGCCATGTACACGCTCAACCTGCTGGCCATCGCCTTCGAGTTGGCGAAGGAAGACCCCGCATACGAGGACGTGGCCAGCAAATTCTGGGAGCACTTTCTCTATATCGCCAACGCGATGAGCAACCGCGGCCACGACGGCCACAGCATGTGGAACGAAGAGGATGGCTTCTTCTACGACGTACTCAAGCTCCCCGACGGCAGCCGCTTTCCCATGAAAGTTCGCTCCATGGTCGGCTTGATTCCGCTGTTCGCGGTGGAAACGCTGGACTCCGAGGTGCTGCATCGCATGCCGTCGTTCAAGCGGCGCATGGACTGGTTCATCGAGAACCGCCCCGACCTGATCAATCAGGCGGCGTGCATGAAGACGCCGGGCGACAACGATCGCAGGCTCATGGCCATCGTGGACGAGGAGGAGCTGCGCTCCATCCTGCGATTCATGCTCGACGAGAATGAGTTCTTGTCGCCGTACGGCATCCGCTCGCTTTCCAAGATCCACGAGAAGGAGCCCTACGTGGTCGAGGTGGATGGCCACCAACACAGCGTGGACTACGAACCGGGTGAGTCGACCTCCAACCTGTTCGGGGGGAATTCGAACTGGCGCGGGCCGATCTGGTTTCCGGTGAACTTCCTGATCATCGAGTCCTTGCAGCGCTTCCATTACTACCTGGGCGACGACTGCAAGGTCGAGTTCCCCACCGGCTCCGGCAAGTATCTGACATTGTGGGACGTGGCAGGCGAATTGTCGCGCCGGCTGAGCAGCCTTTTCCTGCGCGATGCGGCGGGCGTGCGGCCGGCACTGGCAGCCGAGTCGCAGTTCCAGTCCGACGCCAACTGGCGCGACCTGGTGCTCTTCTACGAGTTCTTCCACGGCGACAGCGGCGCGGGACTGGGCGCCAGCCATCAGACCGGATGGACCGGTTTAGTCGCGAAGCTGATTCAGCAGAGCGGCGAGAAGGACATTACGACGGCGGACGCCATTGCGGCGGTCGCGGCGGATTAGTTCTGGCGACGAAGGGAAAGAACGAAGGAAGTAGAGGATTGTCATCCCGAGCGAAGCGAGGGATCTGCTTCCTCCCCGAGTGACGGAAAACAGATTCCTTGCTGCGCTCGTAATGACAATCTTCTCCTGCCTGCACCGATGACCTTGCTTCGAACCGGAAACTCGAAACCTGAACCTGTTCTCACCCCACCGCCCCCATCAGTATCGGCTTCGAGGTCGGCTTGTCCGATCCAGCTTCGTCTTCGACCGTGATCGCGAACGCCTTGGCGACGATCCCCTGCGGCATCGTGTGGTCCATGAGGACGGCATTGCCGTGCTCGTCGGGCTTGAACACTCCCGCGGCGATCGGAGCGCCGTTGACGGGAATCACCCAGAGCTCATAGGCCTTGCCCGGCGGCGTGGCGGGCAGGTTGCTCGCCATCAACATCATCCGCTTCCGCTCGGGACTGAAGATGGCCGTGCCCGCGGGCTCCTTGGCGGCCTTCTGCGAAGTCAGCGAGACGTGCACCGCGTCAGGAGAGGTTAACAAGCGGAGTTCTTCGTTCACGCGATCAAGCCGGGTAGCTGCGTCCTGATTGCGGTTCTGCAACTCGGCGAGCTGGTCCTTCAGTCCTGCGTTGATGCGCCAGACCGCCACGCCAAAAATGAGGAGTCCCAGCGCAGCCAGCGCCGGCACCAGCGACCACCACCAGCTCCTGGCCGCTGGAACTGGCGGCTGCGAGACGTCGCGCGGCTCGGCCGCAATGGCGCGCATCAGTCGCTGCTTGCTGCGCGCCGGAGGCTGTGGCCCGCTGCTGCTCAACGCCAGCAGTCCAAGATCGGCTCGCATGGCCTGGAGCTCGCGGCGGCACGCGGCGCATTCGGCCAGGTGCTCCTCGAACGCCTGGCGCTCTGCGCCCGTCAGCTCTTCCAGAGCGTAAAGTGCGAGGTCATCCGCGAATTGTTCGTGTGTGTTCACGAGTTCTGCTGTTTCACCACTTCCATTGGAAGGTCGTCATCCTGAGCGAAGCAAACGGATCTGCGGTACCTACAAGTGGTACGCTGCTCACGCGGACCGCAGATCCCTCCGCTCCGGTCGGGATGGCAACAAAACCATCACAACCTACCCCGCAAACCTGGTCCGCAACAACTGCAATCCGGTTCGAATCCGCGTCTTGATCGTCCCCAACGGCTCGCCGGTCTTCTCGGCGATCTCGGTGTGCGTCAGTCCCTGGAAATACGCCAACTCCAGTGCCCGCCGCTGGTCGGGATTCATCTCCGCCAGCACTGATCGTACTTTCTCAACCACCAGGTTGCGTTCGGTCTCATCGCCCAAATCCGGGCCGCCGGTGATGACGCACTCCTCGATGTCGAGCTCCGGGCGCCGCTTGCGCAGCCGGTCGATCGCCCGGTGCCGTGAGATCACCGCCAGCCACGCCGCCAGGCTGCCCCGGCTGGCATCAAAAGCGTCGGGGTTACGCCACAGCTGCAGGAAGATATCTTGAAGCACGTCTTCGGCCGCGGTCGCCTCTTGCAGCACCCGCAGCGCAACCGCGTATACCACCCTGGCGTAGCGATCGTACAGCTCCGACATGGCCTGCTGGTCGCCGGCGCGAAGACGCGCCACCAGCCTCATGTCCTCGGCAACGTCACCGCGCGCTGTGGCGCTCTGTCGAATCGGCTCCATACCCATTACGTGCTGTAAGCGGCTGGCAGATTTTACCCAGGGCAGATTTACAAAAAAAAGACGCCCCGCATTGTAACAAGGGACGGAGTTTGGTGCGCGCCGACTTCGATTTGCGGGGCGCGGCTGGCCTGTTTACGACTGGAAATGGCGAGCTATACTGCACTCCGACGATTTATGAGTGACATAGAGGACATTCGCTTCAACCACACCGAGATACACGCCGGCGGCCGCCTGCTTATCAAGTCAACCTGCATGAACTGCGGAATGTCGGTGCTGCTATCGGCGGCCGACGGCTCGCTCGAGAAATGGGAGCGCTGGCACGAGTGCGACGTGATTTTGCCGGTGAATTAGAGTCTCATTCCCGGGGTCCTGCGACCCTGCATCTCGTGGAGGATCTCGGCCTGGGTTGCGTCGGGCAGTTGCGCCCGGATAGCGGGAAAGATCGCTTCTTCTTCCATCTGCAAGTGCGCGCGAAACATCTCGTCGAGCGCCTTGGCGATCGCGCACATCTCGGCGCCGGCCGCGGACAAAGCTTCGGGATTGTTCTGCACCATCAGCAATAACGGCAACAGTCGCTCCAGTAGCTCGTCGATGGCCATGTGCTGGTCGCTCATGGCCATGAGCGCGTGGCGGACCTTTTCGTCGGCGACGGTACCGAGGCGGGGCCGCAGCGTCTCTTCCTCGTCGGCTTCGTGCAACGGCAGCGAGACGCTGTAGTAGCGATGCACCCCGGCCGCCGCCTGCACGATCTCCTGCGGCGCTGCGCCCTGCGCGTGCGCCAGCTTCACGGCCACGCCGGTGAAGTGCCGGATGCGGTCATGGCAGCCCGTCAGCAGGTCAACAGCGTCCTCGGTTTTCGGCTGGGATCTTGCGGGAGAGATCTGGCTCAGCATTACTTCTATTATCGCAGGAATGCCGGCTATATTGCTTATAATCTATATAGCTTAGCAGGTATAATGACGGAGTGCTATGGGACATCGAGGTTACTTCAGAATTCGAGCGCTGGTGGGATCTGCTGAACGAAGCAGAGCGCGAGGATGTCCGGGCATCGGTCGGCTTACTGGAAGAGCGCGGCCCCTCCTTGCCGTTTCCGTATTCCTCCGGAGTAGTGACGTCGAGACACGAGAGGATGCGCGAGCTGCGAATTCAACATCGTGGTCGTCCTTACCGTGTTCTGTATGCCTTCGATCCACGCCGGACAGCAATCCTGCTGATGGGTGGAGACAAGACCGGGGACGACCGCTGGTATGAAAAGAACGTTCCGCTGGCCGATCGGCTTCTCGATCAGCACTTGGCCGGTCTTAAAAAGAAGCGCTAGTCGGGAAGTCGAGACAGGATGGAAACAGCATGAAGAAATTTGCCGATCTCGTTAAGCAAACGATGTCCCCCGAATCACAGGCGCGAGCACGGACGAAGACTGAGCAGATGCTGCGTGAGATGGCGCTGGATGAGCTGAGGGCAGCGCTATCGCTGACGCAGGAGCATCTGGCAGAGACGCTCGGCATTCGGCAGGCATCGGTTTCCAAGATCATCCATGGCCAGAACATGTATATCAGCACCCTCGACAAGGTAATCAAAGCCATGGGCGGCGATCTGGAATTGTATGTAGCCCTGCCCAACGGCAAGGTAAAGTTGAGCCTACAGCAGTTTCGGCAGCTTGCGGCCGGTTCTGAGAAGACGCGGGCCGAGGGCGCCGGTCGCCGGGGTGTTCGCACTCTGGGCAAGACGCGAGCTCGCGTATAAGGTTCCTCGCGGGCGATTTCAACAATTTCATCAGAGTGCGAGGTCAGCACTGCCTTAAGCCAGTATTCTTAATTAGCGATCACGAAAGGACCTTTTGAGCACCAGCATTCGCAACATCGCCATCATCGCGCACGTCGACCACGGCAAGACCACGCTGGTGGACGCCATGCTGAACCAGAGCGGCATCTTCCGCGCCAACGAGACGCACGTGGAGCGCGTGATGGATTCCAACGAACTGGAGCGCGAGCGCGGCATCACCATCCTGGCCAAGAACACCGCCATCTTCTACCACGACGTGAAGATCAACATCGTGGACACACCCGGCCACAGCGACTTTGGCGGCGAGGTGGAGCGCGCGCTGGAGATGGTGGACGGGGTGATGCTGCTGGTCGACGCCAGCGAAGGGCCGCTGCCGCAGACGCGCTACGTGCTCAGCAAGGCGCTTGAGGCCAAGCTGCCGCCCATCCTGGTTATCAACAAGATCGATCGTCCCGACGCGCGCGCCCAGGAGGTGCTCAACGAGGTCTATGACCTGTTCATCGACCTCGACGCGGCGGAAGACCAGCTCGACTTCCCCGTGCTTTACACCAACGCCAAGCTGGGGACAGCGTCGATCGATGCGGAGACGCCCGGCGCCAACCTCCAGCCGCTGTTTGAAGCGATTCTGAACACCATCCCGCCGCCGAGGGGCGACGCCGATGGGCCGCTCCAGGTGCTCGTCGCCAACCTCGATTACAGCGATTACCTCGGCCGGCTGGCGATTGCGCGCGTCTTCAACGGCACTCTGCGCACAGGCGAAGACGTTGCCATCGCCAAGCGCGACGGCTCGCTGGAGAAAATCAAGATCACCAAGCTGTTCTCGTTTTCGGGGCTGAAACGCACCGATATCGAGGTCACGGAGCTCGGTGACATCGTCGCCGTCGCCGGCGTCACCGGCATCAACATCGGCGAGACCATCACTAATGTCGAGAACCCCGCGCCGCTGCCGGTCATCACCATCGACGAGCCGACCATCGCCATGCAGTTCATGGTGAACACCTCGCCCCTGGCCGGCCGCGAAGGCCAGTACGTCACCTCGCGCAACCTGCGCGAGCGCCTGGAGAAAGAGCTGCTCACCAACGTCTCGCTGCGCGTGGAAGACACCGACAGCACCGACTCGTTCAAAGTGATGGGCCGGGGTGAGCTGCAACTCGCTATCCTTATCGAGATGATGCGGCGGGAAGGCTTCGAGCTCGCCGTGGGCAAGCCGGAGATCGTCACCAAGCAACTCGACGGCAAGCTGATGGAGCCGGTCGAGCGGCTCACCATCGACGTGCCCGACGCGTTCGTGGGCGTGGTCATCGAGAAGCTCGGCGCCCGCAAGGCGCAGATGCAAAAGATGCACAACCACGGCTACGGCCGCGTGCGCATGGAGTTCGTCATCCCCAGCCGCGGCCTCATCGGCCTGCGCAGCGAGCTGCTGACCGACACGCGCGGTACCATCGTGATGAACTCGCTCTTCGACGGCTACACCGAGTGGCAAGGCGACATTCCGCATCGCCCGACCGGCGCACTGGTAGCCGACCGTCCCGGCATGACCACCGCCTACGCGCTATGGGGATTGCAGGAGCGCGGCGAGCTATTCGCCCCGCCCGGCGTGGAAGTCTACGAAGGCATGATCATCGGCGAAAACTCGCGCGATAACGACCTCGACGTCAACGTGGTGCGCGAGAAGAAGCTGACCAACATGCGGGCCTCGACCGCCGACGAGGCCATCCGCCTGGTCCCCTTCAAGAACCTGAACCTGGAGCATGCCATCGAGTTCATCGCCGACGACGAACTGGTCGAGGTCACGCCGCAATCGTTACGCCTACGCAAGAAGATCTTGCAGTCGAACCGGCGTCCCCGCCGCAACGCTCAACCGGTGGGGAGTGCGGCGCTTTAGCGCCCCGTCCGCCGGGTAGTGCAGGCGCTTCAGCGCCCCATCCGCCGGGTAGTGCGGCGCTTCAGCGCCCATCCGCCGGTTAGTGCGGCGCTTCAGCGCCGCGTCAAGCAAGCAAATTTCTGGAGAGCCCGCTTTAGCGGGCGACACTCTGGCGTCGGCTGAAGCCGACTCAGGTTTTACAAGGGCGACGCGACGCGGGCCTGAAGGTCCGCACTACCCTTTGACCCCGAAAGCCTGCCGTGAGCTTGTGGAAGGGGCTGCGCTCTCCCCGGTCACTCCGCCGTGGGACAACCGTCACAGACAAATGTTCGCCGAAGCCATGTAATACTGTCGGGTGTCTCGGGAGAGGGTTCCCTGGCCTGCTTCCGCGTAAACGACCTCGTCCCCTCCCAAGACTTACTCTCCGGTCAGCTCAGGTTCAGTATGATTGCAAGCCACTCGGCAGGAGGACCCTTCCCATGCACAGCCACGCCAGAGCCCATCATTCATATTTCGGGCCGAACTGGAGCCTTGCCAACGTAACCACCGCGCTGCTTCTGATGCTGTTCTTCCTCATTTTCCTGCTGCTGTTCATGACCATCACCGCGCCGCCGGCGTACGGGCAGCAATCGGTCCCGCCGACAGCTCGGCAGGCGGTGACGATGCCGCAATTTGCCGCCAAGCTCGGCTATTCGCAGATTGCGTCGCGTCTTCCGCACGAGCCTCAGGCCTCGTACCAGCGCCTTGGCCATGCGACGAGCCGGCATGACGGCTTCCTGCCGCAGGACGAGGTCTACGACAACGGCCCGATCAACGGCACGACTGACGCCTGGACCATCAACTTCGGGTTCGTGACCAGCGACAGCTTCACCGTAGGCTCCGGCGGAGGAACGGCTAACGCATTGAGCTTTGGCGCATGGCTCTTTGAGGGCGATGTATTGCAATCTGTAGAAGTCACCCTCACCTCAGCGCCGGTCGGCGGCACGGTCTACTTCGATGGTGTAGTGAGTCTCGCGCAAGGCGGTTGCAGCGGCAACCAGTACGGGTTCAATGTCTGCACGGAGACTTCCGCGAACTTCAGCGGCCCAAACCTGGCCAGTGGCACCTATTGGCTGAACCTGTCGAACGCCGTCGTCAACAGCGGCGATCCGGTTTACTGGGACGAAAACTCCGGCCCCTCGATGGCCTACGAGAACACCGTCGGCACGATACCGTCGGAGGCGTTTACCATTGACGGCAACAGCTGCGGAGGGGGCGGAGGTTACTGCTCGCCCGGCTGCGCGCATGATGCAAATAATTTCAACATCATCCACAACTTCAACCAGAATGAGCCGCCCCCGGCTGCTGGCTTGGGAATTGACCGCGCCGGCAACGCCTACGGAAGCATCTTGTCGAGTGGCGAGCACAGCTTCGGCAGCGCCTTTCAGGTGGCGCTGCGTGCAGGAAACTGGATTTTCACTACCCTGTACAGCTTCCTGGGTGGCGCGAACGGGCAGAGTCCGACGCCCGAGATCGTAGGTCCCGACGGCGCGCTTTATGGTATTGCCGACGGCGGCATCCAGAATTGCAGTTCTTACGACCATTACTGCGGTGTGGTTTACAGGTTAACGCCGTCGCCAAGTCCCTGCCTGACCGCACTATGCAGTTGGACCCAAGACGTAATCTACACCTTTACCGGCGACGACAACGCGCCGAGCAGTGGGCTGGTCTTCGACCGGGCAGGTATCTTGTACGGGGCTACGGGAGCGGGAGGGAACTACGGCCACGGCACGATTTATAAGCTGGCACCCGCGTATGGGGAGTGGACCAAGACGACCATCTATAGTTTCACGGGGCAACACGACGGCAGTTATCCCGTCCTAACGCTGCTTGGCCACGATGGCTATTTGTATGGCACAAGCAGCGCAGGACTCTTCCGGTTGATGCAATCGGGACCGAATTGGGCGCTGAAGATACTCAGTAATTTCGGCTGCGCCGAGGTTCAGGACGGCGCCGGAAATTTTTACTGTAGGCGAAGCGGGGGCAATGATGACAACACTTGGGGACAAATCTATGAGCTCTCATACGGGAGCTGGATAGTGACCGATGTTGAGGACACCTACAATTACCATGCTTTCTATTGTAGTGATCCGAACTTGCCCCCTTGCTACGATGTGTTCAACAGCCTGGCGACAGATTCAGCCGGCAGAGTGTACGCTACCCAAGGCGCCTTCTACCACGACTATGACCCTTACTGTATGCAATACAATTTCACTTGCGATGGCAACATCCACACGGTAGGTACGTATAACTATCTGGTCGATTTCAACGGAGATGTCTTCCGTGATCTGGAGATCGGCAGGAACGGGAGCTTCTACGGCACCATGGCCCCATGTGGAAGTTCCGGTGGCGCTGTCTGGCAACTAAGCCCGTGACACAAGACTAGTCCGCAAACACCGGCACTTCCTCTTCCGCGGCCACTTTCTTGCGCCACGGCAGATGTGCCAGTACCCAATCCTTCAGGTGGTCCATGTAGAGGTAGACCACGGGGGTGGTGTAGAGAGTGAGCGCCTGGCTGACGATCAGCCCACCCACGATAGCGACGCCCAGCGGGCGTCGGACCTCTGCACCGACGCCGCGACCCAGCGCTAACGGTAGTGCGCCCAGCATGGCGGCCATGGTAGTCATCATGATGGGACGGAAGCGGACCAGCGCCGCTTCATAGATCGACTCTTCGGCGGTCTTGCCCGTGCGTTCCACCTCCAACGCGAAGTCAATCATCATGATGGCGTTCTTCTTCACGATTCCGATCAGCAGGATGATGCCAATCAGGCCGATAACATCGAGCTGCATGTGGAAGAGCAGCAGCGCGAGGATCGCGCCGGTGCCCGCCGACGGCAGCGTCGAGAGAATTGTGATGGGGTGGATGTAGCTCTCATACAGCATGCCCAGCACGATGTAGACGGCGATCAACGCCGCCAGGATCAGGATGGGCTCGGAGGAAAGCGAATCCTGAAATGCTGCCGCCGTCCCCTGGAAGCTGCCATGGATCGTTGCCGGCATGCGCATCTCCAGCTCGGCCTGGCTGATAGCGCGGGTCGCGGTGCCGAGATCGCCACCGGGCGCGAGATTGAAGGAGATGGTCACCGCCGGAAATTGTCCCTGGTGATTGACCGAGAGCGGGGTGGTGGAGGTCGCGAAGTGGGCAAACGCCGAGAGCGGCACCTGCGCCCCGCTCGACGTGATCACGTACACGCTCTTGAGCGCATCGGGTGTTTTCTGGTACCGCGGGTCGACCTCCATCACCACGTGATACTGGTTCAGTGTCTGGTAGATGGTCGAAATCTGTTCCTGTCCGAACGCGTCGTACAGCACGGCATCAATCTGTTGCGGCGTCACCCCCAGCCGGGCCGCGGTGTCGCGATCGACGACCACATTCTCTTCCAGGCCGCTGATCTGCTGATCGCTGTTCACGTCCTTGAGCTGCGGGATCTTGCGTAAGCGCTGGAGCAACTGGGGCGCCCAGGTGTACAGCTCATCCAGGTTCTCGCCCGAGAGCGTGTACTGGTACTGGGCGTTCGACATGCGCCCGCCGATCTGGAGGTCCTGCACCGATTGCAGGAAAATGCTGGCGCCGGGTATGTGCGACAGCTTCGGGCGCAGGCGCGCGATGACCTGGTCGGCGCTGATCTTGCGCTGATTGAGCGGCTTCAACACCACGAACATGCGTCCCTGGTTTTGCGCGCCGTGGCCGCCGACGAAAGCCAGCACGTTCTCCACCCCCGGGTCTGCCTTGACAATGGCGATGGCCTCTTGCGTCTTGGCCTTCATGGCGTCAAATGAGACATCCTGGTCGCCCATGACCATGCCCGCCAGGCGGCCTGTGTCCTGCTGCGGGAAGAAGCCCTTGGGAACCACGATGTAGAGAGCAACATTGATGACGACCATCAACACGGTGACCGCCAACATGAACCGCTTGTGGCGCAGCACCCAGCCCAGCGTCACCTTGTAGCCGCGATTCAGCAGATAGAAGCCGCGCTCGCTCATGCGATACAGCGAACCATGGCTGCCGGGATCGTGCGCCTTCAGGAAGCGTGCGCACAACATGGGGGTGGTGGTGAGCGAGACGACCAGCGAAACTGCAATGGCTGCGCTGAGCGTGACCGCGAACTCGTGGAACAGCCGGCCGACCAGGCCGCTCATGAGCAAAATCGGGATGAACACCGCGATCAGCGAAGTGCTCATGGAAACCACGGTGAAGCCGATCTCGCGTGCCCCCAGCAGGGCCGCCGCATACGGCTTCATCCCGGCTTCCACGTGGCGCATGATGTTCTCCAACACCACAATCGCGTCGTCCACCACGAAGCCGGTAGAGATCGTCAGGGCCATCAGCGAGAGATTGTTCAGCGAGTAGCCGAACAGGTACATAATGCCGAAGGTGCCGACGATGGCCAGCGGCACCGCGACGCTGGGAATCATGGTGGCGCGCACCTCGCGCAGGAAGACGAATACCACCAGCACGACCAGGATGACGGAGATGACGAGCGTGCGCTGCACGTCAGACACGGAGGCGCGTACGGTGGTAGTGCGGTCGAGGCCAATTTCCAGGTGGATCGCCGGCGGCAGCGACGCCTTCAGGAACGGCAGCGCCGCGATCACGCGGTCAGCGGTGGCAATGATGTTCGCGCCGGGCTGCCGGAAGATCACCACCAGAACGCTGGGCTTGCCGTTGAAGCTGCCGAAATTATTAATGTCGGAATACGAGTCCTCGACGTCGGCCACATCGCTCAGCCGCACGGGATGGCCGTTGCGGTAGGCGACGATCAGGGGACGATAGTCCTTGGCCCTCTTCAACTGATCGTTGGCCCGGATCATCCAAACTTTGTCGCCGTTCTCCACCGAGCCTTTGGCGATGTTGATATTCTGCGCCGCTACGGCAGCGCGTACCGCCTCCAGACCGAGGTTCATGTTGTTTAGCGCGTTGGGGTTTGCCTCGATGCGCACTGCGGGCTGCGACGAGCCCCACACGAACACCTGGCCCACACCCTCGATCTGCGAGAGCTTCTGGCCCATGATCGAGTCGGCCACGTCGTACATCTGGTCCTGGGTGTACGCCTCGGAAGTCATCTCCAGGATGATGACCGGCGCGTCGGCGGGATTGATCTTGCGATAGGTCGGATTGCTGGGCAGGTCGGCGGGGAGATATCCGCGGGCCGCGTTGATGGCGGCCTGAACGTCGCGTGCCGCGGCATCAATGTTGCGGTCCAGGTCGAACTGCATGGTGATGCCGGTCGAGCCGAGTTGGCTCGACGAGGTCATCTGGTTGATGCCCGCGATACGGCCGAACTGGCGCTCCAGCGGCGTGGCGACCGCCGACGCCATGGTCTCAGGACTCGCCCCAGGCAAGGCCGCGCCCACCGAGATCACCGGGAAGTCGATCTGCGGCAGCGGCGCGACCGGAAGCCGGGTGTAGGCCAGCGCACCCGCAAGGAGCAGGGCGATGGTCAGCAGCGTGGTAGCGACTGGCCGGCCGATAGCTGGAGCCGAGATGTTCATAAAGCAATGCTGGTAGAGCGGGCCTTCAGGCCCGCGTCCCAGAGCGATTCTTCCTGTTTCTAGCCGGCTTTAGCCGGCGACACTGGCGGGCTAAAGCCCGCCTTTCAAATAAAGAGTGACGCTGAACGCTGACCTGAAGGTCAGCTCTACCACGCGGCGCTAAAGCGCCGCACTACCTTCAATCCCCAATCGCCTCCACCGGCCTGTGCCGCCGCCAGTGCGCCAGGGCCTGACCTAGCCGGTCGAACCACAGATACACCACCGGCGTGGTGTAGAGCGTCAGCAACTGGCTGAACAGCAGCCCTCCGATGATGGTCACGCCCAGCGGGCGGCGCAACTCCGAACCCGTGCCCGAGCCCAAAGCCAGCGGCACCGCACCAAACAGCGCGGCGAAGGTCGTCATCATAATGGGCCGGAAGCGCAGCAGGCAGGCTTCGTAGATCGCGTCGATGGGGGCTTTGCCCTCCTTGCGCTCGGCCTCAAGCGCGAAGTCGATCATCATGATGGCGTTCTTTTTCACGATACCGATCAGCAGGATGATGCCGATCAGCGCCATCACGCTCAGGTCCATGTGAAAGAGCGTGAGCGCCAGGATGGCGCCGACGCCGGCCGACGGCAGCGTCGACAAAATCGTAATCGGATGGATGTAGCTCTCGTACAGCACTCCCAGCACGATATACACGGTGACAATGGCAGCGAGAATCAGCCAGCCCTCGTTGGCCAGCGAGGCCTGGAAGGCGCGCGCCGTGCCCTGAAACGCCAGTTGAATGCTGGGAGGCAAGCCGATGTCGCTGGACGCCTGCTGAATGGCTTTGACCGCGTCGCCCAGCGAGGCGTTCCCGCCGAGGTTGAACGAAATGGTCACGGCAGGGAACTGGCCCTGATGGTTGACGGTCAGCGGCCCGGTGGTGGTCTCGAAGTGTGCGATCGCGCTCAGCGGCACCTGGCTGGCGCTCACGGCCATGATGTTTGTTGCCGGCATGCCGGAACTCGGGGCGTTGCCGCCCGAAGCCGCCGGGCTCTGCGTACCTCCCGCGGGCACGTAGATGTCCTTCAGGGAATCGGGATCGAGACGGAAACTCGGGTCGACCTCCAGCACCACGTGGTACTGATTCAACTGCGTGAACATGATCGACACCAGGCGCTGCCCGAAGGCGTCGTAGAGCGTGTTGTCGATAGCGCTGGTGGTGACGCCCAGGCGCGAGGCTGTATCCCGGTCGATGACCAGATTGGCCTGCGCCGCCTGGTTCTGCTGGTCGGTCGCCAGGTCGCGCAGCTCAGGAATCCCCTTGAGCTTGACCAGCAGCTTCGCTGTCCAGTTGCGCAGCTCCTTGGCGTCGGCGTCTTCCAGCGTGAACTGATACTGCGTGCGGCTGACGCGGTCTTCTACAGTCAGGTCCTGCACCGGCTGCATGTAGAGCGTGATGCCTTCCACGCCGGCGGTCTCCTGCTGGAGCCGCTTCATGATCGTGGTCACGTCGTCATCGCGGTCATCGCGTGACTTGAGGTTGATCTGAATGCGCCCGCTGTTGGGTGTGGTGTTGGTGCCGTCCACCCCAATGAACGACGACAGGCTCTCCACGTCCTTGTCCTTCAGGATCGCCGCCGCCAGCTCCTGCTGCCGTTCCGCCATGGCCGCGAACGAAACGCTCTCGGGCGCGTCGGTGATGCCGGTGATGACACCGGTGTCCTGCACCGGGAAAAAGCCCTTGGGCACGACGATGAACATGTAAACCGTGGCTATGACTGTGGCGATGACCACCAGCAATGTGGCCGTCTGGTGCTTGAGCACGAACTTTACGGTGCGGCCGTAGAACGCAATCGTGTTGTTGAAGGCGCGCTCCGACCATTCGTACAAACGGCCGCGCTGGGCCTCATCCTTATGCCGCAGCAGCAGCGAGCACATCATCGGCGTCAGGGTTAGCGAGATGACGGCCGAGAGCAGGATGGTGGCGCTCAATGTGACCGCGAATTCGCGGAAGAGCCGGCCCACGATGTCGCCCATGAACAACAGCGGAATGAGCACCGCGATGAGCGACACGGTCAGCGACACAATGGTGAATCCGATCTGGCCGGCGCCGCGCAAGGCCGCCTCCAGCGGCGTGTGGCCCTCCTCGATGAAGCGGTCGATGTTCTCGATCATCACGATGGCGTCATCGACCACGAAGCCCGTCGAGATGGTCAGCGCCATCAGCGACAGGTTGTCGAGCGAGTAGCCGAGCAAATACATCACCGCGAAGGTCCCGACAATCGAGAGCGGCACCGCTACGCTGGGAATGATGGTTGCTGCCAGCGTGCGCAGGAACAGGAAGATGACCATCACCACCAGCGCGATGGTCAGCATCATCTCGAACTGCACGTCCTTGACGCTGGCGCGAATGGTGTTGGTGCGATCGGTCAATACGGTGACTTTCACCGAGGCCGGCAGGTTGGACTGAAGCTGCTTCAGCCGCAGTTTGATGCTGTCGACCACCTTGATAATGTTGGCGCCGGGCTGCCGCTGGATGTTCAGGATGACCGCGGGCGTGGTGTTCATCCACGCTGCCTGGTTCACGTCCTCCGGCCCGGTAATCACGGTGGCCACGTCGGACATGCGCACCGGATTGCCGTTCTTGTAAGCCACGATCGTGTCCGCGTACCCCTGCGGATTCAGCAACTGATCGTTGGCGCCGATGGTGAACGACTGGCGGTTGTTCTGGAGTTGTCCCTTGGCCTGGTCGACATTCACCTGCGCGATCACCGAGCGCAATTGCTCCAGGCTCATGCCGTAGGACGCCAGCGCGGTGGGATTCGCCATGATGCGCACCGCCGGCTTCTGTCCGCCGCTGATGCTGACCAGCCCCACGCCGGGAAGCTGCGAGATCTTCTGCGCGAAGGTCGTGTCCGCCAAGTCCTCCACCTGCGGCAGCGGCATGCTGTCGGAGGTCATCGCCAGGGTCAGGATGGGCGCGTCGGCGGGATTAACTTTGCTGTAGATGGGCGGCGTCGGCAGGTCGTTCGGCAGATACGTCTGGGCCGCATTGATGGCCGCCTGCACCTCCTGTTCGGCGACGTCGATGTTCTCTTCCAGGTTGAACTGTAGCGTGATGACCGAGGCGCCGAACGAGCTGCTCGAGGTCATCTGGCTCAGGCCGGGAAGCTCACCAAACTGCCGCTCCAGCGGCGCGGTAATGGAGGATGCGGTAACGTCGGGACTGGCGCCGGGATAGAAGGTAACAATCTGGATGGTCGGGTAGTCCACCTGCGGCAGGGCCGAAATCGGCAACTGCCGGTAGGCGACAATGCCTACCAGCAGCAGTCCCACCATCAACAGGGACGTCGCGATGGGCCGGAGAATAAACGGCCGGGAAATACTCATGTCTGCGATCCGATGTTTCCGCTGCTGCTTGGGCCCTTCTTGGCCGGGGCTTGCGGAGCGACGCGCATGCCGGCTTGCAATTTTTCCTGCCCATCGGTCACCACGCGCTCGCCCGCCTGGAGACCGCTCTTAATCACGACCGTAGTGCCCTGGGTCAGGGCCACATCGATAGGCCGCATCTGCACGGTGTTATTCGAGTCGACGACGTACGTGAAGGTGCCATCCGGGCCGCGCTGCAGGGCACTTGCGGGCGCGGTTATGGCCTTGGGAATCGTGTTCAGCAGCAGGTGCGCGTTTACGAATTCGTTGGGCCAGAGCATATTGTCCGGATTATCGAACGTGGCCTTAAGCTGCACCGTGCCGGTCGTCGGGTCAATCTGGTTGTTGATGGTGAGCAGCGTGCCGGTGGACAGTTTGGTCTGATCGTCGCGGCTATACGCATCCACCTCGAGCGTCTTTCCCTGGCGGATCTGCTGCTCCACCTGCTGCAACTGGTCTTCCGGAAGCGTGAACACCAGCGAGATAGGATGCAGTTGCGTGATGGTAAGCATGGGCGTATTGCCCGCGGCGGTCACGTAGTTGCCAGGATCGACCTGCCGCAAACCCACGCGCCCGTTAATTGGCGAAACGATGCGGCAGTACGTCAGGTTCAACTTGGCATTGTCGATCATCGCCTTGTCACTGGCGATGGTGCCTTCGTAGGTACCGAACGAGGCCTGCAAGGTGTCCAGGTCCTGCTTGGCGATTACACCCTGCTGGTAAAGCACATTGTTGCGCTCGTACTGCGCTTTGGCGTTCTTTAGTTGCGCTTCGTCTTTCTGAAGGTTGGCCTCCGCCTGCGCCAGCGCGACCTGGTACGGACGGGGATCAATCAGGATGAGCAGGTCGCCGGCCCTGACGTCCTGGCCCTCGCGGAAGTTGACTTGCATGATCTGGCCGTCAATGCGGGTCTTCAGCGAAACCGTATTAAATGCCTGTACCGTGCCCAGCCCGGTGAGATAAACGTTAAAGTCGCCCAGCTTGGCGGTCGCGACTCCAACTGGAACAGCTGGCGGCGGCGCACTGGCCCTGGCGTTCTTGGTCCGCGAGCCGCAGCCGGCCAGCAACGCGCAAGTCGCCACCGCCAACAATAGGCCGAGGCAAACTCCCCGGAAACTCTTTTTCGCCCCTGTTCCCGGGTGCGGGGACGCCCCTGTTTGCACAATTCCTCCTCGAAAAAACGCATTCACCACTTTGAAGGGGCACGGCTTCAGCCGTGCCGCACAGCCTGCGACTGCGCTCGGCTTTAGCCGCTGAGGGAAATCGCCGCGGACAAGACCGAAGTCCCTCAGTGGCTAAAGCCACGTCCAGGCATCAACTCTCGGCGCGGCTGAAGCCGCGCCCCTTCAAAGCAAGAATCCTCGAAAGCCGGGTCGTCGAAGCTCTGCCCTACCCGACGTGCGCCACATGATTCCGTTATCGCCGTATGTCCCTAACTGCAACTTGGCGCTCCGGTTGCAGTAGTATTTACATCAATACTATTAGACCGGAAGGAAACTCGCACAGCCGTTAAGAAAAGGTGAAGGACGGTAAAGAAGTGTGAAGCCAGCCAGCTCAACTCGAAACAATTCTTCACCGCAAGGCGCCATGGGAAAGAGCAAAATGAATCCCGTGAATCGCCTGCTCATTGTCGACGACGACCATGCCCTGGTCAATCTGCTCAAGCGCTTTCTCGAAGGCGAGGGCTTTCAGGTGGACGCCGCCTACGATCGCGACTCCGGATTGCACGCCGCGCTGTCCGCCGAACATGAGCTCATCATTCTCGATGTGATGCTGCCTGGCGGCACCGGATTCGAGTTGTTGAAGTCGTTGCGCCAGCGCTCGTCGGTGCCCGTGCTTTTGCTGACTGCGCGCGGCGAAGCCGTAGATCGCATTCTCGGACTGGAGATCGGCGCCGACGACTATCTCGCCAAGCCATTCGATCCGCGCGAACTGGTTGCGCGCATCCGCGCCATCTTCCGGCGAACGCGCGAGGGCGCTGCCCCCGGCGCTCGCAATGAACATGACGACGTGCTCAACGTTGGCGAGATCAGTATGTCGGTGGCAACGCGCACCGTGACCTGCTCGAACGCTCCGGTCGATCTCACCTCGGTCGAATTCAACGTTCTGGAACTGCTGTTGCGCAATGCGGGCAACGTCGTCACTCGCGAGCAGATTGCCGAAGTCGCGCTCGGGCGCCCGCTGAATGCCTTCGATCGCAGCGTGGACGTGCACGTCAGCCGGCTGCGCAAGAAGCTGAGCGGCTGCCCCGCCGCGTCTGAAGAGCTGATCCGCCCCATTCGCGGAGTGGGGTATTTCCTCGCCGCCACCACCGAAGCGCCGGAAAAGAGCAAGGTATGAAGCGCCGCATGAGCCGCCGCCTGTTCTGGAAAATCTTTCTGCCCTTCTGGGTGGCCCAGGCGCTGCTGCTGGGCGCGCTTTACCTCCGCGTACATTACCGCATTTCGTCGGAGCATCCGTGGTGGATCCAGCCGGAGCGGCAGGAGATGCCGGTACTCGCGCAGCTCGCCGCACAGCGGTTTGAACAGCAAGGTCCCGCCGGATTGCGGCAGCTACTCGACAGCCTCTCGCTCCAGCATCGTTCTCGTTTCTGGGTGGTGGATGCCGCCGGACGGGAGCTTTCCGGGCAGGCGATCCCGGACCGCGTGTTGCGCGGCGGCCTGGCTGCCGAGAAGAAAGAGGGCATGTTCCACTCCTTCGAGGCCAACGTGCTGGCCGCACGCGCCATCACGCCCTCCGGCCAATACCTGCTGATTGGCGAATTTACTCCGCCGCCGATCTCGGAGCGCGTTCCCGGCGACATTCTTTGGACGTTGAAGCTCGGCACCATCTTCTCGGCGATCATCTGCCTGATCATCGCGCACTATCTGACCAAGCCCATCGAACGTATGCGCGACGCCACGCACGAGCTGGCGCGGGGCAATCTCGATATCCGGGCCGGCGAGAACCTGGGCAATCGCCGGGACGAAATCGCCGATCTGGTGCGCGACTTCGACACGATGGCCGCCGAGCTGCGCAACCAGATCCAGAGCGAGCGCAACCTGCTGAGCGGCGTCTCGCATGAGTTGCGGTCGCCTATCGCGCGCATCCGGCTGGCCCTGGCGCTGGCGCGCGATGCCGACGCGCGCGAACGCGCCGAGATGCTCGACCGCATTGAACAGGACACGGTGCAGCTCGATTCCATGCTGGAGCGCATCCTGGCGGTCGCGCGGTTGGAAAGCGGACAGCAGAAGCCGAAGTTCGAGCAGCTCGCACTGAACGAGATCGTCGACGACGTTCTCGACGACGCCAAGTTCGAGGCCGCCGCCACCGGCGCCCACATCAGTTACACGCACGGCGGCGAGATCAAGCTGAATGGCGATGCCGGCCTGCTGCACAGCGCCATCGAAAACGTTGTGCGCAACGCCATTTTCTACTCGGGGAAGGATGGCAGAATTTCGGTCATGCTGTCCCGCGGCGAACGTGCGGCCATCGTCACCGTGCGCGACAACGGGCCGGGCGCTCCCGAAGAGGCGCTGCCCCTGCTGTTCAAGCCGTTCTACCGCGTAGACGATTCGCGCGGCACCACCACCGGCGGCATGGGACTGGGGCTGGCGATCGTGCGCAACGCAGTCGCCGTTCATGGCGGCACCGTGACGGCGCGCAATGTCTCACCGCACGGCCTGGAGGTCGAGATACAACTGCCCATCGCGCCGGCGCCTGCCGGCAAACGCAGCAGCGCTGAAGTGAAGCTGGCACAGGTGTGAGAAAGAGCGCCCTTCAGCCAGGAAAAAGCAGGAAAGAGGGGCCGAGGTCGTTCGACCTCAGCCCCTGTTTCGTACGCGGATACTGACGCCTCTAGCGGTCTATTTGTACGTCCCGTTGGTGCGCGCCAGATAGTCCCGGTGGGGCTTGAAGTCGACCATCGAATCGAAAGCCGGACCGATGAGCTGGTTTCCCTTAACCTCATCCCGGATCGCCTGGTTCACCTTGTCGAGTGCATCGGCATTGGGGGCAAGATAGAAGATCCAGAATGTGCCGGGAGCGTCGGTGTGCACCGCTTCGCTATCGATCTCGTACTCGCTAATGGTGCCATTGGCGAGCATCTTTTCCAGCACCGGCACGATCGCATTCTTGGCCAGCGTATCCAGCGCGTCCTCGGGAGCGTCCTCCTTCAGCTTGTACGACGATCCGTAGCTGTAGCCATCCTTCACCGCTCCCGCATGCCAGTTGTAATAACGGCTCACGTAGATGTTGTCCCAGTGCTTCGTGGCCGCCAGTTCCAGAGGACTCTGGGTCGAGCCCGACTTGTAGAACTGATCGAGCACGTTCATCAGGCCGGCCATGGACATGGACTGGAACCAGTCATCATGGGTGGGAGCCTCAGGCTGGTGGACCAGGTTCACATCGTCGCCATACCCGACAAGCGTGCCTTTGGCCATTGCGTCCTGCAGGATCTTCTGGTCGGCCTCTTCGTTCTTGACCCAATCGCCCCACTGCGCGCGCGGCAGCGACCACAGGGCGACGTAGGTGTACATCCTCGGTTTTTCCTTGACCTCCTGGCTCTGTGCGAGCGCCGGTAATGCCAGGCCGGCGATCACGCCGAGTGCGAGTACTGCCGAAAAAACCCTACACTGCTTAGTCATGATTGGAACCCTCCATGGATTTTGGTTTTATGCCTGGCGCGCTGATCTATGAATGCGAAAGTACGACAGTTCAGCGATCGGTAGTCATGCGGCTGTTTGACGCCGCACGGGAAGCTCAGGCGCCACTCTTCAGGGGAGAACAAGGGACGGTACGGGATACCAGGTGCAGTGTCCAGAGCACCAAAGCGACCCGCGGGTTGTGCACAATAGCGCCACACTGAAGCGGGAGTTTGGTGCAACCACGGGCCCGCTCCCATCTTCATCCTGCGCCTGCGCGGCCCGCTTGCCGTTTGACCAATCGCAGTGCCCTTTGCCGAGGCCGTGCTCCGATACAAAGCTTGTCCTGTAGTAAGTTGAGAGTTGGCGCCCTGGGTGGGTTTTCCGCAATGCTGAAACAATCGAGAAAGACGTCGCTTCCTACGCTCGCTATCGTCGGCCGGCCGAACGTCGGCAAGTCGACGCTGTTCAACCGGCTGGTAGGCTGGCGGCGCGCCATCGTCGGCGATGAACCGGGCATCACGCGCGACCGCATTTATGGCGAAGCCGAGTGGGCCGGACACAGGCTGCGCGTGGTGGATACCGGCGGCATCATTCCCGATGACCAGGCGCTGATTCCCGCTGAGATCTTTCGTCAGGCGCGGGTCGCGCTCGATGAGGCTGACGCCATTGTGCTGGTGATCGATGGCCGTAGCGAGCTGGCGTCGCCCGATATCGATCTCGCGCGCCTGCTGTTGCGCACCGGCAAGCCGTTGTTGCTGGCGGTGAATAAGATCGACACTCCCAAGCTGGAGCCCTATGCGGAGGAGTTTCGCCGGTTGGGCATCAGGGAGCTGTTTCCGGTTTCTGCCGAGAACGGTAATGGAGTGGTGGAGCTGTTGGAGCGTGCGATCGAGCTAATGCCGGAGCGGGAGACGGATGCCAACACCTCTAAACTGCGTTCGGCCGCCTCCGGCGACCTAACCCCGCTCGGGACGACAAATTCAGAGAGCACTGCTGGGCAGAACGAAAACGGCGTGAATGCAAGCGACGAAGAAGAAGAACTGCCCGATGAAGACGCTGCCACCGTACGCGAAACCAGGGTCGCCATCATCGGCAGGCCGAATGTAGGCAAATCAACTTTGCTGAATGCGCTGACCGGAAGCTCACGCGCCATTGTGTTACCGGTTGCAGGCACTACCCGCGATGCGGTCGACGAGCTGGTCGAGCGCGATGGCCAGACTTACCGCTTCATCGATACGGCCGGCATTCGCCGCAAGGGCAAGACCGAGCTGATGGCGGAAAAGCTCTCGGTGGTGATGGCGCGCAAGCACCTCGAAGCCGCCGACGTGGCCCTCATCCTCATCGATGCGACGGAGGGCGTCACCGCCGGCGACGCCACCATTGCCGGCTACGCGCATGAGAGCGGGCGCTCGGTCGTGATCGTCATCAACAAATGGGACCTGGTGACTGAGAAACGAACCGACGGCAAGCCTCCCGCCGATCGCAAGCTCTACGAGGAGCAGGTGCGGCGCCATCTCAAGTTCCTGTCCTATGCGCCCATCGTCTTCGTCTCGGCGACGACCGGACGCAACCTGGACAAGCTCTTCTCAACTCTCCAACTGGTGGCGCGCGAGCGCCGCAAGCGCGTCGGCACGGGCGAGATGAACCGCTTCCTTAGCCGCATCGATTTCGAGCGCGCGTCGGTCCCAGTCGCCAGGCGGGTGAAGATTTACTACATGACGCAAGCGGCGGTCGCGCCACCTACCTTCATCCTGTTCACTGACCGTGCCGTGAAGCTGCACTTCTCCTACGAGCGCTTCCTGGAGAACCAGATTCGCGCAGCGTTCGGCTTCGTGGGGACGCCGATCTGGATCAAGAACCGGGCGCGCGACGCCGGCGAGCGCAGACCGAAAAAAGCTTAATCAGCCAGCCGGGGCCAATAGAAACTTTAGTGCGCTAATGCGTACCGTTGGCCCGGATCCCGGCGAAGAAAGGAACAGAGCCACCTATCACCAGTGATGGTCTGCGAGACGTGTCGCGTAGGTTGAAGATGTGGCGAAAGAAGACGGCCATGCCCCGGGTCAGGACCTCGTCTCCCAAGTCGGAACGCCAAACGCAATCGATGTCCGCGGGGAGCGATTGTTCCTGGTCGGTAAGCAGGAACACGGGGAGGTGTGGCGCTAATCGCTTCAGCGGCCCTGCCTGCGGCCGGTCGTCGCGACTGCAATCGTGGCAAAGGACCACGCCGCTCAGCGGTCGGGTCAACAGAAGCGACTTCGCGTGCGTTAGAGTGCGCGCCACCACTACCTGGAAGTCGGCAGCCCGGAACTCATCAATGAAGGTCGAATACAGATAGGAGCGGTCACAAATAAACAACAGCGTCAATCTGGTACTCATCCACGGAACCTTTCCAGGCCAGATTGAATCATCCCGATCACAAGCAGGCATCGATCTTCTACGTCGTACCGCAGGTCAATGCAATTGCAATCGGGGTTAACGCGGTTTACAGAATATTCAGGCATCCGGGAATTCTCGTCAAGCAAGAAATATGCGGCGAAGGTGCGTCAGCGGGCTCGCCTGCCGGCGCGCTTGGCGAAATCATGCTGCAAATCCAATGGCGGGGAACACAATGCCGGGAACATAATGCCGGTCGTGAACCATTGTCTCCGTGGGACCATGGCGGAGAGCCGACGGCCTCACGGCGCGCGGTTTTCCTGCGTGCTACCATCGAAATCACTCAACGCCAAGGTCGCGAACGTTGCGCATACTCTTCGTTGGAGACATCTTCGGTCGTCCCGGCCGCACCATCGTCCATGAGCGCCTGCCCGAGCTGCAAAAGGAGCACGCCGTCGATCTGACCATTGCCAATGGCGAGAACGCCGCCGCCGGCTTCGGCATCACTCCGCAGCTCGCCGAGGAACTGTTCGAGCTGGGCATCGATGTCATCACCACCGGCAACCACGTCTGGGACAAGCGCGAGATCATCGACTATATGAACTCGGCCAACGGCAACGAAGCATCGCTCGCCCGCCGCCTGCTGCGTCCGGCCAACTATCCCGCAGGCTCGCCGGGCTTCGGCTGGTATCAGGGGCGCACCCGCGCGGGCGTGCCCTACGCCGTCATCAATCTGCAAGGTCGCATCTTCATGACCAGCAATGACGACCCGTTTCGTGTTGCCGACGAACTGCTGAAGCGCATCACGGCGAAGGTGATCCTGGTGGACTTCCACGCCGAGGCGACCTCGGAGAAGGTCTCGATGGGCTGGTACCTGGAGGGCCGCGTGACCGCCGTGCTGGGAACGCACACGCACGTGCCCACCGCCGACGAGCAGGTGCTGGCGGGAGGCACGGCGGTGCAGACCGACGTCGGCATGACCGGCCCCTACAAAGGCGTAATCGGCGTGCAGAAGGAGTTGATCCTGCAACGCTTCCTGACCAACATGCCGTCGCGCTTCGAACCTGCGACGGAAGATGTTCGGCTCTGCGCCACGCTCATCGACTGCGACTCCGAGAGCGGAAGAGCGACCGGCGTGCAGAGAATCATGCTGAGACAGGAATAGCATTTGGCACTTGGCATTTAGCATTTGGCCAAAGCCGGGCTGCATAGGTTTTCTTGCAAGCATTCAGCTTGGCGGCAGCGTTGGCGTTGGGGCAGGTGCCAAGTGCCAAGTGCCAAGTGCTGCTCTTATGGCCTCCGACGAACTCTGGATGGAAGAAGCTCTGCGCGAGGCGCAACGTGCACTCGCTATGGACGAAGTGCCGGTCGGCGCGGTGGTAGTGCACGACCGCCGCGTCATAGGTCGCGGATGTAATCAGCCGATCAGCGCCAACGATCCCACCGCTCACGCCGAAGTTCTGGCGCTGCGCGAAGCCGCGCGTACTCTGGGCAACTATCGCCTGCTCGACTGCGACTTGTACGTCACCATGGAGCCGTGCGCGATGTGTGCCGGCGCTATTACGCACGCGCGGATTCGTCGCCTCGTCTATGGCGCCGAGGATCCCAAAGCCGGCGCCGTGCACTCCTTGATGCAGATCCTTAATCACCCCAACCTGAACCACCGTGTCGAAGTGACTGCGGGAGTGCTGGCCGCGCGCTGCATGGACCTGCTGCAAACCTTCTTCCGCCAGCGACGAACCTAGCCCGCGCCGTCTCGGCGAACCGGAGCACCCTCGCCCTATCGTGGCTGCGCGCCCTTTGCTAAACTGAAGATGCTGGCAACTCCGGCCAGTGGCAAAAGCGCGCGGAGAGGTGGCCGAGTGGTTTAAGGCACCCGCCTCGAAAGCGGACGAGCCTGAAAGGGCTCCGGGAGTTCGAATCTCCCCCTCTCCGCCATACTTACTTAAGTCGCTGGGCTCGAGCTTCATTTGCTTTGAGTGCTCTGCTGGTCCTTCTTTCCGTTCAGTTCGCGCGCCACGCCGTCAAGCACGCCGTTGATGAAGTGGACGGACTCAGGCGTGGAATAGCGGCGCGCAATCTCCAGCGCCTCGTTGATGACCACGGGTTTCGGGGTCTTCGGGAAACCCAGAAATTCGGCGACGCTGGTGCGGAGCAGGTTGCGGTCAACCGCCGCCATGCGGTCCATGCGCCAGTGCTCGGCGTTCCCCTCGATGAGCTGGTCGATTTCGTCGCGCCGCTCGCAGGCGATGCGGAACAGATCGTCGGAGAAGCCGCGAATCTTCTGGTCGAGGTCTTTGCGCTCGCCCCAGAAGGTACGGCGCACATCTTCGAGTTCCTGCCGGCCCATGTCGAGCTGAAACAGCATCTGCAAAGCCAGTTCACGCGACTTGCGGCGTGTACCACTCTTGTTCATGGGTGCCCCGTTCCAGCCTTCTTTGGGCTGGGGCGGGACGGCGCCGCCGCGACTGCCTCCCGCAGCGACGCCATCTCTACCGCTGCCAGTCCGGCCTCGTAGCCCTTGTTGCCGGCCTTCAGCCCGGCGCGGTCGATGGCCTGCTCCAGCGTGTCGCAGGTGAGGACACCGAACGCGTGCGGCACGCCAGTTTCCTGTGCCGACTGTCCGACCCCGCGCGTGACCTCGTTGGCGATAACCTCGTAGTGCAAAGTGCCGCCCCTCAGCAGGCATCCGATGCAGACGATCGCCTTGTACTGGCCAGTCTCGGCAAGTAGCCGCGCAGCGCTCGGGATCTCGAACGCTCCCGGCACGTGCACGACAGCGATGTCGTCGGGCCTGGCGCCGCACTGCCGCAAGGCTTGCAGGGCGCCGTCAAGCAGGCGCTCGGTGATGAAGGAGTTGAATCGGCTTACCACCACAGCGAACTTCTCGCCGCTGGCGTCGAGCTTTCCTTCCATGCCGGAGCCCTCGCTCGGCCGCTTCGTATAGGTCAGGAATCCGATCCGCAGCCCGCTGACTTCGACTTCAAACAACCGCGCGCCGTAAGGCGTGTCGCCAATCTCTTTCGTGACCGTGATCTCGGGTGCCCCACTCATCCGCGATTTTCGGATGAGTGGGTCCTCGGCGTAACCCTTCGCCGTGGGCGCCCCACCCTTGTCCGCTTCTCTTGCGGACAGGGTAAACCGAAGGCTCTTCACAATTTCATACGCCGCATCGGCATCGGACACTTCCACCATGGCATCCACGCCCGGCGCATCCGCAGCCGCGATGAACTCGATGCCTCCGCTGGGCGCAAGCATCTCGACACCGTGATTGCCGCCCTCATGCCACTCGTTGCCGCGGGCGAATCCTAGCGCGCGCAACAACTCCATAGCGGGCTGCAAGTCCTCCAGCGATCTCCCCACCACCCGTGGAAAGACAATCGAGCGAATCATAGAAATCGATTGTAACGGCAAACCTAAGGCGCAAGCAGACGAGAAAGCTTCTGGCGAAACGTGGACCGCGAATAGGTGGCGCACACCTCCAGGCGTGCCTTGGAAGCTCGCGAGACGGCAATGCGCTTTAGCGCCTGAGGTACGTACCTCAGCAGCCAAAGCCGCCTGCTGTCTCAAATCGAACTGCACCGCCGCCGCAGCGCTCCGCCCGGAGGAAAAGCGAACATTCATGTTTCACTCGCCTGAGGCCGCTGTCGCGCGCGCGGCTATGGGCTTGACGCCTGCCGTCCGCTTCTTCGTGCGCGCAATCTTCTCCCGCCGCGCCGCAGCCCGCTCCAGCAGACGCAGGTTGCGCGCCGCCCCGTGCAGCGTCGAGAGCAGCAGCCAGCCGCGCTCCGTGGTCACGTGCTGCTCGGTCACCGCATGGAGAAACTGCGCGAAGGCGATCTGCAACGACTCCGGGTCCTCGATATACGGCACCTCGTACTGGTAGTTGGGATTTCGCTCCGGTTGCGGGTCCGACAGGTACATCATGAAGTTGACCGGAGGCACGCGGCGATCGACATTGCTGTGGTAAAAGCAGAAAGCCTCGCCGCGCAAAGTCGGCGAACCGCAGCGGCGGCCACCGGGCAGAATGTGCTCGCAAATCGGGTAAGAACTACATTCGGAGGCTGTGGAAAACTCAACTTGCGCGAAATTCATGGGGGTACCCCCCTTTCCTAAAGTCTCTGGAATGACGACTTTGCCCCTAAAGTCGTCCATTCACAGGAGTTAGCTAAAACCTCTAAAGCCAGCAATTTCATCAGCTTACAAGCGTCCCCGGTAAAGTCGTCTGCCAATGGGACTTAGCTGGAAGTCGTGGAGCGGTAGCCCGTATCCCGGCGACACTGCAAACGGCAAGCGCTTCGAGCATTGACGGAAGCTTGCGACCGGCTAACCCTAGCTTGGAGAAGCACAACTGGCGGCTGACTCTGGCTGGTGACAACTGCTTCCCTCCCATAAACACAAATAGGGCAGGAGCGCCAGGAGTGAGGCGGATCCTACCCTAACAGGCCATTGTCCCAACCCCGGAAAGCGGGAGTCAACGAAAAAGCGGGAAAGGCTACGGTTCCATTCCCGAAACGGGACTCGGCTAGTTTGACTCTTGTGCGGCTGACTTCGCACTGCCGGAAGCGGCGGCGCGCTCGTGATTCAGGGCAAGCAGGCGTTCGAGGATTTCGGAGTCGGTGAGGGTGGGCGGCCATCCGTAGGCGGCGAAGACGGCTTCGTCGAGCTTGCGATGCGCGTCGGCCAACCATGCGGGACGCTTGTTGTAGAGGTTGGTGAGGGTGCGATCCTTGCGCTCCAACTCGCCGGGTGCCCCACTCATCCGCGGGGTTCGGATGAGTGGGACCTCGACGGATTCCGGGCATCTCGATTGTGGTCGAGACAGCAGACGCTGTCGCCCGCTCTGTGTGAAAAAGCTGACGGGCGCTTATAACTCGAGGCACCCACTCATCCGAACACAGCGGATGAGTGGGGCACCCGGCACCCGGCTCTTCCACCAGCTTGCGCTCGCTGGTGATGCCGTAGAGGTATCCGACCAGCAGGATGCGCAGCAGGAGTTCGGGATCGATGGAGGGTCGCCCGGTGTCGCTGTAGCTGTCCTTCAGCCGCTCGCGGACAAAGGCGAAGCTGACATGCTCATCGATAAGCCGCAGCAGGTGGTTCTTAGGAACGTAATCGTCGAGTTTGAAGTAATAGAACAGCGACTTCGAACGAGCGTGTTGCCCCATCATGATCAGCAGGCCTCCGCGAGTGAAGATCACGCAGTGCATGGAACCCTGCTTCCTTGTACCGCAGTTTCACCTGCCAATCAGAGTGACTTTTTCAACACCCACGCCTGTTATCGCCAACGATGTCGCCGAGTGTTAGAATGCTGCGCCATGTCCGTCCTCTTGCGCCGTCGGCGCTGGTTCGCGCTAGTAGCTATGGTTGGAGTGGTTTTGTGCTGGATGACTGCCACATCAACTGCGCAATCCTTTCAGGTGCTCCACAGCTTCGGAGGCCCCGGCGACGGGTTCAACCCTGAATGGGCAGGCGTCAATTTCGACACTCGTGGCAATCTTTATGGAACAACATTCGATGGCGGAACAGGCCCATGTGATCTGACCTTTGGCTGCGGCACCGTCTATGAGATGATGCCAAATTCGAACGGCACATGGACAGAAACGGTCATCCACAACTTCGGTCTAAGTGACGTAGCCAGTCCGCTTCTCGGAGTCGCGTTCGACCACCACGGCAACTTATACAGCACCGGCGAGTCAAACGGGCAAACCTATACTTTCGGCGGAGTTGTCGAGCTTGAACCGAGCTGCAACGGCAGTTGGAACGAGCGAGTGCTTTACGACTTCGATGATGCAGACGGTGCCGATCCGGCCGGAATTGTGGCTGACAATTTCGGCAACTTATTTGTGTCTGTCACGAACGGCGGGATTTTCAATGCTGGTCTCATATTCGGTCTGATAGCTGTGTCATTTGATGGGCATTATCCGAGCGACACGTATTCGTTTCATGGGGGGCTTGATGGCAGTGGAGTTTACGGTGCCTTAATTCTCGACCGTGCTGGCAACCTCTATGGCACCACTGCTGGAGGCGGATACGGAAAGGCTGGAACTGTTTTCAAGCTAACTAGAAGTTCGCCGCAGTGGGACAAGACAATCCTGCATACGTTTCAAGGGAGCGATGATGGCGCCTACCCGTGGTTGGGTTTGGCTTTCGACGGAGCAGGAAATCTTTATGGAACCACTCTCTACGGCGGATCGGCTAATTTCGGAACCGTCTACAGGCTCACGCCCACTCCTGATGGCAACTGGAACGAGAATGTAATTTACGCATTTCAGGGAGGCACAGATGGACAATGGCCCTACGGGTCGGTCGCCGTCGACGGTGCGGGGAACGTGTATGGAACGACGAGCTTCGGCGGTCTAGGCAGCAGCGCTTACGGCACTGTGTTCCGCCTGACGCCCTCCGGCGACGGCCAATGGACTAAGACAATTCTCCACACCTTCTCCGGGCCCGACGGCGCTTTCCCGGACGCAGGACTCACATTGGACAGCGAAGGCAATCTTTACGGTACTACGAACGAGGGCGGAGCTTACCAGTTTCAAAATGGTGGAGTTGTGTTCGAAATTACACCGTAGTTGCCGGGTGCCCCACTCATCCGCGGGGTTCGGATGAGTGGGACCTCGACGGATTCCGGGGCATCTCGATTGTGGTCGAGACAGCAGACGCTGTCGCCCGCTCTGTGTGAAAAAGCTGACGGGCGCTTATAACTCGAGGCACCCACTCATCCGAACACAGCGGATGAGTGGGGCACCCGCGATTACACTCATCATCCTGCCTCGTCCCGTCCAACTATCATGGCGTCAGTTGTGACATGGAGACGCCGCGCCTTGCTCTGCGGTGCCGCGGTGCATTCTTGCCAAGGCCGCGAACCTCTGTTCGTAAGGAACACTTGTGATCAGTTTGTAACGGTCACCCGTCCAGAGGTAAAGGGCAGCTTCACGCGGCTGCCACAAGCCTGAATGGTCACGCAGGTAGCGTTTGCCAGAGTAGAACAGCATCACTTGTCCAGCATCCGTCCAAATGAACTCTGGAACTGATTCCGACCATTCGTCGAATACGGGCTTGTTGGGTTTTGGAATGAGCAAATAGGCGGTAGTGCAATTTCCTGTTCCGCACTCCCAAACGGCTACGACGCCGGCTGGCAAAACGGAAGTCGGCCATGCATACAGGAAGCTCCAGAGTTGACGCTCGTCATGCGCAATTGGAACGCTTTTTCCCGATTCGTCGGTGTAGGTGATGTTGAGTGTTGAGTAATCCTCTTGTCTGGTCACTGTGAGCCTGTATTTGCCGCTACAGTTCTCAAGGACGATGTTCCAGATCGTGTTTGACTCCTGCGCCTGCGCAGAAAAGGTCGAACAGACAATTAAAACCAGCAATAGAAAGCACGTGAAGGTTGCGACTCGCATAGTTGCTCCAACGCTGCAACGTAACGCATCTGCGGGACGGGTGTCAGTGATTACTGTTGTGAACAGGCCACTACACCGGTAACCGACGGGACGGGTGGCCACCCGTCCCTACTTCCACCGTGAATCGCGTCTCTGGGAGGGTGACGATGTCACCAACCTACTTTCCCTTAAACTGCGCCGGCCGCTTCTCCAGGAATGCCTTCGTGCCCTCGTTCTTGTCTTCGGTCGCGCAGCAGACGCCGAACAGCGTGGCTTCGAGGAAGAGGCCGTCGGCCAGCGGCAGGTCGAGCCCGTGATTCACGGCCTCCATGGCGTACTGAATCGCCAGCGGAGCGTTGGCGGCGATCTTGGCCGCGATCGCCTCGGCGCGCGCGATCAGCTCGCTCGCGGGCACCACTTCGTTGACCAGGCCGATGCGATGTGCCTCCTGCGCGCCGATCATCTCTCCCGTCAGCACCAGTTGCATGGCGATCCCTTTGCCGACCAGGCGGGGCAGCCGCTGGGTGCCGCCGTAGCCGGGAATCAGGCCCAGCTTCACCTCAGGCTGGCCGAGCTTGGCGTTTTCGCTCGCGATGCGCATGGTGCAGGCCATCGCCAGCTCGCAACCGCCGCCCAGCGCGAAGCCATTGACGCAGGCGATGACCGGCTTGCCCAGGTTCTCGATGGCGTCGAGGATCGCCTGGCCCTGATGCGTGTACTCCTTGGCCGAGACCGGTGAGTGCTGCGACAGCTCGCCAATATCGGCGCCCGCGACGAACGACTTCTCGCCTGCGCCGGTGAGAATCACGACACGCACCTCGTGGTCGTCCTTGATCGCGGCGAAGGCCTGCTTCAGCTCCTGCATCGTTGCCATGTTCAGGGCGTTCAGCACCTTGGGACGGTCAATGGTCACGTAGGCAATCTGGTTCTTCGTTTCAAAGCGGATGTTCTGGAAGTCGGGCATCAGTCATTCTCTCGGTATTTTTGGATTAGTGGGCCAAACGCAACCAAACATGGTAAAGCATCGCTTCGCAACTCGCAGGGGACCGGTCAACTCGCGGCAGAAGCGCCGGCTCTAAGTAAACATGCAATCGGATATCCAGCGGATGGCGCAGGCCGCAGCTCTGGTGTTGTTGCTGGCGACGGCCACGGCTTTGGCTGCGCAGAAAAATCCGCAACAGCTCGTGCAGGAAACCATCCACAACGAACTGCACGCCAACCCGCACCAGAATTACTGGATGTACCGCGACAGCGATACCGAATCCGGCACAACCAAGGTGAGTCGAGTAGTCGAGACTCCCGCGTGCTGGTTCCGCTGGTTGCTCTCGATTGATGGCCAGCCGCTGACCCAGGCGCAGGAGCAGCAGCAGCAGGCGAAGATTGACAAGCTGGTGAATGACGAGGCGGCGCGCCAGAAGAACCGCCAAGCCATCGACCAGGACGGACAGAAGGCCGAGAACCTGATGAAGATGCTGCCCGACGCGTTCCTGTATACCGACGACGGCGAGCAGGACGGCAACATCCGCCTGAAGTTCCGGCCCAACCCGAGCTTCAACCCTCCAACCCACGCCGCCAAGGTCTTTCATGCCATGCAAGGCACGCTGCTCATCAACAAGCAGGAGAAGCGGCTGGCCGGCATCAGCGGAACCTTGATGCAAGACGTCGATTTCGGCTGGGGGATTCTTGGCAAGCTCTACAAGGGCGGCACCTTCAAGGTCGCGCAAAGCCGGCTTGCCCCTAACGACTGGGAAGTGACCTTGCTCGACGTACACATCGGCGGACGCGCGCTGTTTTTCCACACCATCAGCGAGCAGCAACACGAGGTGAAGACGGAGTTCCAGCCGGTGCCCGCCAACATCGCGCTGGCGCAGGCGGCAGAGATGGCCGAGCGTGGAAATGAGAACGCGTCAGCGACGGCAAAGTAAGGAGGCCGCTGGAACCCTTCCCATGCGGTGAGTACCGCCTGCGCCAAAACTGCTCTAGTGGTGGCGGACTAGGTTTGACGGTCTATTGCTTTCGCACGGCAGCGAACACCTGCTCGTACTTCTCCGCAATTGCCTCCCAGCGATACAGCTCATGCGCGCGTTGCCGGGCGCGCTGGGCCAGCGCACGTCGCTGGTCGGCATCGTTCAGGATCGCTTGCAGCTTGGCCGCAAGGTCGGCTTCCGATTTCTCGTAAGCGATCGCGGCGTCACCCGCAGTCTCGGCATTCTCCGGCGTGTTCAGGTAGAGGATCGCATTCTCCGCCGCCATGGCTTCGATGAGCGCCGGATGTACGCCGCCGATCTCGCACGCAAAGACGAACACGCCCGCGTGCTTTTGCAGCGCCCAGTAGCCATCGCCGTAGATGGCGCCGGTGAAGCGCACGCGCTGGTCGCCCAGCGAGCGCAGCCGCTCGATGTAGCCGCGGTCGTAAGGATTATCGCCCACCACCACCAGCGGCCAGTCGCTGCGCACCTCACGCCAGGCGCGCAATACGAGCTCGGGGTTGTTCTCCGGCTCCAGCCGGCTGACGTACAGCACGTATCGTCCGGATTGGAGATCGTAGCCGTTCAGGGTGTAATTGCTGTGCGGCATCTCCGAGCCATAGCCGATGACGACGGATTCGCTGCCATACCTCGCCAGGTAGTAGTCGTGAATGGCTCGCGCATCGGTGACAAGCTGGTTAGAGCTGAACGACGACATCCATTCGCAGAAGTGCAGCACCTGCGCGCCCAGCCCCGCCCACTTCTCGCGCTTGCGGTCGAGGCCATCGACGTTCAGCACCACCGGCTTGCCGAACAGCCGCGGAATATACGCGAACGGCGCGTTAGCGACGTTGCACAGCAGCACGACATCGTTGTCGGTGAAAGCTACGTGCACGGCGGCGAAGAAGGTGCTGACCCAGGTGTCGAGGTGCTTCTGGTGCAGGCTGGGCACGATGACGCGGCGCACGCGCCGGTCATACACATCGTCGGGGCGGGTGAAGGCGCGGCGGCAATAGACGGTGACACGATGGCCGTGATCGGCGAAGCGCGAGCCGATCTGCTCGGCGAATCGCTCGAAACCGCCATAGCGGTTGGGAATGCCGCGAGTTCCGACGATGGCGATGTTCATGCGAAGCACTCAGGTAGAGCGGGCCTTCAGGCCCGCGTCTAGAGCAGTCTAATTCCGGATTCGAGCGCTGAGGTCTGCGACCTCAGCGCCCGAACTGATCCTGGTTGTTCCGTTGGACGCAGGCCTAAAGGCCTGCTCTACCCGATTAGTTGCCGCCACTAGTCAGTGGCGACTAATCACTGGCCAGTGCATCCCGCGCGCGCGGCGCATTGCTGAACCACCATAGCAAATCGCGGTCGGAGACGCGGCGGCGCGACTGGATGCTGGCGCGTTTGCGACGGATGCTGGCGCGCGCGTGCCAAGGGTACGTGACCGCCGACCACAGCCTCGGGTCGCGCACGAGCGCATAGCCGAAAGTCATGATGTCGCGCCACAACACCGGAAAGAACAGCCGCCGGCACAGCCATCCCGAGGCGTTCTTGCCGCGCATGAGGAAGCGGTTTTTCGCCGAATGCCAGTTGATGACCAGCGGCAGGTCGCGGCGGCGCTCAGGCGTTACCCGTCGCACATGCCACGCGACCGCCGTCGGAACGTACAGGCACTTCCAGCCCATCAGCTGTGCCCGCCAGGCCAGGTCGCCGTCCTCGCGGAAGGCGAAGAACTCCTCGTCGAAGAACTCGCCCTCGACGGAGACATCCTCGATGAAGTCCCGACGAAAGAATGCCGCCGCGCCGCTCGCGCCGAAGACGTATTGCAGGCGGTCGTACTGCCCGCGATCGATCTCTTCGGCGCCGCGATCGAGGTGACGCATGTTGCGCGTAAAGTAGATTCCGGTGGAATCGATGATGTTGGTCCGGCGCGGATTGGCCCCGGTTTCGGAGAGCCTCTCGGCAATGTCTTTTTGAGGCGTCGCGCCTTGAACGGCTGTGTCTTGAAGGGGCACGCCTTCAGGCGTGCCGGTTAGGCCACTTGGAGAATCCGGCTTTAGCCGCTGGAGAAGCTGGCCCTCACTGCCTAAAGGCGCGGTTTGGGGCGACTGATGACACGGCTGAAAGCCGTGCCCCTTCAAATCCGGGTAGAGCGGGCCTTCAGGCCCGCGTCTCGTGTCGTCCCCTGCCGTTCGGTTGGGAGATGAGGTCGTAGACCTCATCTCCCAACCCACTTCTTCACCGCCGCAGGACGCAGCCCTAAAGGGCTGCTCTACCCCCTGAGGTGATGGGCCCCAGCGCAACAGCTTCCCGCACAGCGAGCCGGCCTCGGGGTGCGCTTCGCCCGCCCTCACGAGCTGCGTGATGAAATCCGGGCTGAGCACCACATCGGGATTGAGGCACAGCACCCACTCGCCCCGCGAGGCGCGAATCGCCTGGTTTTGTCCGGCAGCGAAGCCAACGTTCTCGGAGTTGTAAATCACCCGCCAGCGCGGATCGACGAGTTTCAGTATCTCGCGCGTGCCATCCTCCGACGCATTGTCGACGATGACGACCTCAAGCTCGGAATAATCCTGCCCCGCAAGCGAGCGGAAACATGCGCCGAGATACTTCGCCGAATTCCAGGTGACGATTGTGACGGAGACCATCCGTCTCTAGTATGCTCCGCGGCCGGACAGCACGATGGGAATCGTCCGCAGGAAGATCTTCGCGTCCAGCCACAGCGACCAGTTGTCGATGTACTTCAGGTCGAGCTGCATCCAGCGCTTGAAGTCCACGTGGCTGCGGCCTTCCAGCACCCAGGTGCAGGTCAGGCCGGGACGCATGCGCAGGCGGCGGCGCTGCCAGTCTTCGTACTGCTCCACTTCTTCGGGCACCGCGGGGCGCGGGCCGACAAACGACATTTCGCCGCGAAAGACGTTCCACAGTTGCGGCAGTTCGTCGAGCGAGAAGCGCCGCAGCCAGCGTCCGACGTCGGTGATGCGGGGATCGTCGGTGATCTTGAACACCGGGCCATCGGCCTCGTTGAACTTGTGCAGCTCGGCGCGCATCTGCTCGGCATTGTTAATCATCGACCGGAACTTGTAGAGCGTGAAGCGGCGTCCGCCCAGCCCGCAGCGTGTCTGGCGGAAGAGTATGGGGCCGGGCGAGGTGATGCGGATCATGGCCGCTATCAGCAGCATCAGCGGCGAGAGGACGACCAGCGCGGCAAGTGACAGCGCCACGTCGAAGAGGCGCTTGAAAAACAGGCGCAGCTCGCTGTCGGGCGCGCTCGACAGGCTAAGCAACTGCACGTCGCGGAAGTTCTCCAGGTAAATCCGCGAGTAGGCGGGTGGCAGGAACTCCAGTTGCAGCCGGGTACGAATGCCTAGATCGGCGCAATGCCGCATCACCGGCTCCAGCCGCGCCAGGTCCTGCAAGTCGACCGCGAACACCACCTCATCGACAACGTGGTTCTGCAAAATGCTGCCCACCGATTGCAACGAATAGACGTCATAGCCGCCCAGCTTCGCTGTTGTGCCGCTCAGTTCAGTGTTGACGAAGCCCACCAGGCGCAGGCCCATGCCCCGGCTTTCCTCGATCAGCGCCGCCATTTCGCGCGCCCGCTGTCCACAGCCCACCAGCAGGAGATAGTGATATCGCCGCATCCAGTCGCGCATGATGGCGACGCCCCAGTACGATACGGCGCGCCCAAACAGCAGCAGGACGAAATCGACAAGGCCGATCAGCAGCACGTAGGAGCGGCTGATTTCGGTGCGATGCAGCACGTACAGCAGCGCATACACGATCACCAGCACCACCGCCAGCTGGCTGACGATGTTCAGGATGAGGTGGACCAGGTTGTGGAGTTCCAGGTCGCGATAGAAGCTGGAGAAGTACCCCACCACGGCCCATACCACCACAAACGCGGCCAGCAGCGGTAGATAATGGCTGAAGGGATAAATCTCCGGAAAGCGCTGGCTGAAGAATGGGTAATGGACCAGGAAGCTGCGCAGCGCGTACGCCAACACGAACGCGGCGCAGGTCACGCCGATGTCCTGAAGCAACGTTACAGTGCTTAGCAGCTTGGATCGTCGATCGAACACAATCAACCGCTCATGGAAAAGCAGGGCCGGAAGCCCCGCGGGTTACCGACGTCAGCGTAGTTGGCGCAGGAGGGACGAAGATGGCCCTGACGTCGCTTGCGCACTTGCTTCTATTAATGTAGCAGGATTTCTCGCCTGGGGGCCAGTGGTGTAGGCTACTAGGTACATAGAAGTAAACGATGTCGAGCAGACCGCAAGCCAGCCTGCCGGAGTTGTTGCCACCGGTCGCTCCTCGCCAGTTGCGGGGACCCGGCGCTGTGCGGCTCTCCCTGCCGAGAGCTTTCAACACCGCGATATTTTTCTTTCTCTGCCTGTTCGCGGTCCTGCTGCCGCATTCCATCAAGGGTTCGCAGCACGCCTGGCAAATCGCGTTTCTGCTGTGGCTGGCGGCGCTGCTGTTCCAGCGGCAGAGGCCTTTCCCGCAGCCGCTGGCTGCGCCCCTGCTGGCCTACGTGGTGTGCAGCGGAATTTCCACCGCGCTCAGTCCCGACCCTATGCTCAGTTGGGACCGCATGAAGATCGTGTGCCTGGTGCTGGTCGCGATCGTCTTCGCCCAGAACCTGCACCGGCTGAAGCAAGTGCGCACCGTGGTCTACCTGCTGATTCTCTCCGGCGTGGCGGCCGCGGCCTTCACGGCGTGGCAGTACACCTACGGCGTAGGAGTGAAGCTCTCCGGCATGCCTCCGAATTCACCCTTGGTGCAGGCGCATGTGCTGCCCGGCGACATCGTTACTTATGTTGAGGGCCAGCGCATTCACACTCCGGGGCAGTTGACGCGCGCGCTTGCCCAGGCGCCGCAAGACAAGCTGCTCCGCCTGGACTACGTTCGCGGCGCGCCCTTTCACAAGAACTCTACCGTCATCACGCCCCGGCAAATGACTGCGAGCGGCTTAGGGACTTGGCTGCGATTGACTCGCGGGCACCCCCTGAAGGCGCAGGGTACGCTTGGGCATTACGTGGATTTTGCCGAGATGCTGATGCAGATCGGCTGCGTGGCGTGGGCGCTGCTGCTGGCCGCCGGCCCGCAAAACCGCAGGCGTCGCGCGCTGCTGGTGATCGCCTGCGCGGCCTTGGCTGCGGCACTCCTGATGACCGAAACGCGCGCGACGCTGGCGGGGCTGGCGCTCGGCGGATTCATTTCTATTTTGATGTTGGCGAGCCGGCGATCGCGGATTTGGGCGAGTGCGGCTTTGGTCGTGCTCGTGATCGCGTCTCTGCTCTGGATCCATCACACGCGCGGCCCGCACTGGCTGGGCACGCACGATCCCGGTACGCAGTTCCGGCTCATGATGTGGCAGGACGGACTGCGCCTGGTGACGCAGCATCCGCTTTTTGGCGTCGGCATGGAGACCATCCGCACGCACTGGATGCAGTGGCACATCCGCGCCTTCAGCTATTTCCATGACGAAAGCCACTTCCACAACGACCTGATCCAGATCGCCGTGGAGCGCGGCTTGGCGACGCTCGCCGCGTGGCTCTGGTTTGCAGTGGCCTACGTGGTATTGCTGCTTCGCGTGATTCGCAAGGCGCGCAAGCGCAGCCGCTTCGCCGCGGGAGTGGCCACCGGGGCCCTGGCCGGCTTTGCCGCGTTTCAATTCACCGCGCTGGTGCACTACAACCTCGGCATCGAGTCGGTGTCCATGGTCCTCTACTTTTACGTTGGGCTGGCGATCGCCCTGGATCGGATGCTGGAAACGCCTGGGGCCATCGATGTGCCGTAGGTGAGCGGGTTGAGGGCATCTGCGCTCGCCTCGCCCCGCGTTGTGCCGGCCGCGTGGTCCGGCAGCCGTCCGATCCGGTGGTGGATTCCCGCCGCCCTGCTTCTCGTCTTCACTCTGCAATCGTTATGGTTCATCGGCACACAATCGCTCACCTATGACGAGCCGGGGCACATCCTTGCCGGCCTTGAAGCGTGGCAGCACGGCCGTTTTCAGATGTGGACCGACCATCCTCCGCTGGGCCGCTTCTGGCTAACGCTGCCGATTGCGTTCGCCAATGTCGAGATCGCGCAGGAACAACTGCCACGCGGTTATCGCGTGACCGCGATGCAGCCCGGGCCGGAGTGGCTGGCCTGGCACACGCGTCCCATGAACACGCTTCTGGGCGTGGCGCTTGGGCTGACGCTTTGGTTTGCCGCCCGCCGGCTATTTTCGGAAGGCGCGGCCAACATTGCGCTCGCGCTCTTCGCCTTCACGCCGTCGCTCATCGCGCACTATTCGGTGACCACGACCGATGGCATCGGCGCGCTGTTTGTGTTCCTCACCGCCTACCAAGTTGTTTTGTGGCGAAAAAACCGGAGTCGGAAACACACGGTGGTCATGGGCCTGGTGCTGGGAGGCTTGCTGTTAGCCAAGCTCTACACGCCGCCTGAGGCGTTGCTGGCGCTGCTGCTCATGCTGTTGCTACGGCGCGAGGGCGGATGGAATGGCTTACGGCGCCTGAACTGGAAGCCGGCGCTTGCCGCGTTGGGCATCGCGGTGCTGACGTTTTGGGCGGGATACTTGTTCCATGTTACGCGGCTGACTGTGGGCAATGGGCAGGTGGTGGCGTCGTTTCCCAATCGCCCCATCAAGACCTGGGCGACGAAGAGCGCGGCGCAGCTTAATTTGCTCGTGCCGGCAGGAGAATATGTTGAAGGCTTTCGCGAGGTCGCGATCGGCAATCGGCGAGGACGCGCCGCATGGTTCCTCGGCAAGATTTATCCCAGGGGCGGGACGAAGTTCTATTATCCCGTCGCGATTGCGCTGAAGTGGCCCACGATTCTGCTCGTGTTGTTCTGCGCCAGCCTGTTGCTGGGCGTTCGCAAGACGTGCCGCAACCCCGGCGACCTCCTCATCATGAGCCTGTTTGGCCTGGTGTTTTTCGCGTTCGCGTTGCAGTCGCATTTCGATATTGGCGAGCGCCACGTTTTGCCGCTGTATCCATTTGCGCTGTTGATTGCCGGCGGAATCTGGGAGCACCTGCGCAAACATCGTGCTGCGATGCCGGCGGTCATACTTGTGCTTTGCCTGAACGCCGCCGACGCCCTGCGCTACGCGCCCGACTACCTGGCGTATTTCAATATCTTCGTGCGGCCGCAGACGAGTTGGCGCCTCTTGACCGACAGCAACCTCGATTGGGGCCAGGGCCTGATCGCCCTGCGCAACTACGAGCAGCAGCATCCCGGCGAGACGTTGCATCTGGCCTACTTCGGCTCGGTCGAGCCCGGCCTGTACGGGGTCCGTGCCGTGTCGCTGGCCCCGAACCAACAGCCGAAGGGGACCGTCGTTGCGGGCGCGAGTTGTCTCTCGGGGCAGGTACTGGACGATCCGGACGCCTATCGTTGGCTGTGGCCGTACCATTCCGAAGAGATTATCGATCATTCCCTGTGGCTCTTCGACACGCGATGAAGACGTATCTCACGGTCATCACGACGGACGACTATGCTGTGGGTGCGGTCGCATTGTGGGAGTCGCTGCGCCACACCGGTCCACAGTATGGCCTCGCGGTCCTGGTTACGAAAGAGGTCTCAACCCAATGCGAAGACGCGCTACAGCGCGCCGGGTTGATGACGCTGCGGGTGGACCGGCAATTGAAACGCGCCCATGGCAGCAATGCCGCGCTCCGGCACTGGGACAATACCTTCAGCAAGCTGCTGATGTTCGAGTTGACCGAGTACGAGAAGATCGTCTACCTCGACAGCGACATGCTGGTGCTGCGCAACCTCGACCATCTATTCGACAAGGCGCACTTGTCCGCCGCCGTGCCCGACAAGCTCATGCCCGGGCACGAATCGTGGGTGCAACTGTGCTCGGCCTTGATGGTGATTGAGCCGCAGCCCGGCCTGGCCGAGGCGATTATGCAGCATGTGCCTAGGGTCGAGGCGCGGATGAGGTCCTTTAGCGACCAGGACCTGCTGCACGAGCACTTTCCGGACTGGCCGTCGCATCCGGAGCTGGAGCTGCCGCAGGGTTACGGCGTCTTCCCGGATTCCATCGATCGCTACGTGAGGAAGCTCGGCTACAACCTGAATCTCTCGGCGCCGGACGATCGCACCATGGCCGCGGTCCACTTCGTCGGATCGCGCAAACCGTGGTCGTGGGGCGCGGCCGAGCGGGCGTGGCGGCAGACGAAGTACGCGCTGGCCGGCAAAACAATCGCGAGACGGATGCTGAGGGAATACCTCGCGCTGCTGGAGATCGCGCATGCGCGCTCAAGGCTACCGAGTGGGTCTTGCCCACGCCGCTAAGAAACTGCTGGAAGCGCCCGGGTCGGGTAGTGCGGCGCTTCAGCGGTGCGTATGGCAGTAATCAATGAATGGGCCGTTAGGCCCTGAGCTACATGTCGGCAAAACAGGAATGGCCTTCTTTGCGGATTCGAGCGAGGTACCTCCGAGGCTAAAGCCGGCTCTGATACCCGCGATTCCCGCGGGCCTGAAGGCCCGCACTACCCGAAGGCCTGCACTAACCCGAACGCCCACACTGCCGGACGCCCACGCTGCCGGACGCCCACATTGCCGGACGCCCACACTGCCGGACGCCGACTCTGCCGGACGCCCGCACTGCCGAACGCCCACATTGCCGAACGCCCACACTGCCGAACGCCCACACTACCGGAGGCCCACACTGCCGGACGCCCACGCTGCCGGACGCCCGCATTGCCGAACGCCCGCATTGCCGAACGCCCACACTACCCAGGGCCCACACTATCGATCACTTCGCGAGCCGGACCGGAGCAGGCGCAACCGGCGACTCCGCTACAGCCAACGTCTCCGCGGGCACGATCGCCGGCTTCTTATAGAGCCCCCTCATGTCGTTCCAGCGCACGCTCAGCATCTCCAGTCCCATCTTGATGCCGTCGCGCAGCGGGCTGATCTTCGAGCGATGATCGTGCGCCCAAGCCACCGGCACCTCCACCACGCGCAGCCTGAATTTGCGCGCGAGGAAGAGCAGTTCGGGATCGAAACCCCAGCGCTCGACGCGCTGCCGGGGGAAGATGGTATGCGCGGCGGCGCGCGTGAACGCCTTGAAGCCGCATTGCGTGTCGCGATAGTTCAGTCCCAGCGTGATGCGCAGCGCCAGGTTGAACAGCCGGCCATAGAGCTGCCGGTGCCAGGGCTGGCGTTCGGTCTGCAACTCGGCGCGCAACCAGCGCGACCCGATGGCGACGTCCGCGCCGCCCTCGATGGCCTCAAATAGCTTGCCGGCTTCCGTGATGGGCGAAGACAGATCGGCGTCGGTGAACAGCAGCACATCGCCAGTGGCCTCCAGCATGCCATGGCGAACGCTGTAGCCCTTGCCGCGATTGCCCGGGTTCTCCACCAGACGGACCTCGGGGTGCAGCCTGGCAAAGCCCCGCACGGCCTCGGCAGTATCGTCGGTGGAACCGTCGTTCACCACCACCACCTCCGCGGCCTGGCCTTGCCGATCGAGATAGTCGATGACTTTGGGAAGGGAGACCGCGAGCCGTTCGCTCTCGTTGTAGGCCGGGATGATTATGCTGTAGCGCAAATCGTTCATCAGCAACTTAGACGCTCTTCATTGTAAGCCAGTTGTCACCTTACTCAACATCGCTAATTCCGGGCCTGTGGCGGGCAACCCACTTGCGGGAACGGCGGCGCCAGATTAGCCTCAGCATCGTAAAGTATGCGTCTCGCCGGCCTGGTCGCCCTATCCGTGGCTCTCGCCATTCCCGCACAACCTGCGGCGAAGGCGCATGTGGTCAGCCTTGGCCGGCCGACCGGGGTGAAGGTGCTGGTGGGCCCATCGGAAGACAAGATTATGAGCATCGCCATTCGCGCTCTGTATGTCGACGGCAAGCTGAAAGAGTTCACCACCGGAACGACGCACGACGTCACCGACCGGGAGTTTGTGGTCCGGCGCGCCTATCGCATCAACGACGCGTTGCCGGACGATGCCGCGAAGAACCCCAAGTGGCTCTGGCAGAGAGATGGCTGGCTGCTGGTGAATCGCGTTTCGGGCAAGATCACGGTCCTCAGGCTGCCGTACTTCGATTCCTTTTATTCGGACATAAGCTGGTACCGTGACTATGCCGCTTATTGCGGCGTCTCCGCCTCGGGCGAGCGGGTGATGGCGGTGGTCGCCGAGGTGGGCAGCACCAAGCCGCTGTTTCGCAAAGATGTGGGCAAGAACAGCGGGGAAGACGCGCCGAACAGCAACTGCTCGCCGCCGCGCTGGGAGCGGCAGCCGGCGCGTGTGACCTTCATCCCCAAGGTCGGCGAACAATTCACCGTGACCGTCAGCGGACGGATCGCCGGACAGCCTCCCGCCGAACCCGATTCCGACGAGCAGTGAGGGGTGAAGGGGCGCGGCTTCAGCCGCGCCGAAGAGCGCTTGTACGAACCGGGCTTTAGCCGCTGCGGGACCTCGCTCTCTCGGCGAACTCCGAACAGCCTCAGCGGCTAAAGCCGAACTATGGGAAGAGGTTTCGGCGCGGCTGAACAGAGTGCTGAAAAACTCGAAGAACTGGATTCCTGGCGAGCTAAAGCTCGCTCGGAAGAACAAAAATAAAGAGCTTAATGACGGCGCACCTGAAGGTGCGCCCCTTCAAAGCAACTCAAAAGGGGTTTTTCAGCAAACTGTGAAGCCCCGCCCCTTCAAAGGCAAGAGGGAGGAGCATCTGAAGACACTGGATGAAAACCTGCGCGATGCCGAAGCGGCGCACGGCCATCTTTGCGCTGGACAGGTGCTGGGCGTGCGGCTGGCGATGCGCGGGCTGGAGCTGCTGGGCATCGACGATCCTCACGGCAAAGACCGCAAGCGGCTGATCACCTTCGTTGAGATCGATCGTTGCGCTACCGATGCGGTCGCCGTCGTTACCGGTTGCCGGCTGGGCAAGCGCGCGCTCAAGTTTCGTGACTGGGGGAAGGTGGCCGCAACGTTCGTCGATCTCCAGTCCGGACGCGCCGTGCGCGTATGCGCCAGGGAGAGTTCGAAGGCGCTGGCGCGGCAGATGCATCCCGAGATCGAAAACAAGAACCAGCAGCAGATGCTTGCCTACCGTGAGATGGCCATCGACGACCTCTTCACCGAGCAGTGGGTGAAGGTGGCGCTGCCGCCCGAAGAGCTACCGGGGTACAAGGGGGAGCGCATCGTCTGCGCCGAGTGCGGCGAGGGCATCAACTTCCAGCGCGAGGTGCGGCAGGAAGAAAAAATTCTCTGCCGCGCCTGCGCTGGGGAACGGTATTACGAAGTAATTTCGTGAACTACCGCCGCGCCCGTTCCGGAACCGACTGTTCAGGACTTCCGTTCGAACCGGGGATGGGCGCCGCTCGCGTTGACGCGAAGCAACTGGGGAAGCTCTTCGAACGGCTTGCCTTCAAACTCCTTCGGAACGTCGAGAACGTGGTGCTTCTCGCCTTTGGCCGGGACGTACTTGAGAGTTCCCTTGTCGCTCTGCAGCTTTTCCGGGTCAAAGAGAGTGGTGATGTTGCCGTGTTCGTCGTGACTGACTGCGAGTTTCATCTTGATTTCTCCTGTCTTGCGTCTCGACCCCGAATTAGTTGTTCGACGTCTGAATGTTGTAGAAGGTTGAATTCGGGCCGTGGTTCGTAAACGAAAACGAAAACGCATAGGTGCCGTTGTTGTTACGGGACACCGATTCGTTCGTGTAGGACATTGACGCACCGGTGTTGAGCGGTTGCGGTTCGTTGAAGGTATTGCCCTGCCATCCGCTACTACCCCAGGTGAACGTCCAGCCTTGTGTCACGCCATTGCCGATGAAAATGTTACTTCCGCCGCCAGGAATAAACGACATACTGAATCCTCCTTGTTTGTCCTATGCAACCCGTTGCCGGAAAGCAGAACATTGCACCAATACAAACCGATCGCTCTTCCGTCGCTGCGAAACTCCAGCGACCTTGTTTGCTTTTCGGGAGATTGCGGTCGACGCCAGAAGATGTTGCAGGACACATGCCAACCTTCAGCCGTTGAAGAACACCTACGCTGTCCCTGCATCTGCAACGATATAAAGAAAGCAAGTTGGGTTCAGATAACCCGCTCGCTGGTTTTGACTATCCCTACGGACGTTGGCGACTATCCGTTTAGCTAGTTCGGGGGCATCGAGCAGTACTGGCGGTTGCTGAAACCTTCAGATTTCGAGGTCAACCTTAACAATGTCCTGGGCCCTTCGCGATCCAACATGCCGGCAGTGCCTTCTATCCCAACTTCCCGGCCAGCGCATGTTCGGCCACATGCGCCACGCGCAGCACCGTGGCTTCGTCGAAGTGCTTCCCCAGGATCTGCATGCCGATGGGCAGCCCTTGTTTGCTCTTGCCGCATGGGACAGAAATTCCCGGTACGCCCACCAAATCCGCCGTCACGGTGAAGATGTCGGCCAGATACATGGCCAGCGGATCGTCGGTCTTCTCGCCCAGCTTAAATGCCGGAGTCGGTGTCGTCGGCGTGACGATGACATCGATCTTGGCGAAGGCCTCGTCGAAGTCGCGCGCCAGCAGGCTGCGCACCTTCTGCGCCTTCAGGTAGTAGGCGTCGTAATAGCCCGCGCTCAAAACGTACGTCCCCAGCATGATGCGGCGCTTCACCTCGGCGCCGAAGCCGGCGTCGCGCGTGCGGCGATACATCTCCGCCAAAGTCTTGCCCTCGACGCGCAGCCCGTAGCGCACTCCGTCGTAGCGCGCCAGGTTTGACGAGGCCTCGGCGGTGGCGACCACGTAGTAGGTTGGGATCGCGTACCTGGTATGCGGCAGCGAGATGGGCACAATCTCCGCGCCCGCGCGCGCCAGCTCCTGAATACCGTTCTCGACGGCTGCGCGTACCTCGGGATCCAACCCCTCGCCGAAGTACTCGCCCGGAACGCCAATCTTCAGCCCCACAATCGGCTGACCGACGTGCGCGGTGTAATCGGGGACGGGAACATCGGCCGTGGTCGAATCCATCGGGTCGTGCCCCGCCAGGACCTGCAACATCAGCGCCGCGTCTTTCACCGTCTTGCCGAAGGGGCCAGGGTGGTCCAGCGACGAGGCGAACGCAATCAGTCCGTAACGCGAGACGCGGCCGTAGGTCGGCATGAACCCCACGACACCGCAGAAGGCCGCCGGCTGCCGGATGGAGCCGCCAGTATCGGAGCCGATCGATGCAACGGCGGTTCCCGCCGCCACCGCGGCCGCCGAACCTCCCGACGAGCCGCCCGGCACGCGTGAGCGATCGCGCGGATTGCGTACCGGGTAAAACCCTGAGTTCTCGTTCGACGAGCCCATGGCGAACTCATCGCAGTTGGTCTTGCCCAGGATGATCGCGCCGGCATCTTCCAACCGCTGGACCACGGTGGCATCGTAGGGCGCGACGAAGTTCTCCAGAATCTTCGAGCCTGCCGTCGTGCGCACGTCCTTGGTGGTGAAGACGTCCTTCACGGCGATGGGCACGCCTGCGAGCGGCGGCAGCTCGTCGCCTTTGTCGGCCAACCCATCGATGCGCCCCGCCTGTGCGTAGGCGCGGTCTTTCGAGAGCGTGAGGTAAGCGCCGATCTCCGGGTCGGCGGCCTCGATCTTCGCGTAGAACGCATCGGCCAGCGCCGTGGCCGTCATCTGTTTCTCCAGCACCGCGGTGCGCGCCGATTCAACCGTGAGCGAAGCGATGTTCATGGGCTAGCGCTCAATCACCTTGGGCACCTTGAAGAAGACGCCGTCGGATTTGGGAGCATTGCGCAGCGCCGCGTCGCGCGGCAGGCAGGAGCGCGGCTCGTCGGCGCGCATGGCCTCGGCTGGGTCCTGCGAGTCGCCGTAGCGGCTGGCCACTTGCGCCATGGGCTCGACTTTCGCCGTATCCAGTTCGTTCAGGCGATCGATATGGCCGAGGATGGAATTCAGGTCCTTCAACATGCGGGCGCGTTCCTCGTCGGTCAGTTCGAGGTGGGCAAGTTCGGCGACATGCAGAACGTCTTTTTCTGTGACCATGGTCGTGGTGCGGGATCAGCGTTCCCGCGGGATGGTGCGAAATTCGATACGGCTGACCGGCTCCTGCACCAGCCGGTTCAGGCCCGCCAGATATTGCGGGACAAAGCTCTGCAATTGCAGCCGCCAGCCCTCATCGGGGACGGCCACGGTCAGCACGCCATCGGCGAAGCTTAGAGCGCTGGTGCAGCGCGCGACTTTTCCTCCGCAAACCACCGGCCACGCCAGCAGCGGCCCTTCATTCCCTTCGCGACGCACCAGGTCGCCGGCAATCTTGTGCAGGGTTGAGCGGACGTGCTGCATGGAATGAATCGAAGCCTCAACACGATTGTACTGGACACGAACGGCGTTCCTCTCGCCTACACGGTTGCATCAAAAACCTTGGATTACGCATAATTGACACTATGCGTACGACAATTACCATTGATGATGACGTAGCTGGCATTGCGGTGCAATATGCCAAGAGTCGTGACCTAAGTCTTAGCAAGGCGATTGGCGAGCTGATCCTGCGCGGCGCGCGCAAGACAGCGCGGATCAAGTTCGTGGACGGTCTGCCGGTATTCGACTTGCCCAGAGAAAAGCAGCCCATCACAACTGAGCGCGTCAAAGCATTCGAGGCAGAGGAACGGTGAGCGCGACCCATCTTCTCGATGTAAACCTCCTGATTGCCTTGGTGCGGGAGGACCACGTTGCCCACAAAAGCGCGAAGCGATGGTTTGCAGAGGTTGGCTCGCAAAGCTGGGCCACCTGCGCGATGACGGAAGCGAGCTTCGTGCGAATAATTTCAAGCCCTAGATTTCTGGCGCATCCACCAGACATCGCCGAGGCGTTGCGTATGCTGGAGATTCTCACGCGCTTGCCGGGACACCACTTTTGGATGTCGGAGGTCGCGTTCGTCAAAGCGGTCGAGCCGCTCATGGAGCGCTTTTTTGGGCATCAGCAGGTCACGGATGCCTACTTGTTGGGATTGGCGATCAGTAAAAAGGGAAAACTGGCGACGCTCGATCGAGGGTTTAAGCTTCTCGCGGGCGGCAAACTGCGCGATCACCTCGAAGTCTTGTCTTAGTTTAGGGGCAGGAAGCGACGCCCAGTACTACGGCTATCCAAGATACGGCTTGGGAGATGTGCACGGTTATTTCTTGCGTTCGACGAGGAACTTCGCCAGCTCGCGCAGCGTTGCCGCCCTCTCTCCGAACGGCTCCAGTGCAGCGTCGGCGCGCGCGACCAGTGCATCCGCTTGCTTCAGCGATGCGTCGATCCCGAACAGCGCGGGATAGGTCGCCTTCTCTGTCGCCGTATCCTTGCCGGCAGTCTTGCCGAGCTGCTCGGATGTCTGGGTCACGTCCAGCACGTCGTCGACGATCTGGAAGGCCAGCCCGATGTTGCGGCCGAACTCGCGCAGGCTCGCGACTTGCGACTCGTCGGCGCCCGCATAGATTCCGCCTGTGACGACGCTCGCCGTCAGCAGCGCCCCGGTCTTGGAGCGGTGGATGTATTCCAGCGTGGCGGCGTCAGGACGGGTGCGCTCGGCCTCCAGGTCCATCACCTGTCCGCCGATCATGCCATCGATAGTGCCGGTGGCGTGCGCGATCTCGGCGATGATGGCGACTCGCGCTTCGGCGCTGCATTGCAGCTTCGCCAATACCTCGTAGGCCAGCGTCTGGAGCGCATCGCCGGCCAGGATGGCCGTGGCCTCACCGAAGGCTTTATGGCAAGTGGGGCGTCCGCGCCGCAGGTCGTCGTTGTCCAGCGCCGGCAGGTCGTCATGGATGAGCGAATAGGTGTGCAGCATCTCCAGCGCGGCACCCAGTTCTTCGATGCCGGACGGAACGCAGCCCTGCACCATCTGCCCAGCTTCCATGCAAAGAATCGGCCGCAGACGCTTGCCGCCGGCGAAGACGCTGTGCCGCATGGCTTGGTGAATCGACGAGGGATACTGGCCGGCCGACGGGAGCAGGCGCTCCAGGACGTTGTCGGTCAGATGCCGGCCTTCTTCGAGTACCTGTTTCAGCATGAAGAGGGCAGTATAAATGAGCATGCGCAAGTGAACGTGGCGAGGCACACGGCAATCCCCCAAAAGCTCGCATCTAACTGGCGAGTTATTTTGGAGGAAGCATGAAGCGAATCGCAATTCTGGCACTGGCCTGTGCCTCGGTTATGGGCGTAGCAGCCGCTCAGGACACAACCACCACCACAACAACCACCGCCAAGCAGGACATGAAAGACGCCGGGCACTCCACCTCGAATGCCGCAAAAGATGTGGGCCATGCAACCAAGAAGACGACCAGGAAGGTGGTCCACAAGGGCGCGACCAAGACCGATGAAGGCGCGCAGAAGGTCGAGGACAAGACTGCTCCTCAGCCGTAGACGGCGGATAAGGGAACTTTTGCGCTACTTCGGCGGAACTACATTTCAGGACTGCCGCCGGAGATGTCGTGCAGCGCGTTAGGCTTTCTCTCGTTGTACCCGGCAGTTACCCGATGTGGAAGCTGGTTGGCGCCGCGCCCCGAGTGCGCCTTGCGGCGTGCGGAACCGCTGCGGTTCTGCCGTGCTACCATTGAAGTAAGACTCGGAAGAGAGCGGAGCCAACGGTCTAAGATGGTGATAGCAGTACGTGCTGTAATCGGTAACTCCAGGGAGCCCAGCGCGCTGCGTGTCGCCCTCCGGACTGGCGGTTTGGTTGGTTTGCTGCTGGCGGTCTTTGCCTGCGGCGCCGGGGCATTCGGCTTCGCCCAGGCGCAAGAGCCGGCGGCACCGCCCGCTAACCCCAACGCCCAGAGCGCTCCTGCCCCATCTGCGCCACCGCAGGCCGCTCCCACCGCCGGCGTGATTTCCGGCACGGTCACCGATAAGGAGGGGGCCCTTGCCGTCGGCGCGCAGGTCACGCTCATCCAGAACGGCCAGCCGGAGCATTCGATCGCGTCCGGCAACAACGGCGAGTTTTCCTTCTCCAATGTGCCTCCCGGGCCGTTTCGTCTGAAGGTCACGGCGCCCGGCTTCAATACCCAGCAATATGTAAGCGAGCTGCAACCAGGACAGGCCCTGCTGGTCCCTCCCATTGAGTTGGCCGTTACCGGCGCGGTGACGGAGGTGAAGGTCGGGGGATCGCCGGAGGAGATCGCGGAGGTTGAAGTCAAGCAGGAACTTCAGCAGCGCGTCTTCGGATTTATCCCGAACTTCTACGTCACCTACGGCGTGGACCCGGCGCCGCTGTTTGCCAAGCAGAAGTTCTATCTTGCCTGGAAATCGGTGCAGGACCCGGTCACGATCCTGGGAGTGGCTTTTATCGCGGGAATCGATCAAGCGTCCGACCAGTTTGGCGGCTACGGGCAAGGCGCGGCCGGCTACGGCAGGCGCTTCGGGGCGGAATACGGCGACGTGTTTTTTGGCACGTTTATAGGCAGCGCCATCCTTCCTTCGGTCCTCCATCAGGACCCGCGCTACTTCTATCAGGGCACGGGCAGCACCAAGTCACGGCTTGCGCACGCGCTTGAGAATTCTGTAGTTGCCAGAAACGACCGGACCAGGAAGTTCGAACCAAACTACTCTGGAATCATTGGTAGCTTCGCCGCCGGCGGCATCTCTTTTCTTTACTACCCTCCCAGTGATCGCACCACGGGATTGTTCTTGCAGAACTCGCTAATTCGGTTAGCCGAGAGCAGCGTGGCCGGCGTTCTTCAGGAATTCGTGCTGCGCAGGTTCACCTCGCATGTCCCCAAGCAGGCGGCCGTTTCTTCTCAGCCTTAAGCTCTCTGCCGATGACGGGTGCCCCAGGTCTCGCGCGTTTCGAGACCTGGATAGTGCTTCGCCCATTCGGAAGGTAAGCACGCGGGTGGGTTCCGCAGTCATGGGCGTGCAGTGACCATTGCAAACGCGGACCCAGGTCTCGAAATGCGTGAGACCTGGGGCACCCAGAATCCAGCTATTTCAACTCGGGTATTCGCGCCCGCACGCGACGTAGCGCCGTGATGAATTGCGCGTTCTGTTCCGGCGTACCGATGGCGACGCGAAAGGCGTTGGGTGCCTGCCACGGTGCGCTCATCGGGCGAACGATGACGCCTTCCTGCTGCAAGGCCTGGCACAGCGGGCCAGCGGGCTCTCCGGTATCGCAAAACAGGAAGTTGGCCCAGGTGGGCACCACGCGAATGCCCAGTTCCGTAATTGCGGCAGCCAGCATTTGCGCTCCGGCAGCGTTGTTCTCCAGTGTGCGCTGAACATGGTCGGCATCGGCCAGCGCGGCCAACGCTGCGATTTCGCCCAGCGACGACACCATGAACGCCGGCTTCATTCGCGCCAGATAACTCATGAGTTCCGCCGGACCCATGCCATAGCCGACGCGCAGCCCCGCCAGACCGTGGGACTTTGAGAACGTGCGCAGCACAATGACGGAGCGCCCTGCGCGCACATAGTCCAGGGCATGCGAATAGTCGAAGTTGCGCCGTGCCGCGAAATAGCTGGCAAAATCGTAATACGCCTCGTCGAGCACGGTGATCACATGCGGCGGTACGCGCTCCAGAAAGCGATCGATGGCGCCCGCGTCCAGGATGGTCCCGGTTGGGTTATTCGGGTTCGCGATATATACCACGCGCGTGTTGCCGTCGATCGCCGCGAGGACCGCTTCCAAATCGAATCCGTCGTCCAGGGTCGGCGCTTCCATCAGATACGCGCCCGTGGCCTGCGTGACGATGGGATAAACGATGAACGACAGCTTGCTGGTGACCGCGTTCAGTCCCGGACCGAGCAGCGTGCGAGCGAGAATTTCCAGGAACGTCGTCGACCCTGCCGTGACCAGGATCTGCGCCGGCTCAACTTCGTGGATCTCGGCCAGCCTTGCGGTAAGCTCTGTCGCGCCGGTATCGGGATAGAAGTGGATCTCGGCACTTGCGGCGTTAATGGCGGCAACGGCCAACGGCGAAGGCCCGAAGGGATTTTCGTTGGAAGCCATCTTGATGCAACGCACGCCGCTCTCCAGTTCTGCCTGCCGCACGTTTTTGCCTGGTTTATAGCTCCCCAGCTGGCGCACGTGCGCCGGAACCAGCTTGCTGAAATCGGTCAAAAGAGTCTCCGGAGGAAGTAACTAGCAACGAGTGGCGAATTCTGGTGTCCTGGTAGAGCGAGCCTTCAGGCTCGCGTTGCAGCATCGTTACGACAGATTTTGCATTCCGCTGCATTCGCAGCGGAATGCAAAATCTAGATATAAGACGAGCGCGATAACGCGGCGCTGAAGCGCCGCTCTACCGGGACACGCCAAATCCGAAGCTGCTCTATCCAAAACCTTCTGTCAAACCGCCAATTCCGATTGCCAGCCGCCAGTTGCTATTGCTAGTTGCGAATTGCTAATTGCTAGTTGCTGCCTTTCTCAACTGCGCAACTTCTTTACTGGTTAGATGACGAAACTTGCCGGGCTCGACGTCCAGCTCCAGCGGGCCGTAGCGCACCCGCTTGATCTTCTCCACATGATGCCCGATCTCCTCGAACATACGCCGAATTTGCCGATTGCGCCCCTCGATGAGCGAAACCTCGTACCAGGGGTTCGCCGCCGCGCGCAGTAGTTCGATGCGCGCCGGCGCGGTGCGCACACTCTGGGTTCGCCGCCGCGCCTGCGGCCTCGCGGCTGTACCGGCCGGAGTTTTCAGGGGCAGGTTCTCGGCCGGCAACGTGATGCCCCCGCGCAGCTTTTCGATCTCGTCGTCACTCGGCTTTCCGCTGACCTTCACCAGATAGGTCTTCCGCACGTGCGACGAGGCGTGCATCAGCGCGCGCGCCAGTTCGCCGTCGTTGGTCAGCAGCAGCAAACCTTCGCTGGCATAATCCAGCCGCCCGACAGGATACACGCGCGCGCCCACGCCGCGCACCAGGTCCAGCACGGTGGGCCGTCCTTCGGGATCGCTCGACGTGGTGACGTAGCCCTTGGGCTTGTGCAATAGAAGATAGACCGGGCGCTCGGGTGCGCCGACGAGTTTGCCGTTGACTTTGATGTGGTCGCGCTCGGGATCGGCCTTGCTGCCCAGTTCGGTTACAGTCTGGCCGTTCACCGAAACCAGCCCGCTGGTGATGAGTTCCTCGGCTTTACGGCGCGACGCGATGCCTGCGGCGGCGATGATCTTCTGGAGGCGTTCAGCGGGCATTCGACTCAGACTTGCTTTCAGCTTGCTCGGGCTCGGCTTCGGTGGCGAAGCTGCCTTCGGCGGGAACAATGCTCGCGCCGGCGGGCGGCTGGCCGGTCGCGGGCACGGCCTCGGTCGCCGGCTGATCGTCACTCGCCGCACTCTTCTCCGCAGGCGTATTGAACAGCTCGGATTGCGGATCGCCCAGCTTCTCGAATTCCTCCACGCTCGGCAGCTCGCCGACGTCCTTCAGGCCGAAGCGCAGCAGGAACTCCTTCGTCGTCTTGTAGAGAATGGGCCGGCCGATGACCTGCTTGCGACCCGCGGTCGTGATCAGCTTGCGGTCTAACAGCGTCGCGATCACACCCGCCGCATCCACGCCGCGAATCTCGCTGATCTCCGGCACCGTAACCGGCTGCTTGTAAGCGATGACCGCCAGCGTCTCCAGTGCCTGCAGCGACAGCCGAACCGGCGGCTTCAGGCTCTTGGCAAAGCTCACCACCACGTCGTGATGCTCGGGCTTGGTCGCCATGCGATAGCCGCCGGCGATCTGCCGAATCTCCATGCCGCGGCCCGGCGAAGCGTAGTCGGCGATCAGTTCGTCGAGCACGCGACTGAGGTAGGTGTTGACGGTTTTGCGTTGCTCCTTTTCTTCCGCCTGACGGTCTTTCTCGGTAAGCGCAGGGACGGCGTCTTGCCGTTCGCCCTCTGCCTCCGCCGCGGCAGAGTTCTGCTCTGCTCCGCTGGGAACGTCGCCAAGAAAGACCGACTCCTCATCTTCTTGCCGCGCCGGCCGTTCGTAGACGGTCTCGTTCAGCGCGAGCCGCGCCTCCTCTTCGGCGCGCAATTCCGCCAGCACCTGGTCCTTCAACAAAGACGCGAGCTCGTTCAACGTGACCGGCTCCTCCGTCGCGTAGATGATGGCTTCGAGTTTGGCTTTAAGGCTCATCAATCTCTGTAGGTGGAGCGAGCCGGCAACCCACGGGCCGAAAGCTGAGAGCTGGCCACTGCTGCCTCACCGCCAGTCGTCCTTCGCCGCAGCCCCGTCCGCCATCAGCGCGTCGAAGTTCGTGTGCTTCTTCAGCACGATTTCTCCGAACACATTGTCCTGCCGCGCCAGGATCGCCTGTAGCCGTACCAACTCCAGTATCGCAAGAAAAGCGCAAATCAGCGCGGAGCGCGAGCGCAAGCTGCGCAGCAACTGCTTCAGCCGCACCGGCCGATCTTCCAGCGCCAGCCGCCGGCGGACAAACTCGATCATCTGCGCGATGGTCACGGCTTCCTCATCGACATCGAACGATGGCCGCTTGCGGGCACGCTCCAGAATCTGCTGGAAGGTCTTCACCAGGTCGACCACATCCGCCGCCAGCTCCGGCTCCGTGCCCTCGGCGTCGCGAAACTCTTTCAGCGCGGGATTCGACCACACCGCCTCTTCGATCTGCTGCTTTTGCAGGAGCATCTGCGCCGCAGTCTTGAAGCGCTCGTGCTCCAGCAGCCGGTTCACCAGCTCCAGCCGCGGATCTTCTTCCTCCGCCGGCCCCGCCGGATCGCGCGGCAGCAGCATCTTCGACTTGATATGAATCAGCAGCGACGCCATGTAGATGAACTCGGCCGCCACATCCACATCGAGCTGCTTCATCGACTCGACATAGCGCAGATACTGCTCGGTGATTCTGGCGATCGGAATGTCGTAGACGTCGATGTCCTGCTTGCGAATCAGGTCAAGCAGCAGGTCGAGCGGGCCATCGTAGACCTGCCCCACGATTACCGAGAAGGGCGAGTCGTTCGCCGTCTTCGGCGCAACCGCTGCAGGCGCCGCGACAGCATCGGCCTGGGTCCCATTGTGAGGATTTTCCGGCATTCGAAACTTGAAGGATCTCCGCAAGGCCCTCGACCACTTGCGCTCCGGGGCATGGCTACAGCCTAGCACGATTCAGAGATGTGCCAACCGCAGCCAGAGCGATTCCCGTGTCTCGGTAGAGCGACCCTTTAGGCTCGCGTTAGCAGCATCGCGGGAAATAGATATTGCATTCCGCTGCATTCGCAGCGGAATGCAATATCTCAAGAAGGCGGCCTTAACGCGGCGCTGAAGCGCCGCTCTACCATGAGACGCCAAATCCCAAACTGCTCTAGACGAGGGCGCTGCTGCGAGGGGTGTTTTCGACAGAATTCGTGAACGCCTCGACTGCGTCATGCAGCCGGTCAAAGATGAGATTGGCGCCAATCGCTTCCTCCACATGATGCCGGTCGAAGTCCGCCTGCAAGGCTTCAGGCAAGCGTGCGAACCCCAGTGTCACACCCGACTCCGTCAGCTCCTGATGCAGTTCACGCACCACGCGCGCCGCCGTGTAGTCGATGTTGGTGATGGCCTCGGCATCCACCACTACCCACTGCACCGCCGACCCGGGGCCGACGATGGTGCGAATCTGTTCGGAGAAGCGGCCGGCATTCGCATAGAACAGCGGCGCCCCAAAGCTGTAAATTGCCAGCCCCGGGTGCGTCATGGCGCCGCACTTCGGCGGGATATGCTTCCAGTGCGCTCCGTCCGCCACCAGCACGCCGGTATGCGGATGATAGCTGTGCCGCACAATACGCAGCAGCGACAGCACCATGGCAAGAATGATTCCTTGCTCGACGCCGACGGCGACCACCACGACCGCGGTCAGCACCGCGAGTACCCATTCCCCTGGGCTTTCGTGGCGCATCCTCGCCAGTTTGGGGAAATCCGGCAGCCGCGTGGCAATGCAGAACACGATCGCGCCCAGCACGCACCGCGGCAGGTACTCCAGCGGCCAGGTGAACACCATGAGCACCACGGCCACCACCACCGCTGTCGACATCTGCGCCAGTTGGCTGCTGCCGCCCGAGCTTTCCACCATCGCCGTCTGCGTCGGGCTGCCATTGACGACGAACGTTCCGCTCGCACCAGCCAGTGCATTGGCGGCCGAGAGGCCGAGCAAATCAGAGTTCTCGTCAAACGCCTGGTGATGACGCTCGGCGTACAGCCGCGCCGTGGCCGCACTCTGGGCAAGGATCATCACGAAGCACGATGCCGCGATCGGAAGGAGCGTCTCGACATCTTTGAACGTGATGCTCGGCAGCCCCAGGTGCGGCAACCCGCCGGCGATCGACCCGATGACCTCGATTTTGCGTCCGGCAAAATCGAAGATTTTGCTGGCAATAATGCCGGCCGTGACCGCCACCAGCGATGCCGGCGCTTTCGGCGCGAGCTTTCTGGCCGCAAGGATGAAGGCCACAACCGCGACGGAAATGGCCAGCGTCACCCAATGCAGGCGCGGCAGTTTGCGTATCACCTCCGCCAGTTGCGCCAGCGTTCGGTGCGAGCTCACGTCGATGCCGAGCATGCCGCCCAGCACGGCTATGCCCACCTGAAAGCCGACTCCGGTCAGGAAGCCGACCAGCACCGTGCGCGAAAGGAAATCGGCCAGGAACCCGAGCTTCAAAATGCGGGCCACCAGCAGGCACGCGGCCGTGAGCAGTGCGACCAGCGTCGCCAGCGCGACGTAGCGCGGACTGGCGACCGGCGCCAGCCCGGAAAGGCCGCTGAAAATGATCGCCGCCGTTGCCGAATCGGCGGCTACCACCAGGTAGCGCGACGAGCCGAACGCCGCGAAGCCCACCGGCGGCAGCAGCAGCGTATACAGGCCGGTCACGATGGGCATGCCCGCGATCCGGGTGTAGCCCAGCGCCTGCGGGATGTTCATGGCCGCAAGCTGCACGCCGGCGAGAATGTCGCGGATGGCCTGCTGCCGGCGCAGGGGCCGCAGGCTGCGGAACAGGCCCCGGCTTGGCGGGGACGTGTCGCAGGCGGGTTGGGACGGTCGACTGGACAAGAATGTTAACGTCCGGTGAATCCGGTAGCAGAGAATGTACCACCGAACCGGCCAGGCAGCGCGCCAATAACGCAGCCCGGCCATTGCGACCTGGGCGAAGTCTCAGAGTAGTTATATTCCGGCTTTGAACGAGCACGGCCTCTGAAAAGGGCAGCCGCGTCGGTTTTGAAAGGGCACGGCTTCGGCTTGGAAAGGGCAAGCCGCGTCGGCTTTGAACGAGCACGGCCTCTGAAAAGGGCAGCGGCTCCAGTTTTGAAAGGGCTCGGCTTTCAGCCGTGCCGTAACCATGCCCTTCTATCTACCTTGTCATCCCGAGCGTCCACTTTGTCCCAAGCGGAGTGAGTTCGTTCGCAGAGCGAACGAACTCACGTAGTCGAGGGACCTGCTTTTCGCTTGCGCAGTATGTATGTTTGGACGAAAAGCAGGTCCCTCCACGCGCCGCTGAAGCGGCTTGGTCGGGATGACAAGAATTAGAGAGGCCGATGCGACTTGGGCGAGCAGCGCCTTCTCGCACCCTTTCAGGAGCGTGAGGCGCTGCGCTTTGCTTCCAGTGAATTTCCGCCAGTGACGATTTACGGCTTTGCGGATGGTTGCTGCGCGCCTTGCGGCGGGCTGGGTGGTTCGATGGAGAGCAGCTCCACTTCAAAGATCAGCGTCTCGTTTGGCCCAATCACCCCACCGGCGCCGCGCTCGCCATATGCCAGATCGGCGGGAACGTACAGCTCCCATTTCGAGCCCACAGGCATAAGCTGCAACGCCTCCGTCCATCCCTTGATCACGCCCTTCACGGGAAACTTCGCGGGTTCGCCCCGCTTGTAGGAGCTGTCGAACTCCTTGCCGTCGATTGTGGTGCCGCGATAATTGCAATTCACCACGTCGGCAGTGGTAGGCTTCGGCCCGGTTCCCTCTTTCAGCACCTTGTATTGCAGACCGCTGGGCAGCACGACCACGCCCGACTTGGTCTTGTTTGCCGCCAGGAAGGCATCGCCCGCCTTCTGGTTGGTCACGGCGTCCTGCTGCCTGCGAGCGGCCATCTGCTCGCGCACCTGCGACTCCAATTGGGCTATGGTGGCCTGCACCTGCTCGTCGGTCATCAACGTCTTGCCGCCCGCAAGCCCGTCTTTCAAGCCTTGCATGATGAGGTTGGGATCGACCTCGATGGAATCGTGGCTTAAGCCTTTGCCGAGGTTCATTCCGATGGCATAGCTGACCTTATCTTTTTGCGTCGGCAGGCCGGGGACCTCGGAGCTCGACTGCTGCTGCGGCTTGGTTTCGGGAGCAGATTTTGAGCCGGCAGGTTGCTGCTTCTCGTTCTGCGCGTTCACAGAAAGAGACAGCACTGCGGCGAGCGACAAGTAGAGTAGGGGGCCGATAAGGAATTTGCGCATCACCTATTCTCCCATACGGCCATAGTCATTCGCCGAAAACCGCGGGCTGCCGAGTGATATTCTGATCGCACCCTACTTGCGCAGGCTGTTCATCACTCATGTCCGATCGAAATTCCACTGAATCCCAACCACAGGACGAAGCCAACGAATCGTTCGGCGATCTTCTGTCGCAATACGAGCGCAGCCATTCGCGCCGGATTGACGAGACCCGTCAGCTTGAGGGGACGGTTGTGGCCATCACCGCCGACTCAGTTCTGCTCGACATCGGCTACAAGACCGAGGGCATCCTGCCACTCAGTGCCTTCGAGAGCGTGCCGCGCATTGGCGACAAGTTCCCCGTCACGGTGAAAGGGCGCGACCCCGAAGGCTACTACGAACTCACGCGCTTTAAGGTCGCACGTCCCGCAGACTGGCCCGCGCTGGAGCGCGCCTTCGCCGAGAAGGCCACCATCGTCGGCACCGTCACCGCGCAGGTGAAGGGCGGCTTCAGCGTCGATGTCGGCGTGCGCGCCTTCATGCCCGCCTCGCGCAGCGGCGTGCGCGAGGCGACCGAGATGGAAGGCCTCGTCGGCCAGGAGATCCGCTGTCGCATCACCAAGCTCGATACCACCGAGGAGGATGTCGTCGTCGATCGCCGGGTGATTGCCGAAGAGGAAGAGCGCTCGGCCAAAGAGCAGCGTTATTCGCAATTGCGCGAGGGCGACGTCATCACCGGCACGGTGCGCAACCTCGCCGATTATGGCGCGTTCGTCGACCTCGGCGGCGTCGATGGCCTGCTGCATGTCGCCGATATGTCGTGGAGCCGCGTCGCTCACCCCTCCGATGTGCTCTCGGTCGGCCAGGAGATCGAGGCGAAGGTGCTGAAGATCGACAGTGAAAAGCGGCGCATTTCGCTGGGCATGAAGCAGCTCCAGCCGCACCCCTGGGACTCGGTGGCCGAGAAGTACAAGACCGGCGAACGCGTGCGCGGCACGGTCTCGCGCCTCGCCGACTTCGGCGCCTTCGTCGAGCTGGAGCCGGGAGTCGAAGGGCTGATTCATATCTCCGAGATGTCGTGGGCCAAGCGAGTGCGCAAGCCCGGCGACATGGTAAGCGTTGGCGACACAGTCGAGGTCGTGATTCTCGGCGTGAATGTTGCCGAGCAGCGGCTCTCGCTCGGGCTCAAGCAGGCGCTGGGCGATCCCTGGGCGGACGCCATTCAGCGCTTTGCTGCTGGCTCGACCGTCGAGGGACCAATCACTAGCATCACCAAGTTCGGCGCGTTCGTGCAGGTGACCGAAGGCGTCGAAGGCATGGTTCACGTTAGTGAGATCAGCGCCGAGAAGCGCATCAATCATCCGCAAGACGTGCTGAAGGTTGGACAAGTGGTGAAGGCGATGGTGCTCGCCGTCGATCCCGAGCGCCGCCTGATGCGCCTGAGCATGAAGCAACTCGTGCCCACCAGCCTCGACGAGTACATCGTCGAGCACAACTCCGGCGATGTGGTGACCGGGCGCGTCAGCGAAGAGTCGAGTGGCGTCGCGCGCGTCGAGTTGGGCGAAGGCGTGTTTGCCACCTGCCGGATGCCGGCGGTTGCTGCTTCGCAAGAGGAGGCGAAGTCGGCCGCAGCAGATTTGTCATCGCTCACCTCGATGTTGCAGGCGCGATGGAAGGGCGGCGCGTCGGGCCAGAGTGCCAGGAAGCCGGAAGCGGTCAGTGCCGGTCAGGTGCGCAGCTTCCGGATCGCGAAGCTGGATCGCGAGGCGAAGACCATCGAGCTGGAGCTGGCGTGAGCTCTGCTAGCGTATTGTTGTACGCAGCTCTTGAGACAGCTCCCTACCCGGTGTCATCCTGAGCGGAGGTGTGCGTCTTCTGCGCGCCGGAGTCGAAGGACCTCTAATACTAGGCAATTTCCCCGCAGATGCGCCCTTTGTAGCCTCGAATTGCCAGGCTATTGACAACCCGGATTCCCCGTAGCAGAATCTCATTCGAAGGCGAACAAAAAGCGAAATACATCCTGCCCGTTTCGCCCGCCCTGAGGTCCTCTATGTCTTCCGTTGCCGTCAACCCTGCAGCGTTTGTCCGGCCTTCTGCCGATCAGCTTCGCGCCCGCATCGAGGCTTCGCTTGGCGAGCAGCTCTCGTCCTCGCTGCTGCTTGGCGAACGTGCCGCCCCGCTCACCGTTCCATTTGGAATCGCAGTTCTCGATGAACTGATCGGCGGGCTGCCGCGAGGCGCGCTCACCGAAATCGCCGGGCAGGCTTCGTCCGGCCGAACCGGAGTGATGCTCGCGGCGCTCGCGGCGGCCACTCGCCGCGAAGAGGCGTGCGCACTGGTGGACGCCAGCGACAGCTTCGATCCCGCTTCGGCGGCAAGCGCGGGAGTCGATCTGGAGCGGCTGCTCTGGGTGCGTTGCAATTCCACTCACCCGCAAAAGCGGCGCGGCTTTTCGCAACCAGGAGCTTCGCGGGACGGCTTCGCCTTCAGCGGCGCATCGGAATTAGAGCAGGTGCTGAAAGTGACCGACCTGCTGCTGCAAGCCGGCGGCTTCGGTATGGTCGTGCTCGATATGGGCGACCTTCCGGCGCAAAGCGTACGCCGCGTGCCGCTCACTTCGTGGTTTCGTTTTCGCCGCGCTGTCGAACCCACGGCAACCGTGCTGCTGCTCGTCGAACAAGAGCCCGGCGCGAAGACCTGCGCCTCGCTGGTGCTGCGCATGAGGTCGGAGTCGCTTTGCGCGTCGGAGGCGGAGCAGCCGAGTTCGTCCGCCCGATTGACAGCAGAGGGCCAGCCGTCCATTCCGAAAAAGCCCAGCGTCAGTCACGCAGCCTTGCTGCGCGGGATGCGATTTCGCGCCGAGATCGAGCGCTCGTGGGCGCAGCGCAAGCCGCCGCAATCGGCCGGCGCGCGCATTGAACTGCGGACCGCTATATGAGTTTGTGGTTAAACGGGGTGGAGCACGCCTTCAGGCGTGCATAAATAGCCCCTCAAGAAATTGGCTTTAGCCGCTGAGGTAAATACCGCGAACACTTCCCCTCAGCGGCCAAAAATAACCCTCGATTCAACCGGCTGCCATACACGTCTGAAGACGTGCTCCACCCGCACTGGATCGTGAATCTGCATTCACCGTTTACATGTTCGCTTGCATTCACATCCCGGATTTTCCCGTCGAGGCCATCGTTCGCGGCGAGCCTTTGCTGCGCGCTCGCGCCGTCGCCGTGCTCGAAGGCAAGGCCCCGCTCACCCGCGTCGTTGCTCTGAACGAGAAGGCGCGCCTGCTGGGAATGCAAGCCGGCATGACGAAGCTGCAAGCCTCTGTATTTGCGACGGCCCCTGCCCAGGGCAAAGTATCACAATGTGGTACTTTGCCGTCACGGCTGGCCGTCCTGCGGCAGCGTTCGCCGGAGCAGGAAGCTGCCGCCCATGCCGCGCTGCTCGACGTGGCACATGCTTTTTCCCCGCGGGTGGAAGATGCCGCCCCAGATACTTCGCTGCTCGATCTCGCCGGCTTGGAGCGGCTTTACGGTGCGCTCGCAAAGATGGGTAGCGACCTGAAGTCGCAGGTCAGCGCTGTCGGGCTTGAGGCCAACGTGGCGCTCGCCGCTAGTCCCGACGCGGCCCTGCATGCGGCCTTTGGATTCGAAGGCGTCACGCTCATTCCGGCCGGCAATGAGGCCCAGCGATTGGGCATACTGCCGGTACAAATTCTGCTGGATGCATTGCATATTTCGCTGCCACCTGTTGCCGGCAGCAAGGCCTCAAAGCGCGAGCGTGAGATGCTGTGCGAGCAGATGCTCGACACTCTGGAGCGTTGGGGAGTGCGCGATTTCCGCAGCCTGGCGCTTCTGCCGGAGCATGCCTTGGCCTCGCGCCTGGGGCCAGCGGGCACGCAGTTGCGGCGACTGGCCCGCGGTGACCTCATGCGTACGCTGCATTTGTGCGCCCCGAGCGTGCGCTTTGAAGAAGCGATGGAACTGGAGTCCCCGGTCGATGCTATCGAGTCGCTGTCCTTTGTTTTGAACCGGCTTTTGGAGCAACTATGCGCGCGGCTGGAAACGCGGGCGCTGGCCGCGCATGCCTTGCGCATGCAATTGCAGCTCGAGCGGCGCATTTCAGAGGAAGAAGCCAGGACACAGCAAGAACTGAACGCCATGCCGACCGAGTCCCACAATGTGGCAGGCAAGCCGGTATGGGAGCGCATTCTGCGGCTGCCCGTACCCATGCGCGATCCCAGAGTGTTCCTGAAGCTGCTGCAGTTGGATCTCTCGGCGCATCCGCCGGGCGCTGCGGTCATTACAGTTTGGCTTGATGCCGAGCCGGCCCCGCCGCGCTCCGCCCAACGAGGCTTGTTCCTGCCCATATCCCCGGAGTTGGAGAAGCTGGAAATTACATTGGCGAGAGTCAAGGCCATTGTGGGCCAGCACCGCGCCGGAAGCGTGCGGCTGCTGGACACGCATCGCCGGGACAGTTTTGAAACCCAACGTTTCGCAGCCCATCCAACTACCACATTGTGGGACATAGCAGACGAGCCGCACCTTGCCCTACGCCTCATTCGTCCCGCCTGCCGGCTCACCGTTCAGGTATGCGACGCTCGTCCTGCTTTCCTGTCCGCGCAAGGCGATCAGCGAAGCCGCCTGGAAGGCAAGGTAACGTGGGCATCGGGGCCCTGGCGGGCATCGGGCGATTGGTGGACGGAAAACACCGGTGGCGAGCAGGCCGGCCCCTGGGACCGCGAGGAGTGGGACGTTGCGGTAGGAACCTGCAACGCGAGTGGCAAGGAAAAAGATGCGGCGCTTTATCGCATCTACCACGATGTGGGAACAGGGCAATGGTTTGCCGATGCCAGCTATGACTGAAGCCGTTCCTGACAACTGATGTACGTCGAACTTCATGCGCGATCGGCTTTCAGCTTCCTCGAAGGGGCTTCTGTTCCGGAAGAGTTTGCCCAGGTCTGTGCTGAGCACGGAATGCCGGCCATGGCGTTGCTGGATCGCGATGGTGTCTATGGCGCCCCGCGTTTTTATCTCGCGGCCACAAAGCTCAAGGTCAAGGCGCACATCGGCGCGGAGATCACGTCGCTGCTGGGCAGCGATCCGGAAAGTCCGGCCGAACTTCCCCGCGTGCCGCTGCTCTGCGCCTCGCGCGAAGGTTATCAAAACCTTTGCCGCCTCGTTACCCGCACCAAGCTGCGCGCCCCCAAGTATCCGGTGCCTATACCACAACGTCGGATAAAGACAGCCCAATCTAAATTTGATGTACCACATCGTGAGACATGCAGCGAAGACTTGCTAGCGCAATCGCAGGCCATGGCCACGCTTGCCGACCTAAGCGAATATTCTGCCGGGCTGATCTGTATGACTGGAGGTGACGAAGGCCCGCTGGCGCACTCGCTCGCGCGGGGCGGGCTGGCCGAAGGCCGGGCGCTTCTGGAGCAGCTTATCGCGATCTACGGCCGCAAGAATGTCTATGTCGAGTTGCAGCGCCACTACCATCGCGCGCAAGAGGCGCGCAATCAGGCTGCGATCGAGTTGGCACGCAGCCTGCGCCTGCCGCTGCTGGCCACGCAAGGCGCGCAATATGCCAAGCCGGAAGAGCGGCAGATTCTCGACGTCTTCACCTGTATTCGCAATCACCGCACGCTCGACACTGCCGGACGTCTGCTGGCGCGCAACAGCGAGCGCTATATCAAGACTCCGAAGCAGATGCTGGAACTCTTCGCCGACCTGCCCGAGGCCACGGCAAACACAATGGAGCTGTCGTCGCGTCTGGAGTTCACGCTGCACGAGCTCGGTTACGAGTTTCCACGCTATCCGGTAGCCGAGGGCGAGACCATGGATTCGTTTCTGCGGGCGCGCACCATGGAAGGCGCGCGCAATCGTTATGCACGTCCCGGTCAAAGGGAGCTGTGGCAGCGCGCGCAGCGGCAGATCGAGCGCGAGCTGGCGCTCATCGAGAAGCTGAAGCTCGCCGGCTACTTCCTCATCGTGTGGGACATCGTGCGCCACTGTCGCGAGCAGGGCATTCTGGTGCAGGGGCGCGGTTCGGCCGCCAACAGCGCGGTGTGTTATTCGCTGGGGATCACCGCCATCGATCCCGTCGGCATGGACCTGCTGTTCGAGCGCTTCCTGTCGGAGGAGCGTGGTGAGTGGCCGGACATCGACCTCGACCTGCCCAGTGGCGACCAGCGCGAGCGCGCCATTCAGTATGTCTACGAGCGCTATGGCAAGCTGGGCGCGGCGATGACTGCCAACGTCATCACCTATCGCGGGCGCTCGGCGGCGCGCGAGGTGGGCAAGGCGCTCAGCTTCGATGGCGAGACGCTTGACCGGCTGGCCGGGCTGGTGAGCTCGTGGGAGTACAAAGATCCCGGCGACACGCTAGAGCGGCAATTTCGCGACGCCGGATTTGATCTGCGGCATCCGCGCATTCGCAAGTTCTTCGAGCTGTGTCTGGCGGTGCAGGACCTGCCGCGCCACCTCGGCCAGCACTCCGGTGGCATGGTCATCTGCCAGGGGCAACTGGATTTCATCGTGCCGCTGGAGCCGGCGACCATGCCCGGACGCGTGGTGGTGCAGTGGGACAAGGAAGATTGCGCCGACATGGGCATCGTCAAAGTCGACCTGCTCGGCCTGGGAATGATGGCGGCGCTGGAGGATTCCATCACCCTCATTCGCGAGCACTATAAAGAAGAGGTGGATTTGGCCAAGCTGCCGGCCGATGATCCCACAGTGTATGACACGTTGCAGAAAGCCGATACCATTGGCATGTTCCAGATTGAGAGCCGGGCGCAGATGTCCTGCTTGCCGCGGCTGCATCCCAAGCACTTCTACGACATTGTGGTACAGGTTGCCATCATTCGTCCCGGGCCGATCGTCGGGCAGATGGTAAACCCCTATTTAATGCGGCGGCAGGGGCGGCAGGCGGTGGTGTATCCGCATCCCTCGCTGGAGCCGGTGCTGGAGCGCACGCTGGGCGTGCCGCTCTTCCAGGAGCAATTGCTGCGCGTGGCCATGATCACCGCGGGATTCAGCGGCGGAGAGGCGGAGGAGCTGCGGCGCGCCTTCGGCTTCAAGCGTAGCGAGAAGCGCATGCGCGATATCGAGGTGAAGCTGCGCGAAGGCATGACGCGCAACGGCATTCCGCCCGCGGCACAGCAGGAGATCATTCAATCCATCACCTCGTTTGCGCTGTATGGATTTCCCGAGTCGCACGCCGCCAGTTTCGCGCTGATTGCCTACGCCAGCGCATATTTGAAGTGTCATTACCTGGCGGCGTTTACGGCAGCGCTGTTGAACAATCAGCCGATGGGATTCTATTCGTCGGCGACGATTGTGAAAGACGCGCAGCGGCATGGGCTGCGGGTGAAGCCGGTGGACATCATGCGCTCGGAGTGGTTGTGCACGCTGGAGGCGGAGGAGAATACGACAGTGTGGGATGGCTTTGAAGGGGCGCGGCTTCAGCCGCGCCATCCTACTGGGCTCAAACATACGGCTTTAGCCGCTGAGGGGATTGGCAGTGCACAGGAACCTCAGTGGCTAAAGCCGCTTCCTCCAGAAGAGTTTGTCGGCACGCCTGAAGGCGTGCCCCTTCAAAGCAAGCGCTTTGCGATGCGGCTTGGGCTTCGCTATGCCAAGGGACTACGCGAGGACGCGGCGCAGGCAATCGTGCGCGAGCGTGACAAGCGGCCATTCGAGTCGATTGCCGATCTGGCAGGTCGCGTGCCGGAGCTGCGACGCAACGAATTGGTGCTGCTGGCGTCGATTGGGGCGTTGAATTCGATTGGCTGTGCTGCATACAATGCGTCGCGACGAAAAGCAGGTCCTTCGACTCCGCGCCCGCACGACTCGCAAGCAAGTCGTATAAAATCACGCGGGCGCTCCGCTCGGGATGACAACTTTATAAAGAAGGCGCCTGAGAACGGCACAGCCGAAGCTGCGCCCCTTCAAGGCCCTGGAGACGCGGGCCTGAAGGCCCGCTCTACCCTGCATCGCCGCGATGCGCTCTGGCAGGTGGAGCGCGCGGCGCGGTTTGCCGGGCCGTTGCTGGAGAGCATTCCGGAGGCCGATACCGCGTCGCCACTGGCGCGCATGACGCCGGAGGAGAGACTGGTCGCCGACTTTCACGGCACGGGCCTGACAGTAGGGCCGCATCCCATGGCGTATCGGCGTGCGCCATTACGGCGCGCACGAATTCTCTCGGCTCAGGATTTAAAGAGCGTGCCGCATGGGCGCCGTGTGCGCGTCGCAGGTTGCGTGATCGCGCGGCAACGGCCGGGCACGGCGAAGGGGTTCGTGTTCCTCAGCCTGGAAGACGAGACCGGCATCAGCAATGCGATCATCACCCCCGATATTCTGGAGCAGAATCGAGTCGTGATTACGTCGGAAAAGTTTTTGCTGCTGGAGGGAGTGCTACAGAAGCAGGAGGGGGTGATCTCGGTGAAAGTGGATCGCGTCGCGCCGATGCGTGAGGCATACGCCGCCGAGGCAGTCGACGTCACCGATGCGGACGTGCGCTCGCACGATTTTCATTAGTTCGCGGATTGTTTTTTCTCCGCCCCGCGTCCCGGCTCCCCGCCCGGATACTCATACACACCGCGGCCGGACTTGCGCCCCAGACGTCCGGCCTTCACGTACTGCACCAGCAGCGGCGCGGGGCGGAATTTCTCGCCCAGCGTTTTGTGCAGGTATTCGAGGATGTGCAGGCGCGTGTCGAGGCCAACGAGGTCGATCATCTCGAACGGGCCCATCGGATGATTGAGACCGAGCTTGAGAGCCTTGTCGATGTCCTGGGGTGAGGCGACGCCTTCCTGCAGCATGTAAAACGCCTCGTTGCCGATCATGGCGTTAATGCGGCTGGTGATGAACCCTGGCGATTCTTTGATCACCACAACTTCCTTACCCATGCACCGGCCAACTTCGACCGCAGCGGCCAGCGTGTCGTCGGTGGTCTCCAGCGCGCGCACGATTTCCAGCAACTTCATCTTGTGCACGGGATTGAAGAAGTGCATGCCGACGCACTTGGGCGCGCGATAGGTGACGGACGCGATCTCGGTCACGCTCAGCGACGAAGTGTTGGAGGCGAGAATCGTGGTCGGGCGACAAACTTTATCGAGCAGGGTGAAGATTTCGATCTTCGACTCCATCTCCTCGGGCACGGCCTCGATGACCAGGTCGGCTTCGCGCGCGGCCTGCTCCACCGACGACGCATACTCCAGTCGCCCGAAAGCACCGTCGGCATCGGCCTTGGTCACCTTGCCCAGCTCGATCGCCTTGTCGAGATTAGAGCGAATCTCCGTTTCCGCCTTGCGCAGCGCGGTCGGCAAAATGTCTTCGAGGATGGTGCGGTAGCCGCCGAGCGCGGCGGCATGGGCGATGCCACGGCCCATGATGCCGGCGCCAATGACGGCGATGGTGCGGACCTCGGACATCCGGCTACGCTCCCTTTTCCAGTTGCTCGATGACGTTAAAGAAATTCGGGTCCGACTTGCGCATGTACTCGGCCAATTTGCGTTTCTCCTCAGGCGTAATCAAATAGAGGCTGGCATTAATGCGGCGCAATGTCGCGGCAATGTCGTCGACGTAGTTCATCATTCGAATGAGTTCACCCGTGGCGGCCATAGTGTCCTTTCGGCGTGTTCAGGAGGATAGCTTGGTTGGTCGCACCAGCAGCGATTCGCCAATCCCATATTCTCTTCGCCGCTCGCGGATTAGTAAAGCGCACCCATGAGGGCGAATTTAGGTTTAAGCTGGATGAGTTTTGCGTAACGAATCGCGACGCGCAGCTTGGCGCAGCGGGCAGCAGTAGCTCGGAGCGGCGCATCCAATCACTTGGGTTACGTCCCCATCTGTCCCGCCGCCAGCCGGCAATCACATGCAAAACACTTTCACACTGCCGATCGACCAAACCTCTGAGCTTTGCGCGTGTGCGGAGGAGTTGGGCGCGGAGAAGCACAACCGCATACCACTTTCGACCTACCGTCTCCAATTCAACGGCACCTTCCGCTTCGACGATGCGCGCAAGCTGGTCCCGTACCTGGCGGCGCTGGGCATCTCGCACTGTTACGCGTCGCCCATCCTGAAGGCGCGCTCGGGCAGCGCGCACGGCTACGACATCATCGACCACAACCAGCTCAACCCGGAGATCGGGACGGAGGACGAGTTTCGGCAGTTTGTTGCCGAATTGAAGGCGCACGGCATGGGGCTGCTGCTCGATACCGTCCCCAATCACATGGGAGTGGGGCATGGCGACAATCCCTGGTGGCAGGACGTGCTTCAGAACGGCCGCACGTCGGCCTACGCCGATTTCTTCGACATCGATTGGGAGCCGCAGAAAGCCGAGCTGCGCAACAAGGTGCTCATCCCCATTCTGGGCAATCCCTATGGCGAGGACCTGGAGGCGGGCAACATCAAGCTGGCGTTCGAGACCGGGCGGTTCATCGTGACGTACTTTGACAAAGTGCTGCCGGTGGATCCGCAGACCTTGCCTCTGATTTTCTCCCCAACAGGAAACAGCCGCCGCGAGGCGAGACGCGCACTTCCGCGCGAGCTTGAATCGCTGATTGAGACTTTCGGGCGACTGCCCGCAAACAATGTGACCGATCCCGGTGAGGTGCGGCGCCGGCAAGAGCAAGTGCCGGTGCTGCTGGGGAAACTTCAGGGCATTCGCCGTGAGTCTGCGCACGTGCGCGCGGCGATCGAGGAGAACCTGCGCCGCGTGAACGGAACCGCCGGTGACGGTGCCAGCTTCGACGCGCTGCACGAGTTGCTGGAGCGCCAGCCCTATCGGCTCGCCTTCTGGCGCGTGTCGGGCGAGGAGATCAACTATCGGCGCTTCTTCGATATCAACGATCTGGTCGGGCTGCGCATGGAAAATCCGCGCGTGTTCGCGGAGACGCACAAGCTGATGCGGCGCCTGCTGGCCGAGGGCATGATCTCCGGCTTGAGGATCGACCATCCGGATGGGCTGCTGAATCCGGCTGAGTACTTCATGCGCCTGCAACGCCTTTACACAGCCAGTCGCTGCCTGGGCGCAGAGCCGGCGTCGGCGTCGGCGGCCGACGGCATCGAGCTGGACGTTCACAGCCTGTACCACGATGGGCAAACGGCCGCTCATCCGGCGCCGTTGTATGTGGCGATCGAGAAGATCCTGGAGCGTGGCGAACATCTCTGCCGCGAATGGCCGGTCGACGGCTCGGTGGGATATGACTTTACCAACCTCATCAACGGCGTGCTTATCGACGGACGTAACGAGGCCTTTTTCACCAAGCTCTACCATCGGATCATCGCCGGGGCAGTGCGCGTTGAGCGGCTGATCTACGAGAGCAAGAAGCTGGTGATGCGCCGGGCGCTGGCCAGCGAAGTCAACGTACTCACGCATATCCTGAACGAGATTTCCAACGGCGACCGGCGGGCGCGCGACTACACGCGCGGAGTGCTGCGCGAAGCCATCCGCGAAACCATCGCCTGCTTCCCGGTCTACCGCACCTACATCGACGAACGCGGGCGGGTGAGCGACAGCGATCGCCGCTACATACTGCAGGCGACCGAGTGCGCCAAGCGCTACAGCACCATCGCTCCCGCCGCGTTCGACTTTCTGCGACGCATTCTGCTGCTGGAGGCGGGCGAGAACGACGGCACGTTCTACGGACATCACCGCCGGCTCTACTTCACGCTGAAGTTCCAGCAATTGACAGGGCCGGTCATGGCCAAGGGCCTGGAAGATACCGCCTGTTATGTCTACGCGCGCTTCATCTCCAACAATGAAGTGGGGGGAACGCCGGCGGAGTTCAGCGTGGCGCCGGCGGAGTTCCATCGCGGCAACCTGGAGCGGGCGGAAGATTGGCCGACGTCGATGCTGGCCACCTCCACGCATGACACCAAGCGCAGTGAAGATGTCCGCGCGCGGCTCAACGTGCTTTCCGAAATGCCGTCCCTGTGGGCGGCGCAGGTGATGAAGTGGCGGCGCATCAACGCCAGCCGCAAGGTGGAGTTGGCCGACGGTCGTCGCGTGCCCGACGACAACGAAGAATACTTCCTGTATCAGACACTGGTGGGAGTGTGGCCGCTCCACCTGGAAGCAGACGAGCAACGCGAAGACTTTGTGCAGCGCATTCGGCAGTATATGGAAAAGGCGGTGCACGAGGCCAAGGTGAACCTGAGCTGGCTCAATCCCAATCCCGAGTATGTCGCCGGCATAAACCAGTTCATCGAGCGGATTCTCGCGCCGCAGCAGCGTGGGCGGGCAAACTTGTTCTGGGAGTCCATGCAGAAGTTTCTGCCGGCGGTGATGCACTTCGGTGCATTGAATTCGCTGACGCAAACGCTGTTAAAGCTGACCTGTCCCGGCGTTCCCGACATCTATCAAGGCCAGGAGATGTGGGACTTCAGCCTGGTCGATCCGGACAATCGGCGTGCGGTGGATTTTGATTTGCGCAAGCAGGCGGGCGCCGAACTCTGCGCGCGGGTTCGGGCCGGCGGCTTGAGAGACGTTTGTGGGGAGCTGTTGCGGGACTATCGCGATGGCCGGCTGAAGCTGTGGGTCACCATGCTGGGCTTGAAATTCCGGCAGCGCCATGGCGAGCTGTTCCGGGCGGGAAGCTATCTGCCGCTGCACGTCAGCCACGGCAAGGACGATCATGTGCTGGCCTTCGCGCGGCAACACGAGGGCGAGATTGCGATTGTGGCCGCGCCGCGGCTCGCCTACACCCTGATGAAGGGCAAGGAAGAGGCGCCCGTTGGGTCGGTGTGGAACGACTCGGAGCTGGTGCTTCCGGCTGAGGTCGTGGGGCGGACCCTGCGCAATATTTTCACGGGAGAGAGGTGGACGGCGGCGAACTCCATTCTATGCCGCGAACTCTTCGGCTTCTTTCCGGTCGCCCTGCTCGCGGTGGAATGACGCCTGCTCAAGTGTGCCGTCGCGGTCGCTAAGGGATACCAGTTCCGCCAGCTTGGCCGCCAGCTCTGCGGTCAACGCGCCGCGTTGCAGGCGCCACCGCCAGCTCCCATTGGCTTCGCTGGGCACGTTCATTCTGGCTTCGCTGCCCAAACCAAGCACGTCCTGCATGGGCACCACGGCCATTGCGGCCACCGACGTGAGCGCCGCCCGAATGAACGCCCAGTGCACGCCTTCCTCGCCAACGCCAAGATATGCGGTGGCATGTTTCCGTTCTTCTTCCGTTGCCGAATTGTGCCACCAGCCCACAACCGTGTCGTTGTCGTGGGTGCCGGTATAGACCACACAGTCAGGCCCGTAGGTGTGCGGCAGGTAAATGTGCGCACCTTTATTGCCGAAGCCGAATTGCAAGACTTTCATTCCTGGAATGTGCAAAGCGTGGCGAAGCTCATGCACCTCGCGCGTGATGTAGCCCAGGTCTTCGGCAATGAGCGGCAGCTTACCGAGTTCGCGCCGCACGCTGTCGAAGAAAGTCTGGTGGGGGCCGGCGACCCAGTGGCCGTTCACCGCCGTAGGCTCGTCGGCGGGGATCTCCCAATAGGCTTCGAAGCCGCGAAAATGGTCGACGCGGACCACGTCGCAGGTCTCCAGCGCCCAGCGTAGGCGCTCGATCCACCAGCGATACTCGATGGCGCGCAAGGCTTCCCAGTCGTAAAGCGGGTTTCCCCAGCGCTGGCCGGTTTCGCTGAACGCATCCGGCGGCACGCCCGCCACCACTTGCGGTGAAAGGTCTTCTTTCAGGCGAAACAGTTGCGGGTAGGTCCAAACGTCGGCGCTGTCGTAGCTGACGAAGATAGACACGTCGCCGATGATGCGGATGCCGCGCTCGGCGGCGTAAGCGCGCAGCGCACTCCACTGTTCGAAGAACGCGAACTGAAGAAACCGTTCGCGATCGAGTTCCGCTTTCAGCTCGGAGCGCACGCGAGCGATCTCGGCGCGGTCACGCCGCGCCAGGTCTGCGGGCCAGGCATTCCAGGGCCTCTCCTGGAAGCGCTCGCGCAGGGCCTTGAACAGCACAAAGTCGTCGAGCCACGCGGCATTCTGCTCGCAAAACGCGTCAAAGCGCGCGCGCGCGCCGCCGTTGGCAGAACGCAAAAACTTGGCCGCAGCCTTTTTCAGCAGCGGCATCTTGTAGGCGCGCACGGCGTCGAAATCAACCGGCGACTTTCCGTTCCATTCCTCGCGCAGGCTTGCCGGGTTGAGCAGCCCGCGTTCGGCCAGGCGTTCCAGGCTGATGAGCAGCACGTTTCCCGCAAACGCGGAGGTGCAGGAGTACGGCGAGTTGCCGCAGCCCACGGGCTGCAAGGGCAGGACCTGCCAAAGGGTCTGCTTGCCGGCCGCCAGCCAGTCGGCGAACTCATAGGCCGCCGGACCCAGATCGCCGATGCCCCCACGCGAGGGCAGGGAACTGGGGTGTAGCAGGATACCCGATGAGCGTTCCGAAAACATAAATGGCTTCGATGGAGTTCAGCTGCGGGCCAACATCCATAGTAGCGTAACGAGGAGTGGAATTAAGCTGTGCCCAAGGCCGGCCTTCTTTTGGCCTAAGCTGGGCCAACTGACTAGACCCAGGTTAGCGCCCAAACCATGGGCGCCAACCTGGAATACCAAAATCGAGCACCGAGATCGAGAGTCTCTGGATTTACTGTTCGACTAGGGCAGGGCTACGAGCCGGCGGCGCTGGTCACGCGCTCCATTTCTTTCTGGTTGATCTTAATCTTGCCCTGCTTCTCCAGGGTGTTGCGCAGGTTCTCGACGTACAGGTTTTCAAACTCTTCCCGCTTTTGCTCCAGCAGCGATTCGCGGGCCTTGTCCCAGTCCTGTTTGATCTGCGCGTCGGTGGGACCCTGCACTTCGAGGACCTTCACCACCACGCCGTTGTTGCCCGCTTGCAGCGGCCCACTGATCTCGCCGGGTTTCATAGTGAACACGACGCTGATCGGTCCGCTCATCGCGCCCAGCTCAGGCATTTGCGAAGTGCGGCTCTCCAGGTCGCTGGTCTTCACCGTGGCGCCGGCTTCCTTCGCCGCCTTTTCCAAGTCGTGCTCGGAATGAGCCCGGTCGGCGAGTTGCTGCGTCTTCTGCTCCAGCAGGCTCTCTGCCCGCTGGTTCTTGAACTGCTGCTCGACACTGTCCTTCACCTGTTCGAAGGTGGGCGTTTGCGGTGGCTGAATTTCCGTGACCTGGTAGACCGCGTAGCCGGCCGGGGTAGGGGCCAGCGCCGGAGGGTCGTTCTTCTTGGCAATCTGTAACTGGTTCATGAATTCCGGAGCGCTGCCGATGCCGGGCAGTTGATCGCTTTGTGAGATCAAGCCGGTGGTAGTGACGGTGAGATTGCGCTGCTGCGCGGCCTTATCAAGCCCAGCCGTCTTCGCCAGCGCCTGAATCGCGTTGGCGACGTTCTCCGCCTGGGCCTGCGCCTTCTGCTTCTTCAGGATGGGCTCGATCTCCGACTTCACTTCGTCCAGCGGCTTCAGCCGGGCTTCCTGCTTGGCTTCGACGTGGATGATGTGGAAGCCGTAGCTGGTGCGAACCACGCCGGTGGTCTGCCCAACGGGCGTATTGAAGGCCGCCTGCTCAAACTCGGGCACAGTGCGTCCACGGGTGATGGGCGGCAGCAGGCCCCCGTCCTTCGACGTGCTCTCATCCTGCGAATACTTCTTGGCCAGGTCGGCGAAGTTGGCGCCCGCCTTCAACTGCTTCGCAATGTCTTCCGCCTGGGCGCGCGCCGCATCCACCGCCTTCTGGTCCACTTTGCCGTTGGCATCGGGAGGCGGCGTCTTGATCAGGATGTGCCGCACCGTGACCGTCTCCGGAATGCGGAACTCGTCTTCATGCTGGCGATAGTACTGCTGTAGTTCCTGCGGGGTGATGGAGGCCTGCTGCTCCAGATTTTTCGTATCGATCAAGATGTACTTGGCCTTGATCTTCTGCGGAATGGAGTTGGCGTACTGCTGCTTGTTCTTCTCGTAGAAGGCCTTCAGCTCGGTGTCGGTCGGATTGATTTGCTTCTTGATGTCGTCGAGCGAGAGCACGGCGTATTGAAACTTGGCCTTGGTGTCCTGCTTTAGGAGCTCCTCGCGGATGCCTTTGTCGCTGACCGTAACGGCTGAAGCGATCGCCGCCAACAGCTTTTGCTGGGCGATCTCCCCCTTCACCTCCTGCTCGAACGCCTGCACGCCGATATGGTAGGTGGCGTCGATCATTCGCTCGTAGGTGTCTTCACCGATGAAGACCCCGCCGGGAAACAGGACCTTGCCGAGTTCGCCCTGGTGCATGTAGTCGCGCAGTTCCTCGTCGCTGACGCCCAGGCCCATGCGATCGGCTTCATAGACCACTGCCTTTTGGGTGATCACATTTTGCGCCGCCCGCTGCATCAGGTACGGCATGAGGGCGTCCGGTATGTTGCCTTTGAACTGCCGCTGTCCATCCATGCGCGCCTGTTGGCGCACCGCCGTCTCGGTGATTTCCTGGTCGCCGACTTTGGCCAGCACGCCCTGGGTGGTCAGACCGCCCCGGTTAAAATAATCACCCAGCATTCCGCCCGGAACCAAGGTGATGACCATCATCACGCAAACGACAACCAGAAGACCGCCCAGCACGATTTTCTTGATCGGGCCGGGCTGTTGCAGAAATCGAATCATTTGTTTGGGAACTCCAGAAAAATGGGCTGAAACCCTGATTATAAATCAGCAGCGGCGGCGCCGAGGCGGGCCCGCACGCCGCCGGCCGAGATTCTCAATGCTTGTGGCTGCCGTTCACGCGCCAAATTTCCCCTCCCGAGGCGACATGCTTCCCCGGCGGTGAATCGATTATGTTGTAATAAGAATCGCTACCGTATGCAGAAATCCTCGCCAGGGGCGCGACGGCGTTTGCTTGCCGCCCGGCGCCGCGTTCGTGAACTCAAGATGATCGCCAAGGGGTTGGCCTCGATGGACCACCCCATCCTGGCGCACATCATCCCCATTCGCCGCTGCAATCTCGCCTGCGAATACTGCAACGAGTACGACGACTTCTCCAAGCCCGTGCCGCTGGAGACCATGAAGACGCGCGTCGATCATCTGGCGCGGCTGGGCACGTCCATCGTTACCCTGAGCGGCGGCGAGCCGCTGCTGCACCCCGAGCTCGACCAGATCATCTCCCACATTCGCCACGATGGGATGATCGCCGGCCTGATCACCAACGGCTACCTGCTCACCGCCGATCGTATCCGGCGGCTGAATGGCGCCGGCCTCGACCACCTGCAAATCAGTATCGACAACGTAATGCCCGACGAGGTCTCGAAGAAATCGCTGAAGGTGCTCGACAAGAAGCTGCAACTACTGGCCGAGCACGCCGAGTTTCACGTGAACATCAACTCGGTGGTGGGCGGCGGCATTCACAATCCGCACGACGCGCTGGTGGTTGGACGGCGCGCGGTGCAACTCGGCTTCACCTCGACAATTGGCATCATCCACGATGGCGACGGGCAGCTTCGCCCGCTGGGCGAGAACGAGCGCGAAGTTTTCCTGAAGATGAAGGGCCTGGAGAAGCGGCATTATTCGCGCTTCAACTGGTTCCAGAACAACATCGCCAACGGTAAGCCCAACCACTGGCGCTGCCGCGCCGGCGCGCGTTATCTGTACATTTGCGAAGACGGCCTGGTGCACTACTGCTCGCAACAGCGCGGCTCACCCGGCATCCCGCTGGAAAAGTATTCGGTCGTCGACATCCGCCGCGAATTCCTGACGGAGAAAGGCTGCGCGCCGCACTGTACGGTTTCGTGCGTGCATCAGGTGTCGTATATGGACCATTGGCGCGCGCCGCAGACCATCCGCGCCACGCCGGCACCAGTCGAAGCAGGACAACTGGTGCAGATCGAGTAGCGATGTGAAATCAGCTAGCCAGAGAGAGACTCCGATCGCGCTACTGTTATAATGAAGCTGCCCTTCCGCAGTATTTCCTCACAATGGGCGCGTAGCTCAATTGGCAGAGCAACTGACTCTTAATCAGTAGGTTGAAGGTTCGATTCCTTCCGCGCTCACCATTTTCCAATATTTGCGGCTTTGACTGCGTTTCTTCAAACCGCGGGGACTCGTACCAGGCAAGTCTCTCTACCGCATAAGTGTAGACCGAACCATGTTTTTGATGTGGTGATCAACGGCATCAGCAAGCAGTTGAATATTGCCATTCAGAACGCGAATTACCAGCAGCCGTGAGATTCACAGCCTGAGCCGGCGTTCTTGGTAGACGTTGCGATCGTCTCCAGCGTACGTGTCGTCATTGGCGGTTTTTGCCGGCCGCGGTAATTTGGTAGGCAGTACGGAGAAGAATCATTAGTCTGCCGAGGCAGACTTGCGTGACAAAGCCGCTGCAGCGCGGGAAAGGCGTGCGCGACTATCCGGAAGAATGGTTATCGCGACAGGATGTCGGTCAGCGCCCACTCGATACGGTCTACCTCGTCACGAATCACCCGAATGGCCTGATGATGGCTGGGATGCGGCAGGGGCTCAATCGCTTCCACCGCATGACGGATCCTGTGGCTACGGTCCGCAATTAAGTTGATTCGGGCTGAGGTTTCCAGTCGATGCTGATGGGTCCGCTTGGCAAGCTTCGTAACCACCCAGGCAAATGCCAGGCCAAACAACATTTCAATCGGAAGCCGGTCGGTGGCTCCGTCGAAATCGAAGAAGGAGAGCCTATAGACCGCCTCACCGAGACCGAGCGAAGCGAATATCACACCCAATCCGATCATCGCAAGGGTCAGCCGGTCCGATACTCGAAGTTCCGAAGATCTCTGAATGTTGTTCTGAAATGGCCTAATTGACATGTGTCCTCCAAAACGAATTGCACGGCTCCGAATCCGGGTTTCCGACAACCCTGCGTTTCAAGCGGAAAATGACCCGTACAGAATCTCACCACTAAGTATCGCATGGGTGTCGAGCGCTGGTGTTGCCTCCCTGTCTCAGCCGCTCTAACAGTGAGATTTGTTTCGTTGACGCGAAAAATCTCATGTTTCCTCCGATGCGAACTGGGACACCCGGCCTCCGGCGAACTCGGGGATCGGGCGGTGCATTCTTTAGCACTAACGCGTCCCTAAACATCGCGGTCCTTCCTTCGCGTCGTCGCGGGCATCTCAGCCTGAGGAAGTCGCTACCTGGACAAGGACTGCGACAGGCTAATAAGGTTCTGCGGAACTACGTGAATGAAGCCCCTGCGCGGGCTGTCAATGTCCGATATGAGAAGGAACGCGACGGAGACAACCAGTGGCAGAACAAACAGGTAACCGGATTTTGTTTCCGCCTTACGCGCACCATAACCGAGCAAAAGGTTGCAGCAAACGGCGATCGCTATCATCAAGGCCCATGCGGAAATGGGAATACGGTTCCACCATGCCGCCTGGGTGTATCCCTGCGAATTCAATACATCGTTCATGCCCGCAACCGCCAGGGCGATCAACGGGCTCGGGTTCGCCAGCGCTGGGGCCTGCACGGCAGACCACATCTGCGTCTGGATTTGGGCGGTATCGGCGTCGATCTGCTGGAGCACGCGCTCATCCCGGGTTTCGTAGAACCTGAGACGCAACTCCATATATCTCTTAAGCTGGGCCCGCACCGCGGCGGCATCTGCCGCGGGAAGCAGCCCTGCCCGGACAAATTCCGTGCCAATCGCATTGGCCTCTGCTTCCTCGTAGTTCTTGCGCAGGTCGTAACGCGTAGTGGCCATCGAGAAGGTAAATCCGATGATGAGCCCGAGCAGGGTCAGGGTAGCGGCTTCTACGATATCGAAATCCTGGCGCTTGTCGTCTTTCAGGGGGCGGCGCCGGCGCAAGTGTGTCCCCAGTTGTGCCGAGAGCCAGAGCACCAGCAACGAGACCAGGAAGAAAATAACCGGATGGGACAGCAACATGCGTTCTGCTCCTTCCGTTCGGTCGAGCCAGGCAGCGAGCACGTGTTTCAACCGCAAGACGGTCGAGATCGCTTCGGAGGCGCTCCTAACATCTGTGGATGTGACAGTCACAGTCCTCCGGATGGTCACACCTCTACAAGATCAGTTCACCGCGGCTTTGGCGCGGAAAGAACTGTCACTTGCGACCGATGCGCGGCTCACTGCTGCTGGCCCAGGAAGTAAAGATTAAGTATTAGCCCGAACTGGTTCAATTGGGTATTCGGATGTGTACTAATTCGATTCCGCAGCTCGTAGCAAGAGTCGAACTCTGGATTTCCATGCCCATGAGTTGCTGGACAAGCACGAAGCGCCAGAGCTCATAGTCGAACCAATCGAAGTACTGCTGCACACCGTCCTTCACTCTGCTAGTGGGCAGCCTAAATAACGCTCATTCAGTTGGGGCCCAGTATCCTTGCCTGTAATGCACCTGGAAGCGCACGGTGGGCGATGGAGGCGCTACTTTCACGGCGATCCTTCGCCATTTCCCATCTCCGGCGCGCATGCCGGGCCGGTAGCCCAAGACGTATTGGCTGCGCAACTCCCTGCTCACGATGGCGGCGATCTCCGGGATCTTCGTGCGATCGTCGGCGGCGATCGTCCTACCGCCGCTGGCATCGGTGAGTTCACTCAACCAGTTCCTTCCCATCCGCTCCTCAATCGTCTTGAACAGCGGAATTGGCTCCTCGTCAAAAATTCCTATGGCGTAAATCAGCACGTCGGATTCTTCGATTACCTTCTTGATTTCATCTCGGGTATACCGACTTGTGTTGTCGCCGCCGTCGGAGATGATTAACAGCGCCCGCCGTTGATAACGTGCGGTGCGCATTTTCGCAATCGCGAGATAAATGGCGTCAAACAGGGCCGTTCGTCCGCTGGGAGGCGAGGATGCAAGTCGCTCCTGCAGCGTCCCTATCGAATCGGTGGCCGAGGCAATCAGCCGCGGCTTATTAGATACCGTCACCGCGAAGTACTCATCCGCATTGTTCGCATTCGTGAAGAACTCGGTCAGCGCCTGATGTTCATACTCGATCTTGTTCTTCATGCTGCTGCTGCAATCCAGTACCAGCCCGACTGAAATAGGCAGGTCTTCGTGTGAAAAATACTGGACCCGCTGCTGCGTTCCCCCCTCGTACAAGGTGAAATCCTGCTGCTGAAGGGTGAGCACGGGCCGGTTCAAGGAGTCCGTAACCGTCACCGGCACCAGCACCAGGTTAACGTCGACGCGCAGAGGCTTCATGGGAGCAGGGTCAACCCCGTTTACCGTCGATTGCGAACCGGCGGAAGCTTGCCGTTTGGGAGCGATGTGGACTTCATCGGAGGATTGTGCCCAAAGATTCGAAGGGACCCAAGGAGCCATCCAAGCCAGGGTTAAAAGAAAAGACAGCAGGACCAACGAAGGCCGGTTCGCACTCTGCGCAATCATGGCGTTCCTCTGAGAGACGGATCAACAGGAGGTCAGCTGCACATGAGGTTCGCGGCGTAGCCAACGTCCCTCACCGTGAGTATCGTTTGTATCACATCGGTGCGATCCGCCGGGCTCTCGATAGTAGCAGGTCGGCAGAGCGCGACTCAGGCGGATGAGATGCAAGAACATGGAGATGAGCATCGCGAAATTAAACCGATCTTTTTTGATGCGTTTGAGACGCGCAGGCATAGCTCCTTCGTGCCAGGGATGGCCCGGGTTTCGCTTGCGTGGCCCGCTGGCGTCATCCCTGTGGCCTGCCGCCTTGATGCGGGTTCAGACGGTCGATGGCCTCGGAAGCGCAGTAACGGTAGCAACATGAAAGCGAGCATTCGGCAGATGGGCGAGATAACCGTTTGTAGATCTAAGTGGGCAGATCAAACTAGGTGACGGCAGCACGATCCGCTTCAAATTACCAAGCTCTACCGGACGAGACGCACGAACAAGTCAATTCTTCTAGTATCTCCGGGATGGCAACCTACGCCTTCATTTTGTGCCTTTGCTCCAGTCGAGAATGTGCGTCAGCTTCCAGGGATTCTTGAAAAGTTCGAATTCCAGATCGCCGTCTTTATTTACCTTTAGCTTCGCTGCAGGGAATAGCACGCCCGTGCTCTTGTCCTTGTCCTGATCGTTAATGTCAATCTCCCCTGCGGTCAGGCTGTACTGCTCTGAGCGGGTCATGCCCCACTGCTCGGCGATAGCAATCGGGCGATCGGTGATGAAGCGGATCTTGCGTCCGGTGGGCGTGGGAATGCTGCGCGCATACCCAAGGGAATAGCCCACGGTGCTCGGTAGGCTGAGTCGGCCCACGGCTTTCATCTTCGACAGCGCCTTCGCCAGTTCGTCGTTACCGCCCTTCTGGAAAGCGGCGGTCAGGATCGCCCGGTCCTCCGAGCTCGAATACTGGTTGATGGTGACTTTGACATCGAAGTCCGCGCCCATTTGCGTGCTGGTGCCCCGCGCCCGCGCGTCGATCGTTTCCACCTGACCAAAGACGGTCAGCGCCGCCAACAAGACTGAGAGCAACGTAGTGCTTTGCAATATTCTAAGAAACCTCACCTCGAGCCTCCGAAAACCGCAGTGTGGGTATCCGACTGCACACATCCTCATTCAATTTTCGTCAGCCAGCCCAGACTGCGCCACTAGGGAAATCCCTAGCAGCGGAACGTGAGACTACGAGTTCAGACTCGTTGCAGGTCGAACAGCCGAGCCGCAACCATTAAGGAGGGCATATGGCAGGACCCGCATCTGGTGCGTTGCGCAACCTCCGGCCCCGTTTCCTGGAGGGGTTGTCGCCGGCCGATCTCAATACGGTCGTATCCGCCGCTAAACAACGGCATTACTTTGCAAACTCCGTCATGGTGAATCAGGGCCATCCAGCCGAATATGTTTTCCTACTTATCAGCGGGCGGGCGCGGTATTTCTATGTAACGCCGGACGGTCGCAAGAGCATTCTGCTTTGGATTCCCCCCGGCGAAATGTTCGGAGGGGCAGCGCTGTTGGGCGAGCCCTCCGACTATCTTGTCAGCAGCGAGGCCGTCAAAACCAGCTCCGTGCTGGCGTGGGACCGTCCAACCATTCGGGACCTGATTAGCAAGTATCCCCGGCTGGCAGACAATGCTCTGTTGGTCATGTTTGACTACCTCGTGGCCTATCGGGCCATCCACATCTCCATAACCTGTCACTCGGCACGTCAGCGGCTAGCCTTCGTCGTGGCCCAACTGGCCACGGGCATCGGCCGGAGGGTCACCGGCGGGATCGAACTCGATGTCCGCAACGAGGAGCTAGCCAATGAAGCCAATGTGACACCCTTCACGGTCAGCCGGATGCTGGGCGAATGGCAGCGCCAGGGCATCCTGCGCAAGGGGCGTGGCAAGATTGTCCTGCACTCCCCAGAGCGGCTCTTCCTGCAACCGATCTAACGCGAATGGTGCTCGACCAGGCTTCTCCGGCTGCTTGCTCTTGCGCAACGAGGCGGTTGTCCCAGGACAACGACCTGGCAGCGCTTTTCCTTCATCCTTTGAATAGTGTTCAGTGCCTGCACCCGGCAAGGTAGCAGTCTGAATGATCCTGGGTGGAGGACTTAGTTGGCATCAGCACGCGTGCGCATTTTGATAGTTGACGATTGCGAGCATTGGCGGCAATTTCTTTACTTGTTCCTGCAGCACAATCCTGCATGGCAGATCATTTGCGAAGCATCGGACGGATTAGAGGCAGTCAAGAAGACTTTGGAGCTTCGGCCAGACGTGATCTTGCTCGATATAGGTCTGCCCGAGCTCAACGGCATCGAAGCCGCTCGACAAATCCATAAGCTCGCACCCGCCTCAAGAATCCTGTTCCTTACCGAGAACAGTGAACCCGAGATAGTACGGCAGGCATTTCGTGCCGGCGGGCACGGTTACGTGGTGAAGAGTGACGCCGGCAGAGAGCTAACCATGGCACTGGAAGCAGTGATCGCAAACGGGCAGTTTGTTGGACGCAGGTTCCTGCGTCTCGAAGGCTTAGACCTGGGTGATACGAACGCGTAGCCCTGTGTTTTCTCTTCAGGTGAGAGACGGCGACTCCTGCCATTCCAAGCAGATAAGAACTTACATATGTCGAATTTCGTAATTCTTTGCGTCGATAATGACCAGGCTGCCCTGAAGGTGCGTGCGCTCCTTCTTGTACGCGCTGGTTACCAGGTGCTTACGGCTGCGGACGTAGAAGCCGCTCTGCGGCTATTCCGGCTAAATTCCGTGGACCTTGTAATCATTGAGCCGCCACCAGGCGAGACTCCCGGAGCCGGGATGATAGGCGAGATGAAGCAGGTCCGGCCCCAGGTTCCCGTTATCTTGCATACTGGTCAGATGGACCTGCCATTGGGATGGAAGCAGGCTGACTTGCTTCTCCCCAAAGGCACCTCGCCGCCGGATTTTCTCGCGGCAGTAGACGCTATCGTCATGCGAAGCCGAGAGGGTGGTAAGCGCCGGTAAATGCCGGTGGTGAACGCCGCCGCTTTATCGGTATGGATAGCGAGTTGGACAAACAGCGCGCGCCCACAGTATGGGCTTCGGAGGCAACGCCGCAGCCCAGGATGGATGCGATGGCCTCAACGCTCGTTCTCTCTCTATCTCGTCAAAAAGCGTACTTCAAGGCGAGCGTGGTGTTGTTTGCGTGGAAGTAGCGAGGAGCAGTTGGTCCTACGAATGAACCCTCGTTGTACTGGTAGTAGTTCCAGCCTGCTTTGAAAGTGACATTCTTGTGGACCAGGAAGTCTACCGCCGCCAAGGGCGATTGATAGGTCGAGGCCAGCGGTCCCAGAGGGAGCAGCGTGTTGAAGGCTGTCGTGTTGCCCTGGTTGTCGACGATGTTGTAGCCCACGCGGATTTCGGCGCGCTCAATTGGCGACAGCCGTAACGCGAAGTATCCATACTGTGTGTGCGTTTCGTACAGGCCGTAGGTCTGCATCAGGGTGTTGTCCTCGGCGCAGGTCGTCGCACCAGCAACGGGCGCGCTATCGGAGAAGCAGAGGAACAGGTTCTCCTGGATGGCGTCGAAGTTGTAGGCGAGGTCGAGTCCCCAGCGCTTGCCGGGCATGATGGTGGCCGTCGCCATGGTGATGTAGTTGTGCTGCTTGTAATTGATATCGCTGGTGTCGTTGGTGGAGCGCTCATAGATGAAGTTGCCGCCCAGCATCAGCCAGGGCTGGGGCGCGTATGAGACGTTGCCTTTGAGGCTGAAGAATTTCAGCGGGTCGGTGCGATAGATCCAGTTGTCGGCGCCGCCGAAGCGAGCGTCGAAGTCAGCATGCAAGGCCGAGCCCTTGCGGAACCACGCGCCCAGCACGCCTGAGTAGGTATTGATGTCGGTCGTAGGATTGCCGAACGGCGTAAGGACGCCGGTGAAGGTACAGCTTCCATCAGGGTTGAGGGGCAGGCCTGCGCAGTTGCCGCGATTCGGATTGTTCGGGAAGTAGATATCGCCCAACGCTGCGCTATACGTGCTGCCCGGCTGAATAGTGTTGTGCAGATAGTCAAAGCCGGCGCGCACACCAAACAGGCGGGTGACGTCGTACTGCACCTGGAAATCGTTCTCCTTCGTGTTCTGGCCGACCAGGTTTGAGCTGATTTCGTTGATGAGGTCGGCCGGCGAACCGGAGACGTGACTCAGTGGGGTCGACGGGAACGTGCCAATCGGCTGCAGCAGCGAGGCCGAGCCCAGGCTGGCGGCGTTGAAGAAGTTGGTTTCCAAGTCCAGCAGATTGCCGGCGACGCTGAAGTTGCGAAAGCGGAAGATCTCGACCAGCCGCAGCCGGTCGCTGAGGTGAATCGTGGCCGAAACGTCGGCGGACGACGAGTTCCACTTCGCGTTGGCATTGCTGCCCGAGGTGTCAAATCCCAGCAACCCGCTGCGGCTGACCAGGCCGCGGAAGAGTTCTGTCAGAGGGGTATTCATGTTCGCGTGGCTGTACTCGTATTGACCGTTGAAGTCCAGCCACTTCAGCGACGATGAGCGCAGGTTGATTTGTTCCGTGGGGATGAAGGTGCTCACGTGCTGGAAGAAGCTGTAGTCCAGAAAGCCGTTGCACGTAGGGTTGGCGATCCCGTTGGTTACCGGCGCGCTGCACGGGCTGCCGCTGTTGAACCATGGAAGCCCCAGGCTCACCTGCGTTCCATTCGACAGCGGATATGAGTTGAAGGGGTTCAGGCCGTAGGTAGTCGCATTCGTGTCGTACTGCAACGACTGCGTGTAGCTGAGCGTGGTCTTCGGGTTCACGCGGAAGTCGGCGCCGAAGCGAAAGCCGTTGAGCTGGTCGTTCCAATCCTGGTTGAGCAGGGCCTCGGTGCCCTGGTGGTCGCTGCTGAAGGACGGGCCGATGATGCGGTTGCGGTTGTAGTCCACACGGAACGACAGGCGATGCATGGGCAGCACCACGAGGCCAAAGTTATATAGGTTCTGCGTGTCGAAGTAGGTGTGCGGCGAGCTGAGAATCGGGACGAACGAAGATCCCGCGGTCGGGGAGTTCAGCGGATTCGCCAGCAGGTTGTAGTCGAAGAAATTCTGCATGTGCTGGTAGCTGCCGGTGAAGCTGTACCAGCCGTACTTGGCCACGCGCAGCCGCGCGGCCTGCTCCGGATCGCCGCCGAAGCCGAAGCTGTCGAGGGTGAGCGTGTCGAAGACGTCCTGATGCGTCATTGACTGCATGGTGAGCGACTGCTCCAGGACACGCGCGCCGCTCTGGTAGTTGAGCAGGGTGTCATACATCTGCTGGCTGCCGCTCACCTCGCTGATGCGCCCGCCGATCTCGATGGATTGCGTGACACGGAAGCCGCCGATCTCTTTGCCTTCCGTATCGGACGGCGTGTCGCTCGGCGCGGGAGCCGCGGGAGGGTTCTGCGCCCACACGCCCCCGCCCAGCAGCAACCCGGTGGCGATCACCGCCAATCTCACGAACTTTGCGCTGTTCTCGAGCATGGTCATCGCAAGCCTCCCCTAGCGAAAGAACACCGGGCTGAAATTGGAGCCGTGAATCTGCGTGTGGCATAGCGTGCACGCCTGGTACTTGGTGTTCTGGTCGTGGTTCGGTCCGGTGGGCCGGCCCGCGGCGCCATTCATGTTTGGGGTGTGGCAGCGCAGACAGAGGAAGTTGATGTTGTTCACCTGCAGCATCCGAGGATTAGTCGATCCATGCGGCGTGTGGCAGGACAGGCAGGAGTCTTCGGTCTTCACCGGCGAGTGCTCGAAGACGAACGGTCCCATGGTGTCCGTGTGGCACTTGGTGCAGACGGCAAACTGGCCGGCGGCTGTGCGTACCTGATGACCCTTCTGTGTGCCGTGCGGATTATGGCAATCGCTACATTGAATCAGCCCTACATCCACGCGATGGCGGTAAGGCCGCGCGAACTCCGCTTTCTGCGCAGCATGGCATCCGTAGCAGAGCTCGGTCTGCGACTTCACCAGCATGAAGTTCACGTCCTTGGAGTTATGGGGATCGTGACAGGTGGTGCAAGCGACACCGGCAGCCAGATGCTCCGATTTCGAGAAGTTCTGCGTCTCGAGGCTCGACTGGTGGCACTTGGTACAGATGGCGGCAGTCTGTGCCGGCGTGAGGGTCTCAAAGCGAATGATCTTGGTCACGTCGCCACCGCCCTCGACGTGCGCCTGCGCGGGCCCGTGGCAGGACTGGCATCCGTGCTGGTCGCCTTTAAGCAGGGCGGCATGCGGCGTACCGGCAAAGTGCTTGTTCCAAAGCTCCTCGTGGCAGCTCTTGCAGACGTCGTTCTCCGCATACTGTCCTCCAGCCGCGAGGGGAAGCACAGCCGAGGATTGCGGGGCGGGTTGGCTCGCCGTGGCCTTCTCCTGCGCTGCCGCGGTGACCAACGTCAACGACAGCAGAACCAGAGCTAAACAAAAGCTACGCGCACGGACAGACATAGATCACCCCTCATCGCAATCCCGCGTGGGCAGCAGTGGCGCTTCCTTTACCGAACAGAACGGCACGACATCGCAGTTTCGTGCCTCGACGGCATTACTGCCGGCCGTGTGCGCCAAAGTTCAAAAAGCAACACAGAGACGGGCAGCCGTTCTTCTCGGACTTTCAGCCAAGTCTTCTCTGTGTGCAACTGGGGAAATCCCTAGGACGGATCGTCGTAGCAGGAGGTTACGCAACTCTATCCGGTGTTATCGGCCAGTTTGGCCGGCAGTGATCAACCGCAGGAAATTTGTGGCGCCCGTAGTTTCGGTGGCGCCGGCGACAAGGCCGAAAATCTCGCCCCTTGCGAGCGCCTGACGGCGGCTTAATTCCGCTTCCGCAAACTCGGCCATGCGCTCCACGGAGAGGCCCGCAGGGCAGCGCAACGGAGTCACTCCCCAGAACAGGTTCATGCGGTTGCATACCGCTTCGGATGACGTGAAAGCATAGATAGGAGCGCATGGCCGGTACTTGGAGAGCATGCGCGGCGTCGTTCCCGTTTGGGTGTAGATGGCAATGGCCGCGAGGTCGAGGTCCCGGGCGGCGTGCGCCATGGCCTCGCAGATGGTTTCGGCGATGGACAACTGTTCTGCGTGCTGTGGTTCGGGAAGCAGTTGCTGGGAAGGAGAGCTCTCGGCCTCTACCACAATGCGGGACATCATCTGCACCGCTTCGCGGGGATACCTGCCGACCGCCGTTTCGCCCGAGAGCATCACCGCATCGGTACCGTCCAGGACGGCATTGGCGACGTCGCTGGTTTCGGCACGCGTGGGCCGCGGATTCTCGATCATCGACTCCAACATCTGCGTCGCCGTGATCACCGGGCGCCGGAAGTCGAGCGCACGCCGAATGACATGCTTCTGAATGAGCGGCACCTTCTCCGGCGCCAGCTCGACCCCAAGATCGCCGCGCGCCACCATCACGGCCTGGGCGACCTCGAGGATGGCGTCCAGGTTCTCGATGGCCTGCGGTTTTTCCAGCTTGGCCACGAGCGGAATGGCGTGGCCTCTATCCGCGATGGCCTGCCGGGCTCGCATGACATCCTGCGCTGTACGCACGAACGACAGGGCGACCAAATCGACCGAGTTGCGCAAGCCGAAATCCAGGTCAGCTTCGTCTTTTTCGGTGAGCGAAGGAATGCTGACGTTTGTGCCGGGCAAGTTGATCCCCTGATGCTCGCCCAAAGTGCCGCCGTTCAGCACCTCGCACACGACGTCGCTGCCCCGAACTTCTCTGACGACCAGGTCGATGCGGCCGTCGGAGAGCAGCACCTGCTCTCCCGGCTTAACGTCGTTCGCCAGGCCGCGATATGTTGTCGCGATGGCTTCGCCGGTTCCCATCACGTCATCGGAGGTGATCGTGAGGCTCTGCCCCTTCTGCAAGGTCACCGGAAGCCGGTCCTTCAGACGGCCGGTCCGAATCTTTGGGCCTTGCAGGTCCTGCAGAATGCAAATGGTGCGGCCAAGCTCCGCTGCGACTCTGCGCAGGCGCTGGATAACCGCTGCGTGATCGTCATGCGTGCCATGCGAGAAGTTGACGCGCGCAACATCCATGCCGCTGAGCATGAGTTCGCGAATCATCTCCTCCGAGTTGCTGGCCGGCCCGATCGTGCACACAATCTTGGCCCGCCGGCTTGGCTGGCTGCCGATGGGGAAAATTTGGTTTGCAACATCCCTCTGCTTAGGTTCGCTCATAGTTGAGGGTGCTAGTTACTCAGTGGCAGGAGTTATCATCCTGGAAGGTGCTGCTTCCCAACATCGTGGCCAGGAAGCGCCAGCAGGCGATGAGCTTCTGGGAGTCGGGCTCGTTGCGCAACGCGTCCGGCGACATCGAGTATTTAGCCGTATTCATGTTCTTGCTGGCCTCGACCAGCTTGTCGCTCCAACGCTTTACGCCTTCAAACTCGTTCGTCAGCAATTGCAGCGCGTTCTTGTCAGACGGCGTGGTGGCCGCAATAGAAGCCATTCGAAGCCCGTTTGCCGCCTGTTCGCGGTAGTTGCCCACCCATTGCTCCTGAATCGGGTATCCGTTCTGAATGGCGTAACCGATCGGGCTGGCCCATTCCCTGAGCAGCGCGATCACCTCGATGCCGGCCTTCATAAAGTCCGTCGATAAGCCGGTAGTGTCGGTTGGTTTGGGTGTATCGACCGGGGCCGCGCTGGCGGCCGAGGGCGGCGGTATGGTCAGCACAATCTGGTTGGTGCCGAAGCTTAACGACCCGTTCGCAGTCCGTGCCAGGGCTTCCAGATCGACGTAGGTATGACCGTTGCTCTGTATCACCGGGACCTGCCCCGAAACTCCATTGACCACCAGCGTGGAAGACTGATGTTGCGCCTGGCCGAAAGCGATTACCGATGTAATCAGGAGAGCGCCTGAGCACCAGAGCCAGTAGCAGCAGATTTTGCGCATACATCCTCTCATTCATGCTCTCATTCATGCAGGCATGCCGCGTCTTCAGCGAGCAATACCGGCCGGATACTTCTTAAACATCTTTTCTACCGCAGTATTGACCTGGTCCACCAGCTTCAGTTTGTTGTCGCTGAGCTTCTCGTTGGCCACGCCACGCCACGCGATCTTCTTATGCGCGGCATCGATAAGATCAACGACGAGTTGCCCCTTGTGTACAACCACTGTCGTGGTCGAGCCGGGAACGGCGCCCCACATCAGAAAATTCTGGTCGAATGGCGGAATTCCCGCGTATCCGCTGTAGAGGTCGGAGTAACTCACCGCCATGTCCGAGTCCGTTGAACCGTACATCTGGATATACAGGTCCGGATGGCCGTCGGTTTTCTGCAAGCCGCGTTTGGTGAGCTCTTCTTCGATGGCGCCGGCAATGGCGGCAGCCAGCATTGGCCGGGAGACCGCATCATGCTCGCCCCAGGCGAAGGTCTTGAACTTGGCGAAGTCGAGGTTTGGGTCGTAAGTCACCTTGATTTTTTGCGCGTGGGCGGCGAGCGCGACCAGGGCCGCCAAGAGAAACCACCGCACTGCGCGACATAGAAGTTGGGAGGAACGCGAGGCCTGCATCAAGTCCTTCCTTCGTCGGCGAGTCAATCAGTATGAACGTCTGCCCTTCAGCGCTCCCATCATTGCAGCTTCCCGGGCCACTGGCGACTAGGGATTTGCCTAGTAGCACACTGCCCCAGCCGAGGGTAAATAGAGGCCATGTCTTGACCGGAAAGCAGGCTCTGAATCCAGGTGCCCCCGAGTTGCCGACTGAAGGAAGGGAGCTTACTCTCGGAGGCCATTGACGACCCCCGTATACTACTAGGGAATTCCCTAGTTGCTCCCGTTCTCGCCGCCGAACTAAAACAGCCTGGGTTAGACCTTCGACCCGCATCGTTCGAGGTCACGCACCCAAGACTGGACGCGCTCTGGTCTGGGAACAACCAAACACAGTTCTCACTTCCAGGAGTCCGCAGTGCCACAAGAACTTAAGACTGCCGTGCGGTTCCCCGGTATGCTCGGGACCAGCATCGGAATCGTATCGCTGCTGCTCACCCTTGCCGCCTGCGAGAAGCAAGAGGAAAAGCCCAAGCCCGGCCCGCCCGAGGTGCTGGTGGCCGAGGTGGCCCAGCAGAACGTGCCTGTTGTTCGCGAGTGGGTGGCGCAACTGAATGGGCCGGTAAACGCGGACATCACTCCCAAGGTCCAGGGCTACCTGCTCAGGCAGGATTACCAGAATGGCTTCTTCGTGAAGAAGGGCCAGCTTCTGTTCGAGCTCGATCCGCGGCAGTACCAGGCCGCGCTGGAGGAAGCCAAGGCAACGGTTGCGGCTACCGAGGCGAACCTGGCGAGGGTCGAGGCCGACGTAGCTCGCGACACTCCGCTGGCCGCGCAGAACGCCATCCCCCAGAAGCAGCTCGATAACGACCAAGCCAACCAGAAATCGTGGCAGGCCCAAGTGCAGGCAGCGAAGGCGAACGAACAGAACGCGGAGCTCAACCTGGCCTGGACAAAGATCTACTCGCCCATCGACGGCATCGCGGGCGTTGCCAATTCGCAGATCGGCGATCTGGTCGGCACCACAACCAAGATGGTCACGGTCTCGCAGGTGAATCCCATCTGGGCTTACTACAACGTCAGCGAGAGCACATTCCTGAGCTTCGCTACGAAGGTGACGGGAATCATCAGCGGCAAGGTCAGCAGAAATACGCTCAAGAGCACGCCGGTGGAGTACATCCAGGCCAACGGCGAACCTTATCCCCAAAAGGGCGAAATCATCTACGTGAACCGCGCGATTGGGACGCAGACCGGCACGATCCAAATGGCCGCCGAATTTCCGAATCCCGATGCTGTTCTGCGTCCCGGTGGCTTCGGGAGCATCCGGATCACCACCGGCGTTGATCAGGGTGCGCTGCTGGTACCGCAGCCGGCGGTCATCGAGGTGCAGACGGATTACCAGGTCATTGTTTTGACTCCGGACAATAAGGCACGCTTTCAACCCGTGAAGATGGGCGACCGAGTCGGCGCGAACTGGGTTGTCACCGAGGGATTGAAGCCGGGCGACAGGGTAGTGGTGGAAGGCATTCAGAAGGTGCAGCAATTCGCGGCAGCAGCCCCCGAGCTGATGAAGACCGGCGGCGTTCCGGTCGTTGCTAAGCCTTATGTCGCTCCCGTGACCCAGGCGGCGGCAGGGAGCAACTGACCATGTCGAAGTTTTTCATCAACCGCCCCATCGTGGCCATCGTCATCGCCATTCTGATGACGATGTTGGGCGTCGTGGCCACGCTCGAGCTGCCCACACAGCAATTTCCGAACATCGCGGATCCGATGATCCAGGTGAAGGCGACCTATCCCGGAGCCGATGCGCAGACCATCGCCGAATCGGTGGCCACCCCGATTGAACAGCAGATGTCGGGCGTCAGCGGCATGAACTACATGTACTCGCTGAGCGCCAGCTCCGGCGGCGGCATGACGCTGTACATCGACTTTCAGCTCGGCACCGACGTTAATACCGACCAGATTCTGGCGCAGATGCGGCAGAGCCAGGCCAATTCGCAATTGCCCAGCGAGGTGAACCAGCAGGGCGTGATCGTGCAGCCAGGCACGACGGCGCCCTTCATGCTGCTCGACTTGTATTCGCCGAACGGGTCTTACGACAGCATCTTCCTAGCCAACTACGCCACCATCAACCTGCAATACGCGCTCACCCGTATCCAGGGCGTAGGACAGGTGCAGATCTTCGGCGCCGGGCCGTACGCCATGCGCATCTGGCTGAACCCGGACCGGCTGGCGAACCTGGGCGTTACTGTCTCCGATATCACCAATGCAGTGAAGGCGCAGAACAAAGTCAACCCGGGGGGTCAGATTGGTGGCGAGCCCGTTCCGCAAGGCCAGCAGTACACCTATAACGTCCGTGCTCCCGGGCGCCTGCCCACAGCGCAAGAGTTTGGTGAGATCGTCGTGCGCGCACAGCCTGACGGCTCCATCCTGCGCCTGAAGGACGTAGCCCGCATCGAGATGGGCTCGCAATATTACTCGTTCCTGTCGCGCCTGGGCACCGCCGGCGAGAACAAGCCGTCACAGTCGGCTGCCCTGGTCGCCCTGTATCTCACCCCCGGCGCCAACGCGATAGTAACCCGCAACAACGTGTTGAAGATGATGGAAGAGGCCAAAGGACGATTCCCGCAAGGCCTCGACTACATCACCGCACTCGACACCACGCTGGCCGTCACCGCCGGCATCCACGAAATCTACAAGACGCTGATTGAAGCCCTCATTCTCGTCATCATTGTCGTCTACATTTTCCTTCAGGGCTTGCGAGCGACGCTCATTCCTCTGCTTGCGGTCCCGGTTTCGTTGATAGCGACCTTCATGGTCTTCCCATTGCTGGGCTTTTCGATCAACACGCTGTCCCTGTTAGGACTCGTGCTGGCCATCGGCCTGGTGGTGGATGACGCTATCGTCGTGGTGGAAGCCGTGGAGCACAACATCGAGAAGGGCCTCTCTCCCCACGATGCCAGCATTAAGGCCATGGAGGAAGTCTCCAGCCCGGTGATTGCCATCGCGTTGATTCTCGCCGCGGTGTTTGTTCCAACCGCCTTCATCCCCGGAATCACGGGCCAGCTCTACAAACAGTTCGCAGTGACCATCGCGATCTCGGTGCTGTTCTCCGCCTTCAACGCGCTGACGCTCAGCCCGGCGCTGTCGGCCATGATTCTGCGGCCGAAGAAGCCGACGCGCGGCCCGCTCGGTGTGTTCTTCCGCGGATTCAATAAAGTTTTCGGCCGCGCGACTGACGGTTACGTTGGCGCCTGCAGCCATCTCATCCACAAGGCAGGGTTCGCCTTCCTTCTCCTGGCCATCCTCGTCGTGGGCGCCGGCTTTTTCGGCAAGAAGCTGCCGCAGAGCTTCCTCCCCGATGAAGACCAGGGCTATCTCTACGCAGGTCTGCAACTGCCCGACGCTTCGTCGCTCCAACGCTCATCCGAAGCGGCGCGTGAGGTCGAAAAGATCATCCTCGATACGCCAGGAGTTCAATACGTCAGCACGGTCATGGGCTACAGCTTGTTGAGCGGCGTGAATGCGACCTACAGCTCATTCTTCTTCATCTCGTTGAAGCCCTGGGAAGACCGCAAGACGCCGGAGACGAGCTACGACGGCATCAAGAAGCACCTGCTGCAGACGCTGTCGAGGGTGCCTTCGGGCATTGCGTTCTCCTTCCCTCCGCCGGCGATTCCCGGCGTCGGTACCTCCGGTGGTGCGACCTTCATTCTTGAAGACCGCTCCAACAGTGGCATTCCGTTTCTCGCCAAGAACACCCAGGTCTTCATGGCCGAGTTGCGCAAGCGTCCTGAGATCGCCGGTGCTTTTACCACCGCGTTGTTCGGCGTGCCGCAGGTCGGAGTGAAAGTTGACAATGCCAAGGCAATGACCCAGCAGATCCGGCTGGACGAGCTCTATCAGACCGTCCAAACCTTCATGGGCGGCTCGCTGGTCAACTTCTTTAACCGCTTCGGACTGCAATGGCAGGTGTACGTGCAGGCCGACGGCGACTACCGCACCCGGGCCAGCAACCTGGGCAAGTTCTACGTGCGCAACTCCAGCGGCGAGATGGTCCCGCTGAGCACGCTGACCAGCACCGAGCCGCGGAGCGGCGCCGAGTTCGTCATGCGCTACAACCTGTTCAACTGCGTGCAGATCAACGCCTCGGCGGCGCCGGGGTACAGCTCGGGACAGGTGATCGCCGCGCTGGAAGACGTCTATCGCAAGACCATGCCGGCGCAGATGGGCTATGACTTCAGCGGCATGTCGTATCAGGAGGTGAAGGCGGCGGAAGGCGTTTCGCCGGGCGTCATCTTCGGGGCGGCGTTCTTCGTCGTCTTCCTAATCATGGCTGCGCAGTATGAAAGCTGGACCCTCCCCTTCAGCGTGTTGCTAGGCGTGCCCATCGCGGTGTTCGGCGCATTCATTACCCTGTACTTCCGCCGGCTCGACAACAACGTGTACGCGCAGATCGGGCTGGTGATGCTGATCGGCCTGTCGGCGAAGAACGCGATTCTAATCGTCGAGTTCGCCAAGCTCGAGTATGACAACGGCAAGCCGCTGATCGAGGCGGCGCTGACCGGCGCGCGGCTCAGGCTGCGACCCATCCTGATGACGGCCTTTGCCTTCATCCTCGGCTGCGTGCCCTTATGGACAGCCGCGGGCGCAGGCGCGATCTCGCGCCAGGTTCTGGGTACCTGCGTCATTGGCGGAATGATGGCGTCGACGATCCTGGCGATTTTCTTCATCCCCGTGTCGTTCGATGTGGTGGAACGCTTTGGCGCGCGGCTGTCAAAGGAGAAGACACCACATGGGCCGCCGCAGCCCGGCATGGCGGAAGGAGCGGGCGATGACTAGCATGAAGACCTCGGCTGTTTTTGTGCTGCTGCTGGCGCTATGCTCCTGCAAGCTCGGTCCCAACTACCAGCGCCCGGCGGTGGATGTCCCGGGTGACTACCGAGGTGTCGCGCCTGAAGCTGCGCCCTCCAAGACGGCTGCGCCTTCACCTTTGGCGACGGTGCCACCTGCCACACAACAAACAACCACGCCGCAGCAACCGCCCCAGGAGGCTACGCCTGGCGTTGCAACTCCCCCTCCGGCAACCGCGCCGCAAGCACAGGCGCCCGGACAGCCGGGACAGTCATTCGCCGAGTCGCCGTGGACTTCGGTGTTTCAGGATGAAGTGCTACAGGGGCTCATCAAGGAGGCGCTGGCCAACAACTACGATTTGCGCGTCGCGGCCACGCGCGTGCTGCAAGCCAATGCCAACCTCGGCATCGTTCGCGCGAACCAATTTCCCACCCTGGATGGGAGCGGTTCCATAACCTACGAACGCAACGCTCTGTTGCCCAGCGCTCCGACGTATGGAAGCCTGGCGTTAAACTTCAACTACATCGTTGATTTTTGGGGCCAATTCCGGCGGGCCACAGAGTCGGCGCGAGCCACGCTTCTCGCCACGGAGTACGCCAGGGAAGTCGTGCAGATTTCGCTGATTGATTCGGTTGCGACGAACTATTTCGCCCTGCTGCAGTATGACGATCAACTCGAATATTCGAAGAAAACGGTCGAAGCTGACCAGGAAATCCTGAAGCTCAACCAGATCAAGTTCCATGGCGGCGAAGCGGCCATCATCGACGTTTATCAGGCACAGGTCATACTGCAGCAGGCCGAAGCCGGGGTCATCACATACCAACAGCTCGCAGAGCAAAGCGAAAACAACCTCAGCATCCTGCTGGGCAGAAATCCGGGACCGATCAATCGCGGATTAAGTCTTGTCGATCAACCCCATCTGCCGGAGATACCTGCCGGCTTGCCGTCGGACTTGCTGCGCCGGCGTCCTGATGTGCGCCAAGCCGAGGAAAACCTGGTTGCTGCCAATGCGAACGTTGGTGTCGCGAAGGCGGCATTTTTTCCACAGTTCCCCATCACCGCTACTTTCGGAGCGCAAAGCAATGCCTTGAACACCTTCGTCGCCGGACCGGGGACGTTCTGGGCGATCGCTGGGTCAGCCGTGCAGCCCATCTTCCAAGGCGGCCGAATCCGCAGCAACTATCGGCTGGCCTGGGCACAACGCGATCAGTTCGAGTTGCAATACAAACAGACGGTGCAGCAGGCGTTCGCTGATGTCTCGAACAGCCTCATCGGCTACGAGCAGGCGCGCAAATACCGCATGAAGATCGAGGAGCAGACCCAGACGTACGCGAACCTGGTGCGGGTTTCCAATCTGCGCTACCAAGGCGGTTATACTGCGTTCCTCGAAGTCCAGTACAACGAGCAGCAGTACTTCCAGTCGGCGCTGCTGCTATCGCAGGCGTGGTATCAAGAGCTGCAGTACTACGCCGCGCTTTACCAAGCTCTGGGCGGCGGCTGGCAGCCTTAACCGCTCAAGCCACGGAGCAGCAATCCTCTGCCAGCAGCGCCATCGCCGCCGGGCAGCCCGAACCTGCAGCAGGTGCGTATTTTCGATTACCAACCAGGCGCTTGCCATCCGAGCGTCAACCGGGGCGGCACCAGGTCTATCCGCCCCTGCATCAGCTTCCCTTTGCGACTTCCGCGTGTTTGGCTGTCTGCTGGGTAGTTGTGTGGCCGTCGGAGACCGCCGGAGATGCGTGCCACTTGGACGGCGGAACAATTACGGCGCCCTGCGGCTGCACCATGAAATGCGGCGACATGATCTGTACGCCGAATTCGTTGAAAGCATCTTGAACGTGGGCGTGCAGATCCGAGAGAATTTCCATCCGCCGTTTCGCGTCTGTGATCCTCGCAATCAGCGTATACGCCACGTAAAAGTCAGACAGTGAGCGCTGCAAGACATACGGCGCAGGCTGCTTCCGTACTTCGACCGTGCGATCGGCGGCGAGCAGCAGCAGTCCTTCCACCTGCCGCCACGGGGCATCGTAGCCAATGGTCACCGTGCAGGAGACGATCATTCCGTCGGGATATCCAAGGCGAGTGTGATTTTTCGTCGCCGTGCCCACCAACACGGAGTTTGGAATGGTGACCTCTTGGCCCTCGACGGTGCGGATCTTGCCGGCGAGCAGCCCCACCTCCAGTACTTCTCCTTCGACATCGTTCACCTGCACCCATTCACCGGGCCTGAGGGCCCTGGAGTAGACCACGAAAAGGCCGCTCATCACCTGGTTGATGATCCCGGTGGAACCAAGAGAGATCATCAGGCCAACAAAAACACTGATTCCCTTGAAGGCATCCGTGCCGGAGCCGGGGATGTACGGATACGCCACAACAATGGCGAGTATCCACGCGACGCCAGTAAAAATGCGCTCCGTTGCCTGCGCTGTTTCGGGCTCGAGCCAGGCTACGCGGATGCGTCCCGCGACGATTTGCTCGAAGAAAGCACGGCCTAGCCGGACAAACCAGCGGGCAAACAGGAAAATGACGACGACGGCAAAAAGTCCGGGGAGCGAATCCACCGCCGATCTTCCTAAGTGCTGGAAAAGCTGCAGCACATAGCGGCCCAGCTTGTCTCCCCACGGCTCGGTATAGGGAAAGCGTTGCAGTGACAGACTTGCCCACGAGTAGATTGCAGAGATGATGAGCACGGCCGCGATGGCCCGGAGCGCCGCGTAAACCAGACTGTCGATTGGCGGCCTGAGGTCGATGCCAAATAACTGCAAGGGTGTTCGGACCAGCGGTTCTCTGCGATGAAGAAGCGCTCTCAGCCGGGAGTAAGCTGTCCAAATCAGAGAAGCGGCAACCAGAAGGACTACCAGCCCGATGAGCGTGAAGAGCAGAGCCGAGCGAATCACCGGCCAGGACCGCTCCGCACGGCGCGCGTTCAGCGCGTCATCCAGGTTATGCAGCGCGGTTTGCGAGCCTTGCTCCAGTGTTTCACCCGTCTCCTCGTCAAGGTCGCGGGTGCTTAGAAAAAATAGAACCCTTCCCTTGAAGGTAAACGCTATTCCATCCTGGCCCTCGACGTTGAAAGAATGCATCTGGATGTCGCTGGCGCGCGTACGCAACGGCAGCTCATCCAGGCGAGCGAGAATTCGCTCGGCGCGCATTTCGGGATCGGCGCCGGCAATGGTGGCGCGCAGGACGGTGATCTCCCGGTTCCAGAATTCTACGGTCACCTCCTGGCTGATGACGGCAGGCTGGCCCGCGCCGGCAGGCGGGGTGTCGGCAGCACATGCGAACTCCTGAGGGGCACACGCCAGCATGAGCCAGCTGATGCCGACGAACAACAAACGCCTATGCGCGAGATGTCTGATCCGCACAGTTGCTCCTCTTACCTGCGGAGCATAGCAAACCGGGGGTCGAATTCATCGGCCCGAGTTCAAACCGGGTCCAGATCTACGATTCAACCTGCTGCATCCAGGCCTGCCGGTCCTGGAGCAAGATGCATCCGCTGATAAGAATTACCCACAGTGGGAATACCGTAACAATCCACCTGACGCTTCCCACGCTTACCAACAGAGCGACGGCTGCTACATAACCGACCACCGCGACCCAACGCGGGACAATTCTGGTGCGCACGAAAATGGTCGAGCCCGAGATCATGAACACCGCCGACATCCTCGCCGCGTAAACCCTCATGATTCTGTAAACCGTCGCCTGACTCAAGGGATATATCCCAGGAGCGCTCAGATCGATGGAACCCGCGGCGATCAAGCCCAGGAGCGCTCCGGCAATCGCTGCCGCAACGAATATCATTGCCACATAAAGCAGTCCACTGCCCAAAAAAACTGTGGCAAAAAAGCGGTCCTCCATTTCTCCCAAGCGGTCGCGAACTACTCCGATGAACCAGAGAAAAGCGATGCCGGCAAATGGCAGCAGGTTCAGGGCGAAGGTGATGGTCTTGGAATTCGCGATAATGTGTGCCGCTGGTGTCGATGGGTCAGCGGGAATCGAAAACCAGATCAGCGACTGGCTCGTGATCGACAGTACCGCGAACAAGATTCCGGCGATCGCTGCCGCCCGTGGGGTGCGAAGGGTCTGACGAAGCTTCTCGGTTTTCTGGTCCACGTGAATCCCCAGATGACCACGCATGTTACCGCTGCCGTGCGAACAGAGAGCCTCGTTCGAGCCTTCCCGTTCCAAATGAAACTGCGAATCGGCACTCTCAACCTGCAGCCCACTCTAATCGTAAATGCCGCTCCTCGCTCCACAACTGGGGAAATCCCTAAGTCGCTTTGAAAGCAGATAGTTGGCGGAGCTGGCCCTAAAGGGCTATTGGTAAACGCCGGATAGCCGAATTATCATCAAGGCTTAGCTCCAGGTTCAGAATCCAAACTAACCCGTGGCGCAAGCGCCAAACTGCGCCACCCGAGATCCGGTTTCCATCGCACTCGAGTCCCCCCTTATGAGAGCGTGGCTAACTCGCGGATGGCGTGTCGCGGCCCGTAGCCGCGGGCGGCTTGCGATGCTGGGGCTGTTCTGCGCCGCGATGGCGCTCGGTCCTCCTGGTGGTCAATCGCAAGATCCCGTCAGAAAAAGCGTCCTCATCATCAACGAGCTTGGCCTGTCCCACCCGGCCATCACCACGGTCAACCAGCAGATCCTCTCGGTGTTGGGGACGGATACCCACTACCAGATCGAGTTTTACACCGAAAGTCTCGACGCCAGATCGTTTCCCGACGAAGCCTCAAGGCAGGAGATTCGGGCGTGGATTGCGCACAAATACCGCAATCATCCGCCGGACGTCATCCTCGCCATGGGACCCGAACCAATCAAATTCCTGTCGGGGTCTTACAGCGTCTTCCCGGAGACCCCAATCGTTTTCTGCGGAAGCACCGAGCGGCAAGCCGGCAATCCCCAGCTCGATTCCCGGTTCACGGGTACCTGGCTCAGGCTAGAGCCCACGAGAACTATAGACGCGATAGCGGAGTTGCTCCCTCGTACGCGGCAGATCTTTGTAGTGGGGGGAACTTCAGATTATGACAAGGTCGCAGAGGGCATCACGCGGGACGCGCTCCAACCGTACGAGTCCGGTTTTGCGTTCACGTACTGGACTGAGCTGCGAATGGACGATTTGCTGTTTCGGCTGCGTCATCTTCCCAAACATTCAGCCGTGCTATTTACATCATTCTGGCAGGATGGGGCAGGTCAGCCGTTCGTAAATGCCACGGCCGCACTGCCCATGATCGTGCAGGCTGCGAATGTTCCCGTCTTTGGTATGTCGGACGCATACCTGGGCCGCGGTATCGTGGGTGGTTTTGTGCTCGACTGGGAGGAGCAAGGTAAGGTTGCCGCCCGAGACATACTGGAACTACTCGGCGGAAAGAAACCGCGGGATGTCCCCATCGTAACCGGCCCCAACTCATACAAGTTCGACTGGAAACAATTGCAGCGGTGGGGCCTTTCGCAGCGTAATCTGCCGGCCGGCAGCATCGTCCTGTTTCGTGAGCCCAGCCTGTGGGAGCGCAGCAAATGGCTGGTACTCACCAGCGCTCTGGTGATTCTTGTGCTGGGTTCCCTGACGGCTTACCTCCTGTACAAGCAAAGGCAATTGGCTCAGGCGAGGATGGAGCAAACGCGGCTGAGCGGGATGCTGATCAACGCCCAGGAGGATGAGCGCAGACGCCTGGCCTCTGAGCTGCACGATGATTTCAGTCAACGCCTGGCGTTGCTGTCGATGGGTCTGGAAAATGCGGCGGAGATGGTGCCACAATCTCCAAAAGAGGCGAACCAGCAATTGCACGAGCTCCTCAACTCGGCCGGCGAGTTGGGTGCTGATCTTCACACTCTCTCCCATCGACTGCATTCGTCAACACTGGAGCGGCTGGGGTTGGTTCCTGGCGTGGGAGCGTACTGTAAGGAATTTACCGCGCAAAAGGGAGTCGAGGTCGTGTTCTCCCACAAGAACGTGGCTCGTAATGTTCCCGCGGATACTGCATTGTGCCTGTTTCGCGTGGTTCAGGAGGGTCTCCGCAATGTCAAGAAACATAGCGGGGCGTCGCAAGCAAAGGTGAGTTTAGCGCAGCGCAATGGACACCTTCACCTCTCGATCTCCGATGATGGTGCAGGCTTCAACGTCAAAGATGCCGCGGGCAGGGAAGGGATCGGCATGCTCACAATGGAGGAGAGGGCACGTTTGATCGGCGCTCGGTTCCTGATCCGCTCGGAACCGCATCGGGGAACGCAGATCGACGTGTGGGCGCCGCTACCGAAGAAGGCGCCTGCGAAACCGGTGGAGGACGCCGCGGCCGAAACCCCGGAAGCTAAAGCAGCCTTACGAGCAGGCCGTGCCACGTTGGTAGGCGCGGTTTACGAGATCGTCACTGGCCGCGTGCGATATCTTCCTGAGAATCCTCCATCCAGTGGTCATGAAAGCTGATCCGTGCCGTCTGCACGAGAAACGGAGAATGGTCAATGCAAGATTCACGGCCGCAGATTCTAATCGCAGACGACCACCCGGTCTTCGCTGAAAGCCTCCGACTGCTACTTGAAAAAAGCTACGGCGTGGTTGGTACCGTCTCCGATGGGCGCGCTTTGCTGATTGCAGCAGCGAAATTGAAGCCCGACGTCATCGTTGTCGATGTCGGCATGCCACTCTTGAATGGCCTGGACGCCGCACAACGTGTTCTGAAGCAGTCGCCGAAGGTGAAGGTCGTTTTCTTGACCATGCAAGACAATCCCAACCTGGCCGCTGCGGCCCTTGAGATTGGGCCGGTAGGATTTGTGCTTAAGCATTCGGCTGGGTCTGAGTTGTTGAAGGCGATCGGCGAAGTGCTGCGCGGCAAGAGTTACGTGACTCCTAAGCTCCGATCGGACGACTGGGTGGTCATGAGGCAGCGCGCGCGTCAGTTTTCCAAGGAGCTGACCGCCCGCCAGCGCGACGTTGTCCAGCTTTGTGCCGAAGGGCGTCCAATCAAGGAGATCGCCGGGCAACTGAATCTAAGCGAGAAAACGGTCGAGTTCCATAAGCACCACATCATGGATGCGTTCAACTTGAAAAATAACGCAGACCTTGTGCTCTTCGCGCTGAAACAGGGCCTGATCATGCTGGACCCGGCGCCGGCCCACCGCCAGAAGTCTTTCTGAGGCGTGATCGCCTCTTCCCGCCTTCCTAGGGATTTCCCCAGTTTTCGCGCGCTGGAATCGAGTCGTAGCATCGCTGCGTCTGCCAGGGGGTTTAAATGGCCGCCGGACCGCCCGTGTACGCCAAGCCGGACGTGAGTCGGGCCGTCGAAATCTTCATCAACATCGGCCTGGTTTTTCTATTGGCGATCGTTTGCCTGCTCATCCTGCGGCCGTTCGTCCTGCTGATCGCCTGGGGCGTCATCATCGCCGTTGCCTGTTACCCAGTCTTCAAGAAAGTGCAGAGACTTCTGGGCTCTGGCGAAGTACTGGCTGCCGTTCTCTGCACAGTGGTCCTTCTGGCGATCTTGATCGTGCCGGCGATTCTCATGGCCCAGGGCCTGATACATAGCATCCAAGCTGTGAGCGGGCAACTGAAGGACGGAGGCGCAATCATCCCCACGCCTCCCGCTGCAATCGCGAATTGGCCGCTCATCGGCGCGCCGTTGTATCGCATCTGGAGTCTGGCTCACAGCGACCTCACGCAGACGCTGAAGAACTTTGCTCCACAACTCAAGTCGGTGCTGCCGGGAGTGGTGTCGGCGTCCGCTGGAGTCGGGCTAACGGTGCTGCAATTCTTTCTTTCTATCGTTATCGCCGGCGCACTGCTGGCCAATGCGAAAGCAGCCTATGAAGTCACGTGCTCGCTGTTCAACCGCATCTTCGGCGACAAGGGGCCCGAGCTGCATCAACTTGTAGGCGCCACGATTCGCAGCGTCACCTTCGGCATTCTCGGCGTCGCGCTCATCCAGTCGGCGTGCGCGACCCTCGGTTTCCTGGTGGCGGGCTTGCCCGGCGCGAGTCTATGGTCGGTGATCTTCCTGATCGCGGCCATACTTCAGATGGGAGCGCTGGTCCTCATTCCTGCGGTGATCTACGTGTTCGCCACCGCCAGCACGACCAAGGCCGTGATCTTCCTGGCCTGGTGCATCGTCGTGGCCCTCATAGATAACGTGCTGAAGCCTCTGCTGCTGGGGCGCGGCGTCGCGGTTCCCATTGCCGTAATCTTTCTCGGCGCAATAGGCGGCTTTGTCGCCATGGGAATTATCGGCCTGTTTGTCGGCGCGATTGTTTTATCCGTCGGCTATAAGTTGTCCATCGCTTGGCTTGGCCATAGCGGCGCGGCGATAACTACTTCGTAGACTGACGCGAGCTTTCGCAAGTCCCGTTTATTACCCGCGTTCTATTGTGGGTTTTCACTATTCCCTGAACGCGAACTAGGGGTTTCCCCAGTTGTAGGTCTTTCGCCGGAGCCGATATCTTCAAAGTTAGAGTACGCCCCCGAGCTGTCAGGAAAGCGCAGTAAGAGAGGCGTCATTTCTTTTGCGTTTTGCTTAAGTGTTCCCGGCCATGCCCGAGCAACCCCTGCCGCAACGTCCGCGTGTCCTGCTGGCTGATGATCATTTGGCCATCGTGCAGCGAGTAACCACGCTGCTGGAAGCGGCATTCGAGGTGATTGGGACCGCTCGCACCGGACGGGAAATGGTGGCGGAGGCGATACGACTGAAGCCTGACGTCATCGTGGTGGACATATCGATGCCCGAGGTCGGCGGAATCGAGGCCGTGCATGAGTTGCGGGAGCTGGGTTCGAAAGCCAAGGTCGTCTTTCTTACGATTCACTCGGAAGACGAATTCGTTAACGCCTGTTTCGCCGAAGGGGCGTTAGGTTATGTCGCCAAGACGCATATGGGAACCGACCTGATCCAAGCTATCCGTGCGGCCCTGTCGGGCCGTCCGTTTATTTCCCTGGCGAGATAAATCCCCACCATTAGGGATTTCCCTAGTTGTTCTGCTTCCGCGGTAATCGTACAACAAGTCCGGACAGCTCCCGCTAGCGGGAGATGCTCGGCTAATGAGGATGCTATGAGCCTTAAACCGGTCTTCACCCGTGGTCTCTTTCAACTGTTTCGGGAGCTTGTTGCCATGACTTGCATCGCGGCCCTGGTGCCCGCAGGGGTTCTGTCTGCGAGCGGGACTCCAGCGGCGCAAGCGGCGCAGGATCAGGCGGCCGCCAAGCTTCCCCCCGACCAACTGGACTCGCTGGTCGCGCCCATCGCGCTGTATCCCGATCCTATGCTCAGCCAGGTGCTCGTAGCGTCCACGTATCCGCTCGAGGTCATTCAGCTCCAGCAATGGCTGGCCCAGCACAAAGACCTCAAGGACAAGGCACTGGCGGACGCGGTAGAGAAGCAGGATTGGGATCCCAGCATCCAGTCGCTGGCCGGGCTGCCCGACCTCGTGAAGCTTCTTTCAGAAAACATCAAGTGGACAACCGATCTTGGCAACGCCTTCCTCGCGCAGCAGAACGATGTGATGGACGCGGTGCAGCGCATGCGCAAGAAGGCACAGGACAATGGCAACCTGAAGTCCAATGAGCAGCAGAAAGTTGAGGTCAAGACCGTCGAGAGCAAGCAGGTGATCGTGGTTGAGCAGGCCAACCCGCAAGTTGTTTACGTTCCCAGCTATAACCCGACGGTGGTGTATGGCCCTCCGGTTTATGCCTATCCGCCGATCGCCTATCCTCCGCCAGGATATTACGCGGCAGGCATGGCGATTTCCTTCGGCGTTGGCGTGGCCATGGGCGCCTTTTGGGGCGGCGGCGGATGGGGCTACAACTGCGGATGGCATGGCGGCAACAACAACATCACCATTAACAACAACAACAACTTCGTCAACAATTCCAACCGCCAGAACTACAACCGGCAGAACGTCAGTGGGAATCGGCCGTCGCAGCAGCCGGCGCGAGGCAATAGCAACTGGCAGCACAATCCGCAACATCGCGGCGGTGCGCCTTACTCTGACAGATCTGTTGCGAATAAATACGGCGGCACGACGCGCGGCGACTCCATGGCCAACCGGCAGGCGAATGCCCGCCAGAACCAGGCGCGCCAGAATGACCGGCAAGGTGCGGGCGGCGACCGCGGCGTGGGCAATCGCCAGCAGGGCGCCGGCACACGCGATGTCGCCAATCGCGGCGGTGGCGCCGGCAATGCAGGCGGCAACAGAACAGGCGGCGGTGATCGCGTTGGGAATCGGGATGTCCCGAGAAGTCCCAGTGCGACCAATCGTGATGCGTTCAGCGGAGCGGGCAGCGGCATGAGCGGCAGGGACGCGCGCGCCAGCAGTTCTCGTGGTTCTTCCAGCATGCAATCGCGCGGCGGTGGTGGTGCTTCGCGCGGTGGCGGTGGGCGCGGTGGTGGCGGCGGCCGGCGGCGATAGGCAAAGCGACATCGGAAGACGGAGGAAAATATGAAATCGAGAAACTTCAGCTATCCCGCTCGGATTGTGACGCTTGTCTTCATGCTTCTCGCATTCGCCTCGCTCGCAGTTGGCCAGTCGCAACCCCCGGCGAAGGCGGCGGCGAGTGGTCCGAAGGGATTCGCAACCCCGCAGCAAGCCGCCGATGCGATGGTGCAAGCGGCAGGGAACTACGACGTTCCCGAAATGTTGGCCATCCTCGGACCGGATGGAGAAGACATCGTCGCCTCGAAAGATACGGTGCAGGACAAAAACAACGCGCTGGCTTTTGCCGAGAGAGCGCGCGCCAAAATGTCGGTGAACATTGATCCCAAGAATCCCAACCGTGCAATTGTCGTGGTTGGCCAGGAGGAGTGGCCGCAGCCGGTTCCCATCGTGAAGAGAAACGGCAAATGGTATTTCGATACCAAGGCCGGCAAGCAGGAGATCCTGTATCGCCGCATCGGCACCAATGAACTCGATGCGATCCAGGTTTGCCGCGGCTACGTGGAGGCGCAGAAGGAATACGCCGAGCAGATTCACGATGACTCCGGCGTAAATCAGTATGCGCAGAGAATCATCAGCACCCCCGGCAAGCAGGACGGTCTGTATTGGAAGAATGCCGACGGCACATCGGCAGGACCGATTGGGGACGCTGTTGCGCAGGCGCTGGAAGAGGGGTATAGCTCCAAGAAAGAAGGCTATCACGGCTACTACTTCAAGATCCTCAAAGGCCAGGGCCCGGCCGCTCCCATGGGCAAGTTGAACTACGTCATCGACGGCATCATGATTGGCGGCTTCGCTCTCGTGGCCGTGCCGGTCGAATACCGCGTGACGGGTGTGAAGACCTTCATCGTGAGCAATGACGGCATCGTGTACCAAAAGGACCTGGGGCCTGATTCTCTCGAGATCGTGAAGAAGATGGAGCTTTATAATCCGGACTCGACGTGGCACCGAACGGACGACCAGTGGCCGGCCAGCGTTGCCGGTGCCGCTCCGTCCGACGACAAGAGCTAGGGGAGCTTTCGGAGATGAACCATGGGCAAGAAAAAGAATAGGAAAGAAAAAGATAGCAATCACTCCGGAAATCAGGGCGCAGGTTCAATCGAAAAGATTAGCAAGAAGGAGTACGAAGCTGAGCTCTTCAGGCTTCAGGTTGAACTCGTTAAGCTTCAGGACTGGGTGAAGCAAGCCGGAGCCAGGATCGTCATACTCTTTGAGGGTCGTGATGCTGCTGGGAAGGGTGGCATCATCAAGCGGATTTTGGAGCGTGTAAGCCCGCGTGTTTTCCGGCTAGTCGCACTACCAGCGCCCACCGAGCGGCAGAAGACACAAGTTTACGCGCAGCGCTACATCGAGCACCTGCCCGCGGGCGGAGAAATCGTCATCTTCGACCGTAGCTGGTACAACCGCGCAGGTGTCGAGCACGTAATGGGTTTCTGCACCGAGGAGCAGTATAAGAAGTTCCTCAAAGGCTGCCCCATCTTCGAGAACTTCGTCGTCAATAACGGCATCATCCTACTGAAGTACTGGCTCGATGTATCCGAGAAGGAGCAGCACAAGCGCTTCCTGGCACGTATCCAGGACCCCTCGAAGCGCTGGAAACTGAGTCCCATGGACCTCGAGTCTCATCGCCGGTGGTACGATTATTCGCGTGCCCGAGATGCCATGCTCTCCGCAACCGATACGCCTATTGCACCCTGGTACATTGTGCCCTCGGACGACAAAAAGAGAGCGCGGCTCAATTGCATCGCGGATATTCTCAGCCGGATTCCCTATGAGGAAGTGCCCTACACTTCGCCAAAGCTGCCGGCAAGGCAGAAGCCCAAGGGCTACCAGGAGCCCAAGCAGACGCACCAGGTAATTGCGCAGCGCTGGTAAGCGGATCCCGGGAGGTAGACAGCCATGACGGCGGCGCCCAAGAAATCATCTCCACCTTCCTCTCCACCTTCCTCTCCACCTTCCTCTCCATCTTCCTATGTTGAAGTTACTGAACAGAAGCGATTGAATGCTGCGCGCGAAGAGGGCGTGCCGTGGAAGAAATGGGGCCCTTATCTCAGCGAAAGGCAGTGGGGCACGGTTCGCGAAGACTACAGCAGTGACGGCGATGCCTGGAACTACTTCTCGCATGATCAGGCGCGCTCCCGGGCTTACCGCTGGGGCGAGGACGGGCTGGCGGGGATCTCCGACGACAAGCAAAATCTTTGCTTTGCCGTTGCGCTGTGGAACGGCCGCGACCCCATCCTGAAAGAGCGGCTGTTCGGTTTGACCAACAGTGAAGGCAACCACGGCGAGGACGTCAAGGAATACTACTTCTATCTCGACAGCACACCCACCCACTCCTACATGAAGTACCTGTACAAGTACCCTCAGCGGGAGTTTCCCTACCGCGATCTGGTAGAGACGAACGGCAGGCGCTCGCGGGAAGAGCTGGAATACGAACTCCTCGACACCGGGATCTTCGACGATGACCGGTACTTCGACGTGTTCGTCGAGTATGCCAAGGCCGACCCGGAAGATCTGCTGGTCCGTATCTCGGTGCATAACCGCGGCCCCGAAGCGGCGCAGCTCCATGTGCTGCCCACGCTCTGGTTCCGGAACACCTGGTCGTGGGGCGGCGGCGATCCCAAACCGGTGTTAGCTCAGGCCAAGGACGGAAAGGTCCACGCTTCCCACCCGCAGCTTGGCGATCACACCTTGCAATGCGACGGTGGCCCGGAGCTGCTCTTCACAGAAAATGAAACCAATGTTAATCGACTGTGGGGACAGGACAATCCTTCTCCCTACGTCAAAGACGCATTTCACGAATATGTGATCTCCGGAAGAAAAGAAGCTGCGAATCCGGCGAAGACAGGAACCAAAGCGGCCGCTCATTACCTTTTGAACATTCCCGCCGGTTCCAGCAAGGTTGTGCGTCTGCGCCTGAGCATGAAACCCGCGGCTGACGCGTTTCAGAGCTTCGACAAAATCTTCGCTGCCCGGCTTGCGGACGCCGACGAATTTTACGAGCGGATCACGCCGAAGTCCTTGAGCGAAGACGAGCGCCGCGTGCATCGCCAGGCGCTCGCGGGGATGATGTGGACCAAGCAATATTACTATTTCGACCTCGATAAATGGCTGAGCGAACATGACTCGCATCCGCTCGTCGGGGAGGGCAAAGGGAAGGCGCGCAACTCTGAGTGGTTCCACATGCTGAATAGCGATGTCATCTCCATGCCCGACAAGTGGGAATATCCCTGGTATGCGGCGTGGGACCTCGCGTTTCATACCATTTCTCTGTCCCTGGTGGACTTCGACTTCGCCAAGGAACAGCTCCTTCTGATGCTGCGTAACCTGTATGCCCATCCCAACGGACAGATTCCGGCTTACGAGTGGAACTTCAGCGACGTGAATCCGCCCGTCCATGCCTGGGCCACTTTGTTCCTCTACAGAATCGAATCGGAGTTGGGCCGCGCCGATTTGCGCTTTCTGGAACGCTCCTTTCAGGGTCTAATGCTGAACTTCAACTGGTGGGTCAACCGTAAAGACCCGGAAGGACGCAATGTCTTCGCCGGCGGCTTCCTCGGGCTTGACAACATCGGGGTCTTTGACCGCAGTGCGCCGCTGCCGACCGGCGGGCACATGGACCAGGCCGACGGCACCGCATGGATGGCGTTCTACTGCCAGTGCATGCTGGAGATCGCGCTCATTCTGACCGATTACGACTCCGCCATGTATGAAGAAATTGCCTTCCGTTTTCTCGAACATTTCGTATGGATCACCTACGCCATGGATCGCATCGGCGAGCACCATGACGAGATGTGGGACACGGCGGACGGCTTCTTCTACGACCTGCTCCACTTCCCAAACGGCGATGCCATGCGCCTGAAGATCCGCTCCGTGGTGGGACTGCTGCCTTTAGGCGCGGCGACTGTGTTCGAGGCCGGCACAATTGCAAGTCATCCCAGAATCTTCGAACTGATCGAGCTATTCCGCAAACGGCATCCGGACGTAGTCCAGAAGATCGCGGCAGCCGACGACATAGCGGTTGGCGGATTTCAAGGCCGCAGGCTGTTGACGGTATGCAACAAGGAAAAGCTGCGGCCCATTTTGGCCTACATGCTCGACGAAAACGAGTTTCTCAGTCCCTACGGCATCCGCTCCCTCTCAAAATATCATCTTGAGCACCCCTTCGTGTTTTACCTTGAAGGGCACGAATATAAGGTGCAATACCTTCCCGCGGAGTCGAACACCGGCATGTTCGGCGGTAACTCCAACTGGCGCGGCCCAATCTGGATACCGGTGAATATCCTGATCATCCGGGGATTGGCGTGTATGTATCCGTTCTACGGCGACGACTTCAAGGTGGAATGCCCGACCGGTTCCGGCAAGTATCTAACGCTGTTTGAAGTGGGGCAAGAAATTGCACGGCGCTTGTCACGCATATTCTTGCGCGACGAAAATGGGCGGCGGCCGGTATATGGCGGAGCGAAGAAGTTCCAGGACGATCCTTACTGGCGCGACTACATCCTGTTTTACGAGTACTTCCACGGTGACAATGGCGCGGGGCTGGGCGCCAGTCACCAGACGGGCTGGACGGGTTTGATCGCGCGCACCCTCGATTTATTCGCGCGCATAACACCCAAAGACCTGCTGCGGGCTCCGCGGGGCGTACTCGCTGAGATGACTCGAAAACAGGTCGCAGGCGAGTAGCTTTAGCTCAAGTTTCGAGTCCTTCCGCGCTCACCAACCTGTCTGTCTCTTCAGGCGCTGAAGCCGGGCCCGCGGTGGGGATGAACTCGCGTACGTGTTGCGGTACACTGCAATGCACTCTCATGGCCAGCAACTTCGCTTTCACTCCTGCGGAGCTGCGCAAACTGCGCAGCTTGAAAGGGCCTGACGGGATCCAGCGCTTTCTCGATGCATTGCCCTACCATCTGGCGGACACGGCGTGGTCGCCGCGACGCGTGCTGCGCGAGAGCACGGCGCACTGCCTGGAGGGGGCAATCTTCGCCGCCGCGGCGCTGCGCGTGAACGGCTATTCGCCCTTGCTGCTGGATTTTGAGGCAGAGCATGACACCGATCACGTGATGGCGATTTATCAGGTGAAGGGCCACTGGGGCGCGGTGGCGAAGTCGAACTATACCGGATGCCGCTTTCGCGAGCCGGTCTATCGCTCGCTGCGGGAGCTGGCGATGAGCTACTTCAATATTTATTTCAATCTGCGGCGGGAGCGCACCATGCGCACGTATTCACGGCCCGTCAACCTGGAGCGCTTCGACAAGCAGCAGTGGATGACCACCGAAAAGCCGGTGTGGTTCATCGTGTATCACCTGTTTGAGGTGCGCCATTACAAGCTGCTGACGCGGGCTATGATCAACCGGCTGCATCGGGTGGACGAGCGCACGTTTCAGGCGGAGATCCTGGGCAAGCGATGGAAGCCGGTAAAGGGAGATTTTCGTTAGCGGCGGTGCTACCAGGTGCTGTAGGCGGTGCCTTCGCTGGAGGTCAGGTCGCTGCTGCTGTGCACGTCGATGATGCCGGGCTCGGTCTGGTCCGGCGACTGGATGGTATCGTCGGTGACCGGGACCCAACTGTCGCGCGAGTTGGTAAACGGGTCCCGAGGAAGTTCCTTAATGTAGCCGGCGTCGACCAGGTCTTGCAACGACTGCGGTGCCTTCTGCTTGTCGAGCGTGTACTGGTCGATGAGCGAGCGCATGGTGTAAAGGTCCTGGCGCAGCGCCGTCTCCTGCGCGTGCACAATCGACTTCTGATAGTGCGGTATAGCCAGCGACATGAGGATCACGATGATGCTGATGACCACCATGAGTTCGATCAGGGTGAAGCCACGCTGCCGGCCGCGATTTATTCGGTGATTTACCACGTTTTGTACTTCGTTCCGTCCAGGCCGGTGCCTTCGGCCTTGGTGTAAACGTCAAAGACGTTCTGCCCGCCCCAGGAATCCGAGTCAATATCGTCCTGCATCGAGCGCAGGCCCCAGTCGTCCTTGCCAGTCATAGGATCGATGGGGACGTGCCGCAAGAAACGCAACTTCTTACCGTTGGAATCCACACCCTTGACCAGCGTCTCCAGGTCGGGAGGATAGCCCTGGCTGTCCACTTTCGTCTGGAAGGCGCCGCGATCGGCAGCATCCTTGTAGCGGTCGATGGCGTCGCGCATCTCCCACAAGTCATGGCGCAGCTCGCGTTCTTTGGTGCGCTGGATGGTGATGCGCACAATGGGAGTCGCCGCCGCGGTCAGGATCATGAGTATGGTCATGGCGACGACCAGTTCCACCATGCTGAAGCCATTGCGACGACGGACCGCTTGCTGCGGCGGAACGGGATTTTGCAAGAAAAACACTGCTTCTATTCTAGACCTTGTCGCTTCTGACGAGGTGGCTTAGCTCACCACGGAAGCGCGGAATAGACAGAAAAGCGCCTAGGTTTCATTTCCGTGTCTTCCGTGATTCCGTGGTGAAAATCACAGTACTTAGACGGACCAACTAGTGAACCGTCACGATGGCCTGCGATCCGCTGGCAGCGGTCACTTGCCCGGTCGGGGTCTTGATATTGGCGCGATTGATGCTTAGCGTCGATTGTCCAGGAGCTCTCGCCTGGAAGGTCAACGTGAATACCGAGCCATCGCCGGAGACACCCGGCGCTTGCGGCGGCCGCTCCGCGTTGAGTTGAAGGATGCCGGCCAGGCTGTCGTCGCGGTTCACCAGCGTCGGCGATTGCCCATCGCGCGAGAGTAGCGGCCCGTTCGAGACATTCACGAGCTGCAACACGCGCGGGTTGTACATAATTTGTAACGGCACCGACCCAACGTTCTGGCCGCCGGTGAGGTTGACGTTGACGGTGAACGTGGAACCGGCCGGTTGCTCGATGGTAGCCGGATCGAAGCTCACGATAGGGTTGCCGATGGGCGCGGTGGCGGCGGTGGGCTGCACACCGGCGGGCTGCGCCGCGTTGCCTTGCGGCTGCACCTGCGGCCGGGGCTGCGCCGGATTGGCGCCGGCGGGGCCAGCCTGGGATTGCTGCGGATTGACCGGCGGCGGATTCTCGTGGCGCAACTGGATGACATTCGCCGTGCCTACGTCGATCGCCTTCAGGTTGCTGGGATAGATGTCCTGCGCGCGCACGATATGCGGTATCAGAATGAAGACGATCTCATTGGTACTGTTTTCTTTCTGCTCGCTGGAGAACAGGTATCGGAAGAGCGGAATGTTGGCCAGTCCCGGAATGCCGGAGAGACTACGGGTCTGGGTGTTCTCCATGATGCCGCCCAGGATGTTGACCTCGCCTTCCTTCATCCGGATTTCGTTCTCGATCTTGCGCTGCCCGATCACCGGCTGCTGAATACCGCCGATGTTCTGATACGAGTCGACGGCGGAGATGTCCATGGCCAGCTTCAGCGTGACCTCGTCGAGGCCGTGAACGTGCGGCGTGATGTCGATGTTGACGCCGACATCGATATAGTTGAACTGGGTATTGACCAGCGGGTTGATGCCGACGCCGCCGATGCCGGGCTGGAACGAACCAGTCGCGACCGGCACGCGCTCGCCGATTTTCAGCGACGCCTTCTGCCCGTCGGAGGCGCGGATTTGCGGCTGCTGGATCAGCTTGCTGCTGCTGTCCGTCATCAGGAAGTTGGCCGTCGCCGCCGGAATCGTCACCGAGAAATTGGTCGCATTCAGGTTCGCTAACGTGTTAAGGCTGATGCTCCCGTTGCTTCCGGTGGTGGTGGTAGCCGTTCCACCAACTCCGGAATTGCCATTGACAGTGGTTGATGTGGTAGTCCCGGTATTTTGCTGTAACTGAACGCTGACGCTGGTGGGCGGATTGATGCCCAGGTTACGCATTTTGTCGCGGGTAACCTGCATGATGGCAACTTCGACAACCACTTCCGGCTTCGACTTGTCGAGGTCTTCGATCAGCTTCTGCGCCATCACGACCTGGTCGGGCGTGCCGCGCACCACAATCGCCTGCTGCGATGGAAACTGCTGCAAGCGCTGCGTGTCCAGCAACGTGCGCAGGATGTTCACCATGTCCTGGAGCTCGTTTGGCATCGACAGGTTGCTTAGGTAGAACGTGCGGATGACGCTTTGTTCCAGCTCTTTGCGCTTGGCCGGGCTGTCGGTCGCAACGAAGATGGTGTTGGGCGTGACCGGCCGCCAGAAGGTCTTTGACTCCAGCGCGGTGATCTCCAGCGCCTCCTCCAAGGTGACGCCGTTCAGGTCGACCTTGATGCGCTTGGAGACGTAATCGGGATCGAAGAGAACGTTCACGCCAGCCAGGCGGCCGATGGTCTCGTAGACCGTCTTGGCGTCTTCGGTGAGCTTCAGGGTGATCGGCGTCTGCGATATGGGCGCCAGTTCCACCGGCCCGGTGGCCTGCTCCCTGCGCTTTTCCAGGCCGGATTCTGTACTCGGCGGCGTTGGTGGCGTTGGGTTCAGCGCCTTCTTGATTTCTTCGCGGGCCCGGTTGGCCATTTGCTGGGCGATGAAGCTGGAGGGGTCGATGGCCAGCGCCTGCTCGAAGTCGGTGAGCGCCTCCTGAAGTTTGCCCGCCTTCATCAGCATTTCGCCCTGGTGCACATGCGCCGCGGCCGCCAGGAAGCGCACATACTCATAAGAAGAGCGGTAGGTCAGGTCGGTGGGCCGGAGCTGATACGCCTTGTAATAAAAGTTATAGGCCGAGATGTAGTCCTGCCGGGCTTCGGCGTCCTTGCCTTTCTGGTAGAGCTGCTTGGCTTCTTTATCGGCGTTGGCGAATCCCGCCACGGTGAGGACCGCGACCAGCGCCAGCAGAGCGGTAAAACGTTTCATCAAGTACCTTCGGACCCTGGAAAGTTAGACCGGAGCTGTCGACCGTACGGGGCTGGTATCTGGCTCCGGGAGTAAGACTTTGGCCCACAGTAAACGTGAGCATCTTGCGCCCGTTGATGCGTCTCTTCGTCCCGAAATGAACGAAGACAGTATGATGGGCGCGATTATAGCATTCCGATGCAGCCGAATCTGCGACTTTCGTCGTGTGTTAGCATGAGGAATTCGCGCGATTAATGCGCCTCGCGCGCGCCTGACGTCGATGGTTCGTCCCGCCTGAGAAGAAGTAGCAGCCCTGCTTAGGATGTCAGAACGCGCCGTAGTTATGCCTGTATGCCACGCCCAGCACAAATCACAGTTCGAGCGGAGAGGAAGCCGGGCCGGCGGGATCCCGTCGCCAGCGGCGAGCGCGACGCCTCGCAAAACCGCGTGGCGTCGCACAACTACTTCCTGCTGGAAAAGTTTGAGGCGGGCATCGCGCTGCGCGGCACGGAAGTGAAGTCGGTACGCAACGGCCGCGCCAACCTGAAGGACGCCTACGGGCTGGTGAAGGACGGCGAGCTCTGGCTCATCAACGCGCACATCGGCCCGTACGAGCACGGCAACATCTTCAATCACGAGCCGCTGCGCACGCGCAAGCTGCTGGTCCATAGAAATGAGCTGCATAAGCTCATCGGCAAGACGCAGCAGAAGGGCCTGACGCTGATTCCCACCCGGCTGTACTTCAAGAATGGCCGCGTAAAGGTGGAGATGGCGCTGGCCAAAGGCAAGCAAACCTGGGACAAGCGCGAGACCGAACGCAGGAAGACCGCAGACAAAGAAGCGCGGGAAGCGATCGCGCGGAGCCGGAAGGCTTAACGGTCACGGGTTTTGGGTACTACATCCCCGCAAATCTTATTGCACGGTGAGCACGATCGTGTTGCTGGTAATTGTCATGCCGGTCGTAGTGTTGGTGATGGTCGCAGTGATGTTTGTAGTACCTGCGGTCACGCTGGTCGCCAACCCATTGCCGCCGCTGCCGAGACCTGTGCTGATGGTAGCCACACTCGTGTTCGAGGAAGTCCAGGTTACGGCGTTGGTGAGATCCTGGCTGCTGGACATGTTGGCGTAGGCGTAGAACTGCAAAGTCGCCGGCGCTCCAGCGATAGTAGCCGTGGTTTGGGGAGCGGTACTCCCTTGGGTCGTCGTAATCTGTAAGCTGTTCACATTCGACGGGGTGACGGTGATCGTGCCTGTCGCGGAGATACCCTGCGCAGAGGCAGTTATGGTGGCCGTGCCCGTAGCCACGCCTGTGACCAGTCCGCCCGGCGAGGTGACCGTGGCCACTGTGTCATCCGAAGTTGACCAGCCGACGTTGGATCCCTGGATCGTGTTTTGGCTCCCGTCAGAGTACGTGCCGGTGGCGATTAGCTGGACCGTATTGCTTACGGAGACCGTGGCCGAGGCGGGAGTGATGTAGATCGAACTTAATGTAGGGCTGATAAAGAAGCCGCTGCAGCCCGCCCATGTCAGGCATAGGAGGACCGCCGTGCCCGTGGCCGGCAGTATCCACCACCGACGGACCGACGCCAGCTTTCGACTGAATTTCCCCCGCAACGGCGACATTGCCTCGGGATGACAAGAAGGACAGGACTCTGAGCGGCGTCTCCACCGGAATCTGGTATTCATCAAAACTCTCGGGACCGATCTCCAACATTGTACAGCACACGGGCATTCGCCAGAGAGTCGACTGTCGCTTCGGGGTAAACTAATGTCGCCATATCGCGGACTCAGATGCTGATGCCGTTTTCAGTGGCGACGGACGGAATTCGATCATGAAAACTACTCTTCATACCGCATCACCTTCGCAGCTCGAAACCGAATGCCTCGTCGTCACCGTGGTCGACAACGCGGCAGAACCCAAGAACGACGGCAAGCCCGCAAAGCCCAAGCCGCAACTCCTGACCGACGACAAGTCCGTGCTCAACGCGGCGGCGGACCTCCTCGCCTCGGGCGAGGTCACCGGAAAGATGCTGGAGACAACACTGCTGCACAAGCCGCCGCGGCTAAAAGCCAGGCGTCTGCTGCTGCTCGGCGGCGGCAAAGCGAAGAGCTTCTCGCCGGCGGAAGTGCGCAAGCTCGCCGGCGCTGCGGTGCGCGCGTTGAAGGCGAAGGGCCTCAAGAGCATCGCATTTGTGGCGCAAAGCTCATTCAGCAGTCAAGCCGATCCCAAGGCGCAGCGCGGCGACATGACCGACGCGGTGAAGGCAATCGTCGAAGGCGCCTATATCGGCAACTTCGAGCCCAACTACTACCAGAGGGATCGCGAAGACAAAAAAATCGACAAGCTGGTCATCGTCGCGAAAGGCGGCGACGAGAAGGCGCTGAAACCGGCGGTCGAGCAAGGACGCATCATCGGCGAGGCGCAGAACTTCACGCGCGACCTGGTCAACGAGCCCGGCAATCGCATGACGCCCTCGATCCTTGCCGAACGCGCGCAGAAGATGTGCGAGGAGGTCGGCCTGAACTGCGAAGTCTTCGGCGGCGACAAAATCCGCGAGCTGAACATGGGCGCCTTCTGGAGCGTCGCGCAGGGCTCCGACGAAGACCCGAAGATGATCATCATGCGCCACGAGCCCGAGGGCGCGCCGCAAAAGCCCGTGCTCGGGTTGGTGGGGAAGGGAATTACGTTCGATAGCGGCGGCATCTCCATCAAGCCGGCTGACGGCATGGAGAAGATGAAGTACGACATGGCGGGCGGCGCCGCGATGATCGGCGCCATGCGTGCCATCGCGCAGCTCAAGCCCAACCTGCGCGTCATTGGCATCGTGTGCGCCAGCGAGAACATGCCGTCGGGCAAGGCGCAGAAGCCGGGCGACGTGCAGATCGCGATGTCGGGCAAGTCGATCGAGATCATCAACACCGATGCCGAAGGCCGGCTGGTGTTGGCCGACGGTCTGCACTACGCGCGCCAGCTTGGCGCCACGCACCTGATTGACGCGGCCACGCTCACCGGCGCGTGCGTTGTGGCGCTGGGTATGGTCAATGCCGGAGCGTTCTCGAACGATGACGAGTTCTACAGTCGTTTCAACCAGGCGCTGGCGAAGTCGGGCGAGAAGATGTGGCGCCTGCCCGCCGAAGACGATTATCGCGAGATGATCAAGTCCGACATCGCCGATATCAAGAACACCGGCGGACGCTGGGGCGGCGCGGTCACGGCGGCCATGTTCCTGAAAGAGTTCGTCGGCGACACGCCGTGGATCCACCTCGACATCGCGGGCGTGGCCTGGATGGAAGACAGCAAGCCGTGGATCGCCAAGGGCCCGTCGGGCATTGCGGTGCGCTCGCTGGTGGAGTTCGCGCAGCAGTTCGCCGACAGCGCCGCCGGAGTATAAGGGGTGCCCCAGGTTCGCCCATCGTTTGGGCGTACCTGGGACTTCGTGAAAGTACCCAGGTTAGCGCCCGAACGAAGGACGCGAATCTGGGGCGCCACTGGGTCTGCGCGAACCTGAGCACCCACGCCGGATGGTTTGCTTGCCTCGCGCGGCCCTCGTAAACTGGAAGCACTGTTCCTGCCCGAGCTTGTGCCGGCGCGGCTAACCTGTTGCGGCGCGCTCGCACGTCCCTCGTCGTGGAGGTTTCGACTGAAGTTTTCGCCCCGCATTCTTGTTCCCGTATTGCTGGCCACCTTAAGCAGCGCAGCCGTAGCGCAGTCGCGCGCTACGCTCGACGTCAGTGAGACACTGTTCAGCGTGGTCGCGGCCATGAACGTCTGCGGCTACGACCAGGAACTGGACACGTCGTCGCCCATCAGGACGGAAGTGCGTGCCGACTTGGTGGAGGCCAGCAAATCTCCCGCCGCGGCCAAGGCCGCCCAGGAGATGTGCCGCTTCTATCGCGACCATGAGCAGGGCGACTCGGCGCACGACCTGGCGCAGTATGTGTCGCTGGCGCTCAACCTGGGCCCGCCGCCGTCGTTTACGCCCCAGCTGAAGGAGTCGGACCTGCCGCCCGATGCCGCTTACGTCCTCGGCTTCGTTCCCTTGGTTAAGGACTACTACGGGGCCGCGAATCTGCACGCCATATGGCTGAAGCACCAGCGCGAATATCTCGCGCTCATCGATCAGTTCCATACCCCCGTCGCGCAAATGATTACGTCTACCGACAACTACCTGCGTATGCCGATGTCCGGCTTCGCCGGGCGCAGCTACACGATTTATCTCGAGCCCATGAGCGCGCCGGGACAAATCAACTCACGCAACTACGAAGACTTTTACTATCTTGTAGTCTCGCCGGCGGCAAAAAACCTGCACATGGAGGAGCTGCGGCACACCTACCTGCATTTCGTGCTCGATCCGCTGATCAACCGGCGCGCAACCTCGCTCGACCGCCTGGGTCCGATCCTGTTGTCGGTGCAGCGCGCGCCCATGTCTGCCGAGTACAAGAACGACACGGGCCTGCTGGTGATCGAGTGCCTGATACGCGCCATCGAGGCGCGTACGCCTGCCGATTCCAAGCTGCCGGAGAAGGACCGTCTGGCGCTGGTGCGAAGCGACGAAGCGCAGGGATTCGTGCTGACCGGCTACTTCTACAATCAGCTTCGCGATTTTGAGAAGGAGGGCGCGGGACTGCAAACCGCCTTCCCCGACTGGCTGCACGACATCGACGTCGACCATGAAAAGAGGCACGCGAGCCAGATCGCCTTCGCCGCCCAGGCCGCGCCGGAGGTGGTGCAGGCCCCGGCACGCGCATCTGAGACAAGGATCGATTTGGCGGAGCGAGCGCTGGCCAGCGGCAATCCGGCAGAGGCAGGCAAGCTGGCGCAGGCAAGTTTGCAGGCCGGGCAGGACGCGGCGCGCTCCTATTTTGTGCTCGCCAAGGTCGCGAGTCTTGGCGGCCAGATGCAGGAAGCCCAAGCCGATTTTCAGAAGGCGCTGGACGCGGCCAAGGACCCGCACGTCATCGCCTGGTCGCACATCTATCTGGGGCGCATCCTCGATATTCAGGAGGAGCGGAACGGCGCAGTGGCCGAATATAAGGCGGCCCTGGCCACCAGCAATGTGCCCGAGGATGCAAAGAGCGCGGCCGAGCGCGGCTTGCAGACGCCGTATCAGCCGCCCGCGGCCAAGCGCGACGATTGAAGCGTTTGGTTCACCACGGAACCACGGAAGACACGGAAGTTTTCAGAGCTGACTATTCCGTGTATGCCTTGCTTCCACAGTGAAAACAATCCTTCATGAGCGTAAGTGCTCAACTGGGAAGCAATCCCGCTCCGGCGGAAAGGCAAAGAGATGAGAACGACCGCACTAATTTCGGCAATACTTCTGGTTAACATTGTCGCCTGGGCGCAGGCCAATCCGGCTCCGGCCACACCGTCGCAGGGTCAAGGCCCTGCGACGACCGGCACGCCCCCCGCAAACCCGCAGCAGCCCGCGCCCGCCACCGGCAACCACCGCGTGTTGCAGGCGAAGTCGCAGGAGGAGTTGAAGGCGTATCAGGACGCAATCACCAAGACCGATGCGGCGCAAGCTGAAGCTGCAGCCAAGGACTTCGCCGCCAAGTTTCCCAACAGCGATCTGCGGTCGGCCCTCTACATCCGCGCGATGAATATGTATGCCCAGGCCAACAACAGCGACAAGGTGATCGATCTGGGACGACAGGCAATCGCCGCCGACCCCATCAATCCGGTGCCGCTGATGGAGGTTGCTTCGACGCTGGCGGAAACTACGCGCGACACCGATCTGGACCGCGAGCAGCGCCTGGCTGAGGCTGCTAAAGATGCGCACGCTGCCCTCGACAACGTCGATACCGGCTTGCTGCTGCCGGCCAATCCGGATTCCGAGAAGGTGGCCGGGGCGAAACGCACGATCATCACCAACTCCTATACCGTGCTGGGCATGGTGGCCATGGCCAGGAACGACTACTCCGAGGCCGCGACCGATTTCCAGAAAGGCATTGACGCCGGCAAGGACAATCCTGAAGCCGTGCTCTATCTGCGGCTTTCGGTGGCGCAGGACAAGATGAAGGACTACCAACAGGCGCTAGAGTCGGCCAACAAGGCGGTCCAGTATTCCCCGCCCGGAACTCCCGCCCAGAGCCTCGCCAAGCAGCAGCAGGAGCGTCTGCAGAAGCTGATCGAGGCGGAGAATCCTGGCGCTACGGGCGCGCAGCCCGGGCCGCCTTCGCCAACTCCGTTTCCTGGCGGCCAAGCCGGGTCCAACCCGCTTCCCGGGCAGTCCGGTCCGCCCCACTGAAGATTGCCGTTCAGCGCCATGTCGTCTGCTCAGCACAACTCGGATTCTCTGGAGCAATCTCTGGGGCACAGGTTCCGCGACCCGGAGCTTTTGCGGCAGGCCCTCACCCACGCCTCCTACGCCCGCGAAGCCGAATCGCAGAGTTCCGGCGGTGATCATCCTGACAACGAGCAGATGGAATTTCTGGGCGACGCCGTGCTCTCGTTCGTCGTCAGCCAGGAATTATTCCGCCGCTTTCCCGAGTACCAGGAAGGCGAGCTGTCCAAGCTGCGCGCGCACATTGTCAGCGCTCGCCGCCTGCTTCACCCGGCCAACGAGCTGAGAATTGGCCAGCATCTCCGCCTGGGACGCGGCGAGGAGCGCAGCGGCGGCCGCAACAAGAGCGCCTTGCTGGTCGACACTCTGGAGGCCATCATCGCGGCCCTCTTCCTTGACGGCGGCCTCGAGGTGGCGCACCGCTTCATCCTCCGGCACATTCTCGAGCCGGAACTCGCCGAGGTAAAGAGTTACGGCGCGCAGCTTCCTGTGATGGACTACAAGTCAGCCTTGCAGGAGGCGATTCATGCCAGCGGGCGCTCACCTGCGCGCTATCTCACGGTCAAAGAAGAAGGGCCAGACCACCGCAAGATGTTCACGGTCGAGGCGCACATTCCAGCCTCGCCCGTTGGCAGCGATGGTTTCATCTGCCGCAGCGAAGGCAGCACGAAGAAGGCAGCCGAGCAGGGAGCCGCGCGCCTGGCATGGGAGCGTCTACAATCGGTGCAAGGCCGCTCCGCCGTCGTGTCTTCTGCCGAGGCAGCGCATCCGAAGGACTCATGATTGAAGCAGGCGCCCAGGAAGTTCCCCGCCCGGAGGTAGCGCCTCCGGAGCCTGAGCACGCTGCGCCTCCCAGGCGCGGCCTGTATTCGCTACAGTCGCTGGCCGGGACCATCGTCATCGCAATCTTCGTCATTACCTTTGTTGTTCAGGCCTTCCAAATCCCGTCCGAGTCAATGGAGAAGACGCTGCTGATCGGCGACTACCTGCTGGTCGACAAAGCGCATTACGGCCACTCGCGCGCGTGGAGCTGGCTGCTGCCCTATCGTCCGATCCGGCGCCAGGACATCATCGTGTTCCATTATCCCGTCAACCCGGGCCAGCACTTCGTGAAACGGGTGGTTGCGATACCCGGCGACCACGTGCGCCTGGTCAACAAGCACGTGTACGTCAACGGCGTTCGGCAGGACGACTCGTACGCGACCTTCAAGTCGGCCTGGCGCGACAGCTTTCGCGACGACTTTCCCGACGGCGGCCTCTACGGCGGGCGGAGCTCGACCGTCTGGTTCAGCCAGGTCCGTAAGTTGACCGACGATGGCGCGCTGATCGTGCCGGAAGATTCGTATTTCGTGCTGGGCGACAACCGCGACGACAGCTATGATTCGCGCTACTGGGGCTTCGTCCCGCGCGAGAACGTCGTCGGCCGGCCGCTGATGATTTACTGGTCGGTGAATCACGACACCACAGCCATGGCGCGGGCGCTTCCGTCTGATAAACTTTCGAGTCTGACCCTGTGGCTGAATGGGCTGCGCGTGCACCGTATGCTACAGATCCCGCGATGAAGAAGGGTTCGGATGGTGCGGCGCTTCGGCGCCTGGTGCGGTGAGCACGGGTTCCGGGCGTGCAGCGTTTCGGCCAGCGTGCGGGAAGCAAGGGGTCGGGTAGTGCGGCGCTTCAGCGCCGCGTCAATCATTAGCTTTCACTGGCGTTCAGACACTGAGGCACATATCCAGGCAGTACCCAGTGGCTAAAGCCAACTCTATTGCAGGGACATTACCGCGGGCCTGAAGGCCCGCACTACCCGAGACCGGTTCCGAAGGAATACGCATTGGCCACCACCAAGAAGATGGCGAAACCCACGGCGCGACAAGCCTCCGATAAGCGCCCGCCCGCGAAGCCCGGCAAAGACGCCAAACCGGAGAAGCCCAAGGAGACCACTGCCGAGTTCATCGCCTCCATCGCGGTGGTGCTGGTGACCGGCCTTTTCATCATCACCTTCACCCTCCAGGCCTTCACCATCCCCTCCAGTTCGATGGAGAACACGCTCCTTATCGGGGACCATTTATTCGTCGACCGCATACTCCTGGCGCCGGCAACCAAGTGGATTGGCAAGCTCATTCCGTATCGCCACCCGCGGCATGGCGACGTCTTTGTCTTCATCTCGCCGGCGCAACCCGGCCTCTACATCGTGAAGCGGGTCATCGGGTTGCCGGGAGACCGCATTCATCTCCAGGATGGCGCCGTCTATCGCAATGGTGAGAAGCTCAACGAGCCTTACGTCGTCCGCAAGGGCGACTACATCGCCTATCGCGACAACTTCCCCAATCAGCCGGTCAGCGATTACGAAGATGTCACACCCGAATGGCGAGCCGAGCTGCCTTCGTTCATCAAGGACGGCAACCTGGTGGTGCCGCCCAACAGCATCTTTGCCATGGGCGACAACCGCGACGTCTCGCTCGATAGCCGCTACTGGGGATTCGTGCCCTTCGAGAACGTGATTGGCCGCCCCATGTTCATCTATTGGTCGTTTATCACGCCGCGCGACGAATATGAGCGGCAAAGCATCGGCGACCGCATCGCGTGGCTGGGCGACATCGTGATTCACTTCTTTAGCCAGACCCGCTGGTCGCGCATGTTCCACGTGGTGCACTGATGCGGCGCCGTACCTCGCGGCGGTTGGCCTGGGCAGCGCTGCTGCTGTTGCTCGCCGGTCTGGTGTTGCCTCCGCTGGTCAACGTGAATCGCTATCGCGCACGAGTGACGGGGGCGATTGGCCGCGCCCTGGGCCGTGACGTTACCGTCTCCAGGATTCAACTGAAGTTGCTGCCCCGGCCCGGCCTCGTCCTCAATAACTTCGTCGTCGCCGACGCCCCTGGTTACAGCGCTGAGCCGATGTTGCGCGCCGACACCGTGACCGCGTACATCCGGTTGGCGTCGCTATGGCGCGGCCGTATGGAGATCGGCACCCTGGACCTCGACGCCCCCAGCCTGAATCTGGTCCGCCGCGCCGACGGGCACTGGAACATGGAAGAGCTGCTGGAGCGCGCCTCGCAGGCAAGCCCGGTACCTACGGCTGAGGCGCGGAGGGGGCCGCGGCCGCGATTCCCTTACGTTGAAGCCTCGGCCGGACGCGTCAACTTCAAGCTCGGCGAAGCCAAGAAGCCTTTCGCCTTCACCGACGCCGATTTCGCCCTGTGGGTGGATTCCGAGAGCTCATGGGGCGTGCGAATGGTGGCGCGGCCGGTGCGCACCGATGTGAACATCAGCGATACCGGCACGCTGAAGCTGGATGGGCAGTTCCAGCGCGCTGCCAACCTGCGCGATACGGTCGTCGCACTGCGAGTCAACTACAACAGCGGGCCTCTAGGGCAACTGACGAAGCTCATATACGCGCGCGACCGCGGCTGGCGCGGAACCGTTAGCGCCAGTGCCGTGCTTGCGGGCTCGCCGGCCAAGCTGGGCATCACCTTCGACGCTCAGGTGGACGACTTCCGCCGCTACGACATCGCCTCGGGCGTGGCCTTACGCCTGCGCACGCACTGCACGGGAACATATTCCTCCGATGGAGACGCGCTCTACGACGTCAACTGCGAATCGCCGATTGGCGCAGGAACGGTGCGTGTCAAGGGCGACGCCCAGGGGTGGGGCGCAGGCGGCTACGAACTCGGTATCGCCGGCGAGCATATTCCCGCCGAGCGTGTCGTTGCCTTTGCTCGCCACGCCAAGAAAGACCTGCCGCCCGACCTGACCGCCACCGGCGAAGTGGAAGGCGTGTTCTCAGTGCGCGACTCGCCCGGCATGACACCGCAGTGGGCAGGTGGAGGCCAGGCCACGTCGCTTGCGCTTCACTCCGACGTCCTCAAGCAGGACCTGCAACTGGGCGAGATTCAGTTCGACATCCCCGAAGTCAAACCGCCGGCTGCGAAACGGAAGCGCGCCCAGCCTGCGCCCAAACCAGCGGCTGCGCCGCCGGCTTTCCAACTCGTTCTCAAGCCTTTTGCTGTGCCGTTGGGCGCGGCATCGCCGGCGACCGCAACGGGAGAGTTCGACCACGCGAGCTATCGCCTGCATGTGGCCGGCCCCGCCGAATTAACGCGGTTGCTGAACGTGGCACAAGCTGTCGGCATCGGCACGCCCGGTGTGGGGCTGGCGGGCTCGGCGCAACTGGACCTCGATGTCGCGGGTACCTGGACCGGTTTTGCGCCGCCCGTGCCTTCCGGCAAGATACAGATCAAGACCGCCACGGCCGAGCTGCAAGGCGTCTCCGAGCCGCTGTTGGTCGACTCCGCCGCTGTGTCGCTGGAAGACCAGATGGCGAAGGTAACGGCATTCTCCGCGGGCTTCACCAAGGGTGGCCAGCTCGGCGGGTCGGCGGCGTTCCCCGTGCACTGTACCGGCCCGGAGAACTGCATCCTGCAATTCGATGTTCGCGCCGAGGACGTCTCGCTCGCGAGGCTCAATCAACTCCTGAACCCGGCCTTCGGCCAGCCCTGGTATCACCTGCTGCCCATCGCCCGCTGGCATGAGGACATACTGCTGAAGCTGCGGGCCCAGGGGCGCTTCTCCGTGCCTCGGCTGGAGCTCGGCCCAACGACGGCCACCAACGTCAATGGCTCGCTGGAACTTTCTTCCGGCAAGCTTCGCATCCACGAGCTGCGCGCCGACCTGCTCGGAGGCCACCAGGACGGCTCCTGGCTGGCCGACTTCACCGTCTCCCCGTCGCGCTTCATGGGCAACGGCACGGTCAGCAAGATCGCCATGGCGCAGCTCGGCTCGCTGATGCACGACAACTGGGCGACGGGTGCGGTCGATGCCGACTTCAGCCTCACCATGTCCGGCCTGACCACCGCCAAGCTGCGAGTCACCGCCGGCGGCGCCGCCGATTTCACCTGGAACAACGGCGTGCTGCGGCACGTCTCGCTGGATGGTCATGGGACGCCGGTGGCCTTCTCCCGCTTCGCGGGCAAGGTGTCGCTTCAGGACGGTACCTTCACGCTCACCGACGGGAAGATGCAATCGGCGCGAGCCATCTACGCGGTGAAGGGCACTGCGCTGTACGACCGCAGCCTGAAGATCGAGATGGAGCGCTCCGGCGGCCCGTCGTATGTCGTCTCAGGAACCCTCGATCAACCCACAGTCAAGCCGGTGACCACGACTTCAGCGGAGGTAGCGCTGCGATAACGCTTTGCGTTCACCAGCAAAGTGCGGATGTTTAATCGGGGGGTGCCCCGTTCTAGCCATCATTTGGCTAGGGCGGGCAGGTCGTCACAAACTTCCGTAATGTCAGTCACGGGCGCCACTCCAGAGTTTCCATAATCTACTTTCATGCCCCGAGGCCTTGAACGCCGCCACGACACATGGGACCTGCACTTCATCACCTTCAGCTGCTATCAACGCTAGCCCTTGCTGGCGCGCTACAAGGCAATGGCTTTGTTTGAAGCCACGCTTGAGAAATCCCGCAGGCGGTATGATTTTTTCGTGGTCGGTTATTGGCGCTGGAGCAGCTTCGAACACTACGCCACCGGAAAAGATGGTGTGGTGGAAATTGAATCCATGTGGACCGCCCGCAAACGGGAGCGGATGGGCATAACACTGAAGGCCCTGCAGGATCGCACGCGGCATTCACCTGAAACTGCCCCGCCCTGGCCAACTGACGGCCAGAACGGGGCACCCGATGTTGATTGACAGCAATCCTTCCAAGTCCCGAAAGCCTTTCCGGATACGGGCTGAACTCCTCGCAACTTCCGCCTCTCCTGTCACATCTAAAACTTGACAACAATTCACTCAAGTTCTATAGTGACTCTGCTATAAGGACTTTGTTGCTGATTTAATACCTAAATTTTCAGCAACTTACAAGTTTGATCTGAAAGAAGGAGTGGCTGCAATGGCAAAGATTATCGGAATTGACTTGGGCACGACCAATTCGGTTGTCGCCGTCATGGAAGGCGGCGAGCCCAAAGTCATCCCCAACGAAGAAGGTGGGCGCACGACGCCCTCGGTGGTCGGCTTCACTAAGAACGGCGAGCGGCTGGTCGGCCAGGTCGCCAAGCGCCAGGCCATCACCAACCCGGAGAACACCATTTATTCCATCAAGCGTTTCATGGGCCGTCGCTTCGACGAAGTGAACGAAGAGATGAAGATGGTGCCCTACAAAGTGGTTCGCTCTGGCGACCATGTCGCGGTTATCGCGCAGGGCAAGGAATACACCCCGCCGCAGATCTCCGCCTACATTCTCCAGAAGCTGAAGAAGGCCGCGGAAGACTATCTCGGCGAGACCGTGACTGACGCGGTCATCACCGTGCCGGCGTACTTCAACGACGCGCAGCGCCAGGCGACTAAAGACGCCGGCCAGATCGCGGGACTGACCGTGAAGCGCATCATCAACGAGCCGACGGCTGCCGCGCTGGCCTACGGGCTCGACAAGAAGAAAGACGAGACCATCGCCGTGTACGACTTCGGCGGCGGCACGTTCGACATTTCGATTCTGGAAGTCGGCGAAGGCGTCATCGAGGTGAAGTCCACCAACGGCGACACCCACCTGGGCGGCGACAACATCGACCAGCGCATCGTGGACTGGCTCATCGACGAGTTCAAGAAGGACGAAGGCCTCAACCTGCGCGACAAGGGCAACGAGATGGCGCTGCAGCGTCTGCGTGACGCCGCCGAGCGCGCCAAGATCGAGCTCTCCACCACCATGCAGACCGAAATCAACCTGCCGTTCATCACGGCGGATGCGAGCGGCCCAAAGCATCTGGTGAAGACGCTCACTCGCGGCAAGCTGGAAGAGATGGTGAAGGACATCATCGACCGCTCTATCGGCCCGTGTAAGGCGGCAATCAAGGACGCCGGCATCACGCCTGACAAGATCGACGAAGTCGTCCTGGTCGGCGGACAGACGCGCATGCCGCGCATCCAGCAGCTGGTGAAAGAACTGTTCGGCAAGGAGCCCCACAAGGGCGTCAACCCGGACGAAGTGGTCGCGGTCGGCGCGGCGATTCAGGGCGGCGTGCTCGGCGGCGAGGTGAAAGACCTGCTGCTGCTCGACGTGACCCCGCTGACGCTGTCGATCGAGACCATGGGCGGCGTGGCCACGCCGATGATCCCGCGCAACACGACCATCCCGACCAAGAAGTCGGAGATGTTCTCCACCGCGGCCGACAACCAGACGTCGGTTGAGGTGCACGTGATGCAGGGCGAGCGTCCGATGGCGCGCGACAACCGCACGCTGGGCAAGTTCCACCTGACCGGCCTGCCGCCGGCGCCGCGCGGCATACCGCAGATCGAGGTGACGTTCGACATCGACGCCAACGGCATCCTGAACGTGAATGCGAAGGACATGGCCACCGGCAAGGACCAGAAGATCACGATCACGTCGTCCTCGGGTCTGAGCAAGGAAGAGGTCGAGCGCATGGCGAAAGACGCCGATGCGCACGCCGCCGAGGACAAGGCCAAGCGCGAGGAGGTCGAGGCGCGCAACCAGCTCGACGGCATGGTCTACAGCATCGAGAAGATGCTGCGTGAGCACGGCGACAAGATCTCCGGCCAGGAGCGCAGCGACGTGGAGAACGCTCTCGCCGACGCCAAGAAGGCGCTGGAGGGAACGGACGCCAAGGCGATGCATAATGCGCGTGACCGCCTGCAGGCGGCCTCGCACAAACTGGCGGAAGCCATGTACAAGGCGACCTCGGCGCAGACGCCTCCGGCGGGCGGGGGACCGGCTCCGGGAGGAAATGGCCAGGCCACCGGCGGCGGCGAGCAGAAGAAGGACGAAGGCGTGATCGACGCCGAGTACGTGGACGTCGAGGACAAGAAGTAACTAGCAACCAGCCACGAGCCGCGAGCTACGAGCTAATGTCGAGCGACGCTGTTTGCACTGGGCTGAAAAGTAAGGGGCGCGCAAGCGCCCCTGCTCACAGCAGCGAGCAACGATTACGCGAATGAAGTTGGCGATTTGAGGTCAATCTGAAAGTCGTTGCGACCGAGCATGAGGTGGGTGCCCCAGGTCTCGCGGCTTTCGAGACCTGGGCAAGGTTTGGGTCCACCGCCAGCGCCCAGGTCTGGAAACCGCCAGACCTGGGGCACCCGGCACCCACATGAGAATTAGAAGTTCAAACTGACCCAGCGCCCGATTGCATCGGAGCTCGCCGCACGCACGACCGAGTCCCGCTTGCGGGACGGCGGAGAGGATAGCCCAGGACGGAGCCGCAGGCGGAGTCCTGGGTAGGCGTATACAGAGAGGACGAGTCCCTTTAGGGACGACACATGAACAGCGGGGCTTCAGCCCCCGCCCGAACAACAAGAAGGACCCCCGGAATCGAAGGAACAAATTGAGGTTTGAAGTAAACGGTCAGTCGTATATGTTGACATTCAATCGCGAAGACGGACGCTGGTACCTGGTCACCTCCGGCATCGGCGGCCGCATGAAGGCAATCCCGGTGATCAACGACGATGAACTTGGATTCGTGCCAACCATGGTAGTCCCCGTCGGCGACGGCGGACAGGCGAGCATCAACTGATGCATCCCACTCATCCGAAATGCGCGGATGAGTGGGGCACCCAGCAAACCTATGGGATCAGCTAGATGCTGAAATACCCAAGACGCAGTCCCGCTCTGCGGGACGGAATATCTTAGCCCAGCACGGAGCGAAGCGGAGTGCTGGGTAGGTTGGAAAATGAGACCGAGCCCCTTCAGGGACGACAAAAGAAGCAGGTCCCTCGACTGCGCGTCCGCCCACCCGCAAAGGATGCGGGTGGAAGAATTGCGGACGCTCCGCTCGGGATGACAAATTGTAAAGAAACGAATGCGGCGCACCTGAAGGTGCGCCCCTTCAAAGCTTTTGCTAATTGCTGACTGCTAATTGCTAGTTGCTAAACATGGCAACCACGACCCAGCAAAAAGACTATTACGGCGCCCTCGGGGTCAAGAAGACCGCCTCCGCGGACGACATCCGCAAAGCGTTCCGCAAGCTTGCGCGCAAATATCACCCCGACGTCAATCCCGGCGACAAGTCCGCCGAGGAGAAATTCAAGACCATCTCCGAGGCCAACGACGTCCTCAGCGATCCCAAGAAGCGCAAGATTTACGATCAGCTCGGCTTCTACTCCGACAACATCGATCCCGCGGCCGCCGAGGCCTACGCGCGCGGCGGCGGCTTTGGCGCGGGGGGATTCGGCGGACCGGCCCAGGAAGCGGGAGGCGGCGGCAGAACGCGCACCACGCAGGAAGTGCCGTTCGACTTCAGCGGATTCGACTTCAACGATTTCGCCGAAGGCGCAGGCGCGGCGGGACGGCGTGCCGGCACGGGCGGCGGATTTCGCGACATCTTTTCCAGCATCTTCAGCCGTGGTGGCGGCGCCGAGACCATGGAGCGCGCCGAGCCCGGCACCGACCTCGAATACCAGGTCAACGTCGGCTTCTGGCAGGCGATCCGTGGCGCCGAGTTGCAGCTCACCGTACCGCGCCTGGAGGTCTGCGGCAACTGCCACGGCCAGGGATACATCGAGCACCCGGGCGAATGTCCGCAATGCCACGGCAAAGGGACCATCACGCAGAAAAGCGGCAGTATGAAGTTCAACGTGCCGTGCCCGCGCTGCGGCGGCAGCGGTAAGAACCGCACCGTCTGCGCGGTGTGCCACGGCGAAGGCCGCGTGGAGCGCAGCGAGTCGCTGAAGGTGCGCATCAAGCCGGGCACGCGCGACGGCCAGCGCATACGCCTCCCGGGACGCGGCAACGCCGGTACGATGGGCGCGCCCGCGGGCGATCTCTATATCGTCGTGCGCGTTGGCGAGCATCCGGTGTTCAAGCGCGAGGGCGACGACATTCACCTCACCGTTCCCGTGAGCATGACCGAAGCCTCGCTGGGCGCGAAGGTTGAGGTGCCGACGATCGATGGGCGCGCGCTGCTGCGCATTCCTCCGGGAACGCAGTGCGGACAGAAGCTGCGCCTGCGCGAGAAGGGCGTACCGTCGGCAGTCAAGGAAGGCCAGCGCGGCGACGAGATCGTCGAGATTCACACCGTGACGCCGAAGGTCGCCGACGAGCGCTCGAAGGAAATCCTGCGCGAGCTGGCCAAGCTGAACGCGGAGGACCCGCGTGAGAGTTTGTGGAAGCAGGTTTAGGTAGAGCGAGCCGAATTCTCTGATGGGATGCGATAACGTCTGGTGCTTTGAAAGGGCACGGCTTCAGCCGTGCCGAGAAGAGTAAATCGAACCGGGCTTTAGCCCCCTGAGGTGTCGGCGCAGCGCCGTCCCTCCGCGGCTGAAGCCGAAAGTACATTGAGGAATATGACACGGCTAAAGCCGTGCCCTTTCAAATCATGGCCAAACGCAAGAAACAAGGCGCCTACATGATCAGCTCCGTCGCGGAGATGTACGACATCCATCCGCAGACGCTGCGCCTCTATGAGCGCGAGGGCCTGCTGAAGCCGTCGCGCACCGAGGGCAACACCCGCCTTTACACCGACGAAGACCTGGAGCGGCTGGAGCTGATTCTGTCGCTGGCCCGCGACCTGGGCGTCAACATCTCCGGCATCGCCATCATCCTCCAGATGCGCGAGCGCATGGAGGAAATGCAGCGCCAGATGTCGGAGTTCGTCAGCTACGTGCGCAACGAGGTCGTGGCGCGCGCGCAGCACGCGCACGTGGACGCCAGCCGCGGCGCCATCGTGCCGCTGCGGCCTCCGATTGTTGTCAGAAAGAAACAGTAGCAAAGCGTGCCGTGGAGGCGTCCGGTCTTGAAAGGGGCACTTCTTCAGGCGTGCCGTTTCAAGCTCCTTTCGCTGATTGTCATCCCGAGCGGAGTGAGTTTGTTCGCGAAGCGAACGAACTCACGTAGTCGAGGGACCTGCTTTTCGCGCGCGGTGCATGGATGCTTCCGGTAAACAACAGGTTCCTCCACTCGCCGCTCACGCGGCTCGGTCGGAATGACAAAAAGTAAGAATGCGCATGCGGCACGGCTAAAGCCATGCCCTTGCAAACCGTCTACCCTCCATTAATTCTGCATGACAATCCCTCCCCCAGTTGACTTCCCGCAGCCATTGGCGAATCGTTAGGAGAAGCGCTCGTACTTGGCGCTGCAAGGAGTGCTCTCATGTCTACCGTTGCCCCCGAAATTGATTCCGAACTCAAATCCCTCAGCGCCTACGGCCCAGCCCGGTCCACCGTGCAAGGGTCGCCTCTCAGCGCCGACGAACTGCGCAAGACCGAAGCCTACTGGCGCGCCTGCAACTATCTCAGCCTGGGAATGATTTATCTGCTCGACAATCCCCTGCTCACCGAACCGTTGCGCCCCGAGCACATCAAAAGCCGCCTGCTCGGCCATTGGGGATCGAGCCCTGGCCTATCGTTCACCTACGTTCACCTGAACCGGCTGATCAAGAAGTACGACCTCAACATGATCTTCCTCGCCGGCCCGGGACATGGCGCGCCAGGGGTGCTCGGCCCCGCGTATCTTGAGGGCACCTACTCGGAGGTCTACCCGGACAAGAGCGAGGACTTCGAGGGCCTGCGCCAATTCTTCAAGGAGTTTTCCTTCCCCGGTGGCATCGGTAGCCACTGCACGCCAGAGACGCCGGGCTCCATTCACGAAGGCGGCGAGCTGGGATACGTGCTGTCGCACGCCTGTGGCGCGGCTTTCGATAATCCCGACCTGATCGTCGCCGCGGTTGTGGGCGATGGCGAATCCGAAACCGGCCCGCTGGCGACCTCGTGGCACATTAACAAATTCATCAGTCCCCAGCGCGACGGCGCGGTGCTGCCCATCCTTCACCTGAACGGCTACAAGATCAACAATCCCACGATCCCGGCGCGCATCTCGCACGAGGAGCTGGACCAACTGCTGCGAGGCTACGGCTGGACGCCCTACTTCGTCGAAGGCTCCGACCAGGACACGATGCATCAGGCGATGGCCGCTACTGTCGAGCGTTGTGTGCTGGAGATAGGGAAGCATCAGCAGGAGGCGCGCGCAGGCGGCAACGTCACGCGTCCGCGCTGGCCGATGATCGTGCTGCGCTCGCCCAAAGGCTGGACCGCGCCGCGGCAGGTGGAAGGCCACTATCTCGAGGGCTTCTGGCGCGCGCACCAGGTGCCGTTGACCAACGTGAAGAAGGACCCGGTGCAGTTGCGGCTGCTGGAAGACTGGATGCGCTCGCAGGAACCGGAAAAGCTCTTCGACGGCAACGGCAAATTCAGCGCCGAAATCCGCGAGCTTGCGCCCATCGGCACGCGCCGCATGAGCGCCAATCCGAACGCCAACGGTGGCCGGGTGAAGCGCGCGCTGCGGCTGCCCGATTTCCGCACCTACGGCGTGAGCTTCGAGAAGCCCGGCACGACCCTGGCCGGGAACACGCATCCGCTCGGCGTCTTTCTGCGCGACGTGATGAAGCTCAATATGACCAACTTCCGCGTCTTCGGCCCGGACGAGACCACGTCCAACAAGCTCGACGCCATCTACGAAGTCAGCAGGAAATTCTGGATCGAAGAGTACTTTCCCGAAGACGCTGACGGCAGCCAGCTCGCGCGCGATGGCCGCGTGCTGGAGATGCTGAGCGAGCACACCATGGAAGGCATGCTGGAAGGCTACCTGCTCACCGGGCGCCACGGCTTCTTCTCAACCTATGAGGCCTTCGTCCACATCATCGACTCGATGTTCAATCAGCACGCCAAGTGGCTGGAAATCTGCAATCACCTGTCGTGGCGCGAGGCAATTGCGTCGCTGAATTTGCTCATCACCTCCACGGTGTGGCGGCAGGACCACAACGGCTTCACCCACCAGGACCCTGGTTTCATCGATGTCGTCGTCAACAAGAGCGCCAACGTCACGCGCATCTACATGCCGCCCGACGTGAATTGCCTGCTCTCCGTCGGCGACCATTGCCTGCGCAGCCAGAACTACGTCAACGTCATCGTCTGCGACAAGCAGGCGCACTTGCAGTACATGTCCATGGAGGCGGCGATCACGCATTGCACCAAGGGCATCGGCATATGGGATTGGGCCAGCACCGATGAAGGCGGCGAGCCTGACGTCGTCATGGCCACCGCGGGCGATGTGCCTACGATGGAGGCGCTGGCGGCGACCGTGTTGTTGCGCGAGGCCTTCCCGGACATCCGCATCCGGTTCATCAATGTGGTGGACCTGTTCAAGCTCCAGCCCAACACCGAGCATCCGCACGGGCTCAGCGATTGGGAGTGGGATTCGCTGTTCACCAGGGACAAGCCGACCATCTTTAACTTCCACGGTTATCCCTGGCTCATCCATCGGCTGGCCTATCGCCGTCACAACCACGACAACATGCACGTACGCGGCTATAAGGAGCGCGGCAACATCAACACGCCCCTGGAGCTCGCCATCAACAACAACATCGACCGCTTCAGCCTCGCGATGGACGTGATCGATCGCGTGCCGCGGCTGCAAAACATCGGCGGGCACGCCAAAGAGCGCTTCCTGAACGAGCAGATCGCGTGCAGGAACTACGCGCACCAGTACGGGATCGATAAGCCGGAAGCGGCGGGATGGGTGTGGCCGTATTGAGGGCAGGTAGAGCGGCGCTTCAGCGCCGCGTTCACCAGCTTATTTTGCATGTCGTCCCGGCCGAGCCGCTTTAGCGGCGAGTGGACGGACCTGCTGTCCGCGCGCGGTGCAACAACTTCCGGCGGAAAGCAGCTCCCTCGACTGCGTGAGGCTGCTCGCTTCGCGATCAGCCAGCCCCACTCCGCTCGGGATGACAAAATTTGAAATGGGTGCGCCGCTTCCACGCTCACGACGGGTGCGGCACGCCCTCAATCACCCGCACCGTGTCGCGCGCGATCAGGAGCTCTTCATTCGTCGGAATCGCGTAGGCCGGCAGCTTCGAATCTTCAGTGCTGATCAGTCCTTCTTTGCCGACGGTCTGCTCGTTCCTGGGCCCATCGATGGTTAGCCCCGCCCACTGCATGTCTTCGCAGATGCGTGCGCGGACCTCCGGCGAATTCTCCCCAATGCCGCCGGTGAAGACCACAGCATCGGCGCCGCCCATCGCCCCTAAATACGCGCCGATATATTTGCGCGCCCGGTAACAGAACACCTCGACCGCCAGGCGCACGCGCCGGTCGTCGTGGTCCTTCAGCTCGGCCAGCAGGTCGCGCATATCGTTGGTCAGCCCAGAAATTCCCAGCAGCCCGGATTGCGTGTTCAGCAGCGCCTCCACCTGCGAGGGCGACAAGGCCTCCTTGGTCGCAATCAGGTTCACGATCGAGGGGTCAAGATCGCCCGAGCGTGTGCCCATCACTAGCCCTTCCAGCGGCGTCATCCCCATCGAGGTATCCACTGACTTACCCGCTTTAATCGCGGTCGCGGAGCAGCCGTTGCCCAGGTGGAGCGTGATGATGTTGGTCTGGTCGCGTGTCAGGCCGCGCAGCGCGCGATAGCGGAACGCGACGTAGCGATGCGAGGTGCCGTGAAACCCGTAACGGCGGATACGATATCGGCGATAGAGATGATAAGGAACTGCGTAGAGGTACGCCTGCTCAGGAATGGTGTGATGGAAGGCCGTGTCGAATACCGCGACCTGCGGCTTGTCTTTGCCGAAGATTTGCCGCGCCGCCACGATCCCCTGTAAGTTGCCGGGATTGTGCAGCGGCGCCAGGTCGATGCAGTCCTCGATACCCTTCAACACCTTGTCATCGATCAGCGCCGATTCGCTGAACAGCTCGCCGCCGTGCACCACGCGATGCCCTATGGCGTGGATGTCTGCCGTGCTCCTGATTTCGGCAACGCCCGATTGATCGGACGCGATGTATCGGACCAGATAATCCAGCGCCGCGGGAATATCGCGCAGCGCCGCGGTAAGCTTGTGCTTGGCGCCTTCGCCGGCCTGGAAGGTGACGATTGCCTCGCCACCCGCGCGCTCCACCTCGCCCTTGCACAGCCGCTGGTCGTGGTCCTGCTTGATGCGGTCGAGGTCGGTGGCGATGATCTGGAATTTCAGGCTGGAGCTGCCGGCGTTGAGCACGAGGACGTTCATGGATTCCCCCCGCATGGCGGGTAGTGTGGCGCTTTAGCGCCGCGTTAACGCCGTGCAAATCGGATTTCGAGCCGGGCTTCAGCCGGCGGCAAAAGGCATCTCGTCGGCTAAACGCCGACTCGTGCAACAACATTATTGACAGCTACACGCGGCCTGAAGGCCCGCACTACCCGATCATTCCAGATCCACGTGCTCGACGTGGTCCACCTGGCGCCCAAGAAAGCGCGTGGCCAGACGCTTGAACTTGTCCGTCGAATCGGTGGCATAGAAGCGGAAGGTACGATGCTCGGCAAGCGCATTGCCGGGATTAGCGTTCCTTCGACTGCGTTCGGCCGCTGGCGCCTCCTCACTCCGCTCAGGATGACACCCCAAATCTCCATCGACCATCGTCTTCACCACGCCCGCGGTCGACTCCGCCGAATCCACGATCTCAATCGATGGCGGCATGATGCGGCGCAGCATCGGTGCGATCAGCGGATAATGCGTGCACGCCAGCACCAGCACATCCGCGCCTGGCGGCGCCTGCGCCATCGCTTCGTCCAGGTAGATGCGCGCCACGTGCTCGGTTACCGGATGCTCGATCCAACCTTCTTCCACCAGCGGCACGAACAGCGGGCACGCTTTCTCCAGCGACGCCAGTCCGTGGCGCTCCAAGGCGTCACGATAAGCATGGCTGCTGACCGTCGCCTCGGTGGCGATGACAATTGCCGCGCGATTATGGCTCACCTCGGCCGCGACACCCGCACCGGGCTCGACCACTCCAATCACCGGCACCCGCGCGGCCTCTTTGATTGCGGGCAGCGCCAGCGCGGTCGCGGTGTTGCAGGCGATCACCAGCAGGTCGATATTCTGCGATTCCAGAAAGTGCGCCGCTGCGATCGCATATCGGGCGACCGTCTCCGCCGATTTCGTGCCATAGGGCAGGCGCGCCGTATCGCCAAAATAGATATAGTGCGCGGGCAACTGCGCGGCGATGGCCTTGAGCACCGTCAGGCCGCCCACTCCGGAATCGAAAACTCCAATACGCGGCAGGCTCACTGCGTGTTACCCGTCGCCCGGCGCGCAACGACGTCGCGGTCGGGCAGCGCCAGCCCGCCGACAACCTGGCCGATGTTGCTGGCCAGATAAAATCGGCGCAGGTCGGCATGGCCGGCCAGCGTATCGCGCTCCTGGCCATTCACCAGGATCTTCACGCGCTGAATTTTGTTATCGTTCGCGTTCAACGTAAGCACCACGGATGCGACCGTCAGCTCCTCGGCCAGCACTCCCGACGGATGCGCCTCGGCAAATGACGAGTTCGTGTCGACGACGGCGGCGTCGTCCTCCATCAGGTAAACCTGGCGAATGTCCGAGCCCGCGCCCACCGGATGGCCCGATTCCGGCTTGGTGTACTGCGCCATCAGTGTACGCAACACCGCGCGATCACGCTCGCTGCGCTCGGCAGGCAGCACCGCGCTCACTTGCATCTTGTGCAACGTGCCATCGCTGTCGCTGGCAACGTACAACGTTACCGGCTCAGCAGGACCGTTGCCGGGCGGCGTCACCGCGACCTGCTGTTCGGCGGCAGCTTGGGCCTCGCGCGCCGCCCTGGCCTTCAAACGCAGCGCATAGTACCCCAAAGCGGCCGCGACCATCCCCAGGACGGCAAACACGATCAGGATGCGCCGGGTCACGGCCGCACCTCCGGCAGCTTGCCGCGCACCGCCGCAATGCCCGCAGCAATCGACTGCGCCACCTGCTCCTGATATTGCGCGCCGGCAATGTCTTCCACCTTCTCGTCGGGCGGCGCGATCTCAACGGCGATGGCCGGCGCAGCGATGTTGTTCATGGGCCGCAGCGGCGCCACCAGCGCGATGTTGGGCAGCTTGCGGTTTTCCAACTCCGCCGCCACCGATCCCGCAGCCACCCCGCTCAAATCGAGAAACGCGGCCTGTGCGGTGTCCCAGGGCAGAAAGCCCGTGCGCGAAAGGTCGGTCGCCGGCAGCATTGCGGTGAAGACGTGCACGCCTCGGCCAGTGTTGGCGGCGTGCAAGGCAATGTACAGCGCCGGGCGCGCGGCGTTGGTCGTCACCGCGCGCTGGTCGAGTGTGATGGCAGCATCGGAATTGCGCAGCATGGCAGCCGCAATGCCGCGATTGGCCAACTCGCGCTGCACTCGCCGCGCCAGCGTCAGCACCACATCTTTTTCCGCCAGCGAAGGCGTGATAGCAGCGCCGCTGTCGGTGCCTCCGTGCGCGGGATCGAGGATGACCAGAAAGCGCGGCGCCGCCGGCGGCTTGGGCTGCGCTGCGGCGGCCGGCGCGGACGGCTGTGCCGCGGGGGGCGACACCGGAGCCGCCGGAGTCGGAGGCGGCGGCGGGGGCGCAGCCGCCATAATGATGGTCTTGCCGCCGTCGGCGAAATTAGCCAGCAGCGGCGAGGTCGCCGCAACATCGAGTTCGGCCAGTCCGTCGTGCTCGGAGAAGGTTGCACCGGTGATCACGGGATCGTCGAACTTGTAGGTGTCCTGCCCGCCGGAAACCACGGGCTCCCGACGAAAGGTGAAACGCACGCGCCCCGGCTCGGTCGCGATGGTGGGGTTCACCGGCGCGGGGAAACTCACGGTCAGCTTGGGTGGAGTGCCCTTGTCCAGTTCCACGCTGAAGCGCTCGGCAATGTCACCGATGAACAGCCGCCGCGCCGCCGCGTGCAGTTGTACGGGTTTCGCCAGCAGCTTGGTGAGAATCGCCGGGACCGCACTCAGCGGAACATAGCCGCGCGCGTTTTGCAGCACGAAGTTCGCAGGCAGCTTAAGCTCTTCGCCCAAAACCTTGGCTTTCTCCTTGCCTTCGGTGAACTGGGCCTCCACCGCGTGGCCGCCGGGCGGCGTGAAGCGCAGCTTGTACTTCTTGCCGTCAGGACGCGCGTCGATGGAGCCGAGTGGTTCCATGACGTCGACCAGTCCGACGTACGGCACGCCCTTCACGTCCAGCAGTGCAGCGGAGTATGTGGTCTGGGAGGAGTAGACAGTGAGCTGGTCCGGCGATTGCGCGTGCACGGTGGCAAGCCGCCAGAACAGCAAGGCCGCGGCAATCAGGCCCAGGCTGACCCAGACGTGCTTGTGCTTTTCGCCCAGCGGGCGGCGGGAACGCAGTAGGTGCATCAAGGCTCAAGTCAATGATACAGGCCGGAAAGTCACAGCCACTTTTCCGGCGCCGCATCGAACTGGGCCTTATGGTCCTGGGAGCAGAAGTAGTAAGTCTTGCCCTTATAAACCGATTTGGGTGCGGTCTTGGGATCAACCTCCATGCCACAGACGGGGCAGAGCGGATGCTCGTCGCTTCCGGTAGCGGCCTGCAGGTACGTCGCGTTGCTGGCCGGATCGGTCCAGCCCGTGCCCTGGTACTCCAACTGGTAAGCCGTATCTTCGGCGGCCTTGCGGCCGAAGTATCGTTCGACAACCCGCAGCGCGAGATCGATGCCCGAGGTCAGACCTCCCGCCGTTGCGATGTTGCCCGACTCGACGAAGCGCGCGCCGCGCTTCACTGTAATGTCGGGATATTGCACTGCCAGGCTCTTGTACGCGCTGTGATGCGTTGTCGCCGGCTTGCCCGCGAGCAGCCCCGTGCTGGCCAGAACGAAGGCTCCGGTGCACACCGACATGGTCACGTCCGTCGTTTTGCTCACCTTGCGAATCCAGTTCAGCATCGCACCAGTCTGGCCGTTTTGCGCCGGGATCACGACGATCTTCGGTGCCGGTGCATTGGCGAAGGTGTAGTCAGGGATGATCTTGATACCGCCCAGCGTGACCGGCTGCATGCTTTCCGCCACCGTGTAGGTCTGGAACGGCATTTGGTCTTCCATGCTGGAGCCACGCGACATGATCATCACGTTGTTGAACACCTCCCAGGGCCCGGCGAGATCGATCATCACCGTGCCTTGTGAGACGACAAACGCAACCGGAATCTTCCCATGGGAGGGCGGCGTCAACCGATTGGTGACCGCGGCGCTGTCGCTTGCGGTTGCCTTCTTTGTGCTGGAACCAGAAAGGGCGGAAACCGGCTTCGCAACCGAGGAGAGTGCGGCCAGCAGTCCCAGCGCCGCCGATCCTTCGACAAATTCTCTACGCTTCATCTTCGCACCTCACTGTCGCGCGACACGTATTCTGACGTACAGCGCAGCGATAGGTACGATGTCACGACGAACAATGTTCAGCGTTTTGCTGTCATTGGGGAGAGCGGCGATGGAGCGGCATTCTCCCGCGAAACGGAAGGACCGACAGGTTAAAAGGATAGAGCTGTCAGGAGTTCGAGGCTGCAAGCGGCTTAGGGCGCGATCTCGAAGACAACCCCGTAGCCGAATGTGCCACCGCCTGTCGTTGTCCCGTAGAGATTACCTGCCTGGTCGAATATCACGCTGCCTGCCGGATAGCGTCCATCGTCGCCGCCGGTGAAGTCGTGAAGATCGGTATATATCCAGCTACCGCCTGAGGGAGTCAGCCTGAAGACCGAGCCGTATCCAAAAGCGCCGTCGCCGAACGTGGTGCCGTAGAGATTACCGGCGGCGTCCATAATCAAGCCGCACAGCGGGCCCGGGGTGGTAGTTCCACTGAAGACGAAGTTGTAAAGCACGGTATGCGTCCAGTTGCCGTTTGGCTGAGAAGTCAGCTCGAAGGCTGTTCCCCCCTCGTTGGAGCCGCCGTCGGAAGTCGCGCCATACAGATTGCCTGACCCATCGAAGATCAAGCCGCCTGCTGGATTGTCTCCATTCTGGCCCTGACCCGGAAACGCATAGATAGTACTTTCGATCCAAGAAGACCCAGATGGCGCTAACTGGAAAGCCGCGCCATTGCCGTTGGGGCCGCCTGAATTCGCCAGCCCGTAAAGCCTTCCTGCATGGTCGAATATCAAGTTGCCCGTGAGATATCCGCCATCGTTTCCGTTAGTGAAGGAGTAAAGGACCCGTTCGGTCCAGCCGCCATTGGCAGGTAGCAGTTCGAAGGCTGTGCCCCAGCCGCTGGTGCCTCCCTGAAGTGTCGTGCCGTAAATATTCCCTGCCTGGTCGAAGATGACCCCAGCCTCGGGATGTTCTCCGTCCGGGCTTCCCGCGAACCTGTATAAGACAGTTTCTGTCCAGGAACCGAGCGCCGAGCCTACGGCCCTTGGAGGAGGCCTGAGGTTGTACACTAAGCCGCAGCCGTAGCTTTCGCATCCTTGTCCGTCGACCCCGCCAATCTCAGCGGTGCCGTAGAGACTGCCGTCTGCACCGATCACCACCCCGCCTTGGGGATCAATTCCATTATTGGTTGACCTGAGGTCGAAGCTGAAGAGAGGGGTCAAGACCCAGCCTGAGCCTTGGTGCGCCATTTTGAAAACCGTACCGCCGCCGCCATCGCCTCCCCGAACGGTCGTGCCGTAAAGGTCCCCCCTACGGTCCAAGGTCAAGCCGGCCTGGGGAGATGCCCCATCCGACCCGCCAAAGAAATTGTGGAGTACGGTGAAGGTCTGCGCCTGCGCCGGTGGCACGGCAATCATTGTCAGCACACAAACCAGCCCCAGTGGGAATGCCGTCCGCCGCGGGCGACCATGCAAAACTGATGTGTGGGGGCGTGGCGAGTTTGTCAGAATGGTCTCCTGTACGAATGCGACCGTTGACGGTTGCCGTTCTTGACGTGGGAACTCTACACCTAAATCGTGGCGGATTTCCAGGAGGGGATGGCGGCGGCTGTAACCAGTCTTGCCATAAACGATTCGGACCAGAAGGATTACTGTCTAACCGCGATCTATCATAAGCCGTCAGGCCGAGACGCTGCTCCCGACATTCATCCGCCAAGCTTTCGGCAGGGTCTATGGAATCAGAGCCTTGGGCCGTAAGGTGAAATTAAGTTGATTGCCGCTAGGCGCGGGGGAATACTTGCTCCGCGAATCCATGTGGCGCTTGCCTGGCGCCCAGATCTCCGGCGAGGAAAATCGTGATGACTTACACACCACTAGGCATACATTCGATAATCGGCCGCGCTCTGGGCGTAGCCTTGTTCGGCCTGGCGCTGCTGACCATCGGCTCAACGCAGTTGGCCCAGGCCCAAACCTACACGATCATCCACAGCTTCACCGGACCAGACGGAGTCATGCCTGACGCCGGCGTGACCATGGATCGTGCCGGAAATCTGTATGGCACCACTTACTATGGAGGCACTGCGGGCCGGGGCACGGCTTTCAAGTTAGCGCACAGGAATGCGGGATGGACCCTTTTACCGCTTTACAGCTTCCAAGGCGGCAATGACGGCGCGTTCCCGGTGGCCAGAGTTGTCTTCGGTCCGGATGGCGCGCTTTACGGCACCACATCAGGGGGTGGCGGGGGACCATGCAATGGTGGCTGCGGAACCGTCTTCCGGCTCACGCCTCCCGCGACGGTCTGCAAAACTTCACTGTGCCCGTGGACGGAGACCGTGCCTTACCGCTTCCCCGGCGGCAGCGTGGGCGCGTTTCCCAGTTACGGCGATCTCGCCTTCGATGCGGCGGGAAACCTATATGGGACGACACAGGGCGATGAGAGCGGCAATGCCGCGGTTGTTTTCATGCTCTCGCACTCCAACGGTGGCTGGACGGAAAGCACTCTCTACAGCTTTGCCGGCGATTTTGTCGCGAGTGGCGTCATCTTTGACGCTGCCGGTAACCTCTATGGAGCGACCGCCGATGGCGATAGTGGATTTGGAACCGTTTACGAACTGAGCCCCTCGGCATCCGGATGGACCAAGACTGCGCTTTACAGCTTTCAGGGCATAAACAGTCCATACGATCCCTTGGGTACCCCGATCTTCGATGCGGCAGGCAATCTGTACGGTACTACCTTTGAAAGTGGGGGCTCGGTTTACGAACTGCAACCCTCCAATGGCGGCTGGACGCTTTCCACGCTGTATTTGTTCAACGCCTACCAGGGCTCATTCGCCGCGCCGTCCCTGGATGAGGCCGGCAACGTTTACGCCACGTCGACTTTGGGGGGAGGCGGAGCGGGCAATGTCGTCAAGCTGACCAGGTCCGGCAACGGCTGGACGGAAACCGATCTCGTCGACTTTGCCGGCACCGGCGGTTACTTGCCCGTGGGAAATGTAATTGTCGATGCGAATGGCAATGTCTTCGGAACGACGTCGCTAGGCGGAACGTTTATTGGCGGCACATGTGCCAGCGGTTGCGGCGTAGTTTTTGAAATTACCCCAAATTAAAGCCGGGCAGGGCCAGGAGGGGATGGCGGCGGCTGTAACCAGTCTTGCCATAACGATTCGGACCACAAGGACTACTTGTAGGCACGACTGGTCGCCGCCCGGTAACTTGTGCTATGGGATTTTACGCCGCTACGCCATCTTCACGCTCGCCGAGAGCTATTCGAGGCGCTCGACGGTGAAGAAGACTTCGTAGGTTGTCCCCTGCGTGTTGCCAGTTGACTGCACAAAGTAGGTCACAGGAATTCCGGCATCGCTTCTGATGGTAATCGTTTGCGTCGACCCTCCTCCGCCAACGAATCGGGTATTCGTGCCAATAACGCAGCATAGCGTTTGTGGGCCAGGATCAGGAGACCAATTGATGCCTAACCCCCAATTTCCGGTACTATCCCCATTTGCCACAGTCGTCACCATGACCCCGGAGATACGGAATAACCCGTTCGCTGAGGGCGTGAAAATTGTCGTCGTAGGAATAGGGTTGGTTTGCCCGGTCAGGTTCACGCGGGCAATGATCTGCGGATTCGATGTTCCGGTTTGCGCGAAGCCAGTGCCCTGCAGTCCCAGCCACAGCACCATCGCGAAGAAAAAAAGGTGTTTGCGCACGTCAACCCCCACAAATTGTGAAATATCATGCCGAAAACACTGCTTCAGCGAGACGCTTGGCGAGAACAGCGTATCCTGGCCGATCCGGCGCCGGGTACCGGACCGCTGGCGATCAATTTGTCGACATGTAGGAGCGCGCCCGGCTCGTCGGTTCAGCCCCGGCAACGACCTTTACTGCGTAATTTCAAATACCACACCGCAACCGTGCGTCGGACAATTGCCTGTACCACCCCACGTGGTTGTACCGTAAACATTTCCGCTCGCGTCCAGGACCACACTGTCCGCGGGGTTGTATCCGCCGCCATCGTCATCGGCAAAACTGTGCAGGGTGCTGAAGAGCCATCCGCTTCCGTTCTTTGTCAGCTTGAAAACCGATCCCCTGAAATGGTCTCCGCTACCTGCGGTGGTACCGTAAAGATTGCCGGCCGCGTCCATGGTAAGGCTGGCGCCGGGCCCGCCGGTTCCGCTGAATGCTTGCAGAACAGTGGCGGTCCATCCCCCGTTCGATGGCTGCAGTTCATAGACGGTGCCCGAACCCATGGCACCGCCGCTGGCTGCGCCGTAAAGATTTCCGGCCGAGTCGAAAATAACTCCGGCGCGGGGACTGATGCCGACGGAGTTCATCTCGAAGGTGTAGAGGGTGGTCTCGGTCCAACCAGACGGCGATGGCGACAATTCGTACACGGTTCCGCAGCCTGTACCAGAAGCACAGGACAGGTCGCCTCCTTCCGTGGCCGTGCCATACAGGTTGCCGGCAGCGTCGAAGATGACTCCGGCCTGAGGTCGCGCGCCGTCGCCCGCGCCGACGAAGTCATGCAGGGTGGTCTTCGTCCACCCTCCACCCGAGCGCGTCAACTTGAAGACGCTACCGGCACTGTTGGCGCCGCCCTCTGTGGTTGTTCCATAAATGTTGCCGGCGGCATCGAGGGTGACAGGCCCGAACGGCATGTAACCGTCGGCCACGCTTTGAAAGTCATAGATGACGGTTTCCGTCCATGGGCAAAGCGCCGTGAGGCAGGGAGACGACGGTGGCGTCAGGTGGAAGACGGTGCCGCAGCCGAACGAGCACGCCGGACTTCCCCCCATGCTAGTCGTGCCATATAGAGTTTCGTCCGGGGCCATGGTTACGGGCGCATAGGGCGTCGCTCCTGCTCCGAAAAGTGGCGAGAAGCTGAACAGCGGAACCAGCGTCCAGCCTCCAGCTGATCGGGTCAGGCGAAAGACGCCTCCGCATCCGCCCAGGTCGAGGCACTCTCCAGTCAAATTGCCGCCGCTAACGGTGGTTCCATAGAGATGGCCGGCAGGGCCCAGGGTCAAGCCACCAATCGGAAACGCTCCATCGGCCCCTCCGGTGAAGTTATGCAGCGTGGTGAGGACTTGCGCTCGCGCAGGCTGGACCGCCAGGGTCATGCAGGCGCATAGCACAGCAACCGAGAAGATTGTCAGGTGAGGCTGGCGCGGGAGACAGGCTGGAATTGTCATGGGAACCCCTACAGGAGACTCGCATTGCAGTTATTGTGCCTGCGACTCTGTGTAATTTTATACGCAGGACACGGCTTCAGCCGTGCCGGGAACCACGATGGAACCGGGCTTCAGCCCCGACTGCCGCGGCTAAAGCCACCATCCCTGGCCCATCGTTTCGCCGGGCTGAAGCCCGGCACTTCCACCGCTCGGATTTCAAAGTGAGCACTACCCGAGCTTGCTATCCATTGCAGCCCGTACTTTACCCTGCAAGCACACGCTAAGCCAACTGTCGAGAACAGGTCATTGGGTAGTGGGTCAATTCGAAGTTCGATTGAGATTATCGGGTGCCCCAGGTCTGGCGGTTTTCCAGACCTGGGTCCTCGCAGGCTGGCACCCAGGTCTCGAACACCGCGAGACCTGGGGCACCCGCATCAACTTTGCTCGGAACCACAAACTGACCCACTACCGGTCATTGCGCTCATTGACCCGGCTCGCCCGATTGCTTGTGCAATGGCGATGTTACAACAGCTATACGAACACGCAGCATAGTTTACGACTGCATGCCCCAGATAAACTTTTCCCACCAAGTTGCAGGACGAACAAAAATAATGAGTTCACCAGGCTTTGCTGTAGCGGTTCTTCCGCTGCAATTATTACTAGCTACTAAGCCTGAAGCGACGATTGTAGAAACCGGATACAGATTTTCGCTTCCGTATGTTCGCGTGTCGCTATCGTAGAGCTTTTGCCGAGTACAGGGTATCCAGACCCCACTACCCAACCCGTTAAAAACCAGCACTCCGTGAGCATTTGGATTCGCAATATATGAGTCGCCATCCACTGAGGTCTTAACAGTGATTCTCCCGCTGAGATCAGCATCTGTGCTCCCATCCCGATCAGTATGGTAGTCCACAAACGTCAGGTTCATTCCGGACAGATTTTTTCCTGTACGTCCGTCAACTACACGAATATGAATCGTGGCAGTCTGCGCGAGTAGTCCGATCGGAGCAACCGCAAACAGAATGCACGAGAGTATGGCTGTGCTCAGCTCCACGATTTGTACACGGGGCAGTTCCATGGGTAGCTGTTGTAATCAGGCCATTACGTAAGTTTGAGCTTTTCATTCGCCTGGGGCAACCGAAACTTGTGATATGGCGATATTACGCCAGTTATCGATGGCGAATTTCCACCGGGGTTCCGTCTGGAACTGCCGACCAGATTTCCTCAATCTCGGCGTCAGTCACCGCGATACATCCGTCTGTCCAGTCAACAGCGCGATGCAGTGGGCCGAGCCAGCCTAACCCGTTTTGAATGCCGTGAATCATGATGTCACCGCCCGGTTCGGCTCCTAGTCTTTGTGCGCGTTCTCGGTCAGCATCGTTGGGATACGAGACGTGCAGAGCGCGATGAAATCGGCTGTCTCTCTTGTGCCGATCCACCATGTACAGACCCTCTGGAGTTTTGTGGTCGCCTTGAATCTGTTTCGGGTCAAGTCCGCCTCTGCCGATCGCCACTGAGTAGCTGCGAATGACGTTGTTCGTGGAGTCAAGCAGGACAAGTTTATGTTCGGTTTTGAGGACTAGGATTTTGCTTGCGCGTTCCTGAATCGGCGTTCTGGACTGATGCAAATGAAGCGCGATGGCAGCGATTGCGATGAGCAACAGGCTGACTACGGCCAGACGTTTCACATCAGCACTTTAACCCGGCGACCCAAGATTTCGCACGAATAAATGTTGTGAACAGGCCATTACACTCACAATCCCAACCGAGAACTCGCACCGAAAGTAGCCTAAGTTTGCCAGCGCTTCATTAATTGATTGCTGGGCAGCGATGGATCGAGTAGTTTGTGGGCTGTCTCCGCTCCTGCCACCGGCAAATTGCGAGCGTCCAGCAGGCCAATTTGCACCAGCAGGGAAGCCTGGTCCCAGTAGATATGCTCATGCGCCACCTTGTCGCCCACGAACTTGACGATGGCGACGGTGGGAATTTCCACCGCGCGTCCGGTCGGAGGAACATTGGGCAGCAACCAGTCCATCTCCGTCGTATGCGTAAAGCTCACGATGAATTCGTCCACAACCGTGTCCACCCCAACGGTTCGGCTGATGGGGGTCAGGCGAAAGTCAGGCGGATTCACCGGAATGAAGAAGTGGGCGTAAAACCGCTTTAGCTGCTGGTATCCCACCCCGCCGGTCATGGTCGGAATATGGTTGACGTAGGGCTCGGGAACCATGGTCGCCATGGTGGCGTCCGCATCCCGCACTTCGAACTCACAGCGGCAGTGCTCCTCCCAGAGAGCAACCAGGTCAGGGCTTGGCATATCACCCTCCTTGCATTGTTCCGAGCGCCGTAGGCGCGACACAGCTTAGCCCAGCCGTTTACGGCTGGAGGTACGCGGTTATTCTATCCAAGTGCGCTAGGCGCGACACCTCATCCGAACATAATCAACGATCGTATGGAATGCTCGAATTTGTGGGGGCTCCGTTTGTGACGGCTGCGGCGCTGACGGCGTGCCCACGGCACTCTTCGTTGAATGACCGCCGTTAGCCCAGCCTGGAACGGCTCGGCCAGCCTATGCCGCGCCTACGGCGCTCTTTCCGGCACGCGTCGCTAGACGAAAGCCGACAGCTCCGATTGCAGCCTGCCTTTCGGCGTGGCAGGCGCCACCTCTTCCAGCGAATAGATCGTCAACCCGCTCAGCATCTTGGGATAGAAATCCGTCGACTTCTGGGGCAGCACCTCGCCGGCGAAGGCGATGTCGCGCACCTGCTCCATGCGCACCGGATTCATCAGGAAGGCGATCTGCGCCGCCCCCGTGCGTACCTCGTTCACCGCCTCTTCGGCATCGCGAATGTACTTCAGGTGCTTCTGCGCACGAATGTCGTCCTCCGACATGCCAATGATCTCTTCGAGGACGAGCTTGTGGAGTTGCACGACATCGAGGCGGCACTGCTTGTCCGAGAGGTTCTTCAGCGCCTCGACGTGCGAGTTGTCGCGCGCGCGCAGCAGGAAGGCGTTCTGCGCGGTGACGGCCATCAGCGCCGTGCGGTCGCGGCCCGCATCGCGTAACTGGCGCACGGCGTCCTGCACATCGGTCACGGCGCCGAGGTCCTGAATATCGAAGTACTGCATCACCTCCGCCGACTTGGCGAAGATGTTGAAGTTCTCCAGCCCGAAGACCACGCGATGCGTCGGCAAAATTACCAGCCCGGGCGCGTCCATGTTGACGAAGGCGATCATCACCCGCTCATACGGCGCCTCGGGATCGCTGGTGCCCGCGCGTCTCCGCATCTCGTTACGAAAGTTCAGCGCCGTCTCATAGCGATGATGGCCGTCGGCGATGATCAGCTTCTTGTCGGCCATTTTCGCGCGCGCGGCCGCGACCGTCGCCGGCTCCGAGACCTTCCACATGCGATGCAGCACGCCATACTCGTCGCGCAGCGCGACGTCGGCGGCACGGTCTTGCGCCAGCAGCTTGCCGACTTCATCGGCCGGATCGTCGTACACCATGAAGATCAACTCGCAATGCGCCTCGGTCGCGCGCAACAGGTTCAGGCGGTCGGCCTTGGGCTTGCTCAGCGTCTGCTCATGCCGGAAGACTGCCTTGTTGTCGTAATCGTCCACTCGCCCCAGGGCGATGAAACCGCGCCGTTCGGCTTCCGCTCCCGCCGGATCTCCCGGCACCTTAAACGTCTGGGAGTAGACGTAGATGCTGGGCTCGGCGTCCTGCTCCAGAACGCCTTCGGCCTGCCATTGTTGCAACGAGCCGGCCGCCCGCGAGTACACGTTCTCGCTCTCGCCATCGCCCGCCTCGGTCTTCCCGAGGATGATCCGCACCAGGTTATAGGGGCTGAGTTGGTAGTACTGGTCCTGCATCGCGGGTGTGATTTTGTCGTAGGGTTGGGTCAAAACCTCGTCCGGAGTGACTTTGGTCGGGTTGTAGCGAAGAGCACGAAAGGGAAGAATGTCTGCCATAAAAGTCCTTTAGTCAAACCACAGAGACACAGAGACACAGAGGTAAGAAATGTCAGAACACGCTGTTGCCGGAGGGCAGGGCGCAGACGAGATGGCGCCCCTCGCGCCCTGTTCTTCTCGGTGCCTCTGTGTCTCTGTGGTTCATTCCAGCCTCAAATCGCCAGTCTAGCAGCTAACAAAAGAAAACCAGGATGACGGCCATCACATCCATATGTGCAGCAACCCTGAAGCCCGGCGGCGCCAGACCGGCTGCCGCCGGCTGTGATACGATTCATCCACACGTCCCCAGAGGATCCTATGGCCCGCGGTAGCATCGGCGGATTCGGGTCACGCGGCTCGAAAAATCAGCTTCTGAAACCACCTTGTGCGCCGGGACATTCCGCTCGCCGGCCCGTCCAAGCGGGTGTGCGCATCTCCCTGACATTCCTGCTCGCGGCCTGCCTGCTGGGCCTGCTGGCGCTGCCCGCCGCCGCCCAGGACCAGAGTGACGACATCCACATCACGCCGCGCGAGGTGAAGAAGCCTGACGCGCCGATGGACAACATCGATCCCGCACTGCGCACGCACACCAAGCCGATCACCCGCGAAGTGGACCTGGTGCTGGTGCCCGTTACCATTACCGACCCGATGAACCGGCTGGTCACCGGCCTGGAGAAAGACAACTTCCTGCTCACCGACAACGGCCAGCCGCAGCAGATCAAGCATTTCTCCAGCGAAGACGCGCCCATCTCGCTGGGCGTCATCTTCGACGTAAGCGGCTCCATGTCGGACAAGATCGATAAGTCGCGCCAGGCGGTGGTCGAGTTCTTCCGCACCGCCAACCCGCAGGACGAGTTCTTCCTCGTCACCTTTTCGGAGAAGCCCGAGGTGCTGGTCGACTTCACCTCGTCGGTCGAGGACATCCAAAACAAGCTGGTCTACGCCGTTCCGCGCGGGCGGACGGCGCTGCTCGACGCGATCTATCTGGGCATGGACCGCATGCGCCGCGCCAAATATGAGCGCAAGGCACTGCTCATCATCTCCGATGGCGGCGACAATCACAGCCGCTACACCGAAAGTGAGATCAAGTCGATGGTGCGCGAGGCCGACGTCCAGATCTATGGCATCGGCCTCTTTGATCGCATGGCCAAGACACCGGAAGAGCACGAAGGCCCCGCCCTGCTGAGCGATGTGACGGAAGCTACTGGTGGGCGGACATTTGTCATCGATTCGCCCAGCGAGCTGGCCGACGTGGCTACCAAGATTGGCATCGAGCTGCGCAACCAATATGTGCTCGGATACCGTCCAACCAATCCAGCACACGATGGCAAGTGGCGGAAGATCAAGGTGAGACTGAATCCGCCCAAGGGCCTGCCGCCCCTGCACGTGTACGCTAAAACCGGATACTATGCACCGACGGAATAGAACCTATCTTGTAGTGACTTTCATTCTGCTGGCGGCCATGTGGATGTTGGCCCAGAGTGGCGCGCCCGCTCCGCAAACCAGCGTGCCCGCGGCCACGCCGCCGCCCGCCCAGCAAGCGCCGCCCGCGCAGAACCCCTCGCAGCCTGCCGGCCAGCCGCAGCAGGAAGAACCGGCTCCGGCGCCCGCGCCCAACCAGCCGGGCGATACCGTGCAGGTCCCCGCGCAACAAGGTCAGGCGCCTTCCGGCGAAGAGAACAACGTTTACATCTTCAAGAAGGAAGTTGACGAGGTTACGCTGCACGCCACCGTGGTCGACGACCATTTCCGTCCGATCACCGGCCTGGACAAGAACGACTTCACCGTCTTCGAAGACGGCAAGCCGCAGAAGATCACCTACTTCAAGAACGAAGACATTCCCGTCGCGCTCGGCATCGTCATCGATAACTCCGGCTCCATGCGCGACAAGCGCCCGGCAGTGGACGCCGCGGCCATCGACCTGGTGCGCACCAGCAATCCCCAGGACCAGGTCTTCATCGTGAACTTCAGCGAGGAGTACTTCCTCGACCAGGACTACACCGGCAGCATTCCCAAGCTGCAGGACGCGCTGCAGCGCGTTGAATCGCGCGGCGGCACCGCGCTCTATGACGCCGTGGTGGCCTCCTCCGACCACCTGAAGAAGAGCGGCGCGCTGGAGAAGAAAGTCCTGCTGGTGGTCACCGACGGCGAAGACAATGCCAGCCGCGAGACGCTGGAGCAGGCGCTGCGCCGCCTGGAGGAAAAGAACGGCCCCACCATTTACACCATCGGCCTGCTGGGCGAGGAGCACAACAAGCGCGCCCGCCGCGCCCTGCGCGAGATGGCCGAAGACACCGGCGGCGTCGCCTTCTTCCCCAAGGACCTGAGCGAAGTCAACGCCATCACCAGCGAGATCGCGCACGACATTCGCAACCAGTACACCATCCAGTACAAGCCCAGCATCCCCCAAAGCCGCGGCGGCTATCGCACGGTGAAAGTCGAAGCCCAGGCCAAGGGCTACAAGAAGCTGCAAGTCCGCACCCGCAGCGGTTACTACGCCGGCCAGCAGCAGGCGTCAAACGACCGCCCCAGCGGGAGCCAATAAAGCAGTTTCAAGTTCGATTGTTTGAACTTTCAACGCTCGGGTAGTGCGGGGGCTTCAGCCCCGCGTCCCGACTTCCCTATCACTTTGTCATCCCGACCGGAGCGAAGCGGAGTGGAGGGACCTGCTGTTCGTCACGCGATGGAAGGCTGGGGATAGCGCGGGCCTTCAGCCCCGCGTCCCGAACTTCCCTATCACTTTGTCATCCCGACCGGAGCGACGCGGAGTGGAGGGACCTGCTGTTCGCGCCTCCGACTGCCGCCCATTGATTTGTCATCCCGACCGCAGCGAAGCGGAGTGGAGGGACCTGCTGTCCGCCCCCGCCATAACTTAAATCACTTCTCCAAGGCTAATTGCGTGATATAAAGAGCCCAAGTTCCGTTGAAGGGGCAGCTTTTCCAAGAGAGGAGCAAACCCAATGGACCCAAAGAAGCTCCTTGTACTCGCGTACTGTTGCCTGGCGTGGGTTGTGGCCGCGAATGCCGCGCCTTTGCCCTGCCTGAAGCCCGGGACCGAGCGCTGGCCGGTCAAGACAACTCTTCCCTCGGGAGCGCAGACGCAAACCATGAGCCTTGCCAACGCGTTGCAGTTGGCGCGGCTCACCGACGTCAAGAAGGACGATCCCCGCTATCAGGACAAGCGTATCACCGACCAGCCGGTGAAAGAGGACACGCTGGTGACGGTATCGGGATGGCTTTATCTGGCGGCCTTTGAATCGGACGACTGCGACTTCCATATCCAGATCAGCCCCAAGCCGCTAACCTCCGCCAATCCCCCCACGGCGGCCGACAACTCCATGATCGTGGAAGTGCCCTCGGGCAAATACGCGACCACCATCTCCGGCCAGGTAGAGAGCGTACGCCAGTGGGTGATCGACAATCTCCTGGCAAAAACCCCGCCCAAGATCGGCAGCGTTCACGTGATGACTCATCCGGTGTATGTCACGGTAACCGGCGCTTTGTTCTACGACGATGCCCACGTGTACGAAGCCAATGGCGGTACGGGGCGCGGCAAAAAGGGATTGGAATCGAAGACGCTGTGGGAACTGCATCCGGTAACCAAGATCAGCTTCGCTCCCAAGCCCAGCCAGCATTAGCCGCGCGCGAAGCGAAGTGGAGGGACCTGCGGTCCGTCACGCGATGGAAGGCTGGGGATAGCGCGGGGCTTCAGCCCTGCGTCCCGCCCGCGCCCTTTGTCATCCCGACCGGAGCGAAGCGAAGTGGAGGGACCTGCTGTTCGTCACGCGATGGAAGGCTGGGGATAGCGCGGGCTTTCAGCCCCGCGTCCCCGACCGCCGCCCATTGATTTGTCATCCCGACCGGAGCGAAGCGAAGTGGAGGGGCCTGCTGTCCGCCACGGCGAAAGGTGGATCCAAACCCTGTTCTTCATCCACACGCTATGCTCGGAGAGAATGACCAGCAGCTTGTCATGCGGCCGTATGGGTTCCGGCCGACACCCCAGTCCCGCCCTGCAGGACGGAACAGCTTAGCCCAGGACGTCAGTCCTGGGTAGGCAGAACCAGAGGTCCGAGCCGGCTTCAGCCGGCGACACAAGCCCCCAGGGCGGCACAATCGTAGCCCAGGACGTGAGTCCTGGGTGCGCGAACAGTTCTACATTCGAGCCGGCTTCAGCCGGCGGCACTCTTTGCTTCGGGAGGAAACCCCTTGTGTCGTCCCTGAAGGGACTCGGTGGGAATTTTGCGGTTTACCCCGGGCTCACGCCCGGGGCTAGCATTGTGCCGCCCTGCGGGCTGCGAGATTCGCTTCCGCAAGCGGATGCGGCGTGCCGGCCGACACCCCAGTCCCGCCCTGCGGGACGGAACAGCTTAGCCCAGGACCCTTCGACTTCGCTCAGGGCAGGCTTTCAGTCCTGGGTAGGCAGAACCAGAGGTCCGAGCCGGCTTCAGCGGGCGACATAAGCCCGCAGGGCGGCACAATCGTAGCCCAGGACGTGAGTCCTGGGTGCGCGAACAGTTCTACATTCGAGCCGGCTTCAGCCGGCGGCACTCTTTGCTCGGGAGGAAACCCCTTGTGCCGTCCCTGAAGGGACTCGGTGGGAATTTTGCTGTTTACCCCGGGCTCACGCCCGGGGGCTACCATTGTGCCGCCCTGCGGGCTGCGAGATTCGCTTCCGCAAGCGGATGCGGCGTGCCGGTCGACACCCCAGTCCCGCCCTGCGGGACGGAACAGCTTAGCCCAGGACCCTTCGACTTCGCTCAGGGCAGGCTTTCAGTCCTGGGTAGGCAGAACCAAAGGTCCGAGCCGGCTTCAGCCGGCGACATAAGCCCGCAGGCGGCACAAACGCAGCCCAGGACGTGAGTCCTGGGTACGCGAACAGGAACAGATCGGAGCCGGCTTCAGCCGGCGGCACTCTTTGCTTCGGAAGGAAACCCCTTGTGTCGTCCCTGAAGGGACTCGGGGTTCTTTATTACGCCCACCCAGCACTCCGCCGCCTGCGGCGCTCCGTGCTGGGCTAAGTTATGCCGTGCCTTCGGCACTGTTTCCATGCCGGCTCGATGAGCATGCGGGTTAGCCGTCCCAATAACTGACAACCGACAACTGACAACTGACGTCCGATGACCGACAAGTGGCATCCGATGACCGACAACTGACAATCGACAACTGCTTCGGAGTTGTCGCGCTCGGCCAGGTTCACCAGCCAGCCTGGTTACGAAAGGTCAGTTCCTTCACCCCCTACTTTCGTAATCTTGACGGCGGCGATGTTCGCGGTAGGCTGGTAGGTTGGGCTTGGTGTGTCCAATCGCTCCGGAGCGGGATTTCGGGGCGGCTCTTTGATAATCAGAAAGCTCGGGGCCAGGGGCTACGGCCGGTTACGCTAAGTGCTTATTGCAGAGGAGCTTGCAAATAGTCCTTTGTTATGACGACTTTGGCGGTTAATCGGTAAGCCATTGATCCGCAAGCACTTATTGGAACAGCTAAGTCCAGTGTTTAGACGACTTTGCGGTAAAGTCGTCAAAATAAAGGACTGAATGGACGGGGGTACCCCCGTATATTTGTGCTTGCCGATGACGGCGAGTGTAAGAACTTCCTGGTACTCAGAGTAGAAAGTTCACTGGACCTGCATCTCCGGCGTGGCCGCCAGCAGCGTTCTTGTATAAGGATGCTGCGGGGCGGTGACGATCTGCTCGGTTGCGCCGACCTCGACCAGTTCGCCGCGCTGCATCACGGCGATGCGGTCGGCGAGGTAGCGCACGATCGGCATGGAGTGCGAAATGAAAAGGTAGGTCAGGCGAAACTCGCGCTGAAGCCGCTGAAGCAGGTTGACGATCTGGGCGCCGACGCTGACGTCGAGTGCCGAGACCGGCTCGTCGGCCACGATGAAGCGCGGCCGCAGAATCATGGCGCGGGCGATGCCGATGCGCTGCCGCTGTCCGCCGCTGAACTCGTGCGGATAACGCGCGAGCGCCGAGGCGTCGAGTCCGACCGCGCGCATCATCTCGGCGGCACGCTGCCGGCGCGTGGCCCGCGATTCGCTGCCGTGTACCACCATCGGCTCGGTGACGATCTGCTCCACCGTCATGCGCGGATCGAGCGAGCCGAACGGGTCCTGAAAGACGATCTGCATGTCGCGGCGGAGGCGGCGCAGCTCGGGGCCGCCGGCGCGCAGCACGTCGTGGCCGTCGAAGGTGACCTCGCCGGAGTCGGGCTCGATGAGGCGCAGCAGCATCCGGCCCAGGGTGCTCTTGCCGGAACCGGATTCGCCGACCAGGCCGAGGGTCTCGCCGGGCTCGATCGCCAGCGAGACGTCGTTGACGGCGCGGACCTGATCGGACGAACGCATGCCGAACGCCGACTGTCCGCTGTCGAAGGTCTTGACCAGGTGGTTGGCCTGCACCAGAGGCATCTCTGGGATGGTAGCAAACGGCGATGCGCGGAATCGGGCCGACGCGAAAAGCCGCGCCAGATGCGATTTGTCCCGCGATTATCACATGCGGGCGCATAGCAGTCGCTTGAGGGAGATCGAATGCCAACGCGGGCGAAAAGCGCGTCAATCGCGGAGACTGTCAATATCCTACAATGTAGGACATCGCGCGATTGCACAAAATCGTGGCAGGCGCCTGTGGACGGGCTGCACTCGATTGATTTTAAAGCACATCGCGGCGCAATAATTTTATTGACTTCGCCGGTGCAAGGAGTAAAAACACACTCGTTCTTTGACAACGTTTTCAGTTCTTCAACGCCGGCGGCAAGCTTCTCCAACGCGCGAGCGATGGAGCAACCGGCAAGTCCGGGACCTTCAAGCGAGGCAACTGTCAGCGCCCACGGCGCAGGACAGAGCGGCACGCGGGATGATCGCCAGCAGCCGGTGAAGAGCGGAACGCAGTCAGAGGCAAGACGGAATCCCGAGACGTTGAGCGGTCATTCCGGCCGGTTGCGAGTCCGGTGGTCCCCTGAGCAGCGAGACGATACGCAAGTATCCGGCTGGCAAGCTCGTCTGAGGATCGGCTGCGACCCACGGGCGGAAGGAGTCGCACGCAGACGTTCTCGGGATTTCCTTTTTGTTGCAGGCCCGACGCTTGCTTGCTCGAGACGGCCTGAAGCCGTCTCCTGTTACACAGCAATAGCGTGCCGCGCGTGCTCTCCCGCGCGCATATACTTCCTGCATGGCGCCGACGCCCGCGTCCTTCCTCCGGCATTGGTTCAGTTCCGAGGACGGCCTTTCCGACCGGCTGATTCCGCGCTGGCTGTTCCTGCGCGCCCTCGGCCTCATCTACTTCTCCGCGTTCTACTCGCTGGTCTTCCAGATTCGCGGTCTTATTGGCCCGCAAGGGATTCTACCCGCGGGCGAGTATCTCGAAGCGATCGCGAGGCAATTCGGCGGCTTGCGCTTCTGGTACGCGCCCACGCTGCTGTGGATTCGCAGCGGCGATCACACGCTGACGGCGATCTGCTGGGTGGGCATGATCGCCGCCGTGCTGCTGGTGCTCAACGTCTGGCCGCGCGGAATGTTGTTCCTCTGCTTTGTGTGCTTCCTGTCGTTCGTCGTCGCCGCAGAAGACTTCTCGGGCTATCAATCCGACGGCATGCTGCTGGAGGCAGGCTTCATCTCGCTGTTCTTCGCGCCCGCCGGATTTCGGCCACGACTGGGCCGCGCCAGCCCGCCCTCGCGCATGAGTCTGTTCCTGCTGCAATGGGAATGGTTTCGCATCTACTTCGAGTCCGGCATCGTGAAGCTGGCGAGCCACGATCCCGAGTGGCGCAACTTCACCGCCATGGACGAGTACTACCAGAACGGCCCGCTGCCCACATGGATCGGCTGGTATGTGCAGCACCTGCCGCATCGGTTTCACGCCTTCACCACCGGCGCGACGCTCGTGCTCGAGCTCGGACTGGTGTTCATGCTGTTCCTGCCCCGGCCGCTCCGGATCGCGTGCTTCTTCATCGTCACTGCCTGGCAGATTCCCGTGATCCTCACGGCGAACTACACCTTCCTGAACTACCTCGTGTTGCTGCTCGGGGTTCTGCTGCTCGACGATCGCTTCTGCCTGCGCGTGGTTCCCGAGAGGTGGCGACAGCGTTTGCGACAACATCTGGCGCCGCCCGCCAGGCCCGAAGCGGCCCCGGCCGAAGCGCGCTTGCTGGAACTGAATCTGGCCTCGCCGGAAGCGACGGTCAGCGCAGAACAACGTGCTCAGGAACCGGTATCGCCGCTGGAGCGATCTGAGACTGAACCGCCACGAGAAGAAGTCGCGCGAAAAGCGCCCGCGCGCTCTTATCCGCATCCCTGGACGGCCTTCAAGCTGGCGATCAGCACCGTCGCGCTCTCGTGGATCTTCTACGTGACTACGGCAGTACTGCTGTGGACGCTGTTTCCGCATCTGCCCTTGCCGGTGTCGCCGGCCGCGGCAATCGACCCACTTCGCATCGCGAACCGCTATGGCCTGTTCGCCATCATGACGCGCGGCCGTTACGAGATCGAGTTCCAGGGCTCCGATGACGGGCAGAACTGGAAGGCGTATCCCTTCAAGTACAAGCCGCAGGAGCTGTCGCAGAAACCGCGCATCTACGCGCCCTATCAGCCGCGCTTCGACTGGAACCTATGGTTTGCCTCGCTCGGCTCCTGGCGCGAGAACCTGCTCGTGGTCAGCGCCGAAGAGCGCCTGCTGGAAGGCTCGCGCGATGTGCTGGCGCTGTTTGCGGGCAACCCTTTTCCCAACGCGCCGCCGAGGGAGGTTCGCGCGGTGCTGTGGCAGTACTGGTTCACCTCGATGGCAGAGAAGCGCGCTACAGGCCTGTGGTGGCGCCGCGAACTGATCGGGCTCTACGCGCCGGTGGTGGCGCGCGATGCGGACGGAAAGATCGTCGTGGTTGAATGGCCACCCCCGCTCACGCCGCGGCAGTGATCGCGTAGCGAGCATTTATCATGTCCACTTCACATGAAGCGTCTCGTCACGATCCTCGTCATCGTCGTTGTGCTCTGTGTTGTCCTCTGGTTCGCCTCACCCGGCGGCCAGCTCATCGTCGACAAGCCCGAGAAGTCGGATGTCATCGTGGTTCTCGCCGGCAGTGAAACCGACTCGCGTTATTGGCATGCGCTGGAATTGCTGCGCGCCGGGTATGCACAACATCTCTTCCTGGATGCTGTGGAGGGCGTCGACTATGGACATTCGTTGGTCGATCTGGCGCGCGAGTTCGTGGCGCGCACCGCCGGCGCGAATGCGTCGCAGGTGACAGTGTGTCCCGTGGACGGCGATTCCACCAAGGACGAAGCGCCGCAGGTGGACGCTTGCCTGCGGACTCTGCAACCGTTTCCGCATACCGTTATGCTGGTCACGGACGACTATCACACCCGGCGCGCGCTCTCGATCTTTCGCAATCGCGTGCCGCAGTATCGCTGGACGACCGCCGCCGCCAGAAATCCGGACACCTTTGGACTGCCGTGGTGGAAGCACCGCGAATGGGCGAAGACATATCTGACCGAGTCGGAAAAGCTGTTGTGGTGGGAGTTGTTCGACCGCTGGCGGAAGTGAGCCGTCTTCGTCATCGCGCGGGAGCCAAAGCAAGTCCCTCTCCTCGGATGAGAAGTTCGTGGGGCAGACGCGGGCCTGAAGGCCCGTTCTACCTCAGCTCTACCGTACCTTCCGAATCAGTGCTGATTCGACGGATTCACCTGGATTTTGGCCATCATGCCTCCGTCCTCGTGATCGAGGATGTGGCAGTGATAGACGAAGGTCCCCGCAATATTCGGGTCGCGAAAATCCATTCGCACCGTGATACTCGGAAACGGTCCGCTGCCCGACCAGTTGGGAATGGTAAAGCTATCGTAGAGTTCGGGGTTCTGGACGGGCACTCCGTTGATCGCCATCAGCAGAAAATGCAGCTGATGGATGTGGAAGTCATGCGCCTCGCCCGAGCGGTTCTCAATCGTCCAATCCTCCACGGCGCCGGTATTGGTCACGATTGCGGGTGGATCGTCCATGTGAAAGACGTGCGGCTTCTGGCCGTTAACGGTGATGAAGTACTGCGTCGGGCCGTTACTGCCGACGGTTTGCTCGGAGAAGAACAGGCTGCGGGTCGTGGTGGGCTGCTGCGTCAACAGCCCGGCAAAACGCGGGCGGTCAGCCGGCGGCTTGGTGGGAGCGGGAGCGGGCCGGAGCTTCGCCTTCAGATCATTGGTGCCGAAGATTTTCATCAGTTGCTGCGGCGGATTCGGGTTGCCAACGGGGCCGGTATCGAAGCCGGCGGTGAAGAACTGTCCTTCCTCGTTATTCGGAAGGCCGGGGGTGATGAGCTCGACCCGGCCGGCAGGCGGAAGATCGATCTCGCTCTCGTAGAGAGGATTTTGCAGGGGAACGCCGTCCAGCGCGACCACCTCCATCTGCTGGAACCCGCTGGTGAACTGCAACTGGAGCGTGAGGAAAGCCTGGGTGGAGGCGTTGACGATCCGCCAGAACTCGGGCTGATTATATTGCACGTTGATATACGGCGACGGACTGTTGGGGAAGATCGCGGGTTGAAAATTCACGGTCAGCTGGTTAGGCCCGGGCAGCCACGAATTGGGATTCTTGAATTGCTGCCGAATCACGAAGACACGTTCCGGCAGTCCCTGGGTCCCGGGAATGACGCCGTTGATGAAGATGGCGCCGGCGGCGCCGCCATCGACCTGGGTGGTCGCCTGGCCGTGGGCGTGGGGATGATACCAGTACATTCCGGGATTGTCGTTGGGTGGAATCTGCACGTCGTAGTTGAACGTCTCGCCGGACTGGATGAGGGTGTAAATCACGTCGTCCTGGTGGCAGACCGGCGGGACATTCAAGCCATGGAAGTGCACGTTGGTCGTGCTCGGCAGGATATCGCCGCCATTGCAGTCGTCGCTCGATTTAGTGCCCGGCCTGGGCGGCTGGTGCATCACCATGTTCATCTGCTTCTGCTTCGGGTAGCGGTAGTAAGGCGCCTGGATGTTGTCAGTGAGGTTAAGCACCAGATGGTCGCCGGGATTGAGCCGCAGCGTGGGAGCTTCCACCTGCTGCCCCTGGTACAGATAAACGTAGCAGTAGTGCTCGAAGCCATCGCTGCCAAACTGGTTCTGCAACGTCAGGTCGACATTGAGCACGCCATTCTGGCTGTACAAATCCAGGGGGTTGACTACCAGCGTACCCGCCAGGGGCCGCGGAGGGCAGATTTGCACCTGCGCTGAGGCGCTGGTCAGGGCAGCGGCAGCGATCAAGAACGACAGAATGCATTTTGCGATAGCGCGCATCGTTGAAGCTCCTTAGTCTCCTGGCCGGCGCTCGGTCAGGCTCTCCTGCTCAAAATGGCCGTGGCGGAAATACCTCTATGGACAACAGCCCGGGGCTCGACTCGTCGGTCACCGGCGAGGAAGCGGATTCGGTCAGGGTGCAGGTCGTGCCCGTCGAAGTGACGTTGAGGATTCCGATCGACGAGCCGAACTCCGCAGCGTATAAAACGGTGCCTGTGCCGCCGGTGTCGCGGGTTGCCAGCGCGCCGATGTATGACCAGGGGTTGTAAAAATTCTTCAGTTGCTTCGAAGCGCAGCCCGGCGATATCTTGCCCGTGTTCTTGTCGAAGAAGGCCGCACTCACGGTGCCGCTCTGGCTGTTACCGATGTAGAGCAGGCTTTGATCGGGACTCAGCCGCACGGTAGCGGAGTTCACTCCCGGTCCGATGACGTTGGTTGGCTCCGACACCAGGTAAGGGATGGTCGGCCCAAGCTTGCCGGACGACAGATCGGAAACTTCCACGGTGGTCGGCACGGCCGCGTCCGCAAAGATGGCATAGTGGCCGTCCTGCGTAATGTCCACGCCGTCGGGGAAGTACGCGGACGCAAATCCGGCGGCGTTCTGCTTATCGTTGTTCGAGATGGGAATTCCATTGGCAGTGTTAAACGACTCGATGGAGCCGTCGATATAGGTGACCACCAGCATGTTGCCGTTGAGCGCCATGCCCGCGATCCAGCCGCCGTTCAATGGAGTGACGGTGATGTCCCCCAGAAAGCTCAACTGGCAGCCGGCGCCGACGGAAAAAGTGGCAATCGTGTTGGAAAGGCTGTAGCCGGCATAAAGGTAGTTCTGGTTCAGCACCATTCCGATGCCGTTGCTGGTGCCGTTGTCATTCGTGGAACCCAGAAAATTTCCCACCAACTGAAGCGTTGAAATGTCCATCGCCGCAATGTCGCCGCTGCTGGCATTGGAAACGTAGAGGCACTGCGCCGAACTGCTGGGCAGCATGGCCAGCCTGGGAGTGCCGAAAAACCCTCCGCCGATGCCGAAGCCATGCGTATTGATGTTTTCGAGATAGCTCAAGGTCGGATCACCCTGCATACCTCCGGCGACATAGAAGGTGGCATAGCTATGTAAGGTCCCATCGTCGTTGGTGATGACGTAGACGGGAGGGGCCCCGGGCGCCGACTTATTGGCCGCGCAGAGTAACGAGGGCGCGAGGCAAAGAACGACGACCATGATGGAAACAACGAGCTTTTTCATTGCTGCTCCTCGAGAGGCGGGAACTCGGTTGAGGAAATCGTAACTGCGCGAGGTGATCTCCGACAATGGGTAGTTGACCTAGATGCAACAAAATCTGAGGGTTGCAAGATTGCCAGCAGGATTTCGCAACACAAACCGATACATCGCGCTTGCCGGGGCCGGGATTCACCAGCAACGGTCATTCCCTCGGCCACACTTCGTGCTGATGAATCCCATGGGTAAAGGACTTCGACTGCTGCCGGCTCACTTGCCGGCCTTCGGGTGAGGCGATTGCGACAGGCCCGCAACGACCGTCGCAATCAGCTTGTGTCCCAACTGGCTGGGGTGCACGTCGCAGGACGGCGGGCTGGTGGGAGGATTGCTGGCGTTCAGCAACCCGGCAACGCACGTGTTGCCCTGCGCGAACTGGTTGGACGCCTGCTGCTCGAAGGCGGTAAACACATCGGCCACCGAGGCGCCGAACTGCGATGCGGGAGCGGTCACCGCCTGATTGAGTCCTTGCGTGAGCTCGGTCTCGAACTGATTGGAGTAGTCGGGCGAGTAGTAATTTACGATGACGATCGGCCCGGTGTAGCCGGTGGCGCGCAGGCCGGCGAGAATTTGCGTCATGTTGGCTTCGGCGGTGGCGAACACCTGCGGCGCGCCGTTCTCGATGCATTGCGGATCACCGTTGCACTCGTCTTCCAGAAGAAGGAGGTCATCGGCTCCCAGCATGATGGTCACCAGCGGCGTGCTGGGATTCGTCCTTAGATAGCCCGTCGCGTAGGCGAATTGCGTTGCATGGAGTGAAGGGTAAACCACGTGCAGTGGAGCCTGACTGCGGTACTCCCGGCAGCCGTTGTCGGGCGCTCGCGTGGAAAGAAAGCTGCCGGTGGTTTCACCGGGACAGCTTGCGTTGACCAGATTCAGGCTGAAGATCAGGCTGGCGTAATCGCCATAGGAAACGAAGTTTGGCGGATAGAGGTACTCGTAGCCGGCCTGCGCAATGAACCCGAAGGGAACGCTGTCTCCCAGCGCGAGGTAGTTGCCGGAGCTGTTCGCGTCCTTCGCCACCGCGGTACCAGCCATGAGCAGCGCGGCCATCATGAGAACACCGAGAATCCTGCGCGATTTCATCGCTACTCCTCCAAGAGAAATTGCCGCTGGCAGAATAGCAGAACGAAAAGGAACCCGGCTTAGGCCGAAGGCGGCTTCTATCTGGCCGCCGGATAGATGCCCAGCAACTTAACGAACTCCGCAATCTCGGCGAGATGGCGCAAGGCGTTGCGCGCGGGCTCGTCGTCGCCGCAAACCAGGTCGACGAAGAAGACATACTCCCAGGGATGGCCGCGCATGGGCCGCGACTCGATCTTGCTGAGACTCAGATTGCGCAACGCAAAAACGCTGAGCGCCTTGAACAGCGCTCCCGGGGCGTTCTTCAGAGCGAAGGCAATGGACGTCTTGTTCGCATCGCGCTGGATCTTGCGGGATTTGCGGATGAGCAGAAATCGCGTGTAATTCTGGCGATCGTCCTCGATGCCCGCGCGCAGCACTCGTCCGCCGTATTGCCGCGCCGCTTGCCGCGGGGCGATGGCCGCGGCGTCCGTCCAACCCTCGTTAAGCACATGCCGCACGCTGCCGGCGGTGTCGTAATAGGGAATCGCTTGCACACCGGGACGCACGCGAAAGAAATCGCGGCATTGATCGAGGGCGACCGGATGCGAGAACACCCGGCGTATCTGCTCGAGCTTTATACCGGGCGCCGCAATCAGGTTGTGCCTGATCCGGAGATGCAGCTCGCCCTGGATGAACACCTCGCGCGTGAGCAGCAGGTCGAAATGCTCGCCCACCGAGCCCGCCAGCGAGTTCTCGATCGGCACCACGGCCGCCGCGACCGAGCCGCTCTCGAGGCGGTCGAAGACTTCGGCCGACCGCGCACAAGGCGCTAGCGAGGCTCGCGGCAAGATCTTCAACGCAGCTTCGTGGCTGAAGGAGCCGAGTTCCCCCTGGATGGATACTTTCATGAAGGTGCACGAAGCATAGCAGAACTGGCCGGCAACACCGGTCGGGTTGTCCGCCCGCCGCAATTTCCTGCGCACGAAACACGACATCGGAAGCAGCGCACACACAACCATCAAAGCCGCACTGACCGTCCAAGTTAAAGTACGTTAGCAGCACGTGTAAGAAGCGCGGGTAGGGGAGGTGAGACGATGCTTTGGACATTGTTCGTGATTCTGCTGGTGTTGTGGCTGTTGGGAGTCATCACCAGTTACACGCTCGGCGGGTTCATCCACATTTTGCTGGTATTGGCCGTGATTGCGCTGATCTTCCAGCTCATTTCGGGACGCAGAACAGTTGTTTAGCACCTCGCCGCTCGTTGTGCTCTCGCGTAAGGCGTCGAGCGATGAGGTGGAATTCGGAAGAAAGGGCCCAGGGCCAGAAAGGCAATGCTATATGGATAAGGACCGCATGAAGGGCAAGGCAGATGAAGTCGCTGGGCGCGTGAAGCGCCAGGCGGGCGAGTGGACCGGAGACACCGAAGCGCAGGTTGAGGGTGGCGCCCAGGAAGTGAAGGGCAAAGTGCAGAACGCCTGGGGCAAGACCAAGGACGCAGTCCGCGATGCTGCCGATGAGGCCAAGCGTCGCCAGGACGAGCACGAAGCCGAGCATGACGACCGCCGCAAGAGGGATGTGGCTTAGCTTCCAAGACTTTCGGCATTGGGGCGCCTGAACAGGCGCCCTTCGTGTTTGCCGCCAAAAGTGGGGCAAATTCCGCTCGCATGCAAAAACGCTACAGCCGTTTCGCCATGCGAAAGGCGTCGAGCGCGTGACTGGCGTAGTACTCGGGGAGTATCTCGAATACCTCGTAGCCAAGTTTGCCGTAGAGCCGCAGCGCAGCTTCGTTGTTGACCGCTGTCTCCAGGTAAACCTCACGGCATCCCAAGCCTCGCAGCCGCTGCTCGCACGCCAGCATGAGCTCAGAGCCCAGGCCGAAGCGGCGCATCTCTGGCACGATATCGAGAGTCAGGATCCTCCCACATTTCTGACGGACCGAGTGGGCCACGACAAACCCGGCAATCCTGGGTTGGTCGTCAGGCTGGGACGAACCTGCCGATGCGGCAGAGGCAGGCGGGCGGTCCGATTCGGCTACCAGGCTGATCGCATTGCGCCTGGTGAGGAAGCCGTTCAGCTCCAGACGGCTGTAGGAGATGCCCTCAGGAAAACAATGCTGGTCGATCTCCCACAATACGTCGAAGTCGGCGGGGCGATAGTCGCGAATGCTGAACCTCGCCCCGAGCGTATGTGGCGCAATTGTCACAGCCGGCTCTCAGGCTAATGATATCCGCGCGACCACTGGGTGAAAAGCGCGCGCGTCCGTCCATCAAGCAGCGCGAGAACCGGAAGCTTTCTTCACGCCGCGCGGCGACCCTTCTGCTTTGCTTCGGCGAACAGCTCGATGATGTTCTTGTTGAACTGCGGAAGGTCAGACGGCTGGCGGCTGCTGACCCAGTTGCGATCGCGAACACTGGCCTCGTCGACCCAATTGGCGCCGGCGTTCTTCAGGTCGTCCTGGATGGTGTGATAGCTGGTCATATGGCGGCCCTTCACCAGGCCTGCCGATATGAGCAGCCACGGGCCATGGCAGATGACGGCAATGGGCTTGCCTTCGCGGTCGAAATCGCGCACGAACTGCTGCGCCTTCTTTTCCATGCGCAGCACGTCGGCGTTCATGGCGCCTCCCGGCAGCAGAACTGCGTCAAACTCCTCCGGCTTGGCGTTCTCCAGGGTCTGGTCTACCTTCACCTTTTGCGTTTTCTTGTCGTGGTGCACCGCCTGAATCTCGCCGGATTTGGGCGAGACGACAACCGTCTTCGCGCCCGCCTTGTCCAGCGCCTTGCGCGGTTCAATCAACTCGGCTTCTTCAAACAGGTCGGTGGCGATGATTGCAACACGGCAACCGTCCAGCTTCTTCTCTGCCATGTGTCCTCCATAAATAATGGTGAAATGAGCTCCGCGGGAGTGCGGCTCTGGGAGGTGGGATGCCTCGCGCGCGAGATAGGTGGGAAGAAGTGAAGCCGCTGCCGAAAATGAAAGCGGGATTGGGATGCAGCGAAGTTTCCGCTGCCACGTGATCTTCTCGGGACGGGAGCTTACGGTGACTGAGTGGCTGCCGGCGCCGGAGTTCGGGCGCGCGCATTCTCGATTTTTTCGACGGCGATCAGCGCGGTCCACTCGTTGTTGCGGTTGCGGTACGCCATCATTCTTCCGTCCAGCAGGTTTGCAGCGAGCTGTGGTGGCAAGTCCTCGTGGTAGTCGAAAAAGCGCTGGTGAATGGCCTTGCCGAATACCGGGCCCGCAAACAACGCATGCGGCGGCTCCCACTTCGTGGTGAACAAATACGCGACATCGAATTCGTCGCGCGCCTGTGCCGCGCGCTGAAGCTCCGGGACGGAGAAGTTCTCGATGCGCACCACGTCCAGCGGCTGCTTCACGTAGCCGAGGAAAGGACGCGTAAGCTCGTCTGATGCCGGCCACGCAGTCAGCACGCGGCGGTTGGGATGCCTGGCCAGTTCGTCGGCCGCGAGCTTGTGCAGGACCACGTAGTCGCGATAGAGCAGCGTGTCTTCGGGTGCGATGCGATACGGCGGCGGGATGAGCAGCTGGAAGACAAATGCCGCGCAGGTGAACGCGATCCACCAGGTCCAGCGGCGAACCCGGCGGTGCAGCGTGGACACGCAGACCAGAATTACGAGTGAAACGACCGGAAGCATGTAGCGTGCCAGCACTGCGCCGCCCAGCACAGATTCGGCAAGGACATTTGCCGCGAGCACAACCAGAAACATGAGTTGCACGTTGAGGGCGATGCGTGGGCGCAGGGTACCATCGGCCTCGTGTAAAGGTGGGCGCGTCATGGCGTAGATGGCGCCGGCGGTGAGAAGGAAAAGATTCAGATAGCCGAAGACATGCCATAGGCGGATCAGCAGCGCCAGCACAATGCGCAGCGGATTCAACGTGGATTGCAGGTTATAGCGAAGGTATTCCGGATTGCCGAGATAGAAGCCGGTGCGATGGTGATGATAGGCAAACCAGAGAAGCAGCGGGAGCAGGCAGATGACGAAGCGCAGTGCGCGCCCATAGCCGCTGCTGGCACAAAGATTCTCATCGGCCGATTTCCCCGAGCCTTGCAAAGCGCGACTTACTGCCGGGCAAATCAGCTCCCAGACGAGCAATGCCATCGGGGTGACGATGGCGGTTTCTTTGGCCAGCGGCGCGAGCGAGAAGAAGACAACGGTCGCGACCGCTCTGCGCTCGACGTACATCGCCAGCCCCCAAAGGGTCATGGCGGCGGCCATCATGTCCAGATGTGCCATCGAGCTCTGCGCAAAGAAAACGGGATAGAGGGCGGTGCACAGCACCGAGGCCGCGGCAACGGCTTCGTTCGCAACCGCGCGCGCCAGGCGCCACAAGCCGAGCAGCGCGAAGGCCGCGATCATCAGCATGGCCGTGCGCGTCACCGCGGGCGTGAATGCACTGAACTTCCACCAGAACGCCAGCCACAGCATCACCAGCGGCGGGTGAGCATTGGAGAGCGTGGTGTGCGGGACCAGCGATCCCGTCAGAAGCAGGTCGCGCGCGGAGGGGATGAAGTAGCCGGCCTCATCCCAGAAATACGGCAGCCGCAGCAGGGGCGCATGGGCGATGAAGAGTGCGGTGAAGATGAGCGCGTAAGCGGAAAGCTCGGCTCGCCAGCGCTTCATCGACTAGTGGACCGGACCTGACCCCGGCCCGATGCGCGGGTCGAGCTTGATCTCTCCGAAGGTGTTCTCGTAGTTCACCAGGTTCTGCTGGAGTATGGTGTACAGCGCCTTGGCCTGCTGCGGGCTCAAGTAGATGCCCTGAAAATTGCGCACGTCGACGTGCGACTCGTCCTGCTGCTGGAGCGTGCCGAAGACCAGGAAGAAGTCCCAGACATTCACTCGCACTTGCACGCTGTTGGCGTAGCTCTCACGGTAATCGGGCGTGTTGGTCAACTGAATTGCGGGCTGCGTGAGCGAAGATTGCGGAGGATTCGGCATGGGGGAAGTGTATCAAAGAGCAGTCAGCACTCAATACTCGGCAGTCAGCACTCCGTCTCCGAGTCCGTTGGAAGCCGGACGAGACTCCTGCGCCCGATCGGCGATTGCCTGCTACTGCCCCGTGCGGCTGATTACTGACTGCTGAGTGCCGACTGCTGATTGCTGAGCAAAAAATCGGCGGCCGCAAGGGCCGCCGAGTGGAACAGATTGAGGTTGACTTTAGAACACCAGCTTGCCCTGGAACTGAATGACACGCGCCGAGGGCAGGTTGGCGAAGAACGACCCGTAAGGCCCGGTTGGGGGCAGGGCCGCGGTAATGCTCTGGCCGAACGTCGAATCGCCGATACCGTTGTCCGGCAGATCGAAGTTCGGGTGGTTGAAGATGTTGTAGAAGTTGGCGCCGATCCCGAACGCCATCCGCTCCGTCAGCTTGAACTGCTTGTTGACGCTGAGGTCGGAGTCGAAGAACCCAGGACCGCGATACCCGTTGCGCTTCTGGTTCGATAGCGTTGGCGGGACTCCAGTGTAGGTTCCATCGGGCAGGAAAGCGTCGTAGAAGTTTGCCATGTTCAGGCAGGAATTGGTCCCAGCGTTGGTTGTGGTCCCGTTGCAAGCGGTCTGCCCGGACTGGATCACAGAGCCAATATTGAAGCCTCCGTTGGGAGTGAAGTTCTGCAAGAGGTTGTCGTAATCCAGCACCGTGAACGGCAGGCCGGTACGGGCGAAGAAGTTCTGCGAAATGGTCCAACCACCGACCGCTCCGTTGACCCACTTGTTGCTGAACTTCCACGGGGTCTGCCATACATAGGTTGCGCTGAAGTAGCTGCGGACGTCGTAATCGGCGTTGCCGTAGTTGTTGGCGCGCAGGCTCGTTGGATTGACCTGGTAGAGCAGAGAAACATCGGTATTGTCGCTAAACGGCTGGAAGCCACCATTCGAGATTTCGTCCATGGCATGGCTCCAGGTGTAGTTGGCCTGGATGGAGAAGCCATACGTCAGACGCTGCTGGTAGGTAGCGGTCAAACCGTTGTAGTTGGAAACCGCGCCCGATTGGAACTGAGCGACGGTGGTGAACACCGGAGTAGCCGGCGATCCGGGCAGGACACCGGGGTTAAAGGCGCACCCAGCGGCAGGGTTGCAATAGGTGTTAAGCCACGGGTTTTCGACCGGTATGCGAACGCCGTGGTTGCCGACGTAGGTCAGCGAAACCGACGACCTGTCGCCGATGGCCTGCTGGATACCCAAGCTGAACTGCTCGTAATACGGGGTGTGGAAGGTCCCAGTCTGGTTGATGTAGGTGGGCGTCCTGAAGCTGCTACCCAACATCGCACGCAGGCTGTCATAGGAGGCGCCGTTGGCGAAGCCTGACTTGATGGCAGCCGCCGAAGCCGCACCCTGGATATACGGGCTGTTCGGGGTGGTGGTGTCCGCCCACGGAATGGCGCCGGTATTGTAAACCGTGACCACGTTGGGCAGGTTCAACATGAAGTTGTCGACCACGCCGGCAGCGAGGGCGTCGTAGAAGATACCAAAGCCGCCGCGGACGACCGTCTTGTCACTGCCACCCGGAGACCAGGCAAAGCCAAAGCGCGGACCCCAGTTGATGGAATCGACGCCGCTATACAGGTTGGTCCGGTTGGCGTTGACGAACGAGTTGTAAGGATTCGCCGGGTCGATGGCGCCGCTCCCCAGCAAGCCCTGGAAGCTGCCGTCCAGCAACGATCCGCAAGCCGTCTGGCAATGCGGGTTGGAGTTGTGCTCGGCACGCAACGCGAACGTTAGTTTCAGGCTCTTGTTAACGCGCCACTCATCCTGCGCGTAGAGTCCGAGGCCCCAAAGGGCGGTCGGCTCGGACAACTGCGAGGGATAGCGTTTGCGGGTCTGGGTTGCGGCGCCCTGGGCGAACGAGCCGCTATCCAGGGGATCGAGGCTGACATCGGTGATGATGACTTCCGGATTGTTCAGCACGCTGAACGTAAAGTCCGAAATATCGTAGCGGCGGAAGTTAGCCCCGAACTTGAGGGCGTGATTGCCCAGCGTCCAGGAGAAATCGTCGACGAACTGATACTGCGTCACGTTGCGGCCCTGCGGGAAGTCGTAAGTCAAGCCGCCCACGCGGGTCAGGTCGAGGGGGTTGCCAGCGTCGTCGGTAATTCCCGAGCCGATGACCGTGAACGGGAAACCGGCGCAGCAACCGGCCTGGGTGAAGAGGGCGCGGTAGTAGCTGCCGGCATACACGAACTGGTTCGTGACATTGGGGCTAAAGACATGGCTCCACTGCCCCTGTCCGTCATAAGCGGGCTGATAGCTATTGGCGTTGAACGCAGGGTTGATGAAATCCGAGTACGTCGGCTGAGTGCCCTGGTCAACACGCACCCGCCAGAACAGGTGGTCCTTGTCGGAGAGGTTGTAGTCAACGCGGCCGCTGGCAATGAACTCGCGCCCATTCTGGCCCGCATTAGCTACGTAGTTGCAAGTGAACCCGGAACCGTCCGCCGCCACCGTCTGGGCATTGCAAGATCCCGGTCTGCCCGGCGCGCTGCCAAACAGGCTGTAGTACTTCTCGTAGAGCGGCAGCTCTACCGGATTGTTGGCCGCCACCAGCGCCAAGCTGTCGGAGATGAACGAGCCCGGTGTAGTGGGCGAGCCGGCCCACGCGAATACCTGACCGCTGGTGGGCAGGATGAAGCGCAAACCTTCGCTGTTAAGGAAGAAGAACAGCTTGTCCTTCTTGATCGGGCCGCCGATGGAGGCTGCCCACTGATTATTGTTAGCGAAAGGCTTGGGCACGCCGAAGGCGCCATTGAACCAGCCATTGGCGTTTACGGTGCTGCCGTTCCAGTAGTAAATCAGGTTGCCGTGGTAGTTGTTGGTGCCGCTCTTGGTCACATAGTTGACCTGCGCACCTGCCTGCTGGCCGTACTGGCCGGAGTAGGCGTTGCTGATCACGGTGGCTTCCTGAAGGTCGTTTCTGCCGAGCTGCAGGTTAGTCGCGCCGGTGTTGTTAAGGTTCAGGTAGGGGTCCATGTCGTTCTCGCCATTCACCGTGAATACATTCGAGGTGGCGGGAAGACCATAGACGCTGAAGTTGCCGTAACCGCCGGACGCGTTCATGACGGCGCCAGGCGAGGTCTGAGCGATGTAGCTCAGATCGTTACCACCGTTGGGCTGGGCGTTGATCAGCGCCTGGCTGAAGTTGGTAGACAGATCAGCATTGTCGGCCTGCACCAGCGGGGTAGTGCCGGTCACTTCGATCGTCTGGGAGGCCGTGCCAACCGCCAGCTTCACGTCGGCGATGGTCGCCTGGCCTACGTTGACCGCAGCCTTGCTCTGAGCTTTGCTGAAGTTCGGGGCGCTCACCGTGATGGTGTAGTTGCCCGGGGCCAATAGCGAGAAGCGATAGGTTCCGTTGGAACCGCTTGTCGTGGTGCGGGTCTGGCCGCTGGCATCGCTCTTCAGCGTTACCGTTGCGCCGGAGACCACTGCACCGCTCGGATCGGTGACCGTGCCAGTCAGGTCGCCGGAAATTGTTGACTGCGCCATCAACGACGGCACCATCACGGCGGCAACCACCAGCAGGCTTAGGATCCAGGTGATCAGTCTCTTTGCTGTCATATCTCCCCTCAAATCGCTTACTTTTGTTATCTCAGTCCCGCGGTTGGCTGCTTCCGTTGGCCAGCTTGGCCGCGTCAAAAGACACAATCGTCGCGACTTAAAGGGCAAGGCGAGTTCCATTCCGGCAATCCCTGTGAATCACGCTAAGTTGCTGATTTCAAAGTTAACTTTCTGAATGCCCGATGGAGCCGGATCGACCGGAATACCATTTTCCAGAGATGGCTGGCGGCTCTTCTTCCAAATTTTGGAATCCCGGCGGTTTTTCCCGAAATGGCATCCCGAACCAAGACCAAAGAGCGCGACCCGCTCTGCCGCCGGTGCGCTCAGGCCGCTGGGTCAGCACTCACGGCGGAAAACTCGCCTCGCGTCAAACAAGCTAAAATGAAGGGTCAGGCGCGCGCACCGGACCGCTCCGCCAGGATGTCATGTGCGGCGATCGGCGCGCGAGGGATTGCGCCGCGCATAAGCTCATGTACGAAGTCACCGTGGAAGACACATTCTCCGCCGGGCATTACCTGCGCAATTATCGCGGCAAGTGCGAGAAGCCGCATGGGCATAATTATCGTGTGCGCGTGACTCTGGCGGGCGCCGAGTTGGACCACGCCGGATTGTTGCTCGACTTCAAGGACCTGAAGGATGTGCTGCGCCCGGTGATGAATTATCTCGATCACGAGATGATCAACGAGCTGGAGCCCTTCACCACTGTCAATCCTTCCGCCGAGAACCTGGCGAAGTACTTCTACGACGAGACCAACTCCCGGCTGAAGCAAAGCACCAATGGCCGCGTGCGCGTGAAGGACGTTACCATTTGGGAGACGGACACGACCACGGCGAGCTATAGCGAGTAGGCGATGGGCTTAGCCAAACCGGCGGGGGATGTGTGCGAGTCAAGGTTTGAAGGGGCGCGGCTTCAGCCGCTTAGGAACTTCGACTCGCCGGGAGACCCGATTTCCCTCAGTGGCTAAAGCCGAACGCTGTGATACGTAACGGCGGCGCGGCTGAAGCCGCGCCCCTTCAACGGCTGAAGCCGCGCCCCTTCAGCGGCTGGAGCGCGCCCCTTCAGAACATGCACATCATCGAGATCTACAAATCGTTGCAGGGCGAGTCGTCTTACGCTGGACTGCCGTGCGTCTTCGTGCGCCTGGCGGGCTGCAACCTGCGTTGCGACTGGTGCGACAGCGAGTACACCTTCAGCGGCGGTACGCCCATTACGCTCGAGGAAGTCGAGCGCGAGGTGCATCGGCTGTCGCCGGATGGCGGCCTGGTCGAGATTACCGGCGGCGAACCGATGCTCCAGGAGCGCGAAGTGGTCCCGCTGATGAGCGCGCTCTACGCGGCCGGCTATCACGTCCTGCTGGAGACCAGCGGCGAGCGCCCACTGGAATCGGTCCCGCCGGAGGTCGTCAAGATCGTCGACGTGAAGTGCCCCGACTCGGGCGAGGGCGATACCTTCGCGATGGAGAACCTGCATTGCCTGAGGCCGCACGATGAGGTGAAGTTCGTGATCGCCAGCCGCCGCGACTACGTCTTCGCCCGCGATTTCACGCGCTCCCACGGGCTCGCGGCGAAAGTGGCCTCGGTGATTTTTTCGCCAGCATTTCGCAAGGACGCTGCGGGCGCGCGCGACGCATCGCATTGCCTGGTCGATCCCCGCGAGCTTGCCGAATGGATGCTGGAGGACGGGGTGAACGCCCGCCTGGGCTTGCAGATCCACAAGTTCATCTGGGAGCCGTCGATGAAAGGGGTGTGATGGTCGCTTTTCGCCATTCGTGAGGGTGCTCCAGGTTCGGCCATCTTTGGCCTAACCTGGGCCCAGGTTAGCGTCCAAAAGAAGGACGCGAACCTGGGGCGCCGACGTTGTTGGATATGCCTGCTAGCGCACAGATCGTGGTTTCCCTCAGCGGCGGCATGGACTCCGCCGTCTGTGCCGCGCTCGCGGTTCGCGATGCGGGCGCCGATGCCGTGGCCGCCCTGCATGTCAGCTACGGGCAGCGCACCGAAGCGCGTGAGCGATTGGCTTTTCTCGCCATCTGCGAACGACTGGGCATTCATCGGCGCCTCATCGTGCGCACCCCGCTGTTCCGCGCTATCGGCGGCTCCGCGTTGACGGACGACGGGATCGCCGTCCCCGAAGCCGGCCTTGAGATCGGCGCGCACATCCCGGTGACCTACGTCCCTTTTCGCAATGCGCATTTCCTGTCCGCGGCGGTGAGTTGGGCGGAAGTACTCGGCGCCGACCGCATCTATATCGGTGCGGTGCAGCAGGACAGCTCCGGCTATCCCGACTGCCGGCCCGAGTTCTATCGCGCCTTCAACGAGGCGGTACGCACGGGCACGAAGGAAGGCCGCATTCGCATCGAGACGCCGCTCATCGCGCTGCGCAAGTGGGAGATTGTGACCCGCGGCCTTGAACTGGGCGCACCCTTCGATTTAACGTGGTCATGCTACAGCCGGGACGACCAGGCTTGTGGCGTCTGCGACAGTTGCGTGCTGCGGCTGCGGGCATTCGCGGCAGCCGGCGCGACCGACCCCATTCCTTATGTGTCGCAGACGGCGCTGCAGGACTTTTCGTGAATCTAAAACCGATCATAACGCCGGAGGCCGCACGCGGAAGAGGCGGCTGGGGTTCCAGGCGTGGAGGAACCATGAAGAAATCCAGTTATATTCTCGCTTTGCTATTTGCCATCAGCCTGTGCGCGGCCCCGCTCTGGGGACAATTCGAAGGCGGCATTAGGGGCACAGTGAAAGACGCCGACGGCAAACCGATAGCGGGAGCCACGATACGGCTCTACGATTCGCAAACCGGAAGAAAGTACGAACTGAAGACCAACAACAATGGCGAATACCGCTCCACCGCCGTCTATTACGGAACTTACAAAGTGACTCTGGTGCAGAACGGGAACGTTATCGACGAGCGCAACAACGTTCCCATCAACCCCGGTGAGGAGCGGCCAGTCGACTTCAACCTGGCGCCGACCTCAGGCCTCACACCCGAGCAGCAGCAGAAGGTCGAGGCACAGAAAAAGCAGAACGAGAAAATCAAGGGCCTGAACGCCTCGTTGACGCAGGCGAAGGAGTTCGAAGGGGCGGGCAACTATGACCAGGCCATCACCGTCCTGACTCAGGCGACGCAGGTGGATCCCAGCCAGGACCTGGTCTGGGGCTATCTGGGCGATGCGCAGCGCGGCGCCGCCGCGCACGCCAGCGACGCGCAGGCCAAGTCCAAGCTGTATGCCGATTCGATTGAGTCTTACCAGAAAGCGCTTGCGCTGAAGCCCACCGGGGCGGCGTACCACGCCGGCCTGGCGGATGCGTATGCCCGCTCGGGACAGACCGACAAAGCCGTCCAGGAGTACGCCGCCGCGGCCCAGAACGATCCTACCAACGCCGGCGCCTACTACTACAACGAGGGCGTGGTATTCACCAACACCAACAAGACCGACGAAGCGATCGCCGCCTTCGACAAAGCCATCCAGGCCGATCCTAATCGCGCCGATGCGTATTACTTGAAGGGCCAGGCCATGATCTCGAAGGGCACCACCAAGGGCGACAAGATGGTCGTCCCGGATGGGACCGCTGAGGCCTTCCAGAAATATCTCGAGCTGCAACCTAACGGCAAGTACGCCGACGTTGCCAAGCAGATGCTGGCCGCCATCGGCGCACCCGTGCAGACGACTTTCGGCAAGTCGAAGTCGTCGAGCAAAAAGTAGCTTCTCAGGCGAGGGCGGTACGCGCCGTCCTCGCGTTTCGCTCTTCGCGTTTCACCATTCGCTTTTCGCCAGAATGCCCCGATCTGGCTCGGGATTAAGAGCGAGCGGCAATTGGACAATTCTCTCCAGAATGCTTCAAGACGACTCTGGCGAAAAGCGAACAGCGATAAGCGACAATCATTGCAGGAATATCTCGTGGTGTCTTTTCCCCTGGGGACCAAAACCGAAGTCGCTCTGCCCTCGTTCGAGGAGGCACGATCGATCGTTGTTGGCTACGCGGCCACGGTGCGGCCCTCGGGTCCGGAGCTGCTCTCGCTGCTAGATGCCGCCGGATTGGCGTTGGCCGAAGACCTTCGCGCCGATCGCGACTTCCCGCCATTTCCCCGTTCCACCCGCGATGGCTTTGCCGTATGCTCCGACGACGTGAGCGCCGTGCCCTCGCGCCTGCGCTGCGTCGGAGAGGTTCGCGCCGGCGCCTCCGCGGACCAGAGCGGCATCGCGGTGGGCAAGGGCGAGTGCGTCGAGATCATGACCGGCGCTCCGGTTCCTGCGGGCTGCGATGCGGTGGTGATGATCGAACACACCGAGCGCGATGGCGACATGATCACCTTTACGCGAACGGTCGCGGCGGCGGAGAATGTCGTTGCCGCTGGCGCCGAGGCAAGACGCGGCGATGTTATGGTCCCGCGCGGAACGCGCGTGAATCACGCCGTGACGGCTGTGGCTGCGGCCATCGGGCGTGCTGAGGTCGCGGTCCACCGGCGTCCGCAGGTCGCAATTCTGGCCACGGGCGACGAGGTCGTCGACATTAATCTCCGGCCCGGCCCGAATGAGATTCGCAATTCGAACAGCTACTCACTGGCCGCGCAGGTGCTCGCCGCCGGCGGCGAGCCGCTAATTCTGCCGGTGGCGCGCGATGAGGCAGACGAGATCGCGTTGCTGCTGCGCAAAGGCCTCGAAGCCGACCTGCTGCTGATTACCGGCGGCGTCTCGATGGGCAAGTACGACCTGGTCGAGCAGGTGCTGGCCTCGTTCGAGGCGAAGCTGTTTTTCACCGGCGCGCGAATTCAGCCCGGCAAGCCTGTCGTCTTCGGCGAGATCGGGTCGAGCGAGGGCGCGACGCCGTTCTTTGGCTTGCCAGGGAACCCGGTCTCAACCATGGTCACCTTTCAGCTCTTCGCGCGCGCAGTCCTGGAGGCGCTCGCCGGCGCCCAGCCGCAGCCGTTGCCGTTCGCGCAAGCTGTCCTGAAATCGGAGATCGAGACGAAAACGGGATTGACGCGCTTCCTGCCGACGGCGCTCAGCGGCACGACCGAGCAGCCGGAGGTCGAGGTCATACGCTGGCAGGGCTCGGGCGATCTAATGGCCGCCGCCCGCGCCAACTGCTACATTGTGGTACCCCCCGATCGCGAGCGTTTCGCCGCGGGCGAGACCATCACCATTCTGATGTTCTAGATTCTGCGTGTTCCGGGTAGAGCGGCGCTTCAGCGCCGCGTTACGGAACGCTCTTTAATCTTAGATATTGCATTCCGCTGCCAATGCAGCGGAATGCAATATCTGCACCAGGGATGGCGCTAACGCGAGCCTGAAGGCTCGCTCTACCCAGACATACGGATTCCGAAACCGGTCTAGTCCTTGTTTTGTGCTGGCACGAAGTCATCCATCACGGCCTGGCGCATCAGATCAGGCGGCAAGATCCCCTGCGCCAGGATGAAGTCGTGAAACTTTTTCTGGTCGAACTTCACGCCTTTGGCCGCAAGCGCCTTCTCCGTCTCCGCGCGCAACTCGAGCAGCCGCGTGTATCCGTAAAAATAGCTATTGGCCTGCCCGGGCGCGCGATAAGTAAAGCGCTCCACTTCTTCCTCCGCGAACGGGTGCGACAACACGACATCGCGCTCCATTATGCGGTAGGCATCGTCGGGCGTCAGCTTGCCCTCCTGCAACTCGGGATCGATAAATGCGCGCGCCGCCCTCTGCAATCGCAGCTGCAATGAGATGAGCTGGCCGTCCAGCGGCATGTAGGGCTTGATGAGATATTCCGAGTAGAGTCCCCAGCCCTCGACATTGGTGCTGTTGAATGCGTAACGCACGCGCGCCAGCGAGACGCCGTGTTCCAGCATGGTGTCGAATTGCAGCTCATGGCCGGGACGCGCTTCGTGCGCGGTCAGCGTCCACGCCGCGGCATCGAAGGTGAAATCGTCATACTGCAGCGCCTGCTTTCCCGGCGGAGCTGGGATGTTCAGCGGCAACACAAACTCGCCCTTCTGCCCGGTGTTGTGGATGAACGGCGGCGGCACCATGTGCGGCGCCGGCTGCTGCGCGGTTTCCGCGGCAGTGGCGATGCGGATCTTCGCCGGCCGGTCCGGCAGGCTGACAATCTGCTGCTTCACAATGATGTCTTCGATCTGCTTCAGCCGCTCCTGGTAGAAGGGCAGGATGGCGTCGCCGACGATCTGCTGCTTCTTCAGCTCGCGGATGACATCGCGGTAATCGCTCGAGGGCAGCTTGCGTTGTTGCGCGATCTCGGTCGCGACCGTCTGCATCTCGCCCTGGATTTCGGTGAATGCCTTATGCGCCATGGCGGTGAGCTGGTCCTGCGGGATGTCGATGCCATAGCCTTCCAATTCCAGCGCGTATTCCTCCGGCGGCAGGCGGAAGTCGATGCGGGCCTTGGGCAAGATCGTCGCCCGCACCCACGCGTCATAGTCGGCCAGCTCCGTCTTCAACTTCGCATAAGGCTCCTGCCAGTTCTGAAGATTGTTTTTCTGCATCAGCGCGGCCATGCCATCGATGTACGCCGAATTGCGCGCCATCTCGGTCTCGATCTCGGTCTTCGCGGGATAGAGGACGCCCGGCTTCGCCATCTGCTCCTTAGCGCGCTGCTTCAGGATTTCCGTGATGGCCGTATAGCCCGGCTCCAGCCCGGCATACTCGCGGACGCGCACCACTGCCGCCGGATGACGCTCTGCCGGCGTCTGCTCGTCCAGCAAAATGCGTATGCCGCCGAAGACGTACTGGCTGGCGTTGTAGAAGGGCACCTCGTGCGCGCGGCGATAGTCTTCGAGCCGGAAGTTGAGCTGCACCCGGCGGATCATGATGTCGAGGTCCTGCGCGACCTCTTTCTGTTGCTTCTCGGCGGCGGCGGCCTTCAGCTTGGTCAGGGCCGCTTCGGTTTCCGCGCGCTCCGCATCCTCATCGGCCAGCGTTGGCTGCGAGATCTTATCGTCGTACTGGCTCAACCCCTGCTGCGATCCAAACTCCGGGTGATGCTTGAGCGAGATGTCGATCAGCAGGTTGGTGTAGCCGTTGCTGGTGGCGATCCACTCTTTGTTCGAATTATTCATGGACGATGCCGGGCTGTGCTGAACCTGGCTCTGCGCCGCAGCCAACAGGCTGAGCAGTGCCGGGACGAAAAGCCATTTCGCGTGACGCATCATTTCTACTCCAGGTCAGTGGGACCGCGGGCAACCGCTCCTGACGTTTGCCGCACCGGACTTCATGGAAGGGTATCACTGATTCGTTGCGGGCTTCGGCAACTGACGGACCTTGCGGCTGAAGGCCGCCTGCCCGACACACTATTTGGGTGATGCCCTAACGTGGCTTTGAAAGGGCATGCCTTCAGGCGTGCCGAAACAGTCGTCCAGAGAACCGGCTTCAGCCGCTGCGGGAACGTCCCCTCGGCGCCTGAAGGCGTAATTTCATCGGGCACTGTGCGGCACGGCTGAAGCCGTGCCCTTTCAATCCAACTTCGAACACCTGCCGCGGCGACCGAAGTAAAATTGCTCTGGTGCTACGCTGAAGGATGTAACGCGGCGCGGTGTCGGACCAACGAATGCCCACAACAAGAAAGATCACAAAGAAGCTCTCGCACTACGATGCCTCGGGTCGCGCGTCGATGGTCGACGTCTCGGCCAAGCGGCCCAACGTGCGTGAGGCCGAAGCAAGCGCCTTCGTCGCCATGAGTGCTGATGTCCTCCGCGCCCTGCCGCAGAATCCCAAGGGCGACCCGCTCGAAGTCGCGCGTATCGCAGGCATTCAGGCCGCCAAGCGCACCTCCGAGCTCATCCCGATGTGCCATCCCATCCCGCTCAGCAAGGTCGATGTGCAGACCGAGTTGCGCGGCGATGGGATTGCAATTCGCTCGCTGGCCCGCACCACCGCCGCTACCGGCGTCGAGATGGAAGCCCTAGTTGGGGCGTCGGTCGCGGCTCTCACGGTGTACGACATGTGCAAGGCGCTAGACAAGGGAATAGAAATTCGCAAGATCGTTCTGCTGCGCAAGTCGGGCGGCAAGAGCGCTGACTATCGCCGCGAAGGGAGCGACGCATGAATACCGCAGCCGTGCTTACCATCAGTGATTCCTGCTCCACCGGCGAGCGTGAAGACCGCTCCGGCCCGGCCGTGGCCGAGTTGTTGCGCCAGAACGGCTATGAAATCCAGCAGCGGCGCATCGTGGCCGACGAACAGGACGAGATCGAGCAGGCGCTGATTAGCCTTGCGCAGGTGGCGCAGCTAGTGGTTACGACCGGAGGTACGGGTATTACGGCGCACGATGTCACGCCGGAGGCGACTCGCGCCGTCTGCTCCAAGCTGGTCGACGGCATCCCGGAAAAGATGCGCGCCGAAGGTGCGCGCCAGACGCCGTTCGCCTTGCTCAGCCGTGGCTTGTGCGGCGTCTGCGGCCAGGCGCTCGTACTCAATCTGCCCGGCAGCCCCGAGGGCGCATCGGAGTCGCTGCTCGCGGTTCTGGAAATTCTGCCGCATGCGCTCGACCTGCTCGCTGGCAAGACCGCGCACGGAAGCGACGAGGTCTGATCGTCGAGCGATGTACGCGCTCACGGAATGTGGTCCGGAGTAGAAGATTGTCATCGCTCGCCGAGGGCTCGGGATCACAATCTTCAGGTTCGCGCGATGTGGTCTGTGCCAGTGGGCATACAGGGCGTAGGCCTGAGTTTCTGCTCTTCTTTACAATCGTGGTTTGGAACCCGTCACCCACTTCCTGACCGGCGCGTGCATGGCGCGCTCCGGCTTCAATCGCAAGACCGCGCTGGCAACCGTGACCATGGTGCTCGCCGCCGAGGCGGCGGACATCGATGTCTTCTGGGCGCTAAAGGGCTCCATCGCCGGGCTCCAGCATCATCGCGGCATCACCCACAGCTTTGTCGGCGTGCCGTTCATCGCCGCGGCGGTGCTCGCACTGGTTTATCTGCTGCATCGCCGACGACTCATCGCGCCGAACCGGCTTGCGCGAGAGTTGCCCGTGCGCTGGGGCTTCCTCTACTTCTGTGCGGTGCTGGCCGCGCTCAGTCATCTGCTGCTCGATTACACGACGGCTTATGGCATCCGCCTGTTCGAGCCCTTCAACTTCCGCTGGTACTCGTGGGACATCGTCTCCATCGTTGAGCCGCTGATGCTGCTTGCGCTGGGCGCGGCGCTGGTGGTGCCGTGGTTCCTGGGCCTGATCAGCAGCGAAATCGGCGAACGACGCACGGGCCCACGCGGCCGGGGCGCGGCGATCGCGGCGCTGGCTTGCTGCGTCGTCCTCTGGGGCGTTCGCGACTTTCAGCACCGGCGCGCTCTCGTCGCAATGAACTCGCTGCTCTATCACGGCGCCGAGCCGGCCCGGGTCGCCGCTTATCCGTACATGATCGATCCTTTCCGCTGGCACGGTGTGGTAGAGACGGCTGACTTCTTCGAGACAGTTCCCGTGAACTCGCGCGCGCCCGACGTGCGTGACGAGGACGGCATCTTGTACTACAAGCCGCCGGTGACTCCCGTGCTCGAGGCGGCCAAGCGCTCGTACTTCGGCCGCGTCTATCTTGACTGGGCGGTCTTTCCCTATGCGCGCCAGCAGCAGCAGCTCGACGACGCCACGCGGGTGCACCTGGTGAGCTTTGAGGATCTGCGCTATGTCTATCCCTCGAGCGGGCGAAGAGCGCCGCTGGGAGGCTTCGTGCTGCTGGGGCCGCAGTTGGCGGTGATGCTGCAAGGCATGAACTCCAGCAAGCCGGCATCGTTGAGCATCGCCGAGCATCCACCGGGCAGATAGGTAGAGTGGGCCTTCAGAGACTGGGTCGCAACCGGCAATGCAATTTCACGTGGGACGAACAGTTGGAATCGCCCGCGAGACAGACGCAGAGCGGCGACACCGAGTCGCGATACGGTCTCTTCAGGCCCGCGCCTCCAGTCGCGCCCTTGACGTGGCGCGCCGCGGCGTACAGAATCAAACTTACGAGGTGATCCATGCTGGCGTACCTGTTTGTCGTGCTCGCAGTGGCCGTTCACATCCGCTGGATTGCGTTGCCCTTCAGCTTCACTCCCGTGATTGCGGCGCTGCTGTACTTCGGCGCTCGTATGCCGCGCAAGCAGATGTGGATTCCTGTCGCCATGCTGGTCGCCTCCGACGTCTACCTCACGCGCGTGACCTACGGCTACCCGATTACCGCCGATCACTTCGTGACTTGGGGGTTCTACGCCGCGATGATCCTGCTGGGCGGTGCGATGATCAAAGGCTTCTCGGCGCTGCGCATCGGAGCGACGACGATTATCGGCTCGGTGTCGTTCTTCGTCGTCAGCAACTTCGCCGTGTGGATGGTTTGGCAGATGTACCCCAAGACGCTTGGCGGGCTGACGGCTTGCTACGTTGCCGGGCTGCCCTTCTTCCGCAATGCAGTGGTCTCCGATCTCTTGTTTAGCGCCGCGTTCTTCGGGATTGGGTATCTGGTGAGTCAGAAGACGGCCGCACGCGAGGCGATCGCAGTTTCGCGGCGATAGATCTGGTAGAGCGGCGCTTCGCGTTCGGGACCAAGAAAGTTAGGGCTGGATTCGTCATCGCAGATGACGAATCCAGCCCTAACTTTCTTGCGCCGAGTGGACGCCAGCCTGAGGCTGGCTCTACCTTCCTGATGCCGACCCAGACGCCAGCCTGAAGGCTGGCTCTACCTTCCTGATGCCGACCCAGACGCCAGCCTGAAGGCTGGCTCTACCTTCCTGATGCCGACCCAGACGCCAGCCTGAGGCTGGCTCTACCTTTGTTCCACTGCGGCCCGCTTCACTGGCGGCTCGGCCTCCAGGTTCTTACTAACCACGTCCGCCACAATCGCGTTCCCGTTCGCGTTCAGGTGAATGTCGCCGAAGGTCCAATTGCGCAAATACCAGCAGCCCGGCAGCGCCTTGGGGCACTTGGCTTTTTCCGCGAAGAACTCCGGGAAGACGGTCACGAAGCGCTTGCACTTGCCCTGGCACCACTCCCGCCAAATCTGCACCTCGCGCGAATCCACGTTGTCGTAGATCATCTGCGCCGGCCAGGGGTACACGACAACGCTGACCGGAATGTTGCGCTTCGCGAGGTCCTCGTAAAGCAAGTCCATCTTGCGCTTCTCTTTGGCGATGCCCCCCTCGACGCCCAGCGGCGCGAAGCCTAGCTCGAACGGCTGGTCCTCGACGACCTTGCGATAGGTCCAGCCCGACCGCTCCAGGTTGAAGACGTTGCCATTGAAACCGTGGTCCAGATGGTAATAGCCGAAGCCCACGAGCACGCGTTCGACGAAGGTCCAGACGTAGTTCGTCAGCACCAGGTACTTGCTGACGAACTTCCGCACGTGCGAATACCACGTCTGATAGTGATACTGATTTCGCGCCAGCCGCACCGCGCCTGAGTCGTCGATATCGCTGACCAGCCCGGCCTCGTCCTGCACGTCGGAGATATCGATGAAGACAATGGCCTCGTCGAAGTCGAGACCGCTCTTCAGCGCGATGCGCGCGGTGTTCAGGTAGTTCGACGGCGAATAGCCGCCCACGCCGCCGTTGAGGATTTCGTATTGCGGAAACTTCGCCGCCAGCCGTCCGACGAAGCTCGTATCCCACGGCCCCATCGATTCAGTGAACGAGTCGCCCAGCATGAGGAGGCGCGGCCGCGGATCGGTGAGCGGCACCTGCCGCACCTCTTTGTCGCGAAAGCCCTGGCTATCGACGTTCAGCGCGTACCGCTCGCTTCCCCAGGCGCGCGTGCAGGAGCAGTAAGGCTGCAAGGCCAGCGCCCGCAGGGGATCGTGCCCGAGGCAGCCGAAGATCTCCGACGGCGTGGGCACTGCCGACTTGCGGAAGAGAGAGCTGTAGGCGGCGTCGAGCGTGACGAAGCCGACGATGCACAGCCCTACCGAGATCACGAGCAGCAGCAGCTTTTGTCCGAAGCCGGCGGCCGGTTTGCTCGAAACTGTTTCCGCCTGCTGCGATGCTGCTGGACCTATGCTCACTGCGCCTCTCCCTCTGAGATATGTACGTCGTCCCAATAGACCGCTCCCGCGCCCGGGCCGCGCGCCAGATGAATGCGAACTGCGCCCTCGCCTCCCACAATGAAGGACCTCGACAAGCGCTGCCAGGCCGGATCGCAGCGCACCGAGGACGACGAAACTGCCGTGTTGTCGGTCGGATTGTAGGCCGTGAGCTGCGCGGTCGGGCTCGTGCCCGGCGCGGCCGAGACCCAGGCCGACAGCGTGTACGTGCGCCCCGGTTCGAGGCCGTTGATGTCCTGATAGACGGTGCCCGCGCCACCGGTCTCGGCCAAGCTGTGCGAGCCGGCATGCGCGGTGACGGTGCTCACGCCGGCTTCGACGCCATTGGTCGACCACGGCGCGAGTTCGCCATCTTCGAAACCGGGATTCGCGACCGCGTGCTCGATGCGCTCCTCGGGCGTCATCAGCACCGGACTCAGGCCGAAGTCGATCTTGGTGGAGCACAGGATGAAGTTGTCGACATCATGGCACTTGCCGGGCCCCGTGGGTCCGTGCGCTATGGCATCGGCCAGCTCCGGCGTGACTACGTACGCGGAATCGGGCCCGAGCGGCTGCTGCGACAACTCGGCGACAGCTTGCGTACAGTGGTAATCCTGCGCAACTCCGGTGTAGCGCGCCGACTGATAGCTGTTGATGCGCATGTGCTGCTGAATGGCAAGGAAGCCAAAGAAGCGATAGCCCTCAGGACCGCCAGGCGAGGCATTGTGCGCGCACTGCCATGCCGGCAGGACGATGAGGTTCTTATGCTGTGCGCCGAGTGTCGCCCAGATCGGCGACTTCAGCGGCGAAGGATGCTGTTCGCTGATGGTCGTGCGCACCCAGTGCCGGAGCGATGCCGTGTCCGCGAATTGCAGCACCAGCGCTGCGGCAATCAGCACCGTCGCCCACCGCTTGCGCAGGAGCAGGAAGGGCAACGCCAGAATCCCGGCGGTAAGCGCATAGTAGGGCGCCCAGAACAGGCGTCCGCTGGCACGCAGCGGGGCAAACATTGCCGAGAAATGCTGCCCGGGATCGAGGTCGATCAAGGTCCTTGCGCCGAGCGTGATCTTCGTTGACAGCGCAAGCACACTCAGCAGCAGACAGCACAGCGCCAGCGGTACAAACCAGCGCTTGTCGAGCGCCGCCAGTTTCTTGCGATGCAGGAGCGCCGCGACAACGGCGATCACCGCTATGATGAGCACGCCGGCCCCGAGATAGTTGTAGCCTTCGTATTGTCCGAAGCTTGCGCTGTGCAGTCGGGGGAAGAGCAAAGAATTCCAGCTGCGCGGATCGATGGGCGCCAGCAGGTTCATCGAGAGATCGCGATATCCGCCGCTGCCGTAGCCGCGGCCTCCGCTAATGACCAGCCCGAAGGCGTACGCGATGGCAAATCCCGCTCCCGCCATCGCCGCCAAAATGCCTACACCCTGTGCCGCGCCGATCCGCTTTCGCCACACCAGGCTCGCTACGCCCGCGACGAGTATCAGCAGCACCTCAAACGCAAGATATGGGTTGATGCCGACCGCGATTGCCGCCAACACCATGCCCGAGATCGCAAAGCGGCGAACTGCGCCCGGCGACTCCTGCTGCGCCTGGGCGAACACGTACAGCGCCGCGACGAGCAGCCATTGATTGCTGAGTGAGTAGTGCCCCCAGAAGCGATAGTTTAACGGCGGCGCAAGCAGGAAAAAGGAACTGCACAGCGCGGCGCCGAGGACATTCGGGCCGAGGAGCATCCTAAACAGCCGCATCGCGAAGAAGAACTGCAACGTGCAGACGAGAATGACCTCGATGCCGAAGTACTGCGCCGGCTCGGGTAGCAGCGGCGAGAGCGGCTTCAGCACGACCGCCATCAGCGGATTGAGGTCGAGCAGCGCGACGCTCTCGCCCTTGGGATAGCCGAGGCGGTCGGTATAGGTGATCGGCCAATGAATATGCGGGTCCTGGCGATACAGCTCCCATCCGATGTAGTGATACGCCGGATCGAAGGCCACCCAGTTCACGTTGCGCGGGTTGAGCGGGGTGGGACCCATCACCTGCAGCGCGTAGAAGAAGCCGGCGACGAGGGCGATGCCTAAGTCAAACCAGAGCGACTCATGCCAACGCCGGTCGGCCGATTCGACAACTGCCGGCGGTGAATGTGCTTCGCTTGAGGTGCCGGAGGGGGACGCTGCTGCGGTCTTCATACGCACGGGTGAAGCGAGGCCGAGAGATGAGGGTAGTGGATCGAAGGCACTTCCGGCGGAATGAGAGTACCACAGACGCAGAAGCGGGTGCCCCAGGTTCGCCCATCTTTTGGGCGTACCTGCGACAGTGGCACGCGGGACATTGTCAAGAACGCCCAGGTACGCCCAACGGATGGGCGAACCTGGGGCACCCGAGCGTGGTTTATTCTTAGTTCATGCGGGTGCGCGTGCTCTATCTCGGGATGCTCAAGGACCTCGCCGGACGCGATAAGGAACAATTGCAGCTTCCCGAAAACTCGCGCCTCGGCGATCTCTTCGAGCAGCTCCAGAGGACCATCCCGAAGTTAACCGACTTGCGCGGCGCGATCGCACTGGCAGTCAACTGCAACTACTCCGACCCGTCCACGGTACTGCGGGACAACGACGAAGTGGCGCTGCTGCCGCCAGTCAGCGGCGGCAAGACCCGCGAGCAAAAAGCCAACGACGAGTCTTCGACGGCGGAGACGCCGCTGCCGCTCATCTCCGAGCACGCCCGCCTGGTGCGCGAGCCGATCAAGATGGTCGCGGTCCTGGCCGCGCTGAAACGGCCGGAAGACGGAGCGCTGGCCAGTTTCGATGGCATCGTGCGCAACAACTCGCGAGGCCGGCGCACCCTCTACCTCGACTACACGGCTTACGAGCGCATGGCCTTGCACCAGATGGAGCGGTTGGCGCAAGAGGCGTTGGGCCGCTTCGCAGTGCGCGATGCGCGCCTGGTGCATCGCCTTGGCCGCTTACAGATCGGCGACACCAGCGTCTATATTGCGGTGGCCGCGGCGCACCGCGCTGCCGCCTTCGACGCCTGCCGCTGGCTGATTGACTCGCTGAAGACCACCGTGCCCATCTGGAAGAAAGAGTATTTTGAGGATGGCGCCGTCTGGGCTGACGGCGAACCATTTCCCCCCGAGGTTCCCCGTGCCGGGCAAACCGCGTCAAAGTAGCCCGGTCCGGGTTCTAGCTTCACGAATGAGATTTTCCCTCTGGATGAATGCCCCTTCGCTTGCGCTGCTGGCCCTCGCCTGCGCTCTTCTTCCGGCGCTTCTTCCGGCGCAAAGCACCGTGCCTCGCCCTGGCAACGTCCAGACGCAGAAGCCGGTGCCGCGGCCTCCGGACGCACAAGCGTCGAACTCCTCCGACGAGCAGCCGAACACCACATTCAGAGTCAATGTGAAGCTGGTGAACGTCTTCACCACCGTGACCGACGCTAGCGGCGCGCCCGTGTCGACGCTCAAGCAGGACGACTTCCAGGTCTTCGAGGACGGCAAGCCGCAGCAGATCGCGGTGTTTCATCGCGAGTCGGAACTGCCGCTGTCCATCGTGGTCGCCATCGACACCAGCCTGAGTACGCGCGGCGACCAGAAGCTGGAGCTGGAATCGGCGCGGCGCTTCGCCCACGCGATCCTCCGGCCCATCGACGGCTTGTCGCTTTTCCAGTTCAGCGAGATTGTCGACCAGCTCACGCCGTTCACGGCGGACGTGCGCCAGATCGATCGCGCCATCAACCGCGTCCACAGCGGCTCGGCGACGGCGCTCTACGACACGCTGTATCTCGGCTCCGACGCGCTGATGGAGCGGCGCGGGCGCAAGGTGATGGTCGTCATTACCGACGGCGGCGACACCGTCAGCAAGGTGAACTATCAGGAGGCCATCCGCGAGGCGCAGCAGGCCGAGGTCATCCTGTACAGCATCATCATCGTGCCTATCGAGAACAGCGCCGGGCGCGATACCGGCGGCGAGCACGCGCTCATTACTTTATCGCGTGACACGGGTGGGAAGTATTTCTACGCCAGCGGCATCCAGCAGCTCGACGCCGCCTTCCGGCAGATCAGCGACGAGCTGCGCACGCAATACCTCATCGCGTATTACCCCACCACGCGGGTGTCGGATTCCGACTTCCGCCGCATCGACATCAAGATCAATCCCGCGACCAAGGATTATTCCGATCCAGCGGGGCTGATCGTGCGCCATCGCACGGGCTACTACACCATGCCGTCGAAGTAGTCGCCGGGCGCTAAGGATCGCTGATTAAGCCTGGTTTGAAAGGGACGGTCTTCAGACCGTCCGAAAATTCTCTCCCTTCGCTGGCGGCTTTAGCCGCCGAGGGACTTAATCAGAGACTCCCTAAGTTCGATGCATATCGAAACGTGCCGCTTACCGGTTCAGCCGCCAAAAGCCGAAGTTGAGATAGGCCGCGTAGGTCACCCATAGCCAATAGGGAATCAGCAGGAGCGCCGACACTGGCAGCAGCGAATAAAAGATGAGCAGGTTGAAGCCGATCGCGAGCCAGAGAAGAACGATTTCCGCCATCGCAATACCTGGCATTCGCGAGCCGAAGAAGATGCCCGACCAGGCCACGTTCAGCGCCAGTTGCGCGAAGAAGATCAGCAGGGCCGGGAGGGCACCGCGATGGTACTCGCGCCAGACCAGCCAGGCGGAGATCGCCATCAGGACATAGAGCGCCGTCCACACCGGCCCGAAGACCCAACTGGGCGGCGTGCCCGGCGGCTTGCGCAGCCGCGGATACCAGTCGCGAACGCTGTTGGCGGTGAAGAACGAACCAAGGCCGCCCGCTCCCAGGCAAACCGCGAAGAACAGGATGAGCACGAGCCAGGGTTGGGCGTCCACGGGAAGCATTGTAGCTGTGGACCGGCGGCCCTCGGCGGTGGGTGGCTTTCGTCAGATGTTATGCTGCGATGTCTGGCGGGTGCAGTGCCGGCCTGGGAGCCGGTTCGTTCAAGAGAGCGCTACATGGAGAGTGAGGCGGTTTTGAACCTTTGGGCAGACTTTCTCACCAATGACGGCAGAGCGATCTGGAAATGGAAACACTACTTCCCTATTTATGAGCGCTTTTTTCGCGACTTTGTCAATAAAAGTGTCACCTTCCTCGAGATCGGAGTCGCCTCGGGTGGTTCTTTGCAAATGTGGAAGCGGTACTTCGGGCCTCACGCAATCATTATCGGTATCGACGTGTTGCCGGAGTGCAAGGCGTGTGAAGAGGACCAGATCGAAGTACGCGTAGGGTCACAGCAGGACCCGGAGTTTCTTCAGAGCGTTCTCGATGAGTTCGGCCCGCCCGACATCGTGCTCGATGACGGCAGTCACATGATGAGTCACGTGATTAAGACTTTCGAGTTCCTTTACCCCAAGCTCCCGAAGAACGGCATCTATCTGGTAGAAGACCTGCATACCGCTTATTGGGAGGAGTACGAGGGAGGTTTTCGCCGGAAGGGTACTTTCATCGAACGGTGCAAGGACCTTATCGACGAATTGAATGCCGAGCACACACGAAACGAACTTCCTCCAACGGAATTCACCAAAACCACTCTCGCAATGCACCTTTACGATAGCGTTGCCGTCTTCGAGCGGGGAACTACCACGCGCAAGTGGGCGCCGAAAATCGGAAACGAATTGCAGTAACACTGACAATCGGCTGGCGATCGGGGAGGCGCTGATTGAGCCTGGCTTTTAAAGGGACGGTCTTCAGACCGTCCGCAAGTTCGCCCCTTTCGATGGCGGCTTTAGCCGCTGAGGGACTTAATCAGAGACTCCTTAGTCGATCTTCAGCACAATCTTCCCGTAGTTCGCGCGCTGCAACAGCAAGCGATGCGCCTCGCCCGCCTGCTCCATGGGCAGGACATGTCCAATCTCCGGATGCAGCCTGCCTGCTTCAATCCATGGCTGCATCTCCTGCAGGCTGCGATCGATGAGCTCACGGTCTTTCGCCAGCACGCTGAGCCACAGTCCATGCGCGCTCAGGCTGCGCGCCATCAGCACGCCGGTGTCGAACTGGTGCCGCTGGCCGGTGGCCGTGCCGTAGATGATGACGCGCCCGAACGGGCGGCAGCAGCGCAGGCTCTTCGCCGTATGCTCCCCACCCAGCATCTCGAAGACGGCATCGACACCTTCGCCGCTGGTCAGTTCCTGCACGCGCTGCTCGTAATCGGCTTCGCGATAGTTGATCGCGTGGTCCAGGCCGAGCTGCTTGACCTTCTCCAGCTTCTCGTTCGACGACGCGGTGCCGTAGGTCTCGATGCCGAGCAGCTTGCCGATTTCGACCGCAGCGGTGCCGACTCCCCCGGCGGCGGCATGAATCAGCACGCGGCGGCGATGCCCGTTGGCCCAGCGGTTGGGCTCCATCGCGTCCGGAGTCATGCCGGCCTTCCAGTACGCCAGATAAGCGGTGAGGAAGTTGACGGGGAATGCGGCCGACTGCACCGAGCTCCATCCCTTCGGCTGCGGCCACAACAGTGCGGCTTTGATCGCGATTTTCTCGGCCGCCGCGCCCCATTGCACGTAGCCCATCACGCGCTCGCCTGTCGCTTCCACCACGCCGGCGAACTCGCGTCCCGAGATGAATGGCGGCGGCGGCGTGCCGTGATAGGTGCCGCGCGTAGTCATGGTGTCGGCGAAGTTAATGCCGACGGCTTCAACGCGAACGATGACCTCGCCCGGGCCGGGCTGCGGGTAGGGCGCCTCGCGGACTTCAAGGACCTCCGGACCGCCGGCGCGAGTGACGACTACGGCTTTCATGGTGAGTTCGATTGTACGATGCGTCCCAAGCGCGGAGTGTCTGCGCGTGGGCGGGGCGTCGTACAATCTCCGCGGAGCTGCCGTCATGTCGAAACTCGAGCTGAAGTTTGTCGGCGTAGAACTGTACTTCGAGCACTTGCCTGAGGCCACTTGCTTCTATGCCGAATTGTTGGGATTGCAAGTGTCAGAAGAGCAGAGCGGGCATCACGCGAAGTTCGACAGCAGCAACGGCTTCATCTGCCTAGAGCGCAAAGGCTCGGAATCCTATCCTTCGAGCGACAAGGCCGTGCTGTTCTTCGAGGTCTCGGATGTCGCCGCTGCCATGGAAAGCATTGGGAGAGAGCGGTTCCTGCAGGTGGAGGCGAATTGGGCAGTGCTGCACGATCCCGAAGGGCACAACGTGCTGCTGCTGCAACGAGCCAAATGACGGTAGAGCGGGCCTTGCATGACGCGGCGCTCAAGCGCCGCTCTACCCCGCCTGCTCCGGCGTCTTCATGAACTCCAGCGCGCGCGCGATGTAGCCCTTCAGTTCGTGACGGCGCACCACCGCATCCAGCATCCCGTGTTGCAGCAGGAATTCGCTGCGCTGGAAGCCTTCCGGCAGCTTCTGGCGGATGGTCTGCTCGATGACGCGCGGGCCGGCGAAGCCGATGAGCGCGCCCGGTTCGGCGATGTTCAGGTCGCCCAGCATGGCGAAGGATGCGGTCACGCCGCCCGTGGTGGGGTCGGTCATGAGCGAGATGTAGGGGACCTTGGCCTGGTCCAGGCGCGCCAGGGCGGCGGAAATCTTCGCCATCTGCATCAGGCTGATGACACCCTCCATCATGCGCGCCCCACCTGACGCCGAGACCACGATCAGCGGCAACTTCTCCGCCGTGGCCCTTTCGATGGCCCGCGTAATCATTTCGCCCACCACCACGCCCATGGAGCCGCCGATGAACGCGTACTCCATGGCGCTCACGATCACCGGCTTGCCGTCGAGCTTGCCGCGCGCGTTGATGACGGCATCGTTCAGCCCGGTGTCTTCGCGCGAGCGCTTGAGCCGGTCGGCGTAGGGCTTCAGGTCGGTGAAGTTCAGCGGGTCCGTTGAGACGATGTCGTTGTCCTCGACCTCGTATTTGTCGTCATCGAGCAGGTAGGACAGGCGGGTGCGCGCATCGATACGGAAGTGCCTGTCGCACCTGGGGCAGACATTGAAGTTCTGGTCGAGGTCCTTCTTCCAGATGATCTGGCGGCATTGGTCGCACTTCACCCACAGGCCCTCGGTCTTCACTCGCTTCTCACCCGAAGTGTCGAGCGATCCGGATTCGCGCTTGAACCATGCCATAACAGTGCGCCCCGCATTACAGGCCGAAAGTCATTGCGGCGGCAATAGGTCAGTGTAGCCGACCAGCGCGGCTGTTGTCGCGATGTTGCCGATTCGGTAGTCGGTCAGTTTGATTGAGCCACTACCCCGATTCCGTAGCATCCTGCTGCCGCGTTGAAAGGGCACGCCTTCAGGCGTGCCGCAGAATGGTTGTCCACAGAACCGCCTTCAGCCGCTGCCGGGGATGGTCCCTCCGCGCCTGAAGGCGTCTTACATGGGGGCACCTGGCGGCGGGGCTGAAGCCGTGCCCTTTCAACGCGACTGTAGGTCACCGCCGCAAATTCTCGCGCGGTACACCCGGCTTGCAAAAGTGCTGGCCTGGACGCCTGCGGTGCAATACGATGTGGGGCGCTATCTGGGAGGCGTGAGATGACTGCATCCGCGAAAACTCCGCGCGCTGCATCGACGAACGTCGAAGAGCAACTCCAGAGCTTCGTCGACAAGTTTGATCCCAAGCACCAGGCGGTGATTCGCGCCGTCCGCAAGGCACTGCGCAAGCGGTTGCCCACCGCCAACGAACTGGTGTGGGACAACTACAATTTCTTCGTGATCGGCTACTCGCCAACCGAGCGCCCCTCTGATAGCTTCTTCTCGATCGCGGCCGCGGCCAATGGCGTTGGTCTCGCGTTTTATCGCGGCGCCACGCTTCCCGACCCGCACAAGGTGCTGCTCGGCTCCGGCAGCCAGAACCGCTTCGTGCGGCTGGAGTCGGCCAAGACGCTCGAGCGCCCGGAGATTGCGGCGCTCATGCGCGCCGCCATCGAATCGGGGCCGGTGCCCCTGCCGGCCACCGGAGGCGGCAAGCTCGTCATCCGCTCGATTTCCGCGAAACAGAAGCCCCGCCGGAAATCCTCGTAGCCGAAGAGATTCGAAGCCAACACGCGCCCGCAGCCCCGCAGAAGGGACGCAAGATTTTCGCCGTTCCGCCGATAAGACCAACGGAGGAACGTGTCCTATGAGCTTCGCCCTGGGGGTGCGCGGCGGAAGTCCGCCCAACCAACCGCAGGGCCGTCGCAACCCGGAAGCGGTCCGCATCGGAATTTCTGGAAAGCCATAAACGATGTTCGTCATAGTCGGCATATTGGTAGTGCTGGGGGCCGTGATCGGCGGCTTCATGATGGAGCACGGCCCGCTGCGCGTCCTCATGCAGCCGTCGGAGGGCATCATCATCGTTGGCGCCGCGCTGGGAACCCTGCTGATCGCCAACCCCCTGCATATCCTCAAGGAGATCGCGCACGGCGTCCTCCAGGTGCTGAAGGGCTCGAAGTTCAGCAAGCAGCGCTATCTCGATTCGCTGAAGATGCTGTACGAACTGTTCAACAAAATCCGCCGCGAGGGCCCGAACGCGGTGGAGAACGACATTGAGGAACCGGAGAAGAGCAAGTTCTTCGCGTCGTTTCCCGCAGCCGCCAAGGACAAATCGGCGCTGAACTTCATCTGCGACACCATGCGCATGGCGCTGATGGGCGGCGTGGAACCCTTCGACGTCGACCAGATGATGGAAGCCGACATCCAGGTACACGAGCACGAGTCGGAGCAGTCGGTGGGCGCGCTGGGTACGGTTGCGGATTCGCTGCCCGGCCTCGGCATCGTCGCCGCCGTCCTCGGTGTTGTCATGACCATGAGCGCCCTCGGCGGCCCGCCCGAGGAGATCGGCAAGAAGGTTGCCGCTGCGCTGGTGGGCACCTTTCTCGGGATTCTGTTGTGCTACGGATTCATCGGACCCATTTCTTCCAACCTGGCCAAGCTGGCGCACGAGGAACACGAGCACCTGCATGTGCTGCGCGTCACCATGATCGCCTTCATGAAAGGCATCTCGCCGTTGCTGGCGGTTGAGATGGGACGCCGCTCCGTTCCCGCGCACCTGCGGCCCAGCTTCGGGGAGATGGAGAAACACTGCAAGCAATCGGCAGCCGGCGGCGCTCCCGCGGACGCTTCCGCCCAGACGAACGCTGAGATGGCCGACGCACCGGCCTGATCACTATGGCAGCTAAAGCACCGCCTATCGTCATCAAGCGCATCCGCCGCCACGGCGGGCATCATGGCGGCGCATGGAAGGTCGCCTACGCCGACTTCGTTACCGCCATGATGGCGCTGTTTATCGTGCTGTGGCTGATGAACACCAGCAAGCCAATCCAGGAAGCCATCAGCGGCTACTTCAAAGATCCGGCAGGCACCGGCAAATTCACGGGCTTGAGCAAGCCTGTGGCTGCTCCCATGAGCAAAGACGATCTCGGCAAAGTGAAAGCCGAAATCGAGAAGGCGATTCGCCAGGTCGCGAACTTCGACAAGCTGAAGGACCACATTGAGCTGAGCGTCACGCCGGAAGGCCTGCGCATCGAGCTGCTGGAATCGCAGAAGGGCACGTTCTTTGAAATCGGCCAGCCCGAGCCCAACGCCAACGGTCGCGAACTGCTCATCACCATCGCCGAGGAACTGGGCAAAATCCCGAACAAAATCCTGATCGAAGGCCACACCGATTCGCAGCCCTTTGCCGGAGCGGCCAATTACACCAATTGGGAGCTCTCGGCGGACCGCGCCAATGCCAGCCGCCGCCTGATGCAGTTGCACGGCCTGCGTGCCGATCAGGTGGCGCAAGTGCGCGGATTCGCCGATCAGCAGCCGCGCAACGCCAAAGACCCCTCCGATTCGGCGAATCGCAGAATCACGCTCATCGTGCGGTATCTGGAGACGAATGTTCCTGCTGATGCGGGTGCTCTGGCTCCACCACACTAGCGCCGATACAGGGTAGCCCAGCGCTTCAGCGCTGGGAAACGCGCCAACCGGCCTCCAGTCCCATAGAGACGCCATAGGACCCACGCGGCTTAAGCCGCGTGCTCACGTGTGCCGTGGCTACGCGACTTAGGATCGTATTGGACTCCTACCCAGCGCTGAAGCGCTGAGCTACCCTATGTCGCGCCTACGGCGCTCTTCGCTTACAACGCGCCAGCATCTCCGAACGCAATTCGGCTTGGTAAAATTGGAGCTTGCCTTCCATCAAGAAAACCGCCAAATCAGCAACGGTGTCGAGCGCGGCCAAACCCGCCAACGCGGTCAAAGCCTCGCTGGCTGTGCCTGCCGAGCCGGCCGGTTCGCCGGGCCGCATCTACCTCATCGATGCCATGTCGTTCATCTTTCGCGCCTATCACGCCATGGCGCGGCAGCGGCCCATGTCCACCAAGACCGGCATCCCCACCAGCGCGACCTTCGTTTTCGTGAACATGCTGCGCAAGCTGCGCGCCGACTTCGCTCCGCAGTACCTGGCCGCGGTGTTCGATGTAGGCGTGAAGACCTTTCGCGACGAACAGGCGGCGGCGATCGTCAGCACTCGCAAGTTCGATAGCAAGACGCAGACATTTGTCGATAAGGCCTACGACGGCTACAAGGCTAACCGCGCCGCTATGCCCGACGATCTGGCGCAGCAGGTACCGTACATCCGTCGCGCGCTGGACGTCTATCGCATTCCGATCCTCGAGGCTCCAGGCTTCGAGGCCGACGACGTGATCGGCACGCTGGCGCACAAGGCCGCCGCGAACGGCTACTCGGTCTTCGTCGTCTCCAGCGACAAGGACATGATGCAGCTGGTGAACGAGCGCATCTGCGTGCTCAACCCGCCCAAGGACAACCTGATCTGCGATGCTGCCAAGGTTGAGGAGATCCTCGGCGTGCCTCCGGACAAAGTCGTGGACGTGATGGCTCTGCGCGGCGACTCCATCGACAACATCCCCGGCGCGCCCGGCATCGGCGACAAAGGCTCGGTCGAGCTGATTCAGCGCTTCGGCAGCGTGGAAGGTGCTCTGGACCATGCTGCCGAGGTCGAGCGCAAGACCTATCGCGAGTCGTTGCAGAACAATCGCAATGCGATCCTTGTCAGCAAACAGCTTGTCACCATCGATACCAACGTCGCCGTCGACTTCGAGCCGGAGAAGATGCGGGCGCAGGAGCCCGACGCGACTGCCGCGCGCTCGTTGTTCACCGAGTTGGAGTTCAACACGCTGGTGCAGGACTTCCTCAGCGAGAGCGTCGAGCTGGGCGAGACGGACTACCGCGAGGCCAAGCGTGCCGGCGAGGTGGAGGCAGTGATTGCGGCAGCACACAAGCGGGGCGCGATGCTGGCAATTGCGCTAGAATCCGCATCTGCCGCAGGTGCCGCGCCGCAAGAGGCAGAAGCACTTGAAGATGCGGAGTCGGACCAGCTCTCGCTGGGGGGTGCGCCGCAGGCTAACATTCCTGCGATCGCCGCCTGCCGCGTTGCCATCTCGGCCAGCGAAGGCCGTGCGCTTTCGCTTGCGCTGGATGACCCAAATCTCGCAGATCCGCTGAAGCGGGCACTCGCGAACTCGTCGCTGACGAAAGCCGTTCACGATTCGAAGTCCGCGATGCACGCCCTCCGGGAGCAGGGAATCGATCTAGTTGGCGTTGAGCACGATCCGTTGCTTTATGCCTACCTCCTCGATCCGACCTATTCGACGTACGAACTGCAAGCCGTCGCCTTCCGCAAGTTCAACCTGAAGCTTGGGCCTTCACCGGCCGAAGCTGCGGACGTCACGCTCAGACTCTCGCACAAGCTGCGCGACGAGGTCGAGCGCGCCGGGTTGCGCAAGGTCTACGATGAGATCGACCTGCCGCTCGTCCCGGTGCTGGCGCGCATGGAACAGGCGGGGGTCAAGCTCGATTGCGACGTGCTGGCCACGATGTCCAGCAAGCTGGAGAGTGACATCGAGGCCAAGGCACGCGAGATCTACGACAAGGCGGGCGTCGAATTCAACATCAACTCGCCCAAGCAGCTCGGCGACGTGCTCTTCAACAAGCTGAATCTGCCCAAGCCGATGAAGTACGGCAAGGGCAAGACGATCTCGACTGCGGTCGATGTGCTGGAAGGACTCGCCGCCGAGCACGAAGTCCCGCGTATGGTGCTGGACTATCGCCAGCTGTCGAAACTCAAGTCGACTTACGTTGACGCCCTCCCGGCGCTGCTCAATTCCTGCACCAAGCGGCTGCACACGACCTTCAACATGGCTGGGTCGGCGACCGGGCGTTTGTCGTCGGTCAATCCCAACCTCCAGAACATTCCGATCCGAACGGAGCTAGGCCGGGAAATTCGCGCCGCCTTCGTCGCCGAGCCCGGCAATGTCCTGCTCAAGGCCGACTACTCGCAAATAGAATTGCGCCTCCTCGCCCACTTCTCTGGCGACAAGCTGCTGGTCGAGGCCTATCGCACCGGCCAGGACATCCACACGCTCACCGCCTCGCAGGTCTTCGGCGTGCCGCCGCTGATGGTCAACGCCGAACATCGCCGCCGCGCCAAGGCCGTCAATTTCGGCATCGTCTACGGCCTGTCGGCATTCGGCCTCTCGCAGCAGATCGGCATCGATACCAAAGAAGCCAAGCGCTTCATTGACGCGTACTTCGAAAAGTACAGCGGCGTGCGCGGATTCATCGACCGCACGCTGGACGAGGCGCGCCGCGACCAGAAGGTCTCGACGCTCTTCGGCCGTGTCCGACCCATCCCCGACATTCACAGCAAGAACTTCAACCTGCGCGGCTTCGCCGAACGCACCGCGGTCAACACGCCCTTGCAAGGCACCGCGGCCGATCTCATTAAAATCGCCATGATTCGCATCGACAGGGAACTGCGCGAACGCAACCTTGCATCCAAGATGTTGCTTCAGGTCCACGACGAGCTGGTCTTCGAGGTGCCGGAAGGTGAAATTGATACCATGAAGAAGCTGGTGACCGAGCGCATGGAAAATGTGCGCGAGCTGAAGGTGCCTCTCAAGGTCGACGCGGGCGTAGGGCCGAACTGGCGGGATTTGGAGTAGCCGTTGTTCGCAGCGGGCCAAAGCGGCGAGAAGAAAGCGCAGGCGCAACCCCAACTGTCGCAGCAGCAGGTCGCGTCGCTGACCCAGGCGGTTGCCGGCTACATCCGCGCCCAGCGTGAACAATACTTCAGCCGCTCCGTCCCGCTCACCTTCAGCGAACTGTGGTCGCGATTTTTTTCCGCTGAGGACCTACGGCGCATTCGCGCGGTGCAGGCCGAAGCTTCGGCGCAGCCTGCCGGGCTGGAAGGACCGTGGCGCATTCCCAAGCCTCCCTTCTACCCCGATCTGGAAAAGCTCGGCTTCACCGGCCTGCCCAACTTCTCTACCATGCCGGCCATAACTTTTGACGATGTGGTCGTCTTCCACGATCCGCTGACGCCGCAGTTGATCTTCCATGAACTGGTGCACGTGGTGCAGTACCGCCTGCTCGGCATCGACGAGTTCGCGCGCCTGTATGTTCGCGGCTATCTGCAAGGCGGCTACGAAGGAACGCCGCTGGAAATCTGCGCCTACGAACTCGATGGCCGCTTCATCATGGGCAGCGTGGGATTCGATGTCGAGGCGGAAGTGCGCGCGTGGATGGAGAACGGAAGGTTCTGAGCCTGGTGGCGTTCTTGTTTAACCACAGAGACACAGAGGCACAGAGGAAGAACGAAAAAGTTCTTGTGGGCTGGAGCGAGCGTCTTACTACCTGAGTGGTGTTGTCGGGATAAAAGGAATCTGGCAGGTCGAGCTGAGGCAGTGGTTGAGCCAAGTGCAGTGGTTGAGCCAAGACGGCCTAATCGACCGATTTCAAACCTCTGTGTCTCTGTGTCTCTGTGGTTAATTCGCCTCTCACTTCGTAGCCAGGAAGCGCTCCATGAACTTGGTATCGAAGTTGCCCGCCCGGAAGTCGGGATCGCGCATGATGCGCCGGTGCAGCGGAATCGTCGTAAAGATGCCTTCGACTACGAACATCTCCAGCGCGCGTGACATGCGCGCAATGGCTTCATCGCGATCGCGTCCGCGCGCCACCAGTTTGGCAATCAGCGAATCGTAGTACGGCGGGATCATGCCCTCGGCATACGCCGCGGTATCGACGCGAATACCCGTGCCTCCCGGCATATTGAACGCCGTGATCTTCCCCGCCGACGGCGTGAAGCGCTCGGGATGTTCGGCGTTGATGCGGCACTCGATGGCGTGTCCCCGGAAGTAGACCTTTTCCTTGATGATGCTGCCCAGCTTCTCGCCCGCGGCAATCATGATCTGCGACTTCACCAGATCGACGTCGGTGGTCATCTCCGTTACCGGATGCTCCACCTGGATGCGCGTGTTCATCTCGATGAAGTTCAGGCTGCCGTCTTCGTCCATCAGGAACTCGACCGTGCCCGCGTTCATGTAGCCGACGCTGCTCAGCGTCCTCACCAGGATGCCGCCGATGCGATCGCGCAGTTCCTGGTCCACCTTCACCGACGGCGCCTCTTCCACCAGCTTCTGATGGCGCCGCTGGATGCTGCATTCGCGCTCGCCCAGGCTGATGACGTTGCCATGCTCGTCAGCTAGCACCTGGAACTCGATGTGGCGCGGCCGCTCGATGAACTTCTCCATGTAAAGATCGCCGTTGCCGAAGGCGCCCGCTGCTTCCGACTGCGCCGCGTGGTAGAGGTTGGGCAGCTCCTCTTCGCTGCGAATCACCCTCATGCCGCGTCCGCCACCGCCGGCCGAGGCCTTGACGATGACGGGGAATCCCACGCTGCGTGCCCACTCCGCCGCTTCGTCTGCCGAAGCGACAATGCCGTCCGAGCCCGGCAGGATCGGCACGCCATACTTCTTCATGGTGGCGCGGGCTTTTTCTTTTTCGCCCATCAGGCGCGTGACCTCCGGCGGCGGCCCGATGAACTTGATGCCGCAGGCCTGGCACACTTCGGCGAAATTGGCGTTCTCGCTCAGCAGGCCGTAGCCGGGATGGATCGCGTCCACATTGGCGATTTCCGCGGCGCTGATGACCGCAGGGATATTGAGGTAGCTCTCGTTCGGACGTGGCGGCCCGATGCAGATGGCCTCATCGGCGAAGCGCACGTGCAGCGAGTTGCGATCGGCTTCGCTGTAAATGGCGACCGCCTTGACGCCCAGCTCTTTGCAGGCGCAGATCACGCGCAGGGCAATTTCTCCGCGATTCGCTACCAGGATCTTCTTGAACATGGATTGAAGGGGCGCAGCTTCGGCTGCGCCGTTTGCATTACTTTTCTTGTCATCCCGAGCGCAGGCGGCTGTCCTTTGGCCGCCGGCCGAGGGACCCCTTTGTTGGCTTGATGATAGAGGTCCTTCGACTCCGGCGCGCAACCGAAGCGCGCCTCCGCTCAGGATGACGCAGCGCTGGAGAGAGCAGCAGCAGCGGCGCAGCTAAAGCTGCGCCCCTTCACTGCCTGCGGATGCCGAACAGCGGCATACCGTACTCGACCGGGCTGCCGTTGCTGACGAACATCTTGGCGAGCACGCCCGAGGCTTCGGCCTCGATCTCGTTCATCAGCTTCATGGCTTCAATGATGCAGAGCACCTGGCCTTCCTTCACCACATCGCCCACTCGGACAAACGGCGGCGTGCCCGGCGACGGCGCTTCGTAATAGGTGCCGACGATGGGCGACTTCACGATGAACAGCTCCGCATCCGAGGCCGCCTCCTCGGCTGCCTTCTTCTCGGCCGCGGTTGGCGGGGGAGCCGCCGGCGCGCTCGGGGCCGGCGGCGCAGCGGGCGCGGCAGGAGCCACAGTCACGGGCACCGCCTGGACCGCCGGCATCGCAGGCGCAACCTGCACCACCGCGGGTGCCGAGCCTCCGCGCCTGACGTGTACCTTCACATCGCCGCGCTCAAGTTCGAACTCGGTGATGTCGTGCTCGACCAGAAGCTCGATGAGTTCTTTGATTTCTTTCTGGTTCATTCAATCTCGATTAACCACGGAGACACAGAGACACAGAGAAGAAAAATCGGAAGAGATCAGGTACAAACCTAAGCTGCTAGTTCCAACCCAGTTGGCAATTCGATTGTTTGACGAAAACCTCTGTGTCTCTGTATCTCTGTGTCTCTGTGGTTAAATTACGGTTTCAAATCTCGACCAACTCTTTATCCACCGGCGTCAGCACTTCGCAGCCGCCATCCGTAACCAACACCATATCTTCGATGCGAATACCGCCCTTGCCCGGAATGTAGACTCCCGGCTCGATGGTGATGACCATGCCCGGTTGCAGCTTCTCCGCTTGGCCCTTGCCCAGGCGCGGCGGCTCATGAATCTCCAGCCCGACGCCGTGCCCGGTCGAATGAGTGAAGAACCGGTCCAGACCGGCCCGGCGCAGCACCTGGCGGCAGGCTTTGTCCACTTCGCCTGCCATTTGGCCCGGTTTTACGGCCGCAATGCCCGCCAACTGCGCTTTCAGGACGGCTTCGTACCACTTGCGCTCTTCCCGGCCGGGCCGTCCTACATGCACCGTCCTGGTCATGTCGGAACAATAGCCCCGCAGTATAACACCCGAATCGACCACCACGAATCCGCGCTGCGGGATAGGCGTGGCCGTGGCGCGACCGTGAGGGAGCGCCGAGCGCTTGCCGCCGGCCACGATCGTCTCGAATGACATGCCATCGGCGCCGGCCTCGCGTGCTGCGAACTCGAGCCGTCCGGCGACTTCCGACTCCCGCACTCCGGGACGAATGGACTGCAGCGCGATTCCGTACACCTGCGCGCCCAAAGCAACCGCAGCTCGGATGAGGCGCTGCTCCTCGGCGTCCTTCACGATCCGCTGGCGCATCACCAGCCCCGAAGCCGGCTTCAACGCGACATTCTTAGGGACCGTTTTGCGCATCGCCGCCGCCGCCGCGACCGTTGTCACATCGGCTTCAAACCCCAGCTTGAACCCCATGGCCGCCGGTATTCGTTGCGCCGCTGCCGTGAGCAGCGGACCCTTGGCGATGACCACGCGTGCCCCGTCAACCTCCTCGCGCGCCTGCTGCGTGTAGCGGCCGTCAGTGAAAAATGTCCGGCGGCCACCGGCAAACAGCAGCAGCCCGTTGCTCCCCGTATATCCGCAGAGATACCGCAGGTTGGCGGGATGGGTGACAACGAAGCCATCGAGGCGCTCGGCTTCGAGTGTCTGCTGAAATTTCTGTTGGCGGGATCGATGGTCCATGTCAGTACGGAAGCGGCTCAGAACTGCGTAAGCGTCATCGGCTCGGACTGTTTGCTGGTGCGGTATATGTGATGATGGCCGGAATGATGGGCCACAGCATCGGCGCGAACGTAATAGGTTCCCTGTCCCGGGCTCGAGCCGAACGGAATCACCGGGCTGGTCTGCTTGGCCGGCAGCTTGAAATGCTGGTAGCCCAAAGTCGTGGCGCGCCCAATATCATTGACGGCAACGATCACCACGGTCAGGGTAAGCTCCTGTGGCGTCTCATTGGCAACAACCGCCGAGCCGCGTATGGCGTTGCCCTGGACCTGCGGCGGCTCCTTCCAGTCGACGGTAAGCCCCTCGATGACGTGGATGGTGAATTCCCGCTGCGCCTGCAATTGCGGAATGCTGGAGTCGGCCACCGCGACGCTGAAGTGGTAGTCGCCCGCGGCGGTGGGTACGCCGGTAACCTTGCCGCTATGCGCGTGCAAAGTGCAGCCCGGCGGAAGTTGGCCGCTCGCCAACCGCCAGGTATAGGGAGGAGCGCCGCCGATTACCAAGAGCGGCAACACGTATTGCTGACCCGCGATGGCGCCCTGCCCGGGAAGAGCCTGGAGCTGCAATGTCTGCCCGGCAAGCAAACAGCTCGCAACGCAGAAAAACAAACTGGCTACAGCAAGTCTGCGGGCCATGGCAAGGATTATAGGCTGGCGCGCTGTGGGCGCCGCGAGTCGCTCGAGAGAATGGCCGCAGCGGCCCGGCCAGTTCCCGCTTGACAATGACTCCGCTTGTGATAGTTTGTTCTAACCCAAAAGCTCGGGTTGCTCCCGGCTTGGTTTCTGCGGCCGCAGCGAATTCGCTCCCGCCTGGGCCGCTCATCACTACTTGCCGAACAGAAGCGGTAACGCCACTTGCCCCTTCTGCCCATAACCGTAACGCAGTTCTACAACCAACAAGCTTGGAGGGTTCGCATGGGAAACGTCACTAAACTCATGGAAGCCGGCCTCATTCCGGCCGGTAAGGCGCTCAGCCAGGAAGATCAGGACCTGGTCAACAGCCTGACCCCGGATGAGGTCGCGGCACTGATCAGCGTCAAGAGCAAGCTCACGCCGGGCTTCGTGCAGCGGAACCTGTCGGGCTCGAGCACGCGCGGCGAAGCGTCCATGGGAATCGTGTTTTAGCTCGTTCCGGGCCCGCGGAGATTGGGGCACATATCACCAACTTCTGAGGAGGTCACCATGAACAATGTTCAATTGCTGATCAACGCCGGGCTGATTCTCTCCACGAACCTTCCCAGCGCAGCCGACCAGGCGACGATCAATGCTCTGTCGGAAACGGAAGTGAAGGGATTGATCAACATTTACAACACCGTGGGTACGTCGTTTCTGCAGAGGAACTGCAATGTTTCCTCCGTGCCGCCGGGGCCCAGCCAGACGTTGGGGATCGTGTTTTAAGCAACGTGAGGCGGAGCGGGCTTCGCTCGTCTCGACTGGCCGCCATCCGGGCGCGCCCCGTGCAGCCAACGAGCGGCAGGGGCGCATTCGAATACGCCAACCCAGGTGCGCTCGCACATCATGAACCACCTTAGCCATAGCCGGCGTTTGCGCGACAAGATCCGCCTGGTGCGCGGCCCCTTGGACGAAACCGCCGAGAAGCTCTGGACTCATCCGCGGCTGCGCGAGATCTATCCCGAGTTCCTCTTCCGCAACCATGCGGTCATCCGCACCAGCGTGCCCCTGATGAAGGCCGCGGCCGAGCGCTGCGAGAAGATGCTCGATCGCGAGCCCATTGCCGAAGGCATGCTGACGTATTTCCGCAAACACATCCCCGAAGAGACCGGCCACGACGACTGGGTGCTCGACGACCTCGAGACGCTCGGCTACAAGCGGGAAGATATTTTGAAGCGCATTCCACCGCCCTCGGCTGCGGCGCTGGCGGGGGCGCAATACTACTGGATCCGGCACGTGCATCCTGTCGCTCTGCTGGGTTTCATTGCGGTGCTGGAAGGCACGCCTCCCGACGTGGAGTTCTTCGAGCAGACTGCCGACCGCATCGGGGTCCCGCGCCGCGCCTTCAGCAACCTGCTGCTGCACGGCAAGCTCGATCCTCAGCACCGCGACGACCTCGACCGCACCCTCGATGCCCTGCCGCTCACCGAGGAGCATCACGCGCTGATGGGCGTGAGCGCCTTCCAGACCGTCACCCTGCTCACTCGCGTGGCCAGCGAAGCGTTACAATAAACTGCTCGTAATTTTATACTCTGCTTCTTCCGGGGCCATACGGATGATTGGCAGTACCATATCCCACTACCGCGTCGTAGCGCGGCTGGGGCGGGGAGCGATGGGCCTGGTGTATAAGGCCCAGGACGTACAGCTCGACCGTCCGGTCGCCATCAAGTTCATCTCGCGCGAGGTCGCCGCCGTTCCTGAGCAGCGCACCCGCTTTATCCGCGAGGCGCGCACCGCATCCCTGCTCGACCATCCCAACATCTGCACCATTCACGACTTCGGTGAGACCCAGGAAGGCGACCTGTTCATCGTAATGGCGTTCTGCCCGGGCGAGAACCTGCGTGTGCGCCTGGAGCAGGGGCCGCTGTCGCTGAAGCACGCGGCCAACATCGCCGAGCAGGTGGCGAAGGGGCTGGCCAAGGCGCACAGCATGGGCATCGTGCATCGCGACATCAAGCCGGCGAATGTCATGTTGCTGCCCGATGGCGGCGTGAAGATCGTGGATTTTGGTCTGGCGAAGCTGCCCCACGATGTGGGACTCACCAACACGGGCGGCGTGGTCGGCACCGTGCCTTACATGTCTCCCGAGCAGTTGCGCGGCGACCCCCTCGATGCCCGCACGGACATCTGGTCGTGGGGCGTTACCTTCTACGAGATGCTGGCGGGCGACCGGCCGTTCGAGTCGAAGACGGAAGCGACGATCATGCGCGCGATCATGGACCTGGAGCCGCCGTCGCTGCGGACGCGGCGTCCCGATCTACCCGTTGCCGTCGACCAGATCGTCAGCCAGGCGCTGCGCAAGGACCGCGACCAGCGTCCCGCGAGTGCCGGCGAACTGGTAGAAGTACTGCACGCGCTGACGCTGCGCACCGATGTCGCCCCCGTAATGACCGTTGCGCCCCGGCCGCACGCGTCGGTCGCGGTGCTGCCGTTCCTGAACCTGGCCCCAGATCACGAGAACGACTACTTCAGCGACGGCCTCACGGAAGAGCTGATCCATGCGCTCTCGCGGCTGCCCGGACTGCAAGTGGTGTCGCGCACGTCGGCGTTCGAGTTCAAGGGCAAGGCGCAGAACATCCGCACCATCGGGGAGCAGCTCAAAGTCTCCACCGTCGTCGAAGGCAGCGTACGCAAAGTGGGCGACCGCATCCGCGTCAACACCCAGTTGATCAACGTCAGTGACGGCTACACCCTTTGGTCCGAGCGCTTCGATTGCAACATGACCGACATCTTCGACGTGCAGGACAACATGGCGCGCTCCATCGCCGACATGCTGAAGGTGGAGCTGGGATCGAAGGCGGGCAGCAGCGGCCTGGTGAAGCGCTACACCGAGAACGTCGAAGCCTACGACCAGTATCTGCGTGGACGCTTCCAGTGGAACAAGCGCAGCCCCGAAGGCTTCCAGAAAGCGCTGGAGTACTTCCATCATGCGCTCGAACGCGATCCGAATTACGCGCCGGCGCTGGCGGGCATCGCCGATTATTACGTTTCGGTGGCCTCGTGGGGACTGGCGCCGCCCACAGTGGCTTGGCCCGAAGCCAAGGAAGCGGTGACCAAGGCGCTCGAGGCCGATGACACGCTGGCCGAGGCGCACGCTTCCATGGGTATGATCCGCATGTGGTACGAGTGGGACTGGAAGGAGGCCGAACGCGAGTTCCTGCGCGCCACCGAGTTGAACCCGGGCCTTCCACTGCCGCACGTTTACTACAATCTGCTGCTGGTGCAGACGGACCGCTCCGACGAAGCCGAGGCGCAGATTTGCCAGGCGCTGGCCAGCGATCCGCTGTCGGTGCCGGCCAACGTTTATCTTGCGGGTGTGTATCACTATCGCCGCGACTACGAGGGCTCGCTCAAGCAGGCGCGGCGCGCGCTCGACCTGGACGCCAACGATATTGAGGCGCACGTGGTCTTGGCGCTGAATTACGAGCAGCAGCACCAATACCCAAAGGCGATTGCCGAGCTGGAGAAGGCGCACCGGCTCGCGGACTACAATCCGCTTCTGCTGGGGCCGCTGGCCTCATGCTACGCCGGCGCCGGCGACAAGGAGAAGGCGCTGGTACTGCTGGAGGAGTTGAACGCGGCGGCGGCGCAGGCCTACGTCGCGCCCATTTCGTGGGTGATGATCTATCTGGGCCTGGGCGACGTGGAGCGTGCTTTCGAGTGGCTGGACAAAGCAGCCGAGGCGCGCGATCCGCTGCTCTGCTACCTGAAGGTTGGGCCCATCTACGATCCCATTCGCGAGGACCCGCGATACGCCGACCTGCTGTATCGCCTCGGGCTGGCCCAGGACGTGAGCTCCGAGTTGCGTACCGTCACCCAACATGCCGGCGCCTCGGCGGGCTCGGACAAAGTTGGTGACCAGCCGGCGATTTAGTTTACGGGTAGAGCAGGCCTTCAGGCCTGCGTCACGCAGCAGAAGAGAGGCGGGTTCAGGGGCTGAGGTCATCGACCTCAGCCCCTGAACATTTATTATTGAACGTCGCAGACGCGGGCCTGGAGGCCCGCTCTACCAGAATCAGAGGGGCATCAATTCATGGCAGCCGTTACTTATTTGGAAGCCATCCGCCAGGGCATCTGGGAGGAGATGGAGCGCGATCCCTCGGTCTTCTGCATCGGCGAAGACATTGGTATCTACGGCGGCGCCTTCAAGGTCACCGACGGCCTGATCGACCGCTTCGGCCCGGAACGCGTCATCGACACGCCGATCTCCGAGATGGCCATCGTCAATGCCAGCTTCGGCGCGGCACTCACCGGCATGAGGCCGGTCGCTGAGTTCCAGTTCATGGACTTCATCAGTTGCGCCTTCAACCAGATCACCAACATGCTGGCGAAAGCGCATTTTCGCTGGGGCGCGCCGGTGCCGGTGGTGGTGCGCGGCCCGTCGGGCGGCGGCGTGCACGGCGGCCCGTTCCACTCGCAAAATCCCGAGACGTACTTCGCGCACACGCCGGGGCTGAAGGTAGTCTGCCCGGCCAGCGCCTACGACGCGAAGGGGCTCATCAAGTCGGCGATTCGCGACAACAATCCCGTGCTCTTCTTCGAGCACAAGTTTCTGTATCGCCGTATTAAAGAAGAGTTGCCCGCGGAAGATTACACCGTGCCGATCGGCAAGGCGCGCGTGGCGCGCGAAGGGCGCGACGTGAGCGTCATCACCTACGCCGCGATGGTCTTTACCGCGCTGGAAGCCGCGGAAATCCTGGCCAAGGAAGGCATCGAACTGGAGGTGGTGGACCTGCGCACCGTGCTGCCGTTGGACCGCGATGCCATCCGCACTACCGTCGAGAAGACGAACCGCGTGATCGTGCTGCATGAGGACACCAAGACCGGCGGCATCGCGGGCGAGGTGGCGGCCATCATCAACGAGGAATGCTTCGACGCGCTGGATGCGCCCATCGTGCGCATCGCATCAGCCGATTCGCCGGTGCCGTTCTCGCCGCCGCTGGAAGAGGCCTTCCTGCCCAAGGTGGAAGACGTAGTACGCGAGGCGCGGAGGCTGCGGCAGTATTAAAAACCAGTGGATAGTGGATAGCGAATTGAGATATGGGCGTGCCGTCCCACGAACTACAATCCACAATTCACTAGCCACTACCCACTTTTTCAAGGAGCGTAATGCGCGGATTCATCCTCGGAGTTATCTTCACGCTGCTGGCGATTTTTGGCGGCGGTTACTTCTACCTCACCACCGGCCACTTCGACACGCGCGCCGTCGGTCCCGCGCCAAGTACGTTGGAGCGGCGCACCGCCAACCAGTCGGTCGACGAGTGGGTGGACGACCACGCGCCCAAGCAAGCCAATCCCTTCCAGCCCACGATGGAGAACATCACCGACGGCTCCAAGGTGTACGACAAGAACTGCGCCATCTGCCACGGCGACCTGAAGCAGCCGATCTCGTCCATGCGCAGGAAGTTCTATCCCAGCGTGCCGCAACTCATGACGCGCACCCCCGACGATCCCGACGGCAATCTGTTTTATGTGGTGAAGTACGGCATTCGCTATACGGCCATGCCGGGCTGGGACGGCGTGCTGACGGACGACGACATCTGGAAGACCGTGCTCTTCATCAAGAACTCCGACAAGATGAAGGACAGCGCGCAGCAACCGCAGCCGATTGACAATGGGAAGAAGTAGATCAGGGGCTGGGGTTTGGGGAATGGGCATCAGCGACCGGGGATTAGGGACTGGGGATTAGCGGCTAGGGGCTGGTTAAGGACGGAGCCCACTAATCCCGAGCCGAATCCCGAGCTGCTAGTTCCTGATGCCGAGTTGCTATTCCCCAACCTACTGAATCCTTAGTCCCAAGCTCGAGTCGCTGGTTCCAAATCTCCTGAATTCCTGGTCATAATCCCGAGTCGCCAGTCCCAGGTTCCCGGTAGCCTGAGTCCCGGGTCCACAGCCCCCAAACCCCCAATCCCCAATCCCTTTTGCCTACCCGTTCGGCTTTACGATCTTGGTTTTCCCATTGGTCTTCAGCTTGAACGCGTCGTTCGAGAGCTTCTGGTTGATCTTGATGTTGCTGTACTTGGTAATGCGGTAGTCGCCCGAGGGCTCGTCGAAGCGCTGCTGCACGGGGACGCCGCGGGCCGGATCGATCCACAGCGTGATCGTCTGGAACATGTTGTGCACGCGCTGCGATTTTGGGGTCAGCAACAGCTTGCCGGCGTTGACAGCTTGCACTTGCTCCATGCCGCCGAACTGCACGTTATAGGAGTTGGTGAGCGCGTGCCCGCCGCCGCCGAATCCCAGCACCAGGTAGCTCTCCACCTCGGCCTTGTTCTTGCCCGCGTTGTACTGCGTTACCTGATCGATGGAAGGCTGGAAGTAGCTGACCACGCCGTTGGAGAACAGCACATATTTCTTGTCGGGCTCGGTCATGTCGGCCGCCATCTCGATGCTGTCACCCTGCTTGCGGAAATACATCGTGCCCTTCTGGAAGTCGTGCTCATCGACGACCTTCTGGTACAGGTCAGCGGTGAAGTCGCACTGCACGGTGTGGAAGTTGGCGGCCGCGCGATCCATCGAGGTGAGCACGGAGTCCAGGTTCTGGGCGCAGGCCGCCAGCGCCGCCAGGAACAAAAACGCGAGTAGGGCGAAGTATCGTCTCTTCATGTTGTCTTAAGACTGAAACCGGATTGTGCGCCGGAGTTGCTTGGCGATTTCAGCGATGGGCCCAAACCTTGTACGTCGTGACATTGTTATCGCGGTCGCGCACCGCCGTGTAGCGATCGATAGCGATCTCGCCGGCAATCGGCTCGATCACCCGCATCAGCGACTCGCGGGTTTCGGCATCGCTTCCCGCCCGCACCGCCGAGGCGTCTACCGTATAGAGCAGTCGCTCGCCGTCCTGTTGCGCGATGACTTCGGTCTGGCGCGGCGGCTTGGGCTGCGGCTTGTCGCGGAAGTTGATCCAATGTGGCGCCAGGAAAATGAAGGCCAGAATAAGGGTGACCATCACGTCGTAGGGAACGCTGCCGCGCGGGTGGGTCCACCAGAAGTAGCCCTTGAGGGTTTGGCCGAAAGTGCTCATTGCTGATTCAAGTCTAGAGAGGCGAGTGGCGGAGCGCAACACCACATGCTGAATGCGTCAGTCTGGAATTCTGCTGTCGGTCAGTGGGTGGAGCACGCCTTCAGGCGTGCAAGTGCGAGCCTCATCCGGCCTCCGGCTCTAGCCGCTGAGGTAAAAGCAGGGGTTACCTCAGGCGCTGAAGCGCATTATGAACCGAAACTTGCGATGCACGCCTGAAGGCGTGCTCCACCCTCAAGCACAGGATGAGGATTTCAACCCCTGGTTTGCCCGCGGCGACAGTCCAGGAACCCTAAGATAGGTGTGGATTTCAAACTGCACGACTACCGCCACGGGCAACGCATTGTCAACGGCTGATGAATTTGCATCGTCGGGAAGCGGCTCCGGCCTGCGGACGCTTTTCCTCCGTAGCGTTCGCGTGTTACGTTCTACCTCTGCCCACTCATCCACTCAGGAGCGCAAAGTTGCCCACAGCGGAAGCCGGCGCCAACAACGTTTATGACTTGATTGTCGTCGGCAGCGGCCCGGCGGGACAGAAGGCGGCGATCTGTGCCGCCAAGATGCGCAAAAAAGTCGCGGTGGTCGAGCGCAAGCGCACCATCGGCGGCGTTTGCGTGCACACCGGGACCATCCCCAGCAAGACCTTTCGCGAGGCCATCCTCTACCTGAGCGGACTGCGGCAGCGCACTTTCTATGGCCGCGGCTACGCCCTGAAGGAAAACATCTCCATGGAGGACCTCGTCTTCCGTTCCGATGCGGTGATGGCGCGTGAGATCGAGGTCATCAAGTCGCAACTGCGGCGCAATCGCGTGGTGGTGTACGAGGGCAACGCGCGCTTTCTCGATGCGCACAGCATGGAGGTTTCGAGCGAAGAGGGTTACACGCTGCTGCGCGGCGACAACTTCGTGATTGCCTGCGGCACGCGCCCGGCACATAGCGCCGACATTCCCATCGACGGCAAGCGCATCTTCGACTCCGACCAGGTGCACGAGTTGGAAGAGCTGCCGCGCGAGCTGATTGTGGTGGGCGCGGGCATCATCGGCCTGGAATACGCGTCCATGTTTGCGGCCCTGGGCGTGAAGGTCACGCTGCTCGACCAGCGTCCCACGTTGTTGGAGTTTGCCGACCGCGAGATCGTCGAGAGCCTGTGCTTCCAATTGCGTCAGCTCGGCACGGTGTTCCGGCTGGGCGAGAAGGTAGTGCAGGTGGGCCACGACGACGAGCGCGACCGCGTCTTCGCCAAGCTGGAGAGCGGCAAGACCGTGCATGGGCAGGCGCTTCTCTACGCCGTAGGCCGGCAGGCCAATAGCGACCAGCTCAACCTGGAAGCGATCGAGCTGGTACCGGACGGGCGAGGCAAGCTGGTGGTGAACGAGAATTTTCAGACTTCGGTCCCGCATGTCTACGCTGCGGGCGATGTCATCGGATTTCCCGCCCTCGCCAGCACCTCGATGGAACAGGGCCGGCTTGCCAGTTGCCACATCTTCGGCAAAGCGGCGAACATTCCGGCAAACCTGATCCCGTACGGCGTTTACACGATCCCCGAAATTTCTATGGTGGGCGCAACCGAAGAGCAGCTCACGCGTGACAAGGTCCCCTATGAGGTCGGTATTTCACGCTACGCCGAGCTGGCCAAAGGACAGATGCTGGGCGACGATCAGGGCTTCCTGAAGCTGCTGTTCGATCCCGCGACGCTGAAATTGCGGGGGGTGCATATCATCGGCGAGCGTGCGGCCGAGATCGTGCACATCGGACAGGCGGTGATGGCCCTGGACGGCACCATCGAGTACTTCCGCGACACCGTCTTCAACTATCCCACATTGGCGGAGGCCTACAAAGTGGCAGCCCTGGACGGCCTCAACAAGCTCTGATTTGGCGATCTGATGTCTGCCGCGTAACCAGACTTGGGATTACGTTCGTTCGCGCTCATCACGCCTATGTTGTATTTAGAGCGGTCAAATAGCGCAATACTTGCCGCATGCGGCACTTCGTCGGAGTTGATGGATTTAGATTCTGGTTGTTTCTGGTGGGCGTAGTCCTTGGGATACTGTCCTTCGGCCTGTATTTCCGTTAAGACTCCCATAGACTCCCTTGGCGCCCACGCGTTCGCTTCTCTTTGGCTTTCCGCCCGAGCAGTTCCTCTCTCGAGATCGTGACCACTTGGCGCACGGCGTTGTCGAACCGCTCAAACTCGGTTTTGCCGGGTGCCCCAGGTCTCGCGGTTTCGAGACCTGGGCCGTTGCCCTTATGGAATCCCGGGTCTCTAACTCGCGACACCCTGGGCACCCGACAAGCTCTTCGACTCCGCGCTCACACCTCGAAAATGCGGTACACGGTGCCGTTCTCGCGCGCCTGATTGATCGCCATCGCGACGTTGTACACCGGAATACCCGCAGTCGTCTTGCCTTCGGGACGGCCGGCGTGAGCGTGGCCGTGTAGCACCAGGTCGGCGCCGTGACGATCGACCACCTCCGCCAGCCGCGAACTCCCCAGGTAGGGGAAAATCTCCGGCGGCTCGCCCTTCACCGTGTCGCCGATGGGCGCGTAGTGCAGGACCACCACCCGCTTCTGCGTGCGAAGCTGCGACAGCGCGCGCTCCAGCTTAAGCGCCTCGTCGATGGCTGCCTGCACGAAGGCCTTGACCTCGGGCTCGCCGAACGCGGTCAGCGCGCCCCGCCCAAAGCCGCCGGGAAAGCCCTTGGTGCCGGCGAAGCCTACGCCGTCGCGTTCATACGCCGTGCCGTCGAGCACCTTGATGCCCGCCTCGGTCATCAGCTTCATCAGCTCGGAGGCGCGGCCGCTCTCGTAATCGTGATTGCCCAGCACCGCGATGGTGGGAATCCTCAGGCGCACGATGACGTTGAGCAGCGATTCCATCTCCTCCGGGCGCCCGAAGTTGGTGAGGTCGCCGCCGAGCACGAGCACGTCCGCCTCCTCGCGCACGCGGTTCATGTGCTCGCGGACTTTGTCGTGCACTTGCGGGCTGAAGTGCAGGTCGGCGACGGCGGCGATCTTCATAGCTCGTCTTTTTCGCGAAGCAGCCGTTGCGCGGCACCGGCCTCTATCCTGGCCTCGCGCGCGCTGCGCTGCCGCTCCAGCAGGTTTTCCATGCCCCACTCTTTTATGTCGATGGCGAACATCTTATCGTCGATCAGGCTGCCGCGGAACGCGCTGGACGCGGGCGCGTCGAGCGAGTGCCTGAAGCGCGCGAGCAGTTCGTCCCAGATTTCCCGGGGCACAAAATTCTGCTTCGCCGGATAGACATAACGGAACAGGACCAGCTCCCACAGCAGCAGCTCCCAGTGTTCGCCCACGAGCTGAAGCAGACGCGGCCAATCGAGCCGGCCGCGCGTGCCGTAGAGAATGTGCGCGATGTCGGCGCCATCGAAGCGCTCGCGGAAGTTGACGAACAGCTTGGAGGCGATCAGCTCTTCGGGGGCAAGCACGCGCGTCGGCACGCCCAAGACCATCGTCTCCGCGCTGCGCTCGATCCACGACTGATCGACGGTGACGATGGCGTTGCTCATGCCGGTGATCAGGTCGACGTAGTAGCCGTCGCGGTGCGCCTTGGCGAGCCAGATGGGGTCGCGGACTTCGGTCTCGAAGCCCTGCTCCTGCAAGTGGCGCAACGCCTCGGGCACCGCCTCCGCCGGCAGGAAGAGGTCGAGGTCCTTGGTGTTCCGCCAGATGCCGGTGTGCTTCTGGAGTGCGAACGCGCCGGAGACGACGTAGGGCACCCCGGCCCGGTTCAGGTGCTGCAGCACCTCGCAGAACAGCGCACGCTGCTCCGGCGGGAACGCTGGAGGCACCGAACTGCTTACCGGAAGCTCGACTTCAGTCGCCACGGCCTACCGTTGGATGACGAGAGATGCCCGCGGCGTTGTTGCTGCCGGCAAAAAGATGATGTGAAACGTGATAGTTGGCCTGAGGCATAGCTCTTCCAAGCAGTGTCCTCCCGACCGAGGACTTTTGGTCCGAGTGGAGGGACCTGCTTTCCGCGCGACGAAAGCAGGTCCCTCGACTACGTGAGGTCGCCCGCTGCGCGGCCGGCCTCACTCCGCTCGGGATGACAAAGAAAGAGGAGGCTCATGCACACCTGAAGGCGTGCTCCAAACGCATCCCGTAGTTCGTTGCTCCGCGGGTCCGCTTGGGTACGCGATGCGAGCGCTGCCCGCTTGCATACTCTGCATCAATGCCCTCATCATTGCTAGCAAGCGAGGAGCCGATGCCCAAGAGCGATCACGTGGTCGAGGTGGACGGCCGCAGCCTGAAGCTGTCCAACCTGGAAAAAGTCTTATACCCCAATGTGGGATTCACCAAAGGCCAGGTCATCGACTATTACGTGCGCGTCGCGCCCGCGCTGCTGCCACACCTGGAGGGCCGTCCGCTCACCATGAAGCGCTACCCCAACGGCGTGGGCGGCATGTTCTTCTACGAGAAAAATTGCCCCACGCATCGCCCCGAGTGGGTGAAGACGGTAAAAGTGTGGAGCGAAGGCAACCATCGCTGGATGGACTACTGCCTCATCGAAGACCTGCCGACGCTGGTGTGGGCCGCCAACCTCGCCGACCTCGAGCTGCACACCAGCCTGTCGCTGGGCAAAGACATCCTGCGGCCCACGTTTATCGTCTTCGATCTCGATCCCGGGCCGCCCGCCGACATTGTGCAGTGCTGCCAGGTTGGCCTGTGGGTGCGCGACATCTTTGCCAGCCTGGGCCTCGAAAGCTTCGCCAAGACTTCGGGCTCGAAGGGACTGCAAATCTACGTCCCGCTGAATACGCCGGTCACCTACGACGAGACCAAGCCCTTCGCGCATGAATTGGCGCGCCAGTTGGAGCGCCGGCATTCCGGCCTCGTCGTCTCCGACATGAAGAAGTCGCTGCGCACCGGCAAGGTGCTGGTGGACTGGAGCCAGAACGACGACCACAAGACCACCATCTGCGTCTACTCGCTGCGCGCCAGGGAGCAGCCGACGGTATCGACGCCGGTGAAGTGGCAGGAGGTGGAGAACTGCCTGAAGAAGGGCGATGCGAAGCTGCTGGTCTTCGATGCCGACCGCTTGCTGGTGCGCGTGAAGGAGCACGGCGACCTGTTCGAGCCGGTGCTGCGCCTCAGGCAGAAGCTGCCGCCGCTCGCGGCCTTGCAGCAGATCGAGGCGCAGCCCGCGCCTGCTACCGCCCGCGAAGCCGCGCGCTCCGCGAGCACGAAGACTACGCGCTCAGCGCCGGCGAAGTCTGGGCGGAAGGCCGCAAAGAAGCCAGCGCCCGCGCGGAAGCAGGGTTAGGAAAACTCTGATTAAGTCCGATTTTGAAGGGGACGGCTTCAGGCCGTCCGTAAAGCCCTCTTCCCGTAGCCACAGGCGCGGCGTTCGCCACCCTCATCCTCGCGATGCTTTCTCCTGCTGTTCGCGAAAGAAGTAGACCATGTCCAGCGCGATGGTTGCAGCGCCCGACTGCCGCAGCAGCGTGGTCACCTGTCCGCGATGATACGTCCCATGATTCACCACATGCTGCATGAGCTGCGCCAGCGGCAACGAGTTGGGGCGGCCCGACGTATCGTTGTAGTTCAGGGGAGCTTGCAGAGCAACCTCGGCGAGCCCGCGAAAGAACTGCTGCCGCTCCTCTTCGAGCGAATCACAGAACCCGCGCAGCTCGGCCACGGTCGCCAGCTCCAGCGGAGGCGGAACTCCGCCGGCCCGCAATCCTTTCCAGGTCTCGAAGGAAACGCCGGTGACCGGCTGCGTCGCGATGGGAGACGTGCCCTTCCACCGCTTCAGCCAAATCCATTCCGCCGCGAGCACGTGAAACGCCGACTCGCGAATCGACGGAAAGCTGCTTTGGAGGCTGGCATTGAATTGCTCCTCGCTCAGCTTCTCCAGCACGGAAAACATGCGCAAATTCGCCCAGCGGTTGTAGGCGTAGAGAGTACGGATATCGCTCAAGTTCATGCGGTTCTAACCTAGCCGGCGACCCTGCCCTAAAGCACCAGCACGTCCAGACCGCGCGTCCGGAGTGCCTGGTCGAAGGTGACGAATTTCAATCCAGTGACAGAAGCAAATGCCAGCAGGTACGCGTCCGCCCACATCTTCGGAGACCTGCTGCTCAGGCGTGTGCGCCAACGCAGCTCTTGTTCCAGGCCGGCCGGTTCAGGAAGATACGCGACGCGATCATCGGACCAGACTTCGTCCCACAAACTCCACGCCCGCGACATACTCACGGCATCCTTTCCCATAATCCGCTCAGTGGTCAGGAGTCTCAGTACCGTGAGTTGCGTAAACCGGCAGAAGAAGAATTGCTCATCGTCTGCGCCCTCAAACCAGACCTTTGCCCTTGGCCAGTGCTCGTGCCTGCTCCACAGAAGAGCAGCCATACATTGGCATCAAGGAAATTTAATATGTTCATAGATCTGCTCGTTGGTCACACGCACCTTGGGTCCGCGCGAGGCGATGAGCGGAAATTTCACCCGCTTGGCAGGCGGTCGTTGTCCCTCAACCAGCATGCTTTCGACTCCGGCGATCACGAGTTCGCGCACAGACCGCCCATTGGCCGCCGCTCGCTGTTTCAATTTGCGATAGAGCGGCGCTGGGATGTCGACCGTAGTCCGCACCAATGCCTGTTTCATAAATCCAGTATGCCATAAATATGGAACGAAGCAGCGGGCGCGAATTTCTTGGTCACTACGAATCTTTCGGGTATGAGTTGCGGGCCGGTTGTGCCCAGCCTCGGCACGAAATATAGGTCTTGTCGTCAAGTGCCGGTTCACGACTACGGTATAGCCGGCGGCCTTTGCGCCATCAGTTCTTCGAAGCGCTTGTCGGTCCGTAGAGTAGCGAACTCGCTGTCGGTGTATACCTTCTTGATGTCCTTATAGCCATTTTCCATGGCCTTGCGCAAATATTCCAGGCTATGGTCTACATCGCCGGCCTGGGCGTACATCTTGGCTACCATGAAGGAGAAGGCGGCGCGATCTTCGGGCGAGGTCGCCTGCGCCATCACACCTATGCGCGATACCCTGATGAAGATATTAGGGTCGAGCGTGAAGGCCATCTTATATTCCTGTGCAGCCTGCTTGTAGTCATGTTTGCCGAAATACGACGATCCCATGTTGTAGTAAAACACCGCGTCGTCAGGCCGCAATTTAACCGCCTTGCTGTAGTACTTGATAGCTTTGTCGTACTTCTTCTCCGCCTGCTCGACGTAGCCGCGATTGTTGTAGCCCTCGGGAGCGTGCTTATCGAGCTTGATGGCACGATCGAAGCACTTGGCCGCCGCCTTGTCGTGATTTTGCAGCTGGAGGTACGCGATGCCCTCCTTGTTCCACAGCAGCGGCGTAGGTTGCTTCTTCAGCGCCACGTTGTAGAAGTCGATGGAGTCGAGGTAGCGCTTCTGCATGCGCAGTTCGTCGCCTTGTTTCTCCAGCTCGGCGGCCGAGGCGCTGCCGTCGGGAATGCCCGATAACTCCGGCCCGGCGGCGGGCGCGGGAGCAGAAGAGTTTTGCGAGGAGGCTACCGGCGCACAGAGAAGTCCCGCAACGCAAAGCAGGAGAATCGATCGGAGACGAGCCATACCCCACCCCCATCGGCTCGGTGGAGCGTCAGGCATCTGCCTGGCAGAGCTTGAGCGGCCCTCTTTGTTCACCGCGGAAACACAATAATCCACGGAATAATTCGATTTAATAAATTCCGTGTCTTCCGTACTTCCGTGGTGAAAGCATTCCGGCCTTCCACCGAAGAGCCCTACACTTGCTAATAATAGACCTAATGGGGGTTGGGATTGTTCCCATTTTGTGGGCCATCCGTCCCGTTATTTTGCTCTTCGTCCCCGTGGTCCTTGCCGAAGAGCCGGCTGAAGAAGCCGCGCTTCTTTTTCTTCTGGTTCTCCGGTTGCGCCTGCGCCACCCCGGGGTTGCCCGGCGGCTGGCCGGGAGATGCTGCCGTTCCAGGTGCCGGGCCGTTGGTAGTAACGGGCGGAGCTGCTACTGCCGGCGAGCCCAGCCCGAGGATCTTGGTGAAGAAGCCGCGATGGTCGCCGAAGCTCTGCTCGCAGGTCTCCTTCGGCTCGGTCCCCTCGATGAACGCGACCGTGTAATCGTCCGGACACGACGGCGTCGCCAGCCGGTTCGTGACCTTATCCAGAGTCACCGTCACCACTCCCGACGGTGCGGCGAACTCCCTCGTATCCGAGTACTGCGGCAGCTTGACCGCGCGCTTCATGAACTCGGCCCAGATGGGAGCAGCGGTTGTGCCGCCTGCCAGTTTCACGTCAGTGTAGTCGTCGTTGCCCACCCAGACGACACAGAGCAGGTTGCTGGTGTAGCCGGCGAACCAGGCGTCGTGCGAGGTGCCGGTCTTGCCCGCCGCCGGGGCGGTGAAGCCGCGCGCCCGCACGGGATAGCCGGTGCCGTTGTTGACTACCGCCTCCATCATGGTGGTCAGCACGTAGGCCACCCGCGGATCGAGCACCTCTTTGCTCTGCGTCTCGTAATTGTTCAGCACCCGGCCGCCCGCGTCGCGCACCGACTTCACCATCAGCGGCGCGAGGTGCGTGCCGTCGTTGGCGAACACCGTATACGCGCCTGCCATCTCCAGCGGCGTCGCATCGTAGGCGCCCAGCGCGACCGCGGGTGTGCCGCGCGCGCTCACGATGCCCGCCGCGCGCGCCAGCGCCGCCACCTTATCGAAGCCCACCTCCTGGCCCAGCCGCACCGTCGCGTTGTTCAGCGACATGGCCAGCGCGTAGCGCGCGGTCACTTCGCCGTGAAAGGTTTCGTGATAGTTGCGCGGCTCGTAAACGTCGTCGCCGTTGGCGATGCTCACCTGCGAATCGTCGATCAGGCTGGCGGGAGTGAAGACGCCGCCGCCATCGGGAACTGCGCCGGTGTCGGGATCGGCAGTGGGCGTTAAGGTCTCGCCGGTGATCGCCGTGTTCACCGCGGTCGCATAAACAAAAGGCTTGAAGATCGAGCCGGTCGGGCGCTTGGCCATCGCATGGTCGAGCTGGCTGAGGCCGTAGTTGCGGCCGCCTACCAGCGCCAGCACCTCGCCGGTATGCGGATCGAGCGCCACCAATGCCACCTGCGGCATCGGCCCCGTATCCACCTTCACCTCGGTGTGCGCTTCCTTGCCGGTGCCGATCTTGATCTTGTGGGTGCGACGCTTCTCCACCTGCTCGTCGACAATCTTCATGCCCGCATCGACCGCCTCGGCCGCCGCGCGCTGAAGATCGGGATCGATGGTGGTGTAAATGCGCAGCGCGTGATCGTTCAGGTCCAGTTCGCTGAACTGCGAGGAGAGCTGGTCCTTCACCAGGTCGACAAAGTAGGGCGCGTCGCTGGCCTCCACGTTGGGCGCGGTCAGCTTCAGCGCCGAGGCCTTGGCCGCCTCCGCCTGCTCGCGCGTGATCGCGCCGGTCTCAACCATCGAGTCCAGCACCAGGTTGCGGCGGTCCAGCGCGCGGCGCGGATACTTGTAAGGCGAAAGATAATTCGGCCGCTGGATCATGCCCGCCAGCAGCGCCGCCTCGGGCAGCGTGAGGTTGCGGACATCCTTATTGAAGTAGGCGCGCGAGGCCTCGCCGAATCCGTTGATGGTGAACGAGCCGCGCTGGCCCAGGTACACCTGGTTGGCGTACATCTCAAAGATGCGCTGCTTGGAGAACTTCTGCTCCAGCTCGATGGCGATCAACATCTCGCGCAGCTTGCGCTTGAAGGTCTTCTCCGGGCTCAGGAAGAAGCCGCGCGACAGTTGCATGGTGAGGGTCGAGCCGCCCTGCCCGTGCCGGCCCTCGCGCAGGTCCACCAGCGCCGCTTCCGCCAGCCGGAAATAGTTCACACCGCTGTGCTGGAAGAAGCGCCGGTCCTCGATCGCCAGCACCGCATTCACCAGCACCGGCGGGATGTCCTGGAACTTGATGAGCTCGCGCTTGGAGCGGTCCTGGCCTTCGAAGAGCGCGGTAACCAGTTGCGGCTCGAGCTCGTAGGCGTCGAGTTGTCTGCGATTGCCGCTGGTCTCGGTGATCGACGCCACCTTGCCGCCGGAGAAGTGCAGCACCGCGCTCTCGGCGCCGTGGAACGATTGCGGCCCGGGCGCGATCTCCAGTCCGCCACCCCTCAGAGTGTAGTAGCCGAGGGGCGAGGTCTCCTTGCTCTGGCTCTGTGCGACTTCGCCGCGACGCGCCTGTGCGGCTGCATCTTCCTCATGCCCCACCAGCCGGCCGTTCGCGTCCAGCTCGCTGTAGCCGGCGCGACGCAGTTCGGCCGCTATCTCCGCGGCATCCAGCCTCTCGCCTACCGAGACCAGCTCCGGCCGCGCGTAAATCTTGGCCGCATTGCTGAAGACGCCGCCGGCCATGCGGCGATCAACCAGCCGTTCGTACTTAATATAGAAGTAGGCGAAGCCGCCGATGAAGGCGACTGCCGCCACCAGAAATCCCGCAAGAAAGATCTTCACCAGGGGATCGGCGAATGAGAAGTGCCGCACCCGCACGGGGCTCGTCCGGCGAGGGCTGCGCTTCGACGAGCGCGCCGGCCGGGCTGAACGTGAGCTACTCCGCGACGAGCGGGACGCCAGCCAATCAGGCAGTTTGATTTTGATGGCCACAGTTATGAATACGCAGAGGACCGGCCCAATCGCCGAGCATAAGACGGCCCAGCAGCGCGCTTCGTTATCTTGGATGCTGCCTTGCCCGTGGAAATTCCGCGCTGCGGGGGAACCGCCTTACACCACCTCATTCTATGCACTCCAGCAGCAGAATGCACAGCCGCACGCAGCGATCAGTCGAATCCATTAGCGCCGCGCCGCGTCCCATTTACTAGGGAGGATCAGCCAATGGGACTGTTGAAGGATGAGGGCGGCGCTGATCGGACCGGCAACGATTTCGCGGTGGCCTATGCGCTGCTGCGCGTCACGCTGGGAATCAACATCGCAATTCACGGCATCAGCCGCATTGTGGCCGGGCCGGCGGCGTTCGTGGCCGGACTCGCCAAGCAATTCGCGGGCACGCCGCTGCCGCATTTTGCGGTACAGGGCTTCGGGTACGTGTTGCCGTGGGCGGAGGCGCTCATCGGATTGCTGGTGCTGTTCGGCGCGTTCACTCGCGCCGCGCTGATCGCCGGAGCGCTGCTCATTGCCGTGCTTACCTTCGGCAGTACCCTTCATCAGGACTGGGACGTCGCCGGCCTGCAACTGATCTACGCAACCGTGTACTTCCTGCTGCTCGCCTTGTGCCGGTACAACGCGTTCTCGGTGGATGGTCTGCTCTCGCGCGAACGGAGCTGAAAAGCGAATCAGGCTGACCGTTTGGGTGTCGCTTTGCTGCGCCAGGCCGTTCTCGCCTGGGGCGCTGGCCGACTTTTCCTCACCATCCACACAAATCCACATGGCTGCACCGTTAATGGGCGTTGAACGCGCTTTCTTGCGGGCCTAGAGTCGAGATGTACGGGCGCTTCAGGTTAATCCGTCTGGCGTAGGCTCAGGGGCTCCCTAAAGGGTACCAGACTGGTAAAATAACAATATGTGGTATTCGCCTCTTGACTTCCACAAGATATCGGGCGTACTGTTCGGTTCCAGTCGAGTTCGAGAGGGCTGAGCAAGGCTTCCTCTTGAACGCCAAGGCGGGCGAGGTGACCGCCGAGGCGAATGCAAAGCGGCGCGCCGGAACCTGAGGCGCGACGACCGAGCGGGGCCGAATCGAGGCAGAACTCCTCCGAACAGTTTTGGTCTAACGGATTCGGCCTGCCACTCGCAGTAACCAGAGGTGACCGACGAAGCCGTCGCCCAGACGATGGCATCTGCGGTTTCCCAACCACCAAGGTCTCGCGGTGGTTGGGGTGAAGGTGTTCTTTTCAAGTCCGATTGTCCGCCGCGCGCGGACAGCATCTGCGGTGACATTAACCCGGGGGCTTCTTCTCTGCGAAGCGAACGCCAGCGAGAGAAGAGGCCCCCGCAATCTTGTGCGCGTCGACTAGTGAAGGCGAGTTTGGGGTGAGGTTTATCGCCAGATGAGCAGCGTATTTTTCTTCGGGCGAAGCTCTCGGGTGCCATCGGGTACTGCTAGTTTAAGGTGACACTGCGGATCTACCGTATAGCAGAGTGCCGAAGGCACGGCATAACTTAGCCCAGCACGGAGCGAAGCGGAGTGCTGGGTAGGTTAGTAGATAGATCAGAGTCCCTTTAGGGACGACATGTTTGCGGGATTAGAGCGGTAGCGCTTTTCCGAAGGGTAGTAAGACATTATGGCAAAGCACGAGATCTTTATTGAGCGTCGCGACGAAGGCGATTACGCGATTCGCAGGCCTGGATCAGAAAGGGCAAGCGGTGTCGAACCAACCCAAGCGGAGGCCATTGATCGAGCTCGCGAGATCGCGCCGAACAGCGCGGTTCTCGTGGAACGAGTGCGCAATACCAGCGTTGGTGGCCGGGACAAATGGCGTAAGCCATAAGTGCCGAAGGCACGGCATAACTTAGCCCAGCACGGAGCGAAGCGGAGTGCTGGGTAGGTTCGATAGATAGATCAGAGTCCCTTTAGGGACGACACAAGAACAGCGGGAGTTTACTCCCGCGGCAGAAAAGCAGGTCCCTCGACTGCGCGTCCGCCTACCCGCAAAAGATGCGGGTGGAAACAATTGCGGACGCTCTGCTCGGGATGACAAAGATATAAGGCGGATTTATGCGGCGCACCGGAAGGTGCGCCCCTTCACCAACGGCATACATCTCTCTGCTCAGGAGCACGCACCATGGCCGACACGACGACGACGACTACGACGAGCGCCTCCGTATCCACGAAGAAGGCGCCCGGCCAGACCAAAACCAATCCCGGCCTCGCCTTCAAGCGCGTCTTCACCACGGCCGGCGTCTCGCCCTATGACGAGCTCGAGTGGGAGCTGCGCACCGCGCAGATCGCCGACTCGCAGGGCGGCGTCATCTTCGAGCAGCAGAACGTCGAGGTGCCCAAAGACTGGTCGATGACCGCGACCAACATCGTCGCCAGCAAATACCTGCACGGCCAGCTCGGCACGCCGGAGCGCGAGAGCGGCGTGCGCGCGCTCGTCACCCGCGTCGCCGAGACCATTCGCGACTGGGGCATCGCCGGCGGATACTTCCGTACGCCGGAAGACGCGGCCATTTTCCACGATGAGCTCGCCCACCTGCTGCTGCAACAGAAAGCCGCATTCAACTCGCCGGTATGGTTCAATGTCGGCTGCGACCGCATCGAGCCCAACAGCGACGCCCAGAACTGGCACTGGAATAACGATACGCAGCGTGTCGAATATGGCGTGACCGGCTACCGCACGCCGCAGTGTTCGGCCTGCTTCATCAACTCGGTGAAGGACTCGCTCGACTCCATCCTCACCCTGGCCAAGACCGAGGGCATGCTGTTCAAGTGGGGCTCGGGCACGGGCACAAACCTGTCGCCGTTGCGCTCGTCAACCGAGACGCTCGCTGGCGGCGGCACCGCCTCCGGGCCGCTCAGCTTCATGAAGGGCTTCGACGCCTTCGCCGGCGTCATCAAGAGCGGCGGCAAGACGCGCCGCGCCGCCAAGATGGTCATCCTCAACATCGACCATCCCGACATCGAAGACTTCATCCTCTGCAAGCAGAAGGAAGAGGCCAAGGCGTGGGCGCTCATCGAGCACGGCTACGACGGCAACGGCCCCGATAGCGATGCCTACTCGTCCATCTTCTTCCAGAACGCCAACAACTCGGTGCGCGTCACCGACGACTTCATGTACTCGGTGCTGCGCGACAGCGACTTCTCCACGCGCTCGGTGAAAGACGGCAAGCCCATCAAGACTTACAAGGCGCGCCACCTGCTGAACCTGATCTCCGACGCGACCTGGCACTGCGGCGATCCCGGCATGCAGTACGACACCACGGTCAACCGCTGGCACACCTCGAAGAACACCGCGCGCATCAACGCCTCGAATCCGTGCAGCGAGTACATGTTCCTCGACGACTCGGCCTGCAACCTGGCCAGCCTGAACCTGATGAAGTTCGCGCCCAACGGCACGTTCGATGTTGAAGCCTATCGCCACGCCTGCGCCGTCGTGATCACCGCGCAGGAGATTCTCGTCGACAACAGCGGCTACCCCACCGAGGCGATCGGCCGTAATTCGCACGACTATCGTCCGCTGGGACTCGGCTACGCAAACCTGGGTGCGCTGCTGATGGCCGCCGGCCTGCCCTACGACTCCGATGCCGGCCGCGACTACGCCGCCTGCGTCACGGCCATCATGTGCGGCGAGGCGTATCTGCAATCGTCGAAGATCGCCGAGTTGTGCCAGCCGCTGGCTCCCGCAACGGAGCTCTGCATTCGTGAGTTGGGCGAAGGCTCAGGTAGAGCTGGCCTTCAGGCCAGCGATTACGAAGAGTCAGGTAGAGCGGCCCTTCAGGGCCGCGTCCCAGCCGATTCTTGTAATGAAGGAGCCGGGCTTAAGCCCGGCGATATGGGAGGGGAAGGCCTGGACGCGACCCTGAAGGGTCGCTCTACCGGTGAACGGTTTGACGCGACTAAGGGTCGCTCTACCCCCGGCGCCGCCTGTCCCGGCTGGTACATCAATCGCGAGCCCTTCCTCGACGTCATCCGCATGCATCGCGCGTCGGTGAACAACATCAACCGCACCAACGTTCCCGCCGCGCTCTACGAAGCCAGCAAGGACACCTGGGACGAGGCGCTGAAGCACGGCGAGAAGTTCGGCTATCGCAACTCGCAGGTCACGGTGCTGGCGCCCACGGGCACCATCGGCTTCATGATGGACTGCGACACCACCGGCATCGAGCCCGACCTGGCGCTGGTGAAATACAAGAAGCTGGTCGGCGGCGGCATGATCAAGATCGTCAACAACACCGTGCCCGCCGCGCTCTTCAAGCTGGGCTACACCTCCGACCAGGTCAACGCCATTGTCAGCTACATCGATGCCACCGGCACCATCGAAGGCGCGCCCGCCATCAAGGACGAGCACCTGCCCGTCTTCGACTGCTCCTTCAAGCCGACCAAGGGTACGCGCACCATTCACTATCTGGGACACCTGCGCATGATGTCGGCGGCGCAGCCGTTCATCTCCGGCGCAATCTCGAAGACCATCAACATGCCGGAGAACGCGACGGTGGACGAGATCGCCGAGGCCTATATCCAGGCGTGGAAGCTGGGGCTGAAGGCGGTGGCGATCTACCGCGACGGCTCCAAGAAGGCGCAGCCGCTAAGCTCGATGGGGTCCTCCACCGCGAAGGGTGGCGCATCGGCTTCGGGTAGTGCTGGCCTTCAGGCCAGCGTTCACGGCGGAAATTTAAATGAGAGCGGACTTCAGTCCGCGGAACCCATCGATGAAGGCTCGGCCCCGCCGCGTGCCAACCGTCACCGTCTCCCCGACGAGCGCCTCTCCATCACCCACAAGTTCAACGTGGGCGGACACGAGGGCTACCTCACTGTGGGACTCTACAAGGACGGCATGCCTGGCGAGATCTTCATCACCATGGCGAAGGAAGGCTCGACCGTCAGCGGCCTGATGGACAGCTTCGCCTGCGCCGTCTCCATCGGCCTGCAGCATGGCGTGCCGCTGAAGCTGCTGTGCGAGAAGTTCGCGCACACCCGCTTCGAGCCCTCGGGCTGGAGCGGCAATCCCGACATCGGCTTCGCCAAGTCGATCATGGATTACATCTTCCGCTGGCTCCAGCTGCGCTTCCTCACCGGGCAGCAGCAGGCGCTCTTCGACGGCCTCCGCCCCAAGTACGTCAACGCCCCGCCCCCCGGCACGCCGGACGAGAACGGCTACGGGCAGAAGTCGTTTGGGGATTTTGTCGATCCCGCGTCCTCCACAGGATTGTCATCCCGAGCGGACGCTTCTTCTAATTTGTCATCCCGAGCGGAGCGCAGCGGAGTCGAGGGACCTGTTGTTGGCGCGAGCGGGAAGGGAGTTGGCCACATTCACGCCTCCGACGCCCTGAAAGAACTGATCGACATGGGCGACGCGCCCGTCTGCACCGTTTGCGGCGCCATCATGACGCGGAATGGAAGCTGCTACCGGTGTGCTGAGTGTGGCTCGACGAGCGGGTGCTCGTAAGGCAGGGGTCAGTGGGTAGTCCGAATTGTCATCACGAGGGCGGGAGGCCCTGGTAAACAGTCGGGTGCGGGTGCCCCGTTCAAGCGAAGCTTGAGCGGGTCCTTTCGATGGAACCATGTCCATCGTTGTGGTCCACACGAAAGGCCCCACCCTTCGACGTCGCTCAGGGCAGAGTTCAAGGCCAAACGATGGCCTTGAATGCGGACCACCCGGTGAGCGCGTAGCGCGCCACAATCTTAGCCCAGCACGTGAGTGCTGGGAAAGCAATGCGTTTGAATTTCGGAGTCCCTTTAGGGACGACACAAAACCATGGTGTTGGTCAAAACGTTGGACGGACGATTGTGCCGCCCTTTGGGCTCTGTGCCGTCCTGCCGGACTCGCGCTGATCGCGCGAGTCAACCCAGCACTCACGTGCTGGGCTACGATTGTGGCGCGCTGCGCGCTCCGGAATTCTTGCCCCGCGATGGATATATCGGGATGTCGCGCAGACGCGTTTCATCCATTTCCTGGCACAAAAACCATTCGTTGAATCGAACCTGTGTCGCCCCTGCGGGCTCCGTGCCGTCCTGACGGACTCGCTCAATAATCCTCCGCAATCCCAGCACTCACGTGCTGGGCTACGATTGTGGCGCGCTACGCGCTCCGCTCCGATCGACGCGCGAATCATCGCTCCCATTGACGCGCTCCGCTCCGATTGACGCGCGAATCATCGCTCCCATTGGCGCGATACGCGCTCCGCTCCAATTAACGCGCGAATCCTTTGGTATCGGGCACGGCCCGTCACGTGGTTCTGTGATTTCGGATACCGCATACGAATCGTGGGGGAAATCACAATGGCGGAATGGGCCACACCTATACCTCAACCTGGTTTCACGTTGTTTTCTCGACTAAGGAACGCCGCCCGGTCATCAAGGAACCAGAAAGGCTCTGGGCGTACATTGCCGGAACGGCCCGCAACCTTGACTATGAGCCGGTGGCCGTTGGCGGGACGGAGGACCATGTGCACATGCTGCTGCGATTACCAGCCCACACTCCTGTGGCCGAGGCCACGCAGAAGCTGAAGGCGAATTCGTCCAGGTGGTTAGGGGAGAATGGCACGTGGTATGGATGGCAGCACGGGTATGGGGCATTCACGGTCAGTGCATCGAATGTGGATGGGGTAAGGCAGTATGTGCAGAACCAGCCGGAGCATCATCGGCGGCGTAGCTTCGAGGAGGAGTTCGTGGCGTTGTTGGCGAAATCGGGGATTTCGTTTGATATCGCAGAGGTGTTCGAGTAGGCGGTGGGTGGCGCACCTTTCTGAATGAATGGGACATGCGTTTGTCTTCCACTCCCGGCCAACAGCAGGTCCCTCGACTCCGCCGCTACGCGGCTCCGCTCGGGATGACAAATCAAAATAAGAACTGGGACGCGGGGCTGAAGCCCCGCTCTACCGGTCGCTCTACCCGGGGTTTTCCAACTCGCGGCGAATCGCAGGTCCCTCGGCTCCGCTGGGGATGACAAACGGCATTGATCAGTAATGGCGCAGCTGAAGCTGCGCCCCTTCGGGGAGCGCTCCGCTCGGGACGACAAATCAAAATTGAGAGGCGAGACGCGGGCTGAAAGCCTGCCCCAAGCGCAGTCGAAGGCCTCGCACTACCACCGATTCCGCTGATCAGGGCAAAGAGCACCTTCGCGCTTGCCCCTAGGTGAGACAATAGAGACATGACTTACTACCAAGTGGAATTTCGGACGGAAGCTGCCGTCCAGCGCGAGACGAAACGGTTTCGCACGGAAGAGAAGGCCGCGAAGCACGCGCGGAAGGTGCTGGGCATCGCCGACGGCGGCAGCCTGCAACCCCGAGCGACGATCCTGCCGGTGAGCAAGAACCGAACGGCGCTGCCATGATCTGCCCCAACTGCAAGGGCGAATTATCGAGGGTCTGGCATCCCAAACAAGCTTCGCAGGTGATCGCGATCACCGATGTGCGATGGAACTGCAGCACCTGCGGCGAGGCGTTTACCAGTCAAGAGCTGCGTCCCTCCAAGCGGCCATCGAAGGCCGTAGCCGCGTCGCCTGAAGTGGTCTGAACAACAGTGGCCAGTGGCTAGTGGTCAGTCGAAAATGACGGCTGGTGGTCCTGGTAAACACTCGCGCGGCCCCTTTCGCCTGCGCTCAGGCCACGGCTATCAAGCGATTGAGCGGGTACCTTTGCAGTGGATCCAGTCTATAGTTGCTATTTCTTACGAAATGCCCCGCTCCTGCCGCCGAGCGCGTCGATGTTGAGGGGATCGGCTTGCCTGTCTTCGGATGGCGGCAACCCCGACGATGTAAGAACTTCCCTGCATGTCCCTGTTCTGCCCTATCGTGTGCTTTGTAGAACCACGTAAGTGCCTGAAAATGAAAGCACGTTAGTACGGCACGACGCTTGCACAAGCAGAGCTGGAAGGCTACCACCATGGAAAATGTTTACCGGTCGGAGTTCGCGCCGGCGAACTCGCAATGGACACGCGCGCTCGACTGGCTCTTTGGGTGCCATCATCGGCAGCTTAGTCGCGTTATGACGATCAATAATGAGACCTTCCAGGTGTGCGTCTCCTGCGGGCATCACGTGCCCTATTCCTGGGACGCCATGTCACGTGTGGGCGAGCGGCAGCCGACAAGCGCCTGAGACATCACCGGCGAGCCGGGACAGGCACGCGGGTGCTCCGCTCGACGATCGGATATCACAGTGCGATCTGGGGCGCGGGCCTGAAAGCCTTGTCCTGAGCGCAGTCGAATGGGTGCTGTACCCGAGTCGCTTCCCGCGAGCTCCGGGTTGTGAGCTCTGTGCCTTCCTGAATCGGTTACCTTCGTAATTTGACCTGAACCAAGGACGCAGTACGCTGGTACGTTGGGCTCAGTGTGCCCAACGCCGCGGCTCCAATCTCTGCGGCCGAGTTCTTTGACATCAGTTGTTATGCGCGAGGCGTCTCAGATGGGTCTAAGGGTCGGCCAACTTAGCCTCTGCGATGCAAAGAAGGACGGTCCTGTAAGTCAATACGGATCAATGGCTTGCAGGTAAGTCCGCGTAGCTCCTTTATTATGACGACTTTGCGGGGAGGCCGGTAAGTCGCTGACCAGCAGACACTTACGGCGATGGCTAAGTCCTGCGTTTAGACGACTTTGCGGTAAAGTCGTCTAAACAAAGGGGCACATTGAAGGGGATACCCCCTATAAAATCGCTGTTTTCCGTGACGGTGACCCCAAAATTTCCTGGTCAAAGGGCATAATCTGCACACCATCTGGATGTGGCCCAGCCGAGCTCCGTGGCCGGAACATCGTTCTGAAGCTCAACGTAGCCGTGCGACGCTCCGCGCATGGTGCCGATAAAGAAGTAAGTAGAATGGTGGTTGGGAGCAGCGCTCGCTCTCCCCTCGAGGCAACGCCATCATGTCAGCACCAACCAAGGACGCCGGGACCGCCGGCGCAATCGCCGGGCTGTCCGGCGATCGGCCGTCGAATTTCGTTCGCGACATCATCATCGACGACCTGAAGACCAACAAGTACAACGGTCGCGTGCACACGCGGTTCCCTCCCGAGCCTAACGGCTATCTGCACATCGGTCATGCCAAGTCGATTTGCTTGAACTTCGGGCTGGCGGCCGAGTTCGGGGGCAAGACCAACCTGCGCTTCGACGACACCAATCCCGAAAAAGAGGAGCAGGAGTACGTCGACTCGATCATCGAGGATGCGCGCTGGCTGGGCGCCGACTGGGACGACCGCATGTTCTATGCCTCCGACTATTTCGACCAGCTTTATGAATGGGCGGTCCAGCTGGTCAAGGCGGGCAAGGCATATGTCGATGACTTGGACGCCGAAGAAGTGCGCAAGTATCGCGGCTCGCTGACCGAGCCGGGCAAGGAGAGCCCCTATCGCAATCGCTCCATCGAAGAGAACCTCGACCTGTTCGAGCGCATGAGGCGCGGCGGATTCCCCGACGGCTCGCGAACCTTGCGCGCGAAGATTGACATGGCGTCGCCGAACCTGAACATGCGCGACCCGGTGATGTATCGCATCCTGCGCGCGACGCATCATCGCACCGGCGATAAGTGGTGCATTTATCCGATGTACGACTTCGCGCATGGGCAATCGGACTCGATCGAGAACATCACACACTCGATTTGCACGCTGGAGTTCGAGGACCATCGGCCGCTTTACAACTGGTTTATCCAGCAGCTCGGGATTTTCCCGTCGCAGCAGATCGAGTTCGACCGCCTGAACCTGACCTACACGCTGCTCAGCAAACGCAAGCTGCTGCAACTGGTGCAGGAGGTTCGGGTGCGGGGCTGGGACGATCCGCGCATGCCGACGCTCTCCGGCATTCGCCGCCGCGGCTACACGCCGGAAGCGATCCGGAACTTCTGCGCGGCGATTGGCGTGTCGAAGACGAACGGCATCATCGACCTCGCGATGCTGGAGCACTTTGTGCGCGAAGACCTGAACCAGCGCGCGCTGCGAGCAATGGCGGTGCTGCGCCCGCTGAAGGTGGTCATCGACAATTGCCCCGAAGGGCAGGTCGAGGAACTGGAGGTCGTCAACAATCCTGAGGACGCGAGCGCGGGCACGCGCCAAGTGCCGTTCTCGCGCGTGCTCTTCATTGAGCAGGACGACTTTCGCGAGGCGCCGCCGAAGAAGTTCTTTCGCCTCTCGCCGGGAACCGAGGTGCGCCTGCGCGGCGGATACTTCATAACCTGCAAGAGCGTGGTGAAGAACGACCGCGGCGAAGTGGTCGAGGTGCATTGCACCTACGATCCAGCGACGCGCAGCGGCAACGCGCCCGACAATCGCAGGGTGAAGGCGACGATCCACTGGGTCTCGGCCGAGCACGCCATCGATGCCGAGGCGCGGCTGTACGAGAACCTGTTCTCGAAGGAAGACCCGAGCGACGTTCCCGAGGGGCACGACTTTACAGAGAACCTGAACCCGAACTCGCTGGAGGTGATCGCGAACGCGAAGCTGGAGCCCTCGCTGGCGAGCGCGAAGCCGGGCGACCGATATCAGTTTGAGCGCCTGGGATACTTCTGCGCCGATCCGGATTCGCAGCCGGGAGTGCTGGTGTTCAACCGCACCGTGCCGCTAAGGGACACGTGGGCGAAGATCGAGCGGCGGGAGAAAGTGAACACATAACCTTTTAAGTGTCATCCCGACCGAGGGCGTGAGCCCGAGTGGAGGGACCTGCTGTCGGCTCGCGCAGTCAAGCCGCTTCATGCCAACAGCGGATTCCTCGACTTACCGTCGAAGCGGGCCGCTCGGCATGACAGATGTTATTGATCACCGACCGATGCAAGACAACATCGCTTTCCGCCTCCGTTTCGCCCCTTCGCCCACTGGCTACCTGCACGTCGGCGGGGCGCGAACGGCTTTGTTCAACTGGCTATTCGCGCGGCATTATAGCGGCACGCTGGTGCTGCGCATCGAGGACACCGATCTCGAACGCTCGACGCCCGAGATGGTCGAAGGCATTCTCGCCGGACTCCGCTGGCTGGGGATCGATTGGGACGAGGGTCCGCACTTCCAGACCAACCGCATGGAACTATATCGCGCGGCGGCCGGCCGGCTCATTCACAGCGGCCAAGCGTATTACTGCTTCTGCACGAAGGAGCAACTAGAGCAGCAGCGCGCGCAGGGCGTCGCCGAAGGCCGCGTGCCGCGCGATGTGTGCCGTTCGCTCACGCCGGAGGAGCGTCTGCGGCGCTACAGCAGCGGCGAGCCGGCGGCGATTCGCTTTGCAGTTCCCGAGGGAGGCAGCACGCCGGTGGACGACGCCGTCTTTGGCCGCGTCGAATTCGCCAACGCCGAGATCGAAGATTTCGTCCTGCTGCGCTCCGACGGCGTGCCGACCTATCATCTCAGCGTCGTCGTCGACGATCTCGACATGCGCATCACACACGTGCTGCGCGGCGCCGACCATCTCTCCAACACGCCCAAGCAGATCATGCTGTACGTCGCGCTGGGGCAGCCGCTGCCCGTGTTTGCGCACGTGCCGCTCATTCTCGGGCCCGACAAGACGCGCCTCAGCAAGCGCCACGGCGCCACCAGCGTCATCGCCTATAAAGAAGAGGGCATCGTGCCCGAGGCGTTCCGCAACTTCCTGGCGCTGCTGGGCTGGACGCCGCCCGACTCATCGCGCGAGATCCTGCACGACCGCGAGTTGATCGACCTGTTCGACCTGAGTGGTATCCAGAAGTCGAATGCCGTCTTCGACCGCTCCAAGCTCGACTGGTTCAACTCCGAGTACCTTCGCGCGACGCCAGCCGCACTGCTGCTGCCGCTGATAGAAGAAGAGTGGAAGAAGCTCGAATTGATTCCGTTCCAGACCAGCCGGCTGGCGATGGAGGCGACCGTCGATCTGGTGAAGCCGCGCGCGCGCAACCTGAAAGACTTCGCCACGATCTTTCGCGCGTACTTTAGCGACGAATTCGAAATCGATGCGGCCGCGGCGGAGAAGTTCCTCAAGGACGGCGCGGTCCGCGGGATGCTGAGCGAGTTGGCAGCACGCTACGAAGCGGCGGATGATTTCTCCGAAGCCGGCACGGAAAAAATTCTGCGCGATTTCGCCGCTGAAAAGAACGTGAAGGCGGGCGCGCTGATCAACGGCGGGCGCGTGGCGCTCACGGGCCAGGGAGTAGCGCCCAGCTTCTTTGCAGTGATGTCGAACCTCGGCCAGGAGCGCACGGTGGCGCGACTGAAGCGAACGTAACGTAGGCAGTGAAATCGCTACTTACAACAGTAACTGCGTTTTGCAGGGCTGGTGCTCAAAATGCGCATGTGGTTTTTGTCTTTCCTGTTGCTGTGCTTCCCGATGGCAATCATGCTCTTTGCCCAAGCGTCCGGCGCTGAACATCCCAAAGTTGGTGCCGTTCGGTATGTGTCAGCGTATGGGTTCTGCTTCTCCTTGCCGGATGATTGGAAGGGATTTTCGGTTGTCGAGGATCACTGGGAAGGGTTTGAGCCGTGCTCTACAGGCAGCTGCAAAGTCACAGAAGGCCCGTTGGTCATGATCCGAAATCCCAAATGTCCACAACCCAACTCCTGTGCGGACATTCCCATCATGGTCTTCACGTTAGAGCAATGGAAATCTCTTGGCGAATTCCACGTCAGCGCAGCTCCTTTCCCGCCGGGCGAACTCGGACGCAACAGAAAGTACGTGTTCGCGCTTCCTGCGCGGTATAACTATGGCTTTTTGGACGGATGGGAGGAAGTAGACAGCATCCTTAAGGGCCATGCTCTCCATGCCCCATGCAGCAAGTAAGCAAGGTTCCGTGTTGCTGGAGTAACCTCCCCATTTCATAAGTAATCCTTACTCGTCGCGGGCGCAGGCCCACCCTGTCGTTCAACAGCGCCGACAAGAATGGGGCGCCCGCCGCGACCCTGAGTTGACCGTAATTGCGGGGCGAAAACTCCCAGCGCAGCGCCGGACCCGCATGGATGTTGACTTTTCAAACGCCCCCTGTGGAAAACCCCGCATAAAATCAGGCGAAAGTGCTTTGCAGGCTGCGAGCGTTGGTATAGGATACGCACACTCTGAGCAATATTACTGCTCGATGCAAGCAAGGAGGATGTTAATGGCAACAGGCATGACCAAGACCCAGCTCGTCCGGCACATGGCCGAGAAGCACGAGCTCAACAACAAGCAGGCCGCGGCGTTTCTGGATTCGCTGGCCGAAGTCGCGATCAAGGAAACCAAGAAGAACGGCGTGTTCATCGTGCCCGGCCTGGGCCGGCTGGTGAAGTCGAACCGCAAGGCGCGCATGGGCCGCAATCCGCAGACCGGCGAGGCCATCAAGATTCCCGCCAAGACGGTGGTCAAGTTCCGCGTGGCCAAGGCCGCCAAGGACGCGATCGCACCGAAGAAGTAGCTGGACGTTATTCCAAGAGGCCGGCCCCGTGCCGGCCTTTTGCTTTTAGTGGACAGTGGGTAGTGAACAGTAAAGACCCGAGGAAGCCAAGGGGAAGCCAATAGGTTCTGGGGCATATACGGATGAAGATGGAGTTTCTTGCCGAGGGCTCTGACGACTGCCCGTTGATTCGCCTGTATCACTTCGACGTGGCGGGCGCGATGCGGTTGCGGGAGGCGTTCCGCTCACTGGCGGATGGTTCGCGACAGAGCATTCCGCTGCACGAGGAGTGGTGGATTGAGCCGGTGGACGCTTGCCGCCTCGATCTGCGCCTCGGCAAACGCGACTTGGGCGTAGTTCAACGCCTGCCCATGCGCTTCGAGTGCGTTCTGACGGAGGAGGGATGGCTGGAGGCCATGGAAAAGACGGATCCGTTTTGCGTACCGCCTGAAAATCAGCAGGCGGAGACAGATCAGTGGCTCAACTACGGCGGCGAGGTGTCGCTTCTTTTGTCGCCGACCGGCAAATGGTGAAGCGGGATATGCAGCTATCCACTATCCACTATCCACTAACCACTATCCACTGCTTTCAAGCACTGCCGCGAAGAACCCATCGCACGGATGCACGCCCGGAATCGTGCGCAGAAACTGGCCGCTGACGAGCGAGTCGATGTCAGGCCACGACAGCTCTCCGGCCGCGCGAAGGTCTTCCAGTTCCTCGCGACAATTGAGCAGTGTGTATTCCGTTCGTTCTCGTAACACTTCCTCGACCACCGCCTCGCACTCTTCGCGTTCCAGCGAACACGTCGAATAGACCGCGCGGCCGCCGGGCGCGAGCTGGCGAAGCGCCGCGCGCAGGATTGCCATTTGCCGCTGATGCAGGTCGGCGAGGTCTTCCGGCTTCAGCCGCCACTTGATTTCGGGATTGCGCGCGAGCGTGCCCGTGCCGGAGCAAGGAACGTCGGCGAGCACGCGGTCGAATTCTCCGGCGCCCGTTAGTGCGAGCGCATCGGCGTTGATGACCTGGACATTCGCCGCGCGCACGCGCCGGCGCAGCAGCTCGGCGCGATGCGCGTGAATTTCCGCGGCGACAATCTGTGCGGTAGGATTGCGCGCGGCCAGCGCGGCCGTCTTGCCCCCAGGCGCAGCACAACAATCCAGCAGGCGCGCGCCTGTGCCGACCAGCAGCGCGACCAGCTGCGAGCCTTCGTCCTGAAGGAAGACGCGGCCTTCGCGAAAGGCGCGGGTGTGCGTGATGTCGCCGGCAACAACAATGCGCGCGCCGGCGACCAGCGCTCCTGGCGACAGCTCAACGCCTTCGTCGCGCAGCTCGGCTTCGATCGCGGCGTCGTCAATGCGAATGGCGGTAGCGGCGATACGCTGGTTGTAACCGCAGATCGCCTGCGCGCGCCCGATGCCGAACTCGCGTGTCCAGCGTTCGACCAGCCACTGGGGATGGGCGAACTCCCGCGCGAGCGCGAGCGGTGTCAATTCACTCGGCTCCGACGACTCAGCGGGCGTGACAACGAGTTTTCGCAGCACCGCATTGGCGAAGGGCGCAGCCGAGCGCTTGCGCGCGCGCTTCACCAGCTCCACGCTGTCGTGAATGGCGGCGTGGGCGGGGATGCGGTCCAGGTAGCGCAGTTGATAAGCGGCCATGCGCAAAGTGGTCAGCACTTCCAGGTCGAGCTTGTCCAGCGGACGCGCGGCCGTGCGAGCGATGTCGTCGTCGAGCCGCGAGCGCCAGCGCAGCACGCCCATCACGATCTCGGTGGCCAGCGCGCGGTCGGCCGGGCCGAGTGGCTCCAGCCGCTCGGAGTGCAAGAGCTCGGCGGCGTAGGCGTCCTGGCGCTCGACGCGCAACAGGATGTCGTAAGCCGCAGTGCGCGCGGGAGAAATGGGCATCGCCATCGAACCTATATCCGGCCGAGCGCTGCTGGCAAGGCGGCAGCGGCCCGGTGACTTGCATCAGAGGTGATGGACGGCACCAAAACCAGGCGGCAAAGGAGTTCTCATGGCGCATTACGGAATGCTGCCGGAGCTGCGGCACGGTGCGGGACAAGGTCGCGTAACGCTGGGACCGAACTCCTACAGAACGCTTGTTGTGCAGCTATTTTGGCTGATTCGCCCGGCCATGGGATGATGCGCCTATTGTTGGCCTGTTGCGCGGCGCGGCTGTCCCTTCACCGCAAAGAAAAGTATGTACAGGTAGCAGAGCACTGGCAGGACGAACGCGTGATGCAGTCCGATGCGGTCGGCCAGCACGCCCTGAAGTTCGGGGATGATGGCGCCGCCCACGATGGCCATCACCAGCAGGCCGGAGGCTTCGCCGGTCAGCGGCCCGAGGCCTTCGATGCCCAGCGTGAAAATGCTGGGGAACATGATGGAGTTGAACAGGCCGACCAGCAGCAACGCCCACATCGCCAGATGTCCGTAGCTGAGCATGGAGAAGCACACCAGCACTGCCGCGACGATCGCGTTTGAGCCAAGCACCACGCGCGTGCCGATCTTTTGCAGCACCCACGCGCCAATGAAGCGGCCGATCATCGCGCCGCCCCAATAGAACGTGAGAAATTTCGCCGCGACCTCGGGGCGCAGGTTGCCGATATCGGGCAGGTTCATGTAGTTCACCAGGAAGCTGCCGATCGAAACCTCCGCGCCGACATAGGTGAAGATGGCGACGGCGCCGAGCACGAGGTTGGGATGCGCCCAGAGGCTGTCGTTGGTGACCGCGTGTCCGCCCTCGGCTTCGGGAATGTGCGGCAGGTTGAATTTGGCGATCACAATAGCGAGCACGATGAGCGCAAGCGCGATCCCGAGATAGGGAAGCTTGACCGACGAGGCTTCCTGCGCGCGATAAGCGTGCAGCGCCGCCGGCGACATGGTAAGCAGCTCGGGGCCGCTCTTGGGCACGGCGGCGGCGCCCAGGATCAGCCAGCCGCCGAAGAAGGGCGCGACCGTGGTGCCCAGCGAGTTGAAGGCCTGCGTGAGATTCAGCCGGCTGGAAGCGGTGCGCGCGGGGCCGAGCACCGCGACGTAAGGATTGGCTGCGACCTGCAACGCGGTGATGCCCGCAGCGAGGACAATCAGCGCGGTGAGGAAGAGCGCGAACGACGGCACGGCCGCCGCGGGAACGAACAGCAAGGCGCCCAGTCCCATGGTCAGCAGGCCCGCGACCATCATCTTGTGGTAGCCGATGCGCTCGATGATCTTGCCGGATGGAATCGAGAACACTGCATACGCGGAGAAGAAGCAGAACTGCACAAGGATCACTTCGGCGTAGTTGAGCTCAAAGATCGATTTCAGGTGCGGGATCAGGATGTCGTTCAGGCAGGTGAGAAATCCCCACATGAAGAAGAGGGTGGTTACCATGGCCAGCGGGCCGCGGTAGTTGCGGTCGGCGCCGGCCGGGCTGACGACGGTGGTGTTCTGCTGCGCTCCCAGTGCCATGCTTGCTCAGCTTCTAGCCAGTGCTAAGGTTGTCGAATCTTCTTCTTGAAGGGGCGCAGCTTCAGCCGCGCCATGAGCCGCCAAATGAGTGGCCTACAGGCCCTGAAGGGGGAAGCCCCGCGGCTAAAGCCGAAGCATAATGTGCTTCTACGGCACGCCTGAAGGTGTGCCCCTTCAAGACCATCACCCTCTTAGATGCCGCAATCGCCTCACCACGTTCTCTGCATCGGATGCGCCTCGGTATTGAATACCACTTTGTGCAGGTCGAGCGTTGACTTTGGCGCATACAGGAGAAACAGATATTTCAAAGTCTCGGCCAGGAAGAAGCTCTCCATGTCGTCGCGCTTCTGTTTGGTCTCGACGTTGATGAGCGCGGCGAAGCCGGCGTCGGTCTGGCAATATTTTTCCAGACTGTCGGCGAAGGTCTTGCCCATGTCGAGATATCGCGGCTTGCCGGTGAAGTAGTAAAGATAATACGTGGATTCGATGATTTCGGGGCGCAACTCGTATCCCGGCGAGACGATCGTCATCGTGCTGTAGTCCATCTCTTCCGGCTCGACGCCGAACGTCGTCCACATCTTGTAACTCGACTCCTGCAATTGTTCGGCGCGTTGGAGGTCGCCGGAGAGCGCCAATTCCGCGGGGAAGAACGCGTCGAGCGCGCCGTAGTGGGTCGAAATCTTCGCGCCCGTATTCATGTTGACCTGCGCGTACCACAGGCCACCCGGCGTCGCGTCGGCGACGTACTTATTGAGCGCGGCGACGCTGGTTTGCCACATGCGCGCGCAGTCCTTGTCGCCGAAGAGGATGGAGCACTTCAGCAGGTACTCGTAGTACGAATCGATTCCGCCGCTGATGTGGCTGATGGGATCGGTCCATTTGCCGGTTTCGATGTTGATGCTGGAGCCGACCAGGCCAATCTGTGAGCGCCTGTCGTAGACCGCGACCAGCGCGCGCTTCGCCTTCTCGTAGTACACCGGCTTGCCAGTCAGCTTGCTCAACGTGCCGAACTCGATCAGCAGGGAGCCGATCTCCGCGGGATTGCTCACCACGCCGCGCACCGCGCCGGTCTTCAGGTTGACGAAGACGTACGGCATTCCCGTGGGCGAGTTGAAGGCGGGCAGCAGGCGCGCGCCAAGATCGTCGGCCAACTCCAGCAGCCGCTTGTCGTGGGTGAGCTGATAGCTGCTGAGCAGGCCGCCGAGAAGGCGAATGGTGATTTCGAAATTCTTGACGTAGATGTCCTTGTCGAACGAGAGCCGCTTATCGATGAGCTCGCGGTCTTGCTTCGCCTCGTCGTTCAGGCCCATGAGCAGCATGGTGTCGAGCGCGTCCACCGGCGTCATCAGCAGCGATCTGCCGTACCAGTCGCGATAGCTCTTCGAGAGAGGTTTCAGTTCGTCGTGGCCCCAGGCGTATTGGCGGTAGGCGCTCCAGGCGTGCAGGAAGTCGCGGCGCACGCGTTCGGCCATGGCGGATTTTCCGGCGTCGGTCCAGGAGGATGCTGTGGACGACGACGGAGGGCTTGTCGTGTTTTGCGCAAGCGCGGCGCACGAGAGAGCTACGAGTAGAACGGTGGTGCCTCGGAGGAGCACGCGGGGGCTTAGGGCGTGCAGGCACAGGGCGCGCAGGCGTGGGGTGCGCGAAGTCGGCGAAAATCGTGCGAATCGGAAGGTTGTCATCGCGAGCGCAGCGAGGGACCTGCTGTCCTTCCGAGTCACGAGAAAGCAGGTCCCTCGCTGCGCTCGTGATGACAACCTTCTACTTCGGGCCGCCAACAACTATGCTCTTCGTACACTGTTGCCGTCGCTACTTGATCTCCTTCATCGGCAGCAGCGTGCCGTACTCGTGGCCGCTGTTGTCGGTGGCGCGTGCGATCACCGAGTCGAAGGCGTCCCGTAGCTCGGGATACTTGGCGACGATCGCACGGATGACGGCGAGATTGTCCTGGAAAGCGACGCCCGAATCCGCTGCGTTCGGGTTCTGATAGGCCACGCGCAGGTCCAGTTTGTTGTCCGCGGGAACGGCAGTCAGCTCGGTCACCCTAAACACCTTTCCGCTGGCGGAGAGGGTCAAGGGCGCGCTGGCGCTGGGCAGGTTCGCGGGACGCGCGCTCTGGGTTTCGTCGGCCAGCTTGTCGAGCTGCGGCGTGCTCATGAAACTCACTGGCGCAGTGAGGTCCCACGCTGTCAGATAGTAGAACCAGGCGTCGAGCGGCTTGCCCTGCGCTTTGTAGGCACGCGCCTGGGCCGTGTACCACTGGCCGTCGTGCCCACCGATCGCATTCAGCCGCGGATAATAGCCCGCCAGCTTCCACGCTCCATTCATGTTCTGCAGAATCAGCGTGAGCGTAATCGGGTCTTTGCCGTTCACCTTCTGGATGACTATGGCGTACTTGCCCGGGGGCAAATTAGGAATGGAAAACGAGAGCCGGTCGGGCGAGTTATAAATGCCGCAATAGAAGTCGGCCCGCGGCAATGCCGCCTTGGCTTGCGAGGCATCCAGCAGATAGGTTCCGGTGATGCTGGAATCGCCCTCCGCAAGATAAGGCTTGTTGGTGATCACTGCCTGCTCGATGGCGCCGAAGTCGCCGGTGATGGCCGGGATGGAGTTCGCCTTCAGGCCGGCGACGTCGCCATTCTTCGACATCTGGAGGAATTGCTTGGCCGCGGCATCGACGGCGCTCTTGCTGGCCGCATCCAGATCGGGGCCCGACGAGCACTCCTGGGCGGCCAGCACCTGCGAGATCGCCATGATCGTCAGCACCAGACCCAGAATCAGGCGGCAAGCGGACTTGCGAGCGATTGCGCTCATGCGACGACTCCATCCTTCACCGCTTTCATTTTGTAAGATGCTGAACGTTGGCAGATGGCGCTCCGTTCGGTATAAAAGTTCGATTCTCCGAAAAACCGCGTGACTCGGAGTTTAGAATAGAGGACGAACGAAACCAGGACTCGTTCTGGCCGTCCAAACAGATAATGGTACGCCTGAATACACATTTTGCGGGGGCTGTGCTGGTTGGAGCGGCGCTGACGATTGCGGCGCCGCACGCGCAGGCGCAGTCGAATGTGCCGGGGCCGGCAACGGCGCCCGTGACCTCGAGCGATGTGATGCACTGGACCGCCGATCCCAAGCATGGGGTGCGGCCGGCAACTCCGTCGGGCCAGCCGGTAACACCCGCAGGCCAGCCCGTCGCGCCGGGCGCGTCACATCCGTCGCTGCGGCAGTCTTCCCCGGCTTCGCAAGCTGCCCCGCCGACGGCCACCATGACCGCAGCCCCGACCGCGTCTCAGCCGGCCACGGCCGCGTCGCACAGGCGTTCCCGGAAGACCGCTGTGGCGGAGCCTCCGGCGGCGCCGCCGCCACCACCGACGCCCGAGCAATTGCCACCGAATCCGCCGCAGGTCCGGTATCAGAATGGCGAGCTGACTATCGATGCGCAGAACTCCACCATGACACAAGTGTTGCGCGCGGTGGGGTCGCAAACCGGGGCTTCAGTCGATCTTCCGGCCGGCGCCGGCAACGAACGCGTGGTGGCGCAACTCGGGCCCGGCCTGCCGGGTGACGTCCTTAGGACCCTGCTCAACGGTTCGCGCTTCGATTATGTGATCCTGGGTGTGGCCGGCAATCCAGGCGCGGTGCAGAAGGTAATTCTGACTCCACGCCAGACCGCTGCGCCCTCGGCAACCGCGCAGAACCACCCGACGCCGCAGCCGACGGAAGAGCCGGACGAAGGCCCCGTGGCGGAGACCGAACCCGAGTATCAGAACCAGAATCCCCAGCCCCCCGCTCTGCCTGGAGGATTTCGTCGGCCGGGCATTCCCTTTCAACCGCCCGACCAGCAACAACAGTCTTTCTCTGCCGAGCAGCAGAACGAAGGCAAGAGTCCCGAGCAGCTTATGCAGGAGCTGCAACAGATCCAGCAACAGCAGCAGCAATACCAGGAGCAGTTGAACCCGGCCAACCGGCAGCCGCCACTTCAGTAAGGCGCTGCACCCGCGCGCGTCGTCAAATCTTCAGGCAGTTCTCACCGCATTCCGGATTCAGCCGTCACTCCACGGAGTTCCAGCTTATGATGTGGGGTTTGGCCAGCGGCCGGCCGCGAGCCCACTCATGCGCGGCCAGCATCCAAAGCTCTGGATCCTGGTTGTAATACATTTCTGGTCCTGGTGACGTAAATGCCTGACGCGTTCATCTGCGATGTAATCCGGACGCCTTTCGGCCGCTATGGCGGCGCGCTGGCCGGCGTGCGCGCGGACGATTTGGCTGCGGTTCCCATCCAAGCGCTACTTCAGCGCAACGCGGCCCTCGATCCCGCCGCAATCGACGACGTGATCTTCGGCTGCGCCAATCAGGCGGGGGAAGACAATCGCAATGTCGCGCGCATGGCGTTGCTGCTTGCCGGGTTGCCGCAGACGGTCGCCGGAGCCACCATCAACCGGCTTTGCGGATCGAGCCTGGATGCGATTTCCGTCGCCGCGCGGGCCATTAAGACGGGCGAAGCTTCGGCGGTAATTGCCGGTGGAGTCGAAAGCATGTCACGCGCGCCGTTCGTGCTGGCGAAAGCGGATGCCGCGTTCTCGCGCGCGCTGAAGCTGGAGGACACAACGCTGGGCTGGCGCTTCGTGAATCCGCTGATGAAATCGCTGTACGGCACAGACTCGATGGCGCAGACCGGGGAGAATGTCGCGGCGGAGTTCAATGTCTCACGTGTCGACCAGGACGCATTTGCCTTGCGCAGCCAGCAGCGCACCGCGGCAGCGATGCGCAACGGCGCGCTGGCGGAAGAGATTACACCCGTGACGACGACTCCGCCGAAGGGACCGCCGGTCGTCGTCGACCGGGACGAGCATCCCCGTCCGGAGACCACGCTCGAAGCGCTGGCTGCTCTGAAGCCGATTGTTAAGCCGAACGGCACCATCACCGCCGGCAATGCGTCGGGCGTGAACGACGGCGCGTGCGCGGTGCTGATGTGTTCGGAAGAGGCGGCGAAGCGCTATGGACTGAAGCCGAAGGCGCGAGTGATCGCCAGCGCGGTCGCAGGCGTCGCGCCGCGCATCATGGGCGTGGGGCCGCTACCAGCGGCGCGCAAGGCGCTGGCGCTTGCGGGACTTTCCCTCGAGCACATGGATGTCATCGAGCTGAACGAGGCCTTCGCCTCGCAGGCGCTGGCGGTATTGCGCGACCTGGGAATTCCGGACGATGCGCCGCACGTGAATCCTAACGGCGGCGCCATTGCGCTCGGCCATCCTTTGGGCGCAAGCGGCGCACGTCTGGTCACAGCGGCAGTGTTGCAGTTGCAGCGCACCGGTGGCCGCTATGCGCTATGCACCATGTGCATCGGCGTCGGGCAGGGAATTGCGATGGTCCTCGCTCGCGTGTGATGGATTGGGACTGGGGTGGAGGATGGGGGTTGACGACGAGGTGCTGGGAATCAGGGCCTGAGTATCAGCAATACTGGTAAAAACCGTGAAACATCCTGCTAGCCGCTGCCCTTAGCCCTAACCCCAACCCCCAGACGAGAGCCCCCAGTCTCTACTTCGCGTTAGCGACTTCATAGTCGGCCATCGACTTCACCACATCGTAGGGGATGCTGTTGGTGGCGAAGCCTACCTGCCTGCGCCCGTTGATGAAGAACGTCGGCGTGCTGGTGACGTCGAGTTGCTCGCCCAGCTTGATGGCCTCGCGCACCCGCTTCTCGGTTTCAGGCTTGGCGGCGCAAGCGGCGACTTCGTCAGGATTTCCGCCCACCTCTTTCACGTAGCCCTTCAGCATCTGCTCCACATTCTGCTCGTTGACTTCCGACTGATGGTCGTACACGGTAGCGATAAATTTCCACGCGGCAGTATTGTTCTCGCGTGCCAGGCAGTCGAGATACGTCGCGCCCGTCATCGCCCATTTGTGAATCGACTCCAACGGATAGTTCTGAAAGATCAATCGGGCCTTCGGCTCGTCCTGCATCAGCTTGGTGATGTTGGGCTGCGCCGCCTTGCACGCCGGGCATTCCAGGTCGCCGAATTCTACGATGGTGATGGCTGCGTCCTTCGGGCCCTCGACCGGGCCATCGGCCGCCTTCAACTCCTGGCGAGTTTTGGCGAAAGGGTCGGCGCCGAAGGGCATCAGTTCGCCGGGGAACGCATACTTTTGGTCGGAAGTAATGAAGAATCGCAGGGTCTGTGGTCCCCGCGGCGTGTTCAGGATGACGGTCGCCTGCGAGATGCCCGCGGCCTCGGATGGCTTGATGTCCGCAATCTTCCAGGTCAGTTCCTGGTTCCAGCCGAAGATCGCCTTCAGGAAGGCATTCACCGTAGCTTCGCTGGGAAGGGAGGTGTTGGCCGTTGCAGCAGGCTTGGCCGAGCTGGTGGTCTGCGCGGGTGCGGCAGTGGTGAAGAGCAGTACAACTGCTAGCGAAAACTGCGCGAATCGATTCATAAATCCTTTCCAGATTGAGCAACTGATAACTAGTAACTAGTTATTGGTATACTGCGAATATTGACCACCAAGTGCTGAGCGCTAGTGACTAGTCGCCAATTACCAATCCGAGCCCGCAGGGCGGAACAATCGTAGCCCAGCACGTCAGTGCTGGGGCCGCTCGCCGTAGAAATGTTGGGAGTCCCTTCAGGGACGACACAAAACCGTGCCGTGCCTAAAGGCACTCGGGATCGAAATATAACTCGCAACCCAGCACTGACGTGCTGGGCTACGATTGTTCCGCCCTGCGGGCTGGGATTTGCTAGTTGCTAGGTACTCGTTACTGCGTTCCCCCACATGCCTCCAACTTCGCAGCTATGGGATAGCGCCGTCCAAAGCCGAAGGCCTTTTCCGATATCTTCAGTCCGGGCGCTGCCTGCTGGCGCTTGTACTCGCTCTTGTCTACCATACAAGTCACTTTGCGCACCAATTCCGTAGGATATCCGTGGGCGGCGGCGATAGTCTCGGGAGCTCGATTGTCTTCCACGTACTCTTCCAGGATAGTGTCGAGCATCTCATACGGCGGCAGGGAATCGCTGTCTTTCTGGCCGGGACTTAGCTCGGCGGAAGGCGGTTTGTCGATACTCGACTTGGGAATTACCGGCGAGCGCGAGTTTACAAAGTGTGCCAGGCGATAGACCAGCGTCTTGGGAACATCGGAGATCACGGCTAGTCCACCGCACATATCGCCGTACAGAGTACAGTAGCCCACGGCCACTTCCGACTTATTGCCGGTAGTCAGTACCAGACAGCCGTACTTATTGGAGATTGCCATCACCAGCGCACCGCGTATGCGCGCCTGAATGTTTTCTTCGGTTACGTCCGGCTTCCTCCCAGCGAACACCGGCTCCAGCGCTTTTCGATAGGCGTCGAACATGCCGCCGATCGGAACCATTTCAAAGCGAATGCCAAGATTGCGCGCCAGCTCGGCCGCATCGTCGATGCTGCCCGACGAAGAATAAGGGCCGGGCATGCCCACGCCGATTACATTCTCGCGTCCGAGTGCGTCTACGGCGATGCACGCGGTCAGCGCCGAATCGATGCCACCGCTCAGGCCCAGCACCACGCGCTGGAAGCCGCACTTGCGCACATAGTCGCGGGTGCCCAGAACCAGCGCGGCATAAGCGCTGGCTTCTTGGTTGTCATCGCGCGCATGGATATCGCCCGCGAGCGACTCGGTGTCGAAGCAGACCAGGTCCTCTTCAAATGACTTCGCCTGCGCGATCACGTCGCCGGTGGAACTCAGCGCGAAGCTGGAGCCGTCGAAGACCAGGCTGTCATTGCCGCCGATCTGGTTGACCATGGCCACCGGCACCCGGTAGTTGCGCGCGATGGTGGCCAGCATCTTGTGACGCAGCTCGCGCTTGCGCATATAGAACGGCGAGGCCGACGCATTCAGCAGCACCTTGCCGCCGGCGCCGATGAGGTCCTCGACGGGATCGACGCCGTACAACCGGCGGTCCCAGAAGTGCTTGTCGTTCCACGCGTCTTCGCAGATGGTGAGCGCAATCGGGGTCTTTTCGGCCGTGATGAGTTCCTGTTTGTCGGCGGGCGCGAAGTTGCGCATCTCGTCGAAGACGTCATAGGTGGGCAACAGGCGCTTGGACTGCACGAACGCGATCTCGCCGTCGCGCAGCAGCGCAGCCGAGTTTTTCACCGATTTGCCGGTGACCGCGTTGGCGGCGGTGACCAGCCCGCAGATGACCCCAATGCCCGGGGTGGCGCGCGCGATGGACTGCGCTGTTTTCCAGTTGCGCTCGACGAACCAGGGCCGCTCCACCAGATCGCGCGGCGGATACCCACAGATGGAGAGCTCGGGAAACAGTACGAGCTCGGCGCCGGCGCGGCGGGCGCGCTGCGCGTAGTCGATGATCTTCTCGGAGTTGCCGGCAAAATCGCCGACCGTGGTGTTGATCTGCCCCAGCCCAATCCTCACGCTAGTAGTGTACGGGCGCGGGGGCCAACCGCCAAATTGCGGGTTGCAGCCGCCCAACCGGGGTATTTCACGAATGGTAAAATATATGCTACTATAGCAATGGTGATCGGCATCCGGCGATGGCATTAACCCGGGATTTCAGAGAGACCGTGCAAGCGCGGGTAAAGCGCGACGCGGCATTCCGCAAGGGGCTGCTGCAAGATGCGGTCGAAAGCCTGTTGGCTGCCGAGCTTGCGCTGGGGAAGGAACTGTTGCGTGATTACATCAATGCAACCGTGGGCTTTCCGGCACTGGCAAAGCACACGAAGGTCCATGTCAAGAGCCTGCATCAAATGTTTGGCCCGCGTGGGAATCCAACCGCCCGCAACCTGTTCCAGATCGTGGCCTACCTGCAGCGGCGGGAGGGTGTCCGCTTGCAGGTCCGCAGCAGCCGCTCGGTCGCGTGAGAGTAGCCGAAACCCGTGTCCCGCCTTCGTCACACACCCCTGTGACCTGCGATAAAATTAACTAGTGAACAACTCGCTGTTGAACCGCACCATTGAGAAGCGCCCCGACAAGGTCCGTTTGCAGGGGCGAATCCTTTTTCTGACCGAGGATCCCAAGCTCATCAATCGCCAACTGGCGGGCGAAGACCTGGTGTGGGACACCGCGCATCCCGAGCGCAATCCCAAACTGCGCGACGATATCTCCACAGACGAGATCACCCCGGCGCACATCTGCTTCTTCTTCGACGAGACGCTGGGCGAGTTCCCCTACACCGGCCTGAAGTGCGGCGACGAAGTGTCCATCAAGCGCGGCGACGTGAAGAAGGGCGGCTTCGTCGCAGCGGTCAGCGGCAAGCGGCGCGGCAAAGGCTCCAGCCGCGAGCAGTCACCCTACGCCGAGATGTCGGCGGGCATCAAGCTGGTGATCGCCGAGAACATCGAGCGCATTTACAAGCAGAACTGCCAGAACCTCGGCGTGCTGACCTCGACCGACTTCTCGCTCATCGACAAAATTCGCGCGGGCGAAGAGGTCCCGCTCAGCGCCTTCACGGCGGGCGAAGACGAAATCACGCGTCAGGTCATCGAGTGCGGCGGCCTGTTCCCGTTCAACGTCGCACGCTTGCAGGGCAAAGTCTTCCTCCCACCGATTGAGACAAAGCCGCGGCCGATGACCATCGCGGAAAAAATCTTCGCGCGCCACATGCTGCACGGCGCGAACCAGGTCGGCGTGGAAGCCGTGAAGCCCGGTGACACCGGATTCGCGCGCACGGACCTGCGCTTCAGCCACGAGTACGTGACGCCCATGGCGGCGATCTTCTTCGAGCACTTCCTCGGCAAGGACGAAAAGGTAACCGACGCGAGAACCATCATGTTCTTTCGCGACCACCTCACGTTTCTCGACGAGGTCATGTCGGAAGAGAAGAAGAAGATGGGCCTGCTCGATCTTGCCGGCCAGCTCAAGCTGAAGCAGGAAGATTTCGCGAAGAAGCAGGGTATCAAGCTGCACGGTGAGCTACGCGACCGCAAAGGCTCGGAGGGCATCTGCCACTCGATTGTCACCGAAAGCTACGCGCTGCCGGGCCAGCTCAACGTGGGCAGCGACTCGCACACGCCGCACGTTGGGGCGATGGGCTGCGTCGCCTTCGGCATCGGAACGACCGACGTTTTCAATTCGTGGTTTACGAAAGACGTGCGCGTGAAGGTGCCCGAATCGGTGAAGGTCGTTGTTCGCGGCAAGAAGCGCGAGAACGTGACTGCGAAGGATTTCATCCTGAAACTGCTGTCGATGGAGTACATTCGCTCGGGCAGGGCGTTGGCAAAGGTCATCGAGTATTCGGGCGAGGCGATCGAATCGCTGGGCGTGGACGAGCGCGCCACCATGACGAACATGGCGGCAGAGATCGGGGGCTTTACCGGTATTGTGGTGCCGGATCAGAAAGTGGTTGAGTTCCTCATGCATCGCCGTGGCATGAGCGAAAACGAGGCCCAGACGCTCATCGAAGGCCTGTACAGCGATCCCGACGCACAGTACGCGCATGTGATCGAGCTGGACGCGGCAGAGATTTATCCCATGGTCGCGACGCCGGGCGATCCCGGCAACGGCAAGTTCATTCGCGAGCTGAACACGCCCGTGCCGGTCGAGATCGCCTACGGCGGCACCTGTACCGCGGGCAAGAACGAAGACATGGACATGTACGCGCTGGTATTGGGCGAGGCGGTGAAGCAGGGCCGTCGCGTGGCCGACAATTGCAGGTTCTATCTGCAGTTCGGCTCGCAGGAGACGCGCGAGTACTGCGTGCGCAAAGGCTACCTTAAGATCTTCGAGAAGGCGGGCGCGCACGTCATCGAGCCAAGTTGCGGTGCCTGCATCAATGCCGGGCCGGGCGTCTCAACGCGGCCGGACCAGATCGTGATCAGCGCGCAAAACCGCAATTTTCCCGGGCGCAGCGGTCCGGGGCAGATGTATCTCGCCAGTCCCTTGACGGTCGCGGCGAGCGCGCTGGCAGGCTACATCGTGGAATACGAACCGGCCAGCGAGCGCGAGCCGGCAGCCGTGGCGTAAGTCCAACGTGCTTACGGCAGAGAATACTTCCCACGATGCTGTTCAGCAGAAACCGGTGCGAAGAATGCCGCGGCGACGGTAAATGCCCCGAGTGTTTCGGTAGCGGCGTAAACGTGCATCTGGATGAAGACGAACCCAAGTGCCGGAAGTGCGGCGGTTCGGGGCAGTGTCCCGCCTGCCAGGGAACGGGGCGAGCCAAGCGAGAATGAACTAAATCCGGACGTCGGGCGCTACGCTCCAGCTCGCCATTTTTGATAATATCGAGATAACTACTGCAGCGTGGAATCTTTCATCTGAGAGATGTCAGGAGAAATACGTATATGGCGTATGTGATCGCGGAACCTTGTATTGGCACGAAAGACACCGCCTGCGTTGATGCCTGTCCAGTGGACTGCATCCACCCCAAGAAGGACAGCGAGAAGTTTGCCCAGGAGGAGATGATCTACATCGATCCGGTCGAGTGCATCGACTGCGGCGCGTGCGTGCCAGTGTGTCCCGTGTCGGCGATCTTCGCGCTCGACGATTTGCCGGAGAAGTGGAAGGAATATACGGAACGCAACGCGAAGTACTTCGGCCGCTGAATTGAATGCAGTTGGAACAAGGGGCACACCGTACGGGTGTGCCCTTTGCTTTTGTTACTCAGGACAAACTGCCAGCCTCAGCTACGACATCCTCGCGAAGGCCCAGAACAGCGTTGCCGACAGAAGGATGGCAGCGGGCAGCGTCAGCACCCAGGCCAGAACCAGGTTGCGCACCGTTCCCCACTGCAAACCGGTACCGTTGGCCGCCATCGTGCCCGCCACGCCCGATGACAATATGTGCGTGGTGCTCACGGGCAATCCGTACATGTCGGCGGCAAAGATCGTCGCCATGGCGGTGATTTCGGCGGCGGCGCCCTGCCCATAAGTCAGGTGGTCCTTGCCGATCTTCTCGCCCACGGTGATGACGATGCGCTTCCAGCCGATCATCGTACCGAGCCCCAGCGCCAGCGCCACCGCGACCTTCACCCAGGTGGGAATGAACTTGGTGGCGTGGTCGATGTGCTTCTTGTAGTTGGCCAGCACCGCTTCGTCCGCCGGCGAGATGGCTTGCAGCTTCGTCTTTTGCACGGTGCGCAAGGCTTCGCTCACCAGGTACATGTCGTTGCGAAAGTTGCGGACCTGATCTTGCGGGATGTAGCGCAGCTCTTTGTAATTGGCCGTCTCAGTGGCGATGCCGTTAATCATTTCGCGCAGCGCCAGCACGGTGTTGGAATTGAACTCTCTGGTGCGCACGTAAGCGGCAACATCATCGCGGGGATCGCCAATGACTGCGCCGGCCGTCACGTACTTGTCGAGCACGTTGGCTGCCTGTTGCGAAACGGCGATGAAATCCGCCGACTGCTGCGGGGTAATCGCGTGGTTCAAGGCATAGGCCGTGGGCACGGTGCCAATGAGGATGAGCATGATGAGTCCCATGCCCTTCTGCCCGTCGTTGGATCCATGGGCAAAGCTGACACCGGTGCAGGTCAGGATGAGCAGGCAGCGAATCCAGAACGGCGGCGGCGCGTCGCCTTCCGGCGCTTTGTAGAGCCGCGGGTCGCGAATGAATACCTTCGACAGGCCCAGCAGGGCGGCTGCCATGGCGAAGCCCACGATGGGGGAAAACAGCAGCGACTTGCCCACATTGAGGGCCTGGCCCCAATCGACGCCGCTGGTCGCGGTCCGGGCCTGCATCAACTGATTGGCGATGCCCACGCCAATGATCGAACCGATCAGCGTGTGCGAGCTGGAATTGGGAATGCCGAAATACCACGTGCCCAGGTTCCAGATGATGGCCGCGGTCAGCAGTGCGAAGACCATCGCGAATCCCGCGCCGCTGCCGACTTGGAGAATGAGTTCCACCGGCAACAACGAGATGATGCCGAAAGCAACCGCTCCGGTCGACAGCACGACCCCGACGAAGTTCCACATACCCGACCAGGCTACCGCGATGTGAGGGTCAAGCGAATGCGTGTAGATGACCGTCGCGACCGCGTTGGCTGTGTCGTGGAAGCCGTTGACGAACTCGAAGCCCAAGGCGACCAGCAGGGCGATGCCCAGCAGGACAAAGGGAAAGATGGAGGACGAGTGAACCGTCGACAGATCCGAGACCAGGTGATAGGCGGCGTAGACGAACCCAATCGTGAGCGCGCCAACGAAGATACCTGACCCTATCTTGCCGGGAGACTTGGACAGCTTTTCGTGGACCGCAGCGGTGGTCGGCGCCGGCGCAGCAGCGGGAAACGGCGAGGCAGTCGCCATAGTTTCATCCTCTTATCGCGAGATTTATGCCTTACAGGTTGCGCAACGTTACTACGCCAATATGCCGCGAATCATTAACGCCACGTGAATGAGCGATGAATTTAGGCTCATGTCACGCAGGCGCGGGTGGAATGAGGGCCTTAATCGTGAGCGCGCTGGTAGTGCCGGCGCGCTTTGGCGCGATTGCCGCAGGTGGTCATGTCGCACCAGCGGCGGCTGCGATTGCGGCTATGGTCGAGGAAGAGCCACTCGCAATCGGCCGCCTCGCAGAAGCGCACGATGTGCAGGTCGTTGGACGTAAGCAGGTCGGCCGCGGCTTTCGCCATGGACCAGATAAGAAGATCCAACGGGTTGGCCGTGGGGCTCCAGGTCCAGCCATAACCGCCGTTGATCGGCTGGAGCGTACGATGCCGCAACGCCTCAGCCGCCTGCTCGCCGGTTAGCCGGAGGTCGGCGGCATTGGGCTTGTCGCCCTGCGCGATAGCGGAGAATACCCGATAGATTGCCTCGCGCAGGGCGATGGCCTTGGTGAAGGTGCGGCGCGCTTCTAGGGGATGAGTCACGGCGTAGGTGCGAAGCTCCTGCGCCTGTTTTTGCCGCACAACTTGGGATTGGCGGGCGAAAGCAAGAAGATCGAGACAGTTCTCGAGGTGGTCCTTTCTGCGTTCCGGGTCGTCACGACGGCTGATAGTGTTCGCGAGATCCAGGGCCAGTTGCCCGCCCGTGAGGTCGAATTGAAATTCCGCTTTGTGGGACGTGGACACCGCTTCTATTATAACCGGTCTTGGCAACTTAGCAGGTTAGCTAAGCCGGGTGAGGCAGCCCTTCGGCCTCATGCAGTTTCCGACAGCCGTTGCCCGTCCACATTTGTGGGTTGCGTGGTGCCGCGGCTGATGAGGAATACCGCCAGCAGCGTGACTAAACCCGCCAGCAACAGACGTCGGTCGAGCGCCTCACCGGCGAATAGCCATCCTAAGATCACGGCGATGATCGGGTTGGCATACGTGTGGGTCGCGACCAATGTTGGCGAGCAGTGGTCGAGCAGCCAGGTGTACGTAGTGAAGGTAATGATGGAGCCGAACACGATGAGATAAAGCAGCGCCCCGACGGAGCGCGCGCTGAACATGCTGGGGTGGGCGTGGAGCACTTCGCCACTGCCCAGGGCGGCAAAGAACAACAGACCGGCGCCCGTCATGGCGGCCATTCCGGCTCTCGCCACGGGATCGCGCGGCAACGCGGCATTGCGGGAGTAGATGACCCCGGCCGACCACGACAGCGTGCCGATCAGGATGACGACGCAGCCCAGCAGAAGATGCCTGTGGCTGGGGCCGGCGTCGGCCCGCAGCAGCAGAGCGACCCCGGCCACCCCGAGCAGCAACCCCAGGACCGTCTTAGTGGTGACGCGCTCCTCGCGCGACACCAGGGCGGCCATTGCGGCGATCCAGATCGGTTCGCTGGCCGTCAGCAACGCCGCTAGTCCGGAAGGCACGATGGTCTCGGCCCAGTGCAGCGTTCCATGGCCGATGGCGAAGTACAAGACGCCCAGCACGGCGCTGGCCCGCCACTCGCGCAGACTCGGTCGATAACCCTGCCGCCAGGCGTAAGCGAAGATCGCCCCGCCGGCGAGGCCTTGCCGCAGGACGACGGCCAGCAGCGGGGGGATGGTTTCGACGGCATAGCGAATCGCGAGATAGGTCGATCCCCAGACCACGTAGACCACGGCGAACGCCAGTAGCAGGGCAAGCTGGCCCGGACGGGTCGTTCGCGGCGCGGTATCCTGGATAACCATCATAATAACTGTTGACGGTTAGACATAATAGCGCGGTTTTCCTGCGCCGGTAAAGTCAAAAAGTGGGGCGGGGGCAGACGGAATTGATCAGGCGCGAAACCAGTCGCAACGCGGGAGGCCCCCAAACGGCGCGCCGTCCTTGCGCTTGCTGGGGTGGAGGGCGGCGTAACGAATCCAAGGTAGTCTATTCCAAACCGCGCATCGCAGGTTCGGTGGGCGCCAAAGCAGGTCCCTCGGCTGCGTGAATCTGGTCGCTTCGCGACCAGATTCAGGCAGCTCGGGATGACAAAGTTGGAAATGGGTGACAGGCCGAGGACATGCAGAGCGGGTTGTGCTCCGTGGCTTGATACTGATGTCGCTTACTGAAGCACCGTCACCAAATTGGGTATTGTTGGATTGCCGTTCGCGTCCTTCAGCCCGACCTCAATCCGCGCAGCATCTGTCATGGATGCGGTGTCGATTTCGTGCACTGTGACATCGCTGGTGCCAAGATATATGCGGCTGCCGTCGGCGGTAATGCCGCCACTGGCCGCGATCGCACCTAACATCAGTGGCACGCTGGTGGGAGTCAGACTTGGCAGATCGAAGCTCAGCAGCTCGGGAAGATCGGTCACGATGTAGGCGTGGGTCGCATCGGCGCTCACCAGGATCTGGCTCGCGGTGAAACTTCCCGCATTCAGGTTGTACGAGTTGATCGAGCTCTGGGTAGTGATGGGACAGCCCGCGTTCAGCATTGCAGGAGTCGTAATCACGTCGATGTCAGGCGAGTCGGCGGCCACCGCCCCGGTGGCGTTGGGCAGCGCTTTAATCAACGTCGGATTGGTGACGGCGAACGTCTGGGGATCCAGATTCACATTGCAGGTGGAATAAGCGAAAATCTGTCTGCCGCCGGCGCTGGTGATGTAAGTCAGGCTGCCCGAGCCAGAGATGTCCATCGCGGTGCCGTTGCTGGGCAGCATGATTGTGCCCAGCGGTCCGGTCTGCGGGCCGAACTCCAGCTGGTTGGTATTAGCCAGCAGCGACTCATTAACCTTGCTGTCGGGCGTGAACATCGACGAAACCGTAGTGCCTCCCGCCGTACCGGTTACCGCGCTGGTGGAGAGGTTGAAGTAAACCAGGTTGTTACCCGTGCTATTGGAGATGAGCAGGTAAAGGCCGTCGGCGGTCATCGCCACAATCGTTCCAGCTCCCGCGGGGACTGAGGTGACCGTACCTGAGCTGACGCTGACCTCCATCAATGCCGAGGAGGAGCCCAGATAAACCGCGGCGCCGCCCGGACCGGGGAGGATGGAGTTCGGCATATAGGGCAGCGTAATCGCCGTTCCCACTGTGTTGTTGGAAGTGTTGATGGGCACCAGGGAGGTGGAGTTGGTGCTGGCAGCGTAGGCCGTGGTCGAACTGGGCTGGGTGACGTTGATCGTGACCACATTCTGGCCGTACTGGGCATCGACATTTCGGTTGCAATCCGGATAACTGCAAGTCGCCGTGATGTACGCGGTACCGCCCGCCACGGCCGTGGCCATACCCGGATTGTTGCCGGTGGTCCCGGGGGCAGCGGTGGCAACGGCAGCGGACGACGAGCCCCAGGTGATGGCCGGAGTGATGTACTGATTATTGGTGTCGTATACGTCCGCGGTGAGCGCCTGTACCCCCTGCGGCGCGAGCGTGAACGTGGTGTTCGAACTATTCGCATCATGTACCACGATGCTTTGCACCGGACAGGTCATGTAGTTCACGCCCACGCTGTTTACGCCGGAGACGCTGGCGAAGACCGTGGTCGCGCCCGGCACCTCCGCCGTAAAGACGCCGCTCGTAAGCTCGGTGCTGACGCTGGCCGTCCCGCTGCATGTGGCCGTTCCGTTACTGAGGGTGGCGGTGGTGGGCGGCGAGCTGGCGCCATGACCGGAGGCGGTAATTGTCAGTTGCGTCCCGCTCGCAATCGTATTTGCGCCCGTTAAGGGCACCGTCGCGGTGGCGCCGATGACCCCGTTAAAGTCGGACAGGTCGCAGGTCTGGCCTTTCGAGCCGCTGATGGTCCCGCCGGAGACGTAGGTGGGCGTGTCTGTGGTCGACGAGAACGTGGGATCGATGCCGGCCGAACTGGACGCGACCAGCGCGTCGTTGGAGCCGAAGCTGAACGGACCTACCGTCGAAGTGATGTCGCAGGGCGCCGAGGGCGAGCAACCGGGCGCGGTAGTACTGAAAGCTTTGCCGGAGATGTTGATGGCTTGCCCCGAGGTGGTGCAACCGCCGCTGACCACTGCCTGCACCTGGTCAAGGTGCAAGTGCACGTAAACCGTAGCGGTAGCGGATAGGTTGAAGGCTGTTGCAGTTGCCGTGATCGTTACCTGCCCCACGCCGCCCTGGCCGATGGTGGGGTTGCAATTCACAGGAGTCGAAAGGTTGTCCCAGACTCCACCGCATATCAGGCCGCCGGTGGATACGGTGGCAATATTGCTGTTGCTGGTGGTGAAGGCGATATCGGCTGCGACGGAGTTACCCGATGAGTCCGTCGCAATCGCCGAAACGCCTTGCACGTCACCTTCGTTCAACGATAGGGTGGTCGGCGACAGTACGACCTGGGTGGGCTTGTTGCTTGAGTTGTTGCCCCCGCCGCACGCGCCCAGCAATAACAAGATTGAGAGGACAGCTGATGTGGCAGCCGCGCCACGAAGCGCCGAAAACCGCATGTAACCTCCCCGCCGGGAAAACTGTCGGCGGATGCACCGATAAGTTTATTGCATCGGAATGCCTCAGTGTAGAAGCTGGTTTGCCAATTCGGCAAGCAAAGCGGGACTCGCGCGGGCAAGCGAAGTTACGGCCGGGCCGCTAGTTGGCCCACTACGAACTCGGCGATGGGTTCTGGCTCACGTCATGTTGTCGCGCTGCTTGCCAGAAGTAAGCGCGACCGCGGCGTGCCGCATCGGCAGGCTAGAGATGAATCTACGAACAGCGCCGTATCCGCGGCAAGAGGCCGTTGGCAGGGTCGAGTTCCTTGCGGCAAGACAACTCCGTCAATAGCTGCACAGAAGCGCGTGGCAGAGGGCGCCGCAGTATTGCTCCGCAGTATCGCTCCGCACACATTGACCTGACCGTTATCTGACGCTATCATCGAAATGCGGGGTGGAGCAGTCTGGTAGCTCGTTGGGCTCATAACCCAAAGGTCGGTGGTTCAAATCCACCCCCCGCAACCAAAAAAACTCATACAAATCTGTTACTTACGGCAGGCCAACCACCTGCCGTTCTTCTTTGTTGAGTCCAATTGGGTCCAAAATTACGGGGGCCGACTGCTTCTTTCTGCTCGTCATGAGGTCTCCCAGCTGCGCCGAGACGCGCCGGTCGTCCTCACTGATCAGGTGTGTGTACTGCAACGTAGTGTTCGGGTCGACATGACCAAGACGCGCCTGCCGCACCTTGAACGGTGTGTTCAGCCCATCCAGTGTGGTCGCGTTGCCATGGCGCATCGCATGAAACCCTCCTTCGAGACCCAGCTTGTCGACGATCGGTTTCAGTACGCGCTTGGCAAAGTTGTCGGGGTGCAGCCGTTTGCCCTCTCCCGATAGGAACAGCGGTTCGTCAGGACCGCGGCCCTGCACATGTGCCCGGAGTGCCGCGATCAACTGCGGCGACAACGAGAACACCCTTGGTTTACGGCTCTTGGTTGGCTTGATGGTCGAGCCCGATCGCGAGAAACGAATTACGATCGCCGCGTCGTCCAATCTGACATGGCGCACGTCGAGAGCACAGACTTCGCCGCGCCGAATCCCTGTTTCCCACATCAGCCAGAAACAAAGATCGAACGGCTTTTCGGCTGCGTCGATGATCTCTTGGACCTGCTCCATCGTCCACATTGGCTGCTCCTTCTCCTCCAACCTGGGGAGAACGAGTCCATCGAAGGGGTCGTGTTTGACATAGCCCCACGCTTTGGCCGAGTTCCACATCATCCGCAGCAGTGCGACCATGTTCCTTATCGATTTCGGGCTCGCATTGGAGCGAGCAACGAAACTTTGTAGCAGTTGAACGTTGAAGTCCTTGAGCTGCGTGTCGCCCAGGACCGGTATCAGGTGCACACGCAAACGGCTGCGATCAGCTTTCTGCGTGCTCGGATCATGTTGTGCCAAGACCACCTTCTGCCATTTATCGGCAAAGTCGCGGAACGCGATCGTTGGCATTGCCTTGTAAGTCGGGTCGTTAATCGGGGACAGTCTGTCTTCCAGCGCGCGCAGCGCAAGACGCTTGGTCGGATAGTCCTTGCGAGTGCCGAGCACTTCGCTCTTGCGCACCCGCCTCACCTCTCCGTCCGACATAAGAACGTCTTCGCGCCAGCGGCCCACCCAGACGGGAGGCCGTTTGCCGCGGAGGAAGACCTGCCCATGCTGATATCTCCTGCGCGCCATGCTTTCTCCCTTGGCACACAGGAACTCGCCGGGAGCGATGATAGGGTCGCTCGCCGTCGGCGTCAATGATGATTCAAAAAAAGAAGATCCGCTCGTTTTTGGCCAGGGAATAACCTTCGAATTGGATGGAAAACGCAAACGCCAACCTCAGCATGATTTGCTTCTGGTCGGCGCCCCTAGTGGCCGTTGTGTCCACGCTCGGGTTTGTCAGCGCCCCCTTACTGCCGGGATCTGGATCCGGCAGGGCCCCTAGGCCGTGGCCCTCACGCGGGTGTGCGCCGGGCGGCGCTCCTTGGCGATCGGGAGATCGGCCTTAGCAGGCCGAAAACTAGAATCTCAGAACCGGCAAACCATGTCGGTGACTCCCGTCACGGGGGTTCGTGATAAGAACCAGCTTGGGTAGTGCGGCTACGAGCGAAACGTATGGAACCAAGGCCTGCCAACTGGGCCGGCACCGGTGGCGATGAAACGTCAACTTCATGGGCGAGCGGATTCTTGGAGATCTATGATCTAGCCAGACTCGATTCGAGCAGCCTGATGCGCCCCCAGGGATACGAAAACTGGGAAGGAAGTATTTTCAATGACTTAGGCGAAGCCAGAACAGTGAAAAATGGCCTGTGCAGCCACTTGAAAGCGTTAATAGCCTGTGTAATCGCCTTCCATGAGAAGGCCGGTCGTAGTCAAGAAGGATCTTCCCCCATTCCTATTCCCCAGGTAGGTTTTTCTCCGCCGAGTCGGCACTGTCGCCACCCTTCCATCCGCACTCTGGTTGAGC